>Ga0307312_10002220_pt1 | contig 10188 bp, 9 predicted proteins | sample ER_DNA_202_FD_194489 | JGI IMG/M metagenome (GOLD analysis project Ga0307312, IMG submission 194489) | Bulk soil microbial communities from the East River watershed near Crested Butte, Colorado, United States - ER_DNA_202 | ecosystem: Environmental > Terrestrial > Soil > Floodplain | place: USA...
TGCCGGACATCATCGCTCAGCTCGGTGTTCCGGTCGAGGAAGCCCGGTCGCTCCTCGAACCGGCCGATCACGCCCGCGCCGTTGCCGAGGGGCGGAACATGCGCCTCGAGGATCTGATCGCGTATGCCCTCGAGTGAGCTCGCAGCAACATACCGGTCATCACATAGCGGCCGCATGGTTCGTTCAGTCATAATGACGTCAAGACAGCCTCACAACCGGCCCAGGTGGTGAACAAAGACCGAGGGGAGCTCAGGTGACGAATGCCGCAAAACGGTGGGCAAAACCCACCATGGATCCTGAAGGTGGCTTCGCGCTCTATCGCCAGATAAAGCAAGACCTCGTGCGGCGAATCGAGAGTGGAGAGATCCCGGCCGGTGAAGCTCTCCCGTCCGAACGGGAATTGTGCGATCAGTACGGTGTCAGCCGGCCGACGCTGCGACAGGCGACGCAGGATCTCGTCCGCGATGGCCTCCTGGTGGTGCGCCGGGGAGTTGGGACATTCGTCGCGCAGCCGAGGGTCCGTCAGCAGCTCGGCAGCGTGCTCGGCTTTACGGAGAAGATGGCGCGAGAAGGCCGGCATGCCTCGACCCGGGTCCTCGAGCGCAGCGTAAGTCGGGCAGCCGAGCTCGATGCCAGCGTCGCCTCGGAGTTGCAGCTCGAGCCCGAGACGCCCGTCCTGCAAGTCGTTCGGCTGCGTCTCGCGGACGATATCCCGGTGATGGTCGAAACTATGCGCATCTCACCCGAACACTTTCCTGGGATCGAGGATCTCGACCTCGAGTCCGTGTCCTTGTACCAGGCGCTTCGGGAGCGGTATGGAATCCAGGTTTCGCATCTCCGCGAGACGCTCGAGCCGATCCTGCTGAGCGATGCCGACGCGAAGCTGCTTGGCGCACGCGGGCGAAGCCCGTCGATCCAGGCGACCATCACGTCCTTCGACCAGGTTGGACGACCTATCGAGCACACGACCTCACGCGTGCGCGGCGACTCGAGCCAGTACTACATCGAAGTCGGCGACGGGCGTTCGACCAACCGAGTCCAGCTTCGCCAGCCCCAGCTGGAGGTTTCGCTTGAGTGAGCCTCGGGCGGCGGCGTCGCCGAGCGGGCCCGAATCGAGGTCGGTATGACACGGCGCCTGGCGACCTCGAAGACCCACGTGAGAGACGCAAACCGCTATTTGATCCCGGTGAGAGCGATCCCTCGGACGAACTGTCGCTGGCCAACCAGGAATACGAGGATCAGTGGCAGACTCATGAGCGTTGCCGCGGCCATCAGGGCCCCCCACTCAACACCGTGCTCCGAGAAGAAGCTGTATAGCCCGATCGACAGTGTGTACTGCTCGGGATCGTTGATGTAGATCAGCGGCAAGAGGAAGTCGGTCCAGGCCCACATGAAGGCAAAGATCGACATCGCCACGAGTGCCGGCCGGGCGAGTGGCAGTACCACGCTCCAGTAGATGCGGAGATCCGTGGCTCCCTCGACCCTTGCGGCATCGAGCAGCTCCTCGGGGATTCCCCGGAAGAATTGACGGAGCATGAAGATGAAGAAGGCGGAGCCGAAGAACTGCGGGATGAGCAGTGGCCAGTAGGTCCCGGTCAGGCCGAGCTTGCTCCAGCCGATGTACACCGGAATCATCGTCACCTGGGGCGGAAGCATCATCGTCGCGACGATGAGGAGCAGGAGCGCATCGCGACCGCGCCACCGGATCTTCGCCAGGGAGTACGCGACGATCGAGCTCGAGAGGAGCTGGCCAACGACGGTGACGCTCGATATCAAAGCGGTGTTGAAGAGGTATCGGCCGAACGGCATCGCATCGATCGCCGCTCGATAGTTGTCGATGGTCCAGCGATCCGAGCCGAGACGCGGTGGCAGGCTGAAGATCTCATCGGCCGGCTTGAATGAGGTCGCCAGGACCACCACGAACGGGAACAGATACAGGGCCGAGATTCCGACGAGCACCCCGTACCGCAACACGGTCTCGGCCAGAAATCCAGGTCTGCGTCGACGGAACAGGGAGTTGGCGTTGGGCAGGCCGATCCCGACTCGCGGCGTCTCAGTCGCCGCCATAGAACACCCGATTGCGTGAGACGCGCAAGAGAACGAACGTGCCGGCCAGGGCCACGAACAGCAGTACCCAGGCCATCGCCGAGGCGTAGCCCATGTTGAGATTGACGAATGCCTGCTGGAACACGTAGAGGCCATAGACCAGCAGCGAATTTTCCGGGCCTCCAGAGGCCGCGTTCAGCCTGGTCTGGCCAAGGAGGAACGCCTGGGTGAAGTACTGCAGCGTGAAAATGCTCGCGATGATCGTTTCGAACAGGATCACGGGCGAGATGAGCGGCAGTGTCACGTATCGGAACTTCGCCCACGGACCTGCGCCGTCGATGACCGCGGCCTCGTAATACATGTCTGGCACATCCTGGAGCGCGGCCAGGAAGACAACCATCGCTGAGCCCGTCACCCATAGGCTCATCAGGATCAATGCCGGCTTCGTCCAGAATGGGTCGTCGAGCCAGAGCGGCTGGCCGAGGCCGACCGTGCCGAGTGCCTGATTGACATAGCCGTACTGGGCGTTCAGGAGCCAACGCCAGATGTAGGTCGCAGCGACAACGGGCACGACCGTCGGCAGGAAGACGAACAGCCGGAACAGCGACTGCCCACGAACCCGCATGTTCAGGGCGAGCGCAGCGCACAGGGCCGCAGTGAGCGATACGGGGACGCCGATGACCGTCAGGTAGAGAGTGTTCGTCAGGCTCTTCCAGAACAGTTCATCACCGGCCAGGCGCTGATAGTTGCGAAGACCGACGAATTGCGGGTCCTGGAAGAGGTTGAAATTGGTAAGGCTGAAATATGCCGAGGCGACGATCGGGACAAGCTGGAAGATGACGAAGCCGACGATCCAGGGCGACGCGAAGAGGAGGCCTCGAAGCACCGAGCGGTGCGTCATTCGAGGCCTCCTTCTTCGTTGCCGACCGGGAGGAGATCCGGCCGCCCTTTAGCGATATTCGATAGACCCGGTGAATCCTACTGGCTGTAGTTCGCGGCCTTGGCCTTCACCTTGGCCATACCTGCCTCAGGCGTGTCCTGGAGGTTGGCGACGAGCTGGAACTCATCGGCCAGATCCTTCTGGTACTCGGCGGTCGACGGAAGGCTGGCGAAGATTCGGAGGTTGGGGCTCTTGAGCGAGTCGAGCCAAACGTTGAACTGCGGGAGATCGTTGTAGACAGGGTCGCCGAGCAGTGAGGTCCTGGCCGGCAGGTTGCCGAGCGCGTGGCTGAACTGGGTCATCGCCGCTGGTCCGGTCAGGTACTTGAGGAACTCCCAGGCCTCCTGCTTGTGCGGCGCGTTCTTGGGGATGAAGAACATGCTGCTGGTGAGCTGGGTCGCCCCGCCAAGGCTCGTTTGTCCATCGGGGTACGGGATTGCCACGACGCCCCAATCGAGGTTCGGCGCGTACTGCTTGATGAACACCGGCTGCCATTCCCCGTCGAGGGTCATTGCCGCCTTGCCGGTGTAGAAGGGATTCTGAGCCGACGCATATTCGCCATAGCCCGACTCGAACTTCTTGATCTTGTCGGCGCCGTACTTCTTGACGACGTTGTCGACCCAGAAATGGAGCGCGGCCAGGTTGCCGGCGTCATCCGGCGTGGGATTGCCCTGATCGTCGTACCACTTTCCCCCGAATGCGTACGCGAGGGTCAGGTAGTCAGGTGAGCGCATGCCGAACTGGGTAATGTTGCCGCTCGTGTCGACCTTGGTGAGCTTGGCGATATCTGCCTGGAGCTCGGAAGTCGTCGTCGGGGGCGCAGCGATCCCAGCGTCCGCGAACATCTTCTTGTTGTACATCAGCAGCAGCGTATGCACCGCGATCGGCAATGCGTATGTCTTGCCCTGGTATTGATTGCTCTGGAGCGCGGTTGGGACGAAGTCAGTAGTGTCGAAACCGCCGGACGCCATGTAGCCATCGAGAGGCTCGAGGATCCCTTTCGACGCCCATGAGCCGACTGTCGAGCCGAAGTTGTCGGAGATGTCGAAGCCGTTCGAGCCGGACATCGACGCGAGCTGCTTCTGGAAGTCGGGCGACGAGGCGCCCTTGACGGTGATCCCGTTCTGGCTCGAATTGAAGGCCGCGATCACCTTCTCGAGGGCCTCCCCTTCCGGGCCGCCCCACAGATACGGGAAGTTGACAGTCACCTTCTCGGCTGGAGCCGTGGACGGTCCGACCGAGGCCGGGGATGACGCGACCGGCGCAGAGCCGGCCGAGCCGGCTGGAGGCGGGGTCGCACTGCTTGAACATGCAGCGACCGCGACGACTGCCGCCGTGATGACCGCCGTTAACGTTGCCGCCGTGGCGGATCGCAAGCTCAGGCCCTCCTCTGCATCAGGCGTCTTGTGGTAATGACGTCCTGATGCCTATACTAGAGATATCGGGATGCCGATGTCAACCAGAGATCTCGCAAGCAGCAGACCGGAGCGACGCACCGCGTGGATGATGAGCGCGTGACCGATCAACGCCATGGATCCGATCAGTCGACGTCCGGTCGCGGCCGAGCTTCGAACGTACCCGGGCATCCATCGCGAACGGCGGCCGAAACCGTTGCCCACGGGCGCGATCGACCACCTCGCAGAGCCATCGACCCGATCAAGAGCCTGGCAGGGGGGATCATTGTTTCCTGCCAAGCGAGCCCTTCTGACCCCCTCCACGGTCCTGCCTTTATGGCCGCGATGGCGCGCTCGGCCGCCGATGGCGGTGCGGTTGCAATCCGAGCGAACGGGCCAGACGACATCGCCGCCATACGAGCGATCGTCGACCTGCCAATCATCGGCATTTGGAAGGTCGACTTGCCCGGGTTCGGGGTCAGGATCACGCCGGCGCTCGAACATGCTCGGGCGGTCGCGGCGGCTGGCGCGTCGATCATTGCCCTCGATGCAACCGATCGGCACCGGTCTGACGGCGTGGCAGTTGTGGATCTCATTGAGCGCGTCCGGGGCGAGACGGGCTTGCCCGTCATGGCCGACGTGTCCACGGTGGACGAAGGGCTCATTGCCGAGCAGGCGGGCGCCGATCTCATCGCGACGACGCTTGCGGGCTATACCGACGGCGAACCCGTGTCGCCGGGTCCTGATCTCGACCTCGTCGCCGAGCTCGCGTCGCAATTGCACGTTCCGGTGATCGCCGAAGGCCGGATTTCGACCCCGGCCGAGGCAGCCCAGGCGATCGCCCGGGGCGCCTATGCGGTGGTCGTCGGTCAGGCGATCACGAAACCGGAGTGGATCACCGCGCGGTTCGTGGCCGCGCTGATCTCGCGGTGACCAGCCTCGCGCTCCTGCCACTCGACGATCGTCCCGTCAACTACGACCAGCCGTGGTGGCTCGGGAAGGCCGCCGGGATCGAGGTCGTCCGACCGCCTCGGGAGTGGCTCGGGAGTCCACTCCGTTCGGCGGATCGCGATCGGCTGGCTGGATGGTTGGCCGATGAGGGACGCGCCGCTGACGGCATCGTCGTCGCGATCGATACCCTCGCGTATGGCGGCCTCATCCCGTCGCGCCAGGGCCGATCTACGCTCGACGAGGTCGTGCGCAACATCGAGCCACTGCGAGCCCTGAGCGCGGCGCGGCCGGATTTGCCCATCCTCGCGTTCAGTGTGCTCATGCGGGTGAATCGCTCGAACTCCGCCGAGGAGGAGAAGCCCTACTGGGCCAACCACGGCCGGGACATGTTCCGGCTCAGCTACCTCGAAGACAAGACAGCACAGGGGGCGGCCAGTGATCTCGAGGCCGCACAGCGGCAGGCCCTGGCGACATCGGTCCCCGCCGACGTCGTTGCCGATTACCGCGCTGGTCGGGCGCGGAACCACGCGGTCAACCGCCTTATGGTCGACTGGCTGGCCGAGGGCGTCCTCGACTATGTCGTGATCGCCCAGGACGACACGGCACCGTACGGCTGGAACATCGCCGAGGCGCGCACCATGGCCGAGCTCATCGACCGGCAGGGCCTCTCAGAGCGAGCGATCGTGTACCCGGGCGCCGACGAGGTTGGAAGCCTCATGGTCGCGGCCTTCGTCTGCCGAGCCGCGGGCTTCCGGCCGCGTGTGTGGCCCCTGTACTCCGGGACGGACGGACCGACGATGGTGACCGCGTACGAGGATCGGCCCATGCAGGAGCTCCTCAAAGCGCACGTCGGGCCTCTCGGCGGCGGTCTGGCCGGAGATCCCGTCGAGGCCGATCTCATCCTCGCCATCAACGCTCCCGGAGAAGGGCAGACTGATGCGTGGGTCCAACTCCCGCTCCGCCAGAGGAACCGCGCCGCGATCGGCCGCGCCCGCGCGGCTGATGAGATGGCGGTTCGTGCTGCGGAGATCGAGATGGCGACCGCACGCCGAGACGTGGATGAGTTCGCGCGCGCGATCGCGATGCTCATCAGTGAGGGAAGGACGGTCGGGATCGTCGATGTTGCGTTCGTGAATGGCGCCGACCTCGCGCTTGCCGATCGTCTCCTGGCGAGCGTGCCGCTTGCCCGCACCGGCTCGTATGCCGCCTGGAACACCGCTGGCAACAGCCTTGGTTCCGCCCTAGCTCAGGGCGTCATTCGCGCGGTCACGCAGAGGGTGGAGCAGCCCGCGGAGGTGCTCGAGGCGCATCTCGGGCTCCTGGCGATCCATCTGCTTGACGATTACGCGTTCCAGGGGATCGTCCGCACGGAGCTGATGCTCGACGACCTCCCATCACTCGGGCTTCTGCCCTCGTTCGAGCGGCTGCCCGAGCGGCAACTCGCCGAGATCGAGCGCCGGCTCCAGGCCCGCCTGGCGCCCCACGTCGAGTCTCTTGGCCAGAGGATTGCTGCGGATCCGGTGGCAAACGGTGACGCTCTCTGCCGAGTGACATCCCTGACGATCGACGCGGCGACGCTCCCGTGGCAACGGCTGTTCGAGGTCGCGATTACGCCACGGATCGAACTGGCGTGACCGAGCCGTCGGCGATTGGCATCGACATCGGCGGCACGAAGATCGCGGGCGCACTCGTCAATCGGGCTGGGCTCACAGGTCCCCTCCTCGTGGTTCCGACCCAGGGGGATGCTGGCGGGCCGAGCGTTCTCGATCGTGCGGTCGCTCTCGCACGGTCGGTCGCCGACGGCGAACCGGCCGGCATACGTCCCGTCGCAGCAGGGATCGCTGCCGGCGGGTGGATCGATTCGGTGGGACGGGTGGTCGGCGCGACGGATCTGCTGCCCGATTGGGCGGGCACCGATCTCCGCGGATCCTTCGCCGGCTACCTTGACATGCCGATCGTTGCGATAAACGACGTCCATGCCATGGGGATCGCCGAGGCGAGGATCGGCGCAGGACGCGGTAGGCGTCTCTGCCTGGCGGTGGCGATCGGGACGGGCATCGGCGGCGCGATCACGCTGGACGGATTGTTGCACCGTGGTGCCCACGGAATCGCGGGTGCACTCGGTCATCTGCCCGTCGGCGAAGGCGGCCCGATCTGTTCCTGCGGCAGATATGGATGCATCGAGGCGTATGCCAGCGGACCCGCCATCGCGCGCATGTATGACGCGTTGATGATTCAGGATGGGCGCTCTCGCTCGTCGTCCAGCGCGTCAACCCTTCCGGACGTGGTGCGTGCGATCGAGTCGGATGTCGAGCGGGTTCGCGCTCCCGCGGTTGTTGCCGTGACCGACGCTGGGCGGCTACTCGGGCGGGTGCTCGGCGGATTCGCCAACGCCTTCGACCCGGAGGTTGTGATTGTCGGCGGCGGAGCGGCCGCCGCGCTCGGCGAGCGATTCTTCGGTGCCATTCGGTTGGGGGTGACCGAGGTCATCCTGAGCCCCGCCGCGGCGCTTCCGATTGTGCCGTCGCACTTCGGCTCTTCGGCCAGCGTTGCCGGTGCGGGGCTACTCGCGCTCGAGGCGGCCGGATTTCACCATTGAGGTGCAGAGCCGTGTCCTTTGCCCGCCGGGCATCGGCCACGCGGCCAAGGCGCAAGGAGCCGCCCTGCGTCCGTCAGGCGCGCCGCGTATCACGGCGGAAGAGAGTCATGGCCGCGGCGGCGAACCCTGCCGTCCACAGGACGACGCTCAGGAGCCAGGTCGGATCAAAGGAGCCTCCCACAAGCGGAAAACGGGCGATGGAGACAACGCCGTACGTCGGCATGTAGGGGGCGATGTCCTGCATGATCGAAGGCAGGAGCGCGATCGGGATGAAAAGGCCACCGAGCAGAGAAAAGACCCCGAGCACCGGACTGATGATCTGCATCACGTTCTCGGATGGCAGAAGGTAGCCCATGAACAATCCGAATGACGCGAAGACGAACGAGGCCGCCCACGCCAGGATGCCGCTCAGAACCCACGTTGAGGGCGCCATCTGAACGCCGTCGATCACACCGAAGATGTAGACGACCGTCACCGACGTCAGCCCGAGCAGCATCGCCACGAGAATCTTGATGGCGATGTAGGCAGCGGGCCGAAGCGGCGTCAGGCGGAGCTGGCGGCTCCACCCTTGCGCACGTTCGATCGACACCATGGCACCACCCGACGTCGCAGCCAGCATCGCCCCGTAGACGGCGATGCCGATCATCGTCGCGGCGGCCGTGAACCCGATGCCTTCGAGCGCGCCGGACCGCCGGTTCGCCTTGAAGAGCAGGAACAGCACGACGGGCACGACCAGCGTCACCATCACGGTTCGCCGGTTGCGCAGCAGGCGGCGAATCTCGATGGACAGGAACGTGAGGTTGAACCCACCCAGCGGCGGCGCTTGACGCCCGGCGAGCGAGCCGGTCCCCGGTACCTTCGCGATCACGCGGCGCTCCCGTCGGCGGCCAGCTTGACTGGATCCGCGTTCGGCTCGTCCGAGGTGAGGGCGAGAAAGGCGTCCTCGAGGTTGTGGGCCACGATCTCCACGTCGTGCGCCGCGGTGGATGTCAACAGATACCTCGCCACCGCGTCGGAATCCATCGTCTGGATGAGGACGCGATCGCCGCGGATCTCAACTGAGCGGACGCCGGGCAAGCTCGATAACGTCCCCTCGTCGGCCTCGGCCAGGCTCGCCTGGACTGATCGTCCGCTCGAGAGATTCCGGACCTCGGCCGCCGTTCCGTCGGCGACGATCCGGCCCTGGCGGAGCAGGATGATCCGGTCCGCATAGGCGTCCGCCTCTTCGAGGAAGTGGGTCGCGAAGAGCACGGTCCGTCCCCGATCCGCGTCGCGGCGGATGGCGGACCAGAAGTCGCGTCGGCCCTCCACATCCATCCCGGCCGTGGGCTCGTCGAGGGCCATGAGCGCCGGGTCAGGCAGCAGGGCCAGGGCGAACCGGACGCGCTGCTGCTCACCGCCCGAGCACTTTCCGACGAGCCGGTTCGCGAGATGCGTGATCCCCGCCCGTTCGAGCACCTCGTCGACGGGTCGCGGTTCTGCGTAGAGCGACGCAGTCAGGCGCACGGTCTCGCGCACGGTCAGGTCCTTCAGCAGGCCGCCCGTCTGCATGACCGCGGAAACGAGGCCCCGTGAGACCGCGGCGGATGGCGACATGCCAAGGACGCTCACGCTCCCCTGATCAGGCCGGCCGAGGCCGAGGATCATGTCGATCGTGGTCGTCTTGCCGGCACCATTGGGACCGAGGAGCGCCGCGATCTCGCCAAGTTCGAGGTGAAGGTCGATGCCGTCGACGGCGCGCACCGCGCCGAACGTCCGATGCACGTCGTGCAGGTCGATGGCGGCTGCGGATCCGTGCTCATCGGCCACGCAGGGAGTCTATGGCGCTTCGTCGACATCCGCCTCGAAGCCGCGCCGTCGTGCGACAGACGCTCGTCTATGCGACAACGAGCCGAGGCCACATGCCTCGGCTCTACTTGGCCCAGGTTCTCTCGCCAAACTGCGGCCGCGACAGCCTCGGTCAGGCGCCGACGTAGGCCGCGAGGTGCTCGCCGGTGAGGGTGGAACGGGCGGCGGCGAGCTCGGCGGGTGTGCCCTCGAAGACGATCCGGCCGCCGTCATGGCCGGCGCCGGGGCCGAGGTCGATGATCCAGTCGGCGCGCGCCATGACCGCCTGATGGTGGGCGATGACGATCACCGACTTGCCGGAGTCGACGAGCCGGTCGAGCAGGCCGAGCAGCTGCTCGACGTCGGCGAGGTGGAGGCCGGTGGTCGGCTCGTCGAGGACGTAGACGTCGCCCTTCTCGGCCATATGGATG
>Ga0307312_10002221_pt1 | contig 10187 bp, 8 predicted proteins | sample ER_DNA_202_FD_194489 | JGI IMG/M metagenome (GOLD analysis project Ga0307312, IMG submission 194489) | Bulk soil microbial communities from the East River watershed near Crested Butte, Colorado, United States - ER_DNA_202 | ecosystem: Environmental > Terrestrial > Soil > Floodplain | place: USA...
CCAGCAAGCAGGCGACGGCGACGTGGCCACCGTCGGCCAGGACACGCTGACGATCACCGACAGCCGCACGGGCCAGACCTACGAGGTCGAGGTCACCGACGGGACCGTGAGGGCGATGGACCTCCGGCAGATCAAGGTCTCTGACGACGACTTCGGCCTGATGGCGTACGACCCGGCCTTCACCAACACGGCCTCCTGTCGTTCGGCGATCACCTTCATCGACGGCGAAGCCGGGATCCTGCAGCACCGCGGATACCCGATCGAGCAGCTCTGTGAGCACTCGAGCTACGTCGAGGTCGCCTACCTGCTCGTTTTCGGGGAACTTCCCACCGAGGCTCAACTCGAACGCTGGGTCTTCGACATCACCCACCACACCTTCGTCCACGAGGACATCAAGCAGTTCCTCCAGGGGTTCCGTTACGACGCCCACCCGATGGGCATGCTGCTGGCGAGCGTCGGAGCGCTGTCCAGCTTCTATCCGGACGCCAAGCAGATCGACGACCCCGAGGAGCGCTACATGGCGGCGATCCGGATGATCGCCAAGGTGCCGACGCTGGCCGCCTTCGCCTACCGGCACAACATGGGGCTCCCCTACGTCTACCCCGACAACGACCTCCGCTACCCGGGGAACTTCCTCTCGATGATGTTCAAGAAGACCGAGGCCAAGTTCGAGCCCGACCCGCGGCTGGAGCGCGCCCTCGACGTGCTGTTCATCCTCCACGCCGACCACGAGCAGAACTGCTCGACCAACGCGGTGCGCGGGGTCGGCTCTTCGCAGGTGGACCCGTACTCGGCGGTGGCCGCCGGCGTTGCGGCGCTCTACGGACCCCTCCACGGGGGCGCCAACGAGGCAGTGCTGCGCATGCTGCGGCGAATCGAGACGGTCGACAACGTCCCCGACTTCCTCGAGGGGGTCAAGAGCCGCGAGGAGCGGCTGATGGGGTTCGGGCACCGCGTCTACAAGAACTACGACCCCCGCGCCCGGATCATCGAGCAGCACATGGACGAGGTGTTCGAGGCAACCGAGTACAACCCGCTAGTCGAGATCGCCCGCGAGCTCGCGAAGCGCGCCCTGGACGACGAGTACTTCACCTCGCGAAAGCTGTATCCGAACGTCGACTACTACTCGGGGATCATCTACGAGGCGCTTCAGATCCCGACCGAGATGTTCACGGTGATCTTCGCGATCCCGCGCACCTCGGGCTGGGTCTCGCAATGGATGGAGCTGAACGACGACCCCGAGCAGAAGATCGCTCGCCCACGACAGATCTACATCGGCGAACGGGATCGCGACTACATCCCGATCGACCAGCGCAAGGGCCCCGAGAAGATCGTGGGCCCGCCTGCCCGCCGGCCCAAGCGCCAGCGGCGCGGCGCCTAAGAGGCCCCTCGGGCATCCTTCGCTTCGCTTCGGATGCCCACGGGATGGCTTACCGGTTGACCGTCCGCCATCGCTCTCGCGTGCAGCGGGAGAGCTTCGACTCCCTCGACGAGGCGATCGAGGCGATGGAGCAGCGGAGCCGGGAGATCCAAGGCGCTGGGCCGCTCGAGGAGTTCAGGGCGCTACGCGACTTCGAGCCGGCGCAGCGGGTCCAGGCTCGCATCGAGCTGTCCACGGGCCGGGTCTTCCGCGGCCGTGAAGTCGGGATCGACGTGATGGGTGACGGCGCGCTCGTTCCCTATACGGGCGTGATCCGCAAGCGCAGGCTCGAGCCGCCGGGTGGCGAGACGGCCTTCGATGCGGTCCGCGACGCACTCCAATGAGCGAACAGGGCGAGTTCGAGGTCCCCAAGGGAAGCTTCGCGGCGGGGCGGCGCGTCCGCCTGCCTCGGGGCGCCCAGCCGCCGCTCGTGGTCTACGTCAACGGGGTCCAGCAGGTCGAGGGCGAGGACTATCTCGTCAGGGCAGGCGAGGTCGTGTTCAGCCGCCCGATCGTGAAGGAGAGGGTCGGCGGGATGCGCTGGCTGGCGATGCTGCTCGGCTTGTTCGGCACGTACCGCAAGCACGAGACGGTCGACGTGGAATACCGCCTGGCCGGCCAGGTCAAGCTCGCCTCCGACGTCGAGATCCTGCCGTAATAACTCCGCCGGAAGCCTCGCCTGCATAACTCCGCCGGAAGCCTCGCCTGCATAACTCCGCCGGAAGCCTCGCCTACGGCTACGTTTCCGGCGGGCGAGGGCATCGGCCTGACCCGGCAGGCCCCTCGCAGCTACCGGGACTTCGTTCTTAGTTCAGGCCGGCCAGGGTGGCGACGCGCTCGCGGTGCTGGCGGGGATCGCCGTAGAGCTCGGCGCCGACCTTGGCCCGCTTGAGCAGGAAGTGGAGGTCGTGCTCCCAGGTGAAGCCGATGCCGCCCAGCACTTGGAGCGCATCGTTGGTCACCCGCCAGGCGGCGTCGGAGGCGCGGGCCTTGGCCATCGAGGCCGCCAGCGGAAGGGACTCCGGCTCGTCGTCGGCGCACCAGGCCGCGTAATAGGTGAGCGAGCGCGCCTCCTCGACCTCGTAGAGCATCCCGGCGCAGCGGTGCGAAACGGCCTGGTAGGCGCCGATCGGGCGGTCGAACTGCTGGCGCTCCTTGGCGTAGTCGATCGCCATCTCCATCGCCCGCTGAGCGATCCCGGTTAGCTCGGCAGCGAGCGCGACCAGCGAGCGGTCCGCGGCGGCCGCGGCGTCGCCGGGGAGCGGATCGCCGCCCGAGCCCAAGACCCGCGCGTAAAGCCGCGTCGCGTCGACCAGCTCGACCGGCTCGATCTCGGCATCCCCGGCCTCTACCAGGGTTGCCCGGTCTCCATCGGTGAGGACCAGCACCGCGGCGCCCACGGCGTCCGGGACGAAGTCGTTGCCGTCCGGCTCGAATGCGGCCGCCCCGCGCTCCTCGCCCGAGGCGATCCCGGGCAGCCAGCGTTGCCGCTGCTCGTCGCTCCCCGCGTGATCGATGAGCAGTCCCGCTGAGGCGTTGGAGAGGAAGGGCGTCGGCGCGCACGCGTAGCCGAGCTCCTCGCAGAGGATCGCCAGCTCCACCGTCCCGAGCCCCTGGCCGCCGTGCTCCTCGGGGATCGCGATTCCCGGCCAGCCGAGGCCGCGGATCTCGGCCCAGAGCGCGTCGTCGTAGGCGCGAGCCTCGGCCGCCGCGCGGACCTTGTCGAGCGGCGATCGCTTGGCCAGCATCTCGCGAGCCGTTTCCTTGATCGCCTGCTGCTCGTCGTTGAAGCCGAAGTCCAACGCAGCTACCTGAGCCTCGGCAGGCCGAGGGCGCGCTCGGCGATGATGTTCTTCATCACGTCGGTGGTGCCGCCCTCGATCGAGTTGGCGCGCGAGCGGAGCAGGCGATAGGCCCAATCGGATCCGGGCTCGAGCGCCTCGGGCCCCAGCACGTCCGCGGCCAGCTCGGTCAGGCTCTGATTCATGTTCGCCCACTCCCACTTCGCGAGCGAGCCCTCGGGCCCCGGGATCCCTACCTTCATCTGCTGCGTGAGCGCGCGCAGCGCTCCGAAGCGAAGCGCCTCGATGCCAATCTTGAGCTCGGCGATCCGCTGGCGGATAACGGGGTCCCCGCCGAGGCCACGCTCGTTGATCAGCGCGATCAGTTCATCGAGATCCCGCCGCACCTGGATCGCGGATGCGGCTCCAATGCCCGCCCGCTCGTGCATCAGGGTCGTGATCGCGACGTTCCAGCCGTTCCCCTCCCCCCCGACGAGGTTTTCGTCCGAGACGTAGGCGCCCTCGAAGAAGATCTCGTTGAACTCTGTTTCGCCCGTAATCTGGCGCAGCGGCCGAACCTCGATCTCGTCCTGCTCCATGTCGCAGATGAAGTACGTGAGGCCCTTGTGCTTGGGCGCCTCGGGATCCGAGCGGGCGAGCAGCATGCACCACTTCGCCTCATGAGCGAAGGTGGTCCAAACCTTCTGGCCGGTCAGGCGCCAGCCGCCGTTCTCCCGGACCGCCTTTGTCTTCAGCGACGCCAGGTCCGAGCCCGATTCCGGCTCGGAGAACCCCTGGCACCAGATCTCCTCGGCGGAGAGGATCGGCTCCAGAAAGCGCTCCTTCTGCCCTTCGGTGCCGTGGGCGATCACCACCGGGCCGCCCATCACCAGACCGAGCACGTTCGCCGGCGGCGGGACCTTGGCCCGCGCCATCTCCTCAGAGAAAATCGCCTGCTCGATCAGGGTCGCGCCGCGACCGCCGTACTCCTTCGGCCACGAGATGCCCGCCCAACCGGCCTCGTGGAGCCTGCGCTGCCAGTCGCGGCGGAACTCGAACTTGGCCTCCTCGCGGTCGGGCTCAGGGCCGGGGTGGTGTTCCTTGAGCCAGGCGCGAACCTGGTCGCGGAACGCCTCTTCCTCAGTGGTCAGCGTCAGGTCCATGCCGCGGGCACTCTACAACCCGACCGGAAGCCTCGGCTCAGGGTGGAGCCGCCCGGGCTAGCGACGAAGTCGCGGGCCCCCGACGCTGAACCTGCCGGTCGGGGTGCGCCCGAACCCGCCGGAGACGGAGCCGAAGGCGAGGCTTCCGGCGGAGTGGTTCTTAGTCGAAGACGTACAGCATCGCCAGAGCGGCGCCGACCCAGCTGACGCCGGCGAAGATCATCCCCGGGTCCTCGATCAGGATCGCAGATGTCGAGCGCGTGTCCTTGCGGTCGTAGATCAGATACAGGTAGCGAAAGATCCCGTACAGGACCGAGGGCGCGGTGGCGAGCATGCGACTGCCGATCAGGGGGCTATTGACGGCGTAGATCGCGTAGCTCATGATCGCCGCCGCGGTCACCATCGCCACCATCTGATCGAGGAAGGCGAGCGAATAGTGCTCGAGCACCGGTCGCGTCATCTGCGACCCCGCCCCCGCATTCGGCTCCGCCGGATGACCGGTCGCGTCCGGCTCCCTGGCAGACGAGGCGGGCGTTGACTCTTCGGACATCGCCTCCTGGCGCCGCTTCGTGAAGCCGAGGAAGAGGGCGAGCATCGCCGTGCAGAGGAGCAGCCACTCCGAGGCGTGGGCCTCGACCGCGACCGCACCGGCGACCACGCGGAGGCAGAACAGGGAGGCGATCGTCATCACATCGAGGATCACGAGCTGCTTGAGAATCAGCGAGTAGGCGGCGGTGATCACCCCGTAAAGCGCCACGACGCCGGCGACCTCGGCCGACACCCCAATCAGCGCCACAGCGACGCCGATCGCCGCCAGCGCCACCGCGGAGACCCAGGCAGCCACCGCGGGGAGCGCGCCGCTTGCGATCGGACGGAAGCGCTTCTCCGGGTGCTGTCGGTCGTGGACCACGTCTCGGAGGTCGTTGAACAGGTAGCCGGCGCTCGAGATCGCGCAGAAGGCGGCGAAGGTGGCCGTCGCGTCGAGGACCTGCGCCCCCTCGTCGAGCTTGCCAGAGAACAAGAGGCCGGCGAACACGAGCAGGTTCTTGATCCACTCCTGCGGCCGCATCGCGACGAGCAGCGCGAGCGGCTTCGACCTGGCGGTCGGCGCGGGGGGCGACGCGGCGACGCCGGGAGCGGGCGGCCGCTCCTCGGTCAGCGTCTCCATGTGCAGAAGGTTAGGGGTCGAGCAGGACCCCGGGATTGAGGACGCCCTCAGGGTCGACGGCTCGTTTCGCGGCGCGCAGGGCCTCGGCGAACGGGCCGGGGCGCTGGCGGTCGTACCAAGGGCGGTGGTCGCGGCCGACCGCGTGGTGGTGGGTGATCGTGCCACCCGCGTCGATCACCCTCTCCGAGACCGCCGCCTTGACCTCGTCCCACTGCTCAACCTCGCCGCCGCGCCTGGCCGGACAGAGCACCGTGTAGTAGGGCGCCGGGCCGTCCGGGTAGACATGCGTGAAGCGGCACGAGAGCCGCGGCGAGCCCGGGCCGTCCGGTGGCGCGCCGCAGGCCTCGGCGATGGCAGCCCCCGCGGTCTCCATCACGCCGGCGTGGAACTCGGGGAAGCGCTCCCAGGTGATCGCCGTCTCGAAGGTGTCCGAGAGGACGCCGAGGGCGACGAGCGTGTCGCGCAGGTAGGGGGCGGCGAGGAAAGCGTGCCGCCATGCCCCAACGGCGTCCTCGCCGTCGGGCTTCGAGCGCGGGCCCTGATCGACTTGCGCCCCATGGTCCCGAGCGACCTCCAGCGCGATCCGCATCGGCTCCTCCACCGGGTGGTGCGCCGACTCGAACCCCAGCACGAGCAGGGCCTTTCCCGGCGGCCCGGCGTGGGTGAGCTCGGACTCCGCCGGGTCGAGCAGACGGCAGTTGGAGGGGTTGAGCCCGGATTGCGCCAGCTCTCGGACCGCTTCCGCGCCGCTCGCGAACGACTCGAAGGCCACCCCCCGGGACAGCTTCCAGCGGGGGCGCTCCCGGACCCGCACCCAGGCCTCCGTGATCACCCCGAGGATTCCCTCGGAGCCGAGCAGAAGGCGATCGGGGCTGGGACCGGCGCCGGAGCCCGGGAGCCGGCGGCTCTCCCAGAGGCCGCCGGGGGTGATCGCCCGCACCGATTCGACGAGGTCGTCGATATGGGTGTGGAGAGTCGCGAAGTGCCCGCCGGCGCGGGTCGCGATCCAGCCGCCCAGGGTGGAGAACTCGAACGACTGCGGGAAATGGCGAAGCGTCAGCCCTTGCTCGCGAAGCTGGTCCTCCAGCGCCGGCCCTCTGGCGCCGGCCTGGATCCGCGCCGCCCGCGAGACCTCGTCCACCTCGAGCACCCGGTCGAGGCGGCACAGGTCGATCGTCACCGCCCCCGGATAGGCGTCGCCGATTCGCGGCTCGACGCCCCCGACGACGCTCGTCCCGCCGCCGTAAGGGATCGCCGCGATGCGCTCCTCCGCGCACCAGGCGAGCACGGCCTCGATCTCGCGCTCGTCGCCCGGATGCGCGACCAGGTCCGGCGGGTCCTGGATTTGGCCCCGGAAGCCGCGCACGACGTCGCGGTAGCCCCTGCCGAGCGCGTGCGACACCCGCTCGTAGGGGTCCGAGCGGAACAGGTGGGTGAGCGACGGCGGCGGCTCGACCCGCGGCGGCGGCAGCTCGATCGCCTCCAGCGGCACCGGCTCCTCGACCTCGGTGGCGCCGAAGCCGAGCTGCTCCCGGACGCCCGGCACAGCCGCCTCGAGCTGAGCGCGGGTGAGCGCCTGGTCCTCGAAGCCCCAGCCCCAGTGCTTGCGCCGGCGGGTCGCCGCCTCTACCAGTGAACGCCCCTCATCAGGTAGGCGAAGGCGACCTGCTCTCTTGACGCTTCCTCGTCCGTCGTCTGGGTCCCGGGTACCTGGCCCTTCTCGCCCCGCGCCGCGCGCGAGTCGGGGAACAGCTTGTAGGCGCTGTTGAGGATGTAGTCCATCGACTTCGGGTTGATGGCATAGAGGATCTGCCCGAGAGTTCCAAGCGGAGTCGCGATCCGCTTCGGCTTGTAGATGATCGCCTCGCAGATCATGTCGGCTGCCCGGTCGGGCGTGATCGTCGGGAAGCGGTCGTACATCTTCGTCGGCTTGATCATCGGAGTTCGCACAAGCGGCATGTGGATGGTCGTGATCGCCACCCCCTCGTCGACGATCTCCGAAGCGACGCAGCGGGAGAACGCATCGAGCGCCGCCTTCGACGCGACATAGGCCGAGAACCGCGGCGTGTTGGTCTGCACGCCAATCGAGCTGATGTTCACGATCTGGCCCGAGCGCCGCTCGCGCATCACCGGCAGCAGCTTGAGGATCAGCTTCACCGCACCGAAGTAGTTGAGCTGCATGGTGCGCTCGAAGTCGTGGAAGCGATCGTACGAGAGCGCGATCGAGCGGCGAATGGAGCGCCCCGCGTTGTTCACCAGGATGTCCACATGGCCGTGCTCGGCCAGGACCTCGTCCGCCATCCGGTCGACGTCGTCGATGTCCGACAGATCGCATTGATGCACGTAGGCAGTGCCGCCGCCCTTCTGGATGTCGTCCCTCGTCTCCTCGAGCTTCTCCGGGGTCCGGGCGACGAGCAGGACCACGCCGCCGGCGTCTGCGATCTTCAAGGCTGCCGAGCGCCCGATTCCAGACGACGCGCCGGTGACCATGACCACGCGTCCCCGAACGGCCTGCTGGAGAGAGACCGTGCCGAGGACCCGCCGCGTGAGCCGGAGCAGCTCGTCGGGGATCTGCTGCTCAATGACCTGTGTGACTCCGCCTATTGCCCCAGCTCTCCCTCGGACGGCCCCCACCAGCGTGCGGTCGCGGAACAGGTCGGGGTCGAGGTGGCGCTCCCAGTAGTCCCAGAGCTTGTCGGCGTAGGCCTCGAGCGGCGGCACCCTGATGTCGGTGCCGCTGAGCGCCGCCTGGGCCTGCCGGCTGTCGAAGCTGGTCGGGTAGTTGACGTAGGTGAGCACCGAGCGTGGAATTCCGAAGTCGGCCAGAACGCTGTCGGCGACGATGGCCAGCGGCGGCAGCATCACGAGGCCCTTGAGCAGGGGAACGAGGGTTTCGACCGCGGCTGGCGGGACGCGGGCGGAGGACTGTGGGGCGTGGGCCGCGCGGGCGAAGATGTCGATCACCTCGCCCGCGGTCCTCGGGCTCGGGTCGGTCAAGTGGAATGCCCTGCCGTCGAGCCCATCGAGATGGGCGATGTGATCCATGGCCTGCGTCACGTAGTCGACGGGGACGAGGTTGATCTCCTTACCCTCGACGCCGATCATCGGGATCCACTGGGGGACCGCGTTGCGAAGCCTGCGGATCAGCTTGAAGAAGTAGTAGGGGCCGTCGATCTTGTCCATCTCGCCGGTCTGGGAGTGGCCGACGACGATCCCAGGCCGGTACACGCGCCAGGGCCGGGTGCACTCGGCCCGAACGACCCCCTCGGAGTCGTGCTTGGTGCGGAAGTACGGATGGTTGTCGAGGTTCTCGGCCTCCTCGAACATGTCCTCGCGCCAGGTCCCCTTGTAGAGGCCGGCGGCGGCGATCGAGCTGACCATGTGCACGCGGCCGGCCTCGACCGCTTCGGCGAGCTCGACCATGTGGCGGGTGCCCTCGACGTTGGCCAGCTTCTGGCTCTCGGCGTCGGCGGTCATGTCGTAGATCGCCGCCAGGTGGAAAAGGTGGTCGACCTCGCCCCTGAGGCGCGAGACGTCCTCCTCCGAGACCCCGAGCCCAGGTTGGGAGAGGTCGCCGACGATGCCCACCAGGCGATCGGCGTCCACGCCCCAGCGGTTCCGCAGCTCTTCGAGGCGGCCCTTGGAGCCCTCGCGAACGAGCGCGTAGATGGTTCCCTGGCGCTCCAGCAGCCGCTCCACAAGGTTGCGACCGATGAAGCCGGTCGCCCCGGTGACGAAGTAGCTCATCTCCGTTCCTCCACGTCGCTTGGCTCGACCCTACACTCATACATCATGAACGGCACCAGCCAGTCGCTTCGCCAGAGTCAAGATGTCGATTAGCCCATTGCCGATCGACCCCGGCGACCCCGGCCAGCCGACGACGAAGCTGGGCCGGGTCGATGGTTCCGAAGCAGGCGCGGAGCGGCGGCTGCTGAGGGACGGGATGCAGGTATTGGCCCACGGGGCGCTGGTCTGTCCCCGGTGCTCGCTGCCACTGGCGATCGGAGCACCGCTGTCCGCCGGGCGTCCGCTCAGTTGTGGCTTCTGCGAACACGCGGCGCCGGTGCGGGAGTTCGTGGCCGAGGACGTCTACGACACGCTCGCCAACGAGGTCTACCTGATCGCCCGCGTCGCCTGAGCGCCGCCAGGCGCTTTGCTCATCAAGCCAACCGGAACCGGCTGGAGCCCTCGAAATCGCGATCTGGGGAAGTACTTATCTGGATACGTACATCCGCCGATTGGCAAAACGACGCACCAGCATCAGGGCGACCGCAGGGTGATGAGCTCCGCGTCGGTGATCTTCGGTGCCCCCTTTTGCTCCTCTATTCGGCCTTCCTGCGTCCTCGCCATGCTCGATTTTCGGTCGCCCAAACACGACCGTCCTCACGGACGCGACCACTAGACTGAGAGGGAGATGGCGAGTTCCGGGATCGTCGAGATCCAGATGCCCCAGATGGGCGAATCGGTGACCGAGGGCACCGTGCTCGAATGGCACAAGCAGGAGGGGGAGTTCGTCGAGGAGGGCGAGACAGTGGTCGAGGTGTCGACCGACAAGGTCGACGCCGAGGTGCCCGCCCCGGCCAGCGGCACGATCACCAAGATCCGAGCCCAGGTCGACGAGACCGTGAAGGTGGGCCAGGTGCTGGCGGAGATGA
>Ga0307312_10002222_pt1 | contig 10184 bp, 8 predicted proteins | sample ER_DNA_202_FD_194489 | JGI IMG/M metagenome (GOLD analysis project Ga0307312, IMG submission 194489) | Bulk soil microbial communities from the East River watershed near Crested Butte, Colorado, United States - ER_DNA_202 | ecosystem: Environmental > Terrestrial > Soil > Floodplain | place: USA...
ATTGCAATGGCGATGGGCGCCGCGCCTGCCTCTGCAGGTCTCGGCCTTGCCTGTCCCTCTCCGACTACAACGCCTTTCACGGCCTGGTCGGACTACGCGTACTACGCGTTCACGCCTGACGGAGGCTTTGAATCGGGCGGGAGCGGTTGGAGCCTGAGCGGCGGCGCGCGTGCCACCTCTGGCAACGAGTCGTTCTATGTGCACAGCAAGACGGACAAGACCTCGCTGTCGCTGCCCGCGGGCGCATCAGCGACGAGCCCCCCGATGTGCATCTCCCTCCTCTCCAGCAAGATGCGCTTTGTTGCACGCGGCGATGCCGGCTCGAAGGTGAAGGTCCAGATCATCTATCGCGGCCTGCTCTCGAGCGTGCTCGGGATCCTGGACGGTGGCACGTATTCGGCCGGCGGCGCCTGGAAGCCTTCGCCGCAGATCGGAATGCTGGGCGGGGTCCTTCCCCTCTTGACCGCGTCGGTGTCGTTCCGCTTCACCGCCGTTGACGGTGCCGCGGCGATCGACGACGTGTACCTCGACCCGATGAAGTCCTCGTAACCTTGTTCGAATCACGCTTCGCTGGAGCTCGTGAAAGCGAGCTCCAGCTCGTTTCAATGAGTCAGCGTGATCTTCGTCAGGCCGGCGGGGCTATCGACGTTCGCGCCTTGCAAGGTCGCCAGGCGGACGGCGGCAACCTGGCCGGGTACGACCGTGAGGAGCGGGCTCAACCATTCCGGGACGCCCGGGACGAGCGGGAAGGCCGTATCGGCCGCCGCGAGGAACTCATGGTCGTCGCTGATCGCCATCACTTCGGATCCACGCTCACGCACGTCCGCCACGGCGGCGGCCATGCTGGCAAGCGTCCGGCCTGACGGCGCGATCACGATCGCAGGCCGCCCCGACTTCACGGCCGCAATGGGGCCGTGCAGCAGGTCTGCGGACGAGAACGCCTCGAACTGCGCGCCCGAGAGCTCGCGGATCTTGAGCGCGATCTCGAACGCGGTCCCGTAGTTCACGCCGCGCGCGATCACGCTGCCGCCTTCAACGTCGCGGTAACGGTCGAGCTTGTCGGCTGCAGCGAGCGATAGGTCGATCTGCTCCGAGAGCTTTCCCGGCAGTGCATGCAGGTCGCGTAAACGCTTGCGGTCGCCCGCTGCAGAAAGGAGCGCGACTGCTCCGATCGAGTTCAGGTACGTCTTCGTTGCTGCGACGGCGCGCTCCTTGCCTGCGTGTAACGGCAGGATCCAGTCGGCGGCACGCGCGAGCGGAGACATCGGATCGTTCGTGATCGCAAGCGTCGGCCGCTGCTGGCGCCGCGCCTCGTCGAGCACGGCAACCACGTCGGGCGAAGCACCGGACTGCGAGATTCCGATCACCGCGGCCGGGCCGAGCTTCGGTGGTGTGTCGTAGACGGTGTACAACGAGGGGGTTGCGAACGCGACAGGCAGTTGGTTGGCCGCGCCGAACAGGTACTGCATGTAGCGCGCGACGTTGCTCGAGCTTCCACGCGAGACGATCAGCAGATAGCGGACGTCCTCGCGCAGAAGGTCGCGCACGATGCCGACCGCGTTTGCCGCCTCCGCCGCGAGGAAGCGCTCGAGCGCCGCAGGCTGCTCTCGGAGCTCCTCTTCAACCCACGACATCTGCGACCGCCTCGCGGATCACGCCGCCCGCCGCGGTAAGTCGCGACCGTGCGGTCTGCGCGTCGACGCCCGCGAGCAGCGAGACGATCGCCACCTTCGTGTCGCCGTCTGCCGCACTGATCGCCTCGGCAACCTCGTCCTCCGGGGCAGCGGTTGCGATCGCGACGGCGCGGCGCGCGCGTGCGCGCAACTTCTCGTTCGAGGCCTGTACATCCACCATCAGGTTCCCGAACGTCTTGCCGAGCCTGACCATGGTGATTGTCGAGATGGAGTTCAGAACGAGCTTCTGCGCCGTCCCTGCCTTCATGCGCGTCGAGCCCGCGATCACCTCGGGCCCTACTTCGATCTCGATTGCGAGCTGTACATGCCGCGTGAGCTCGGAGTCGCGGACGCATGCCAGCCCGATCGTGCGGGCGCCGTCCTTCGCTGCCTGCTCGACGGCAGAGAGCGTGTACGGGGTGCGTCCACTCGCGCTGACGGCGAGGACGATGTCTTTCTCATCTACGCCGAGAGCCTCGAGGTCGTTTGCACCCGCTGCCGTGTTGTCTTCGGCCGCCTCGTCCTCCGTCGTCACGGCGACGATTCGATCAGTCGAGAAGGTGGGCCCGCACTCGGCGGCGTCCGCTGCCGCGGCGCGGCCCGACGACCCCGCGCCGACATAGACGAGCCTGCCGCCGCTCTCGAGCCTCTCGACGATCGCATCGATCGCAGCTGCGATCGACTCTGCCGCGTCGGCCACCGCACCGGCGACGGTGCGGTCCTCGTCGTTGATGAGCCGGACGAGCTCCGCGGTCGGGCGCAGGTCGAGGTCGCGCAGATCGACGCGCTGCCTTTCCGTGGCAGCACCCCCGCCGGTCAGCGCTGCCGTGACCGCCTCCCACACGAGCGGCGAGTCCGGTGTCGCGAGGTGCGTCATGTGGCCGCAGGCCTCGTAGCCCCACGTCCACACGTCGTCGACCCCGGCCGCGTGCGTCGCCTGGACCGCCGCCTCCAGGTCGGGGATGTCGTCGCGCGTGAGCCCGAAGCTCGGCAGCCACATCTGCGCTTCGACATCGTGGCGGCCCGCGGTCTCCGCGAGCAGCCGGGCGAAACGGCCGACGAAGGACTCTGCCGACTCGGCGAAGTTCTTCCAGTACGGATCGGTCGCAAGCACCGAGAGGTGCGGCAGCGCGGCGACCGAATCCCAGTCGCTGACTCCATGCGGCCCTTCCGTCAGCGGCAGCAGGCAGATCGTGTTCTTGCCGCCGCGCGCCGCAACGTGTGCCGTCACCTCGCCGAGGAAATCGACGACCGATCTTTCACGAAACTGTTGCACTTCCGGGGTCAGACCCCTGGACAGGTCCAGACCCGACAGCTCGGCACAGACTCGGCACACGCAGGCCCACCGTTCGGGATCGTCGACGCCGACGTGCTCCGGAACGGTCCAGTGCGGCTCGTCCCAGAACACGTAGTCCGCGCCGGCCTCGAGCGCAGCGTCTGCCCACTCCTTGCAGAACGCGCGGTACACCGGATTGTTGAGACAACCGGTCGCCACCCGCCGGCCGTCGTCGAGCACCTGGCATGCCTCCGGATGGAACGTCACCCAACGGCTCTCGGCCTCGCCGCCGAACGTCCGGCCGAGACCCCACGGGCACATCTGCACCTCCAGCCCGACCTTGTGCGATGCGGCGACGATCTCCGCCATCGTGCCGCGGTAGTACGCGAGGTCGTTCTCGGAGAACGTGTGCAGCACCGCGGTGTACCCGCGCGCGGCGATGTCCTCGAGATCGCGACGGGCGTGGCGTGGGATGCGGACGCCGAAGTAGGAGACTCCCGCGCGCTTCATGGGGTGGGTTCTGCGACAGCGCCGGTCAGCAAAGGCGCCGCTGCAACCGGACGGTCGCGCCGCTGCGACAGCTCCGCCACCAGCCGGTAGCGGTCGCCCCGGTAGAGCGAGCGGACGAACTCGACCGTCTCGCCGGTTGCCGTGCGCGACGTTCGCTCGAACAGGAACGCGGGCGAGTGCAGCGGGACGCCAAGCAGCTCCGACTCCTCGTCGTTCGTCACGGTCGGTTCGATCGACTGCACGCCGCTCGCGATCACGACGCCGTACTCCTTTTCGAGCAATTCGTAGAAGGACGCGTTCTCGAGCGCTTCGCGCGTCAGGCCGGGAACACGGTCGGCTGGGACGTGCAGCGTCTCCAGCGCCATCGGCTCACCGTCGGCCAGGCGCAGGCGCCGGATGAGGACGACCCGTGAGTCCGGCGACACGTTGAGTGCGCGGCCGACCGCGGCGCCGGCGTGAGTCTCGCGCAGCTCGATCGTCTTGCTGCCGGCGGTCATGCCCCGGCGTCGCATGTCCTCGCTGAAGGACGTGAGCGTCAGCTGCTGCGCGATCTTCGGCTCGCTGACGAACGTGCCGCTGCCGTGACGACGCTCGAGGTAGCCGTCCCGGACGAGCTCGTCGAGTGCCGCCCGAAGAGTCAGCCGTGAGATCCCGAGGTCGCTGCTGAGCCGCCGTTCCGGGGGGATCGCCTCTCCCACCTGGAGCTGGTCGATGAGCTCGAGGACTCGCTGCCTGGTCAAGAGCTGCTTGCTCATGGCTCTCTATGGAAGCACAGCCGCCCGGACGTGGTCAAGACCACTAGCTCGCAATCAGCGGAGAAATCCCCCTCTTGACATGCGTATTGGTCTGTGCCAATCTCTCCGCCGTGGTTGGTGGTCTAAACCAATCGGGGAAGCCAGGCTGGCTCCCCATGCTCCGGGAGGCGACATGAAAGCTCGATTGCTCGTGGTGGCGGTTCTCGCTGCCATGCTCGCCGTTGCGGCTACGACCGCAAGCGGCGGAACCTCGAAGGCCCAGGCCGGCAAGATCGTGGTCTGGCTTCAGAACGATGCGCAGAACGGTTGGCCGGAGGCGGTTGCCCTCGCCAGCAGGACGTTCAAGGCGCAGCATCCGGACGTCGACGTCGACGTCCAGTACCAGTCATGGGGTACTCATCTCCAGAAGTTCGACGCGGGGCTTGTCGGTGGCGACGCACCCGACGTGATCGAGCTGGGCAACACGGAGATGACGAAGTACATGGCCGCAGGCGCCTTCAAGTCGCTGACGCAGTCGGCCTTCCCCAACAACAAGACCTGGCTCCAGGGCCTCAAAGGTTCGTGCCAGTACAACGGCAAGCTCTATGGCGTCCCGTACTACGCCGGTGCACGCGCTGTCATCTACCGCAAAGACCAGTACAAAGCCGCCGGAATCAAGTCGACGCCGAAGAGCTTTGCGCAGTTCCTCGCGGATGGCAAGAAGCTGATGAAGAAGTACGGGAAGAAGGACGGTGGCTACTCCGCCATCTATTTCCCGGGCAAGTACTGGTACTTCGCGATGTCCGTTGTTTACGACTACGGCGGGAAAATTGCAGTGCGCAGCGGCGGGAAGTGGAAGGGAACCCTGAACTCCCCGCAGGCACTGCAGGCGTTGAACCAGGTGAAGACGATGTTCAAGAGCCTGACGCGGGCGAGCAAGACGACTGACGAGGCGAACCCGCAACAGGCCCTGGTCTTCGCGAAGGGCAAGGTGGGTTCGTTCGTCGGCAACGGCTGGGAGTGGCCGTACGCCCTCGACGAGAAGCTCGGTGATCCCAGCCTCGCACCCGTAGTCGGCGCCTACCCGATGCCGAGCCACACGGCGGGCAAGTTCATGCCCACCTTCCTCGGCGGCTCCGACCTCGCGGTCCCGGTGACCACGAAGAACCAGAGCCTGGCCGTCGACTGGATCAAGGCGTTCACGAGCACGGCCGCGGAGAGCGAGATCGCGAAGGCGGGCAACATCGCCAACACGACGAAGCTCCTCGCCTTCAATGCCTCGAACCCGAAGCTGGCGCCGTTTGCACGGGCGGCGAAGTACAGCTGGTTCGTCCCCACGAGCCCCAACTGGGCCAACGTGGAGAATGCGAACGTGCTGCAGGACATGCTCGTCAAGATCGCAACCGGCCGCGCGTCGGTGAAGGCAGCGGCAAATAGTGCCAGTAGTCAGATCACAAGGATCCTGAACACCGGCGCGTGAGTCGCCTCGCGCCCGAAGGAGCAGCTGTGGCGTCCGTCGCCGAGAGCGAGTTTCCACTCGCCTCTCGGCGGCGGCGCCGCTTCACACGTCAGACAGTCGGGCGCGCGCTTGCTCCCTATGCCCTGCTGGCTCCGGCGGCTACGGCCATCGGCGTCATCCTGGGCTACCCGCTCTACCTGCTCGTCAAGATGTCGTTCGAGAAGTACGGCCTCTTCGAGCTGATCAGGCACAAGGGTCGCTGGGTGGGCACCGCAAACTACGCGAGCATCCTTCACGACGGCCAGTTCTGGCACGTTCTGCTTCGGACGATTCTGTTCACCGTGGTGAACGTGACCCTGACGATGGTGCTCGGCACCGCAATCGCGTTGCTGCTGCTTCAGGTGTCGCGGTGGCTCCGGATCGCGATCACGACAGGTCTCGTCCTCGTCTGGTCGATGCCGGTGATCGTCGCGGTGGACATCTGGCGCTGGATGGTGGACTACGAGTTCGGCGTCGCAAACTGGACGCTGACGAAGCTCCACATTGTCAACTTCATCAGGCACGACTGGTTCGCGAATCCCTGGACCGGCTTCGCCGTGATCACGGCGCTGATCGTCTGGGGAGCGATTCCTTTCATCACGATCACGGTGTACGCCGCTCTTGCCCAGGTCCCGCAGGAGCTGCTCGAGGCGGCTGCGATCGACGGCGCTAAGCCGTGGGCGGTGTTCCGGGAAGTGACGCTGCCGCTTCTGATGCCGATCTTCGTGATCCTCACGAGCCTGTCGATCATCTGGGACTTCCAGGTCTTCCAGCAGATCTGGGTGATGCTCGACTTCAGGCCGACCAGCGACTACTACACGATGGCGATCTACGCCTTCCACCAGTCGTTTCAGATCAGCGAGTACGGGCTCGGTGCATCGATTGCCGTCGTGATGGTGTTGTTCATGTTCCTGGCGACACTGGTGTATCTCCGGCAGATGCTGAGGACGGGGGAGGTCCGATGAGCTCAGTCACGCAGATCGCTCCCACCCCGGTCGCGCCGGTGGTTCCGCGAAAGATCGGGCGGCGGCGGCGAGTGCACAAGCTCGGCTGGAACCTGCTCGGGCTGCTGGTGCTCGCCGTGATGGTTTTCCCGGTGTACTGGATGGTTGCGACGGCGTTCAAGCCGGGACAGCAGATCCTCAGCTACACGCCGCAGTGGTTCCCGACGTCGCCGACGCTCTCGAACTTTCGAGACGCTATCGACCAGCCGTTCTTCTGGAACGCGGTGAAGAACAGCCTGATCATCGTCAGCGCAGTCGTCGCGCTCTCGGTGGTGCTTGCGTTTCTCGCGTCGCTCGCGCTTGCGAAGTTCCACTTCTACGGACGCAAGGCATTCATCGTGCTCATTCTGGGCGTCCAGATGGTGCCGCTCGCTGCGTTGATCATCCCGCTCTACATCCTCATGTCTCGGCTGGGGCAGATCGACAAGCTGACCGGTGTGATCGCGATGTACCTCACGTTCGTGCTTCCGTTCACGGTCTGGACGATGCGCGGTTTCCTGCTCGGCATCCCGAAGGAGCTCGAAGAGGCTGCCATGGTCGACGGGGCGACACGCTTCGGCGCCTTCGTGCGTGTGCTCCTGCCACTTGTCGGGCCGGGGCTGGTTGCGACTTCCATCTTCGCCTTCATCCAGGCCTGGAACGAGTTCATCATCGCGTACGTGTTCCTGCACACACCCGAGAAGCAGACCCTGATGGTGTGGCTCGCGTCGTTCACGACGCTACGCGGTACCGACTGGGGACCGCTCATGGCCGGCGCGACGTTGTCCGCGCTTCCGGTCGTCGTCTTCTTCCTCCTCGTGCAGCGGCGGATCGCGTTCGGCCTGACGGCAGGGGCGGTCCGAGGCTGATGGCAGCGATCGAGCTCGTCCACCTCTCGAAGGTCTATGGCAACGACTTCACCGCGGTCCGCGATCTCAACCTGGACGTCGCCGAGGGCGAGTTCATGGTGCTGGTCGGGCCGTCGGGCTGCGGCAAGACCACTGCGCTGCGGATGATCGCGGGACTCGAGGAGATCACCGCGGGCGAGATCCGGATCGAGGGGAAGGTCGTCAACGACCTCGCGCCCCGCGACCGCGACATTGCGATGGTCTTCCAGAACTATGCGCTCTATCCGCACAAGAACGTCTACGACAACCTCGCGTTCGGGTTGCGCATGCGGAAAGTACCCAAGGACGACCAGAAGCGGCGTGTAGAGGAGATCGCGCGCATCCTCGGGCTGGGAGACATGCTCGATCGACGCCCCGCGCAGCTCTCCGGAGGGCAGCGGCAGCGCGTCGCGATGGGCCGCGCGATCGTGCGCGAGCCGAAGGCGTTCCTGATGGACGAGCCGCTCTCGAACCTCGACGCGAAGCTCCGCGTGCAGATGCGGGCGGAGATTGCGCGCATTCAGCAGGCGCTCAAGGTGACCACCGTGTATGTCACGCACGACCAGGTCGAGGCCATGACGATGGGCCACCGCGTTGCGGTGATGCGCGACGGCGAGTTGCAACAGGTCGACACGCCGCAACGCCTGTACGACGCTCCCGCGAATCTCTTCGTCGCGAGCTTCGTCGGCTCGCCGCCGATGAATCTCTTCGAAGCGGTCGTCGAGCGCGACAGCGACAGGCTCGTCTGCCGGGTCGGCGACACCGAGCTGGAGCTTCCCGCCGACGTTTCGTCCGATCGGCCTTCGCTGGCGAACTACGCCGGCCGACGCGTCGCAATCGGTATCCGGCCCGAAGACGTACGCGAAGCAGCCGGCTGGGACGGTGCCCGTTTGCGCGGTCGCATCCTGCTCGTCGAGTCCCTCGGTTCGGAACAGCTCGTCCACATCGAGATCGCAGCGTCGCCACTCGAGCGCTCCGATCTCATCGACACCACCGCGCAGCCCCCAGGCCCCTCCCTGGGTGTTGAGGACGCCGAGCGGTCGGTGACGCTCCTCGGCCGCTTCGACCGGCACCTCCTCCTCGCGCCGGGCGAAGCGGTCGAGGTGGCGATCGACCCGCGGCTCCTGCACTTCTTCGACCTGGAGACGGGTGTCGCGATCCCGACCGTCGACGTGCCGGTCGCCACTCCGGTTGCGGGTTAGCCGTGCGGCTGGGAGTCGGGGCAGCGCTCGTCGACGGGAACCTGCTTCCCGGCGACGTCGAGGTGGTTGACGGTCGCATCGCCGGCGTCGGTTTGAGCTCGCCGAACGGAACCGGAATCGCCGCTCCGGGGTTCGTGGATCTTCAGGTCAACGGGTTCGCAGGCGTCGACTTTTTCTCCGCCGACGCGGTGGGCTATCGCAAGGCGGGCGAGGCGCTGCTGGCGTGCGGCGTGACCGCCTATCAGCCGACTTTCATCACGTCGCCCGAAGACGAGCTGACGGCGGCGCTGCACGAGGTTCCACTCAACGGTTCCTCACCGCACATCATCGGCGCGCATCTCGAAGGCCCGTTCATCGCGCCGGAACGGCTCGGGACGCATCCTGCCGAGTCGAGGCGCGATCCCGACTGTGATCTGCTCGGTCGACTACTCGCTGCAGGCCCAGTGAGTCATGTCACGCTGGCGCCCGAGCTGGAGGGTGCGTACGAGCTCATGGAGCTTCTGAGGCAGCGCGGCGTGACCGTTTCCTGTGGCCACTCGAACGCGACTTCCGTGGAAGCGCGCGAGGCATTTGCGCGCGGAGCGAAGACGGTGACGCACATCTTCAATGCGATGCGTCCGTTCGCCGCGCGCGAGCCCGGCCTTGCAGGCGCAGCGCTCGTGACGAGCGACGTCGTCATCCAGGTCATACTCGACGGCGTTCATCTCGCCGACGACACAGCGCGGCTTGTGTGGCAGGCCGCCGGTGGGCGGGTCGCGCTCGTCACCGATGCGATCGCCGCAGCGGGTGCAGGCGACGGCAGCTACACGCTTGCCGGGATCGATTTCGAGGTCGAGGACGGCGTTGCACGCCGGGCGGACAGCGTGCTCGCCGGCAGCACGGTGCCGATGATCGAAGCGGTCCGGAATCTCGTCACGCTCGGCGCGCCGCTCGGCGCGGCTCTTGCGGCCGCAAGCGAAGTGCCCGCGCGGATCGCCGGCAGACCGGAGCTTGGGAGTCTGGAGACCGGAACGGCTGCGGATGTCGTCGTGCTCGACGACAGGCTGGAGATCATGCGCGTTCTGGCGGCCGGCGAGGACGCCACCGGCTGAGCTACTTCCGGATCAGCAAGACGTAGCGAATTGAAACGGTCGCGCCGAGCGAGTCCTTGACGGAGACGCTGAAGCGGAACGATCCTGCGCGCTTGGGCTTCCCGCTGATGACGCCGGTCGCGGAGTTCAGCTTGAGGCCCGTCGGCAACTTGCCGGACGGCATCGTCCAGACCGGGCCTTGGCCGCCCGTAACCGTGACGTTTGTCCTGTAGCTGTGTCCCACCCGTCCGCCGGTAAGCCGGAGGCGCAGGATCTGGAGCTTCGGAAGGACGGTCACTGACAGCGTTACTTGCTTGGTGGCGTTGTTGCTGTCCATGATCTGGATCGTCA
>Ga0307312_10002226_pt1 | contig 10173 bp, 6 predicted proteins | sample ER_DNA_202_FD_194489 | JGI IMG/M metagenome (GOLD analysis project Ga0307312, IMG submission 194489) | Bulk soil microbial communities from the East River watershed near Crested Butte, Colorado, United States - ER_DNA_202 | ecosystem: Environmental > Terrestrial > Soil > Floodplain | place: USA...
CGCCGCAGGTCAACGTGATCGGGACGGCGATCTTCCTGATCGCGGTCATCGGGATGCTCGGCAGCGTCCTCCTCCAGACCCGCCGCGTCAAAGGCGCTACATGACGACCGTCTCGTCCTCGCTCTCCCCGGCCGAGCTGCAAAAGGCTGCTCGCGATCATCTGTGGCTCCACTTCACGCGCATGTCCGGCTACGCCGACTCCGAGGTGCCCGTGATCGTGCGCGGCGAGGGCTGCTACCTCGAGGATTCGAACGGGAAGCGGTACCTGGATGCGCTCGCCGGGCTCTTCGCGGTCCAGATCGGGTACTCGTACGGCGAGGAGGTCGGGGAGGCGGCCCTGGCGCAGTTCCGTGAGCTGCCCTTCTATACGAACTGGTCGTACGCCCACCCGCGCGCGATCGAGCTGGCGGCCGAGGTGGCGTCGCTCGCGCCCGGTGACCTCAACCGCGTCTTCTTCGTCTCTGGTGGCTCCGAGGCGGTCGAGTCGGCCTGGAAGCTGGCGCGCCAGTTCCACCAGGCGCGCGGCGAGCGCCGCTGGAAGGCGATCTCTCGTCGGACCGCCTACCACGGCACGACGATGGGCGCGCTCTCGATCAACGGCATCCCGTCGCTCCGCGCGCCCTTCGAGCCGCTCGTGCCAGACGTGATCCATGTGCGCAACACGGCCCGCTACCACCGGCCTCCGGAGGAGACGGTGGAGGAGCTCACGGCGTTCCTGCTCGACGACCTCGAGGCCGCGATCGTCGCGGCGGGCCCGGAGACCGTCGCGATGGTGATGATGGAGCCGGTCCAGAACGCCGGCGGCGCGCTGGTGGCGCCTGCCGGCTACTGGCGGGGCGTGCGGGAGATCTGCGACCGGTACGGGATCCTGCTCTGCGCTGACGAGGTGATCACGGGCTTCGGCCGGATCGGCGCCTGGTTCGCCTCCGAGCGCTACGAGATCCGGCCTGATCTCATCACCTGCGCGAAGGGGCTCTCGTCGGCCTACGCGTCGATCGGCGCGGTGATCGCAGGTGACCATGTCATGGAACCCTTCCTCGACGGCACGGCGATGTACTCGCACGGCATCACGTTCGGCGGCCATCCGGTGCAGGCTGCAGTCGCGCTCAAGAACATCGAGATCATGAAGCGCGAGCGGATCGTCGAGGGTGTCCGGGAGAACGAGGACGCGTTCCGCGCGACGCTGGCCCAGCTGCTCGACCTGCCGATCGTCGGCGACCTGCGCGGCGCGGGCTACTTCTGGGCGATCGAGCTCGTGAAGGACAAGGAGACCAAGGCGGGTTTCTCGGACGAGGAGTCGGAGACGCTGCTGCGGGACTTCCTCTCGCCGCGGTTCTTCGAGAAGGGCCTGATCTGTCGCTCCGACGACCGCGGCGACCCCGTCGTCCAGATCTCGCCGCCCCTGATCGCCGGGCAAACGGAGTTCGACGAGATGGTCGGGATCGTCGGCGACGTCTTAACGGAGGCCTGGGCACGGATTTGACCGTCGCGCCGGGGACCGCGACGCCGTGGTGGATCGAGGAGGCGCTTGCGGCGGAGAGGGAGCCCGGGCCCGCGCCGCCGCTCGAGGGCGACGTCGAGGCCGACGTCGCGATCGTCGGCGGCGGCTACACGGGCCTCTGGACCGCGCTTGCGCTGAAGGAGCGTGAGCCGGGCCTGCGGGTGGTCGTGCTCGAGGCCGACGAGTGCGGCTTCGGGCCGAGCGGGCGCAACGGCGGCTTCGTGCACGGTTACTGGAGCTACCTGCCGAGGTTGCGAGAGCAGTTCGGCGACGAAAGCGCTCTAGCGGTCGCGCGCGCCGGCGATGCGATCGTGCCGGGGATCCGGGCGTTCTGCGAGCGCCGCGGGGAGGACGTGTGGCTGCGCGAGGCCGGGATGCTGCGCGTCTCGACCTCGGCCGCGCAGGACGCTGCCGTGGGAGACGAGGTCGAGGCCGCCCGCGAGCTCGGCGTGCCGGAGGAGGCCGTTCCGCTGGAGGCCGAGCAGCTGGCCGAACGGATTCGCTCGCCGCGCTTCAGAAAGGGAGTCTTCATGCGCGAGTGCGCCACGGTGCAACCTGCCCGGCTCGCGCGGGCGCTGCGCAGGGCGGTTCTCGAGTCGGCTTCGATTCACGAGCACACGCGTGTGAAGAAGGTGCGCGAGGGCTTCCTGGAGACGACGCGGGGCCGCGTCCGTGCCGACGAGATCGTCGTCGCCGTCAACGCCGCGGCCGCGGCCTGGAAGCCGCTTCGCCGGCAGCTGACCGTCTTCGGCAGCTACGTCGTCCTCACCGAGCCCGTGCCCGAGCTGCTGGAGCGGATCGGCTGGACCGGCGGCGAGGCGGTGTTCGACGGACGCATGTTCCTGCATTACTTCCGCACGACGCAGGACGGCCGCGTGCTGATGGGGAGCGGCTCGGGGCCGATCGGCTTCGGCGGGCGCCTCGACGAGCGCTTCAGCTCCGACCGCCCCACCGCAGCCCGCGCCGAGCAGGGCCTGCGCCTGCTCCTGCCCGGTCTCGCCGAGGCGCGCGTCACCCACGCCTGGGGCGGGCCGATCGACGTCTCCTCCGATCACCTGCCCTTCTTCGGCACAGTTCCGGGCACGCGCACCCACTACGGCGCCGGCTACTCGGGGCACGGCGCCGGCCCCAGCTGGCTCGGCGGCCAGATCCTCGCCCGGCTCGTGCTCGGGATCGAAGACGAGCTGACCCGTCTGCCGTTCGTCACACGCCGAGTGCCGAAGCTTCCGCCGGAGCCCTTCCGCCGCCTCGGCGGCGGTCTCGTTCGTGCCGCCATCCTCGCCGCCGAGGAGGCCGAGGAGCAGGGTCGCAGGCCGTCGCTCCCCGTCCGCGCCGGCGCAGCGCTCCCCCGGCTGCTCGGCCTGAAGATCGGCACGCGCTGATGGAGATCGTCCTCGGCATGTACCGGCTGCGCGATCCCGGAGGGACCGAGCACTACACGCTGATCGCCGCAGAGCAGCTTCAGCGTCTCGGCCACGCGGTGACGATCTTCGTCGAGGAGACGGGCGCGATGGCCGAGCTCGCGCGCAGCCGCGGCCTGCTGCTGGCCACCACCGAGGACGAGCTGCCCGACGACGTGGACGTCGTCTACGCGCAGGAGAGCATCACGGCCTACCGTCTCGCCGCCCACTACCCGAAGGCGCCGCTCGTCTACGGCCTCCATGCCGTCGACTACGACCTCTCGGTGCCGCCGCAGCTGCCGGAGCTCGTTTCGGCGTACGTCACCGCCCACGACCGGCTCTCGCGGCGCGCCCGGGCTCTCGCCGTCAGCGCCGAGGTCGTCCGCCTTCGCCAGCCCGTCGACGTGGCGCGCTTCACTCCGCGGGCGAGCCTGCGCGAGCCGCCGCGCCGGCTGCTCGCGCTCGGGAACTACCTCCACGGCGACCGGGCCCGGGTGATCGACGACGCCTGCGCCCGGGCGGGGATCGAGGTCCTGCGCGTAGGAGCGCAGCACGGCGAGCCGGTGCTGGAGGCCGAACGGGTCCTCAACGACGCCGACATCGTGGTCGGCAAGGCGCGTGTGATCGTCGAGGCGATGGCCTGCGGGCGGGCCGCCTACGTCTACGACACATTCGGCAGCGACGGCTGGGTGACGACGGATTCGTACGCGAGGCTGGAGGCGGACAACTTCAGCGGCCAGACCGGGACGCCTCCGGTGGACGTCGCCCGCCTTAGCAGCGATCTCGGGCTGTACCGGCCGGACATGGGCGCCGCGAATCGCGAGCTCGCGGTGGTCAACCACAGCGCGAACAGGCACGCGATCGAGCTCGTGGAGCTCTTCGAGCGGCTCGCACCGAGACGCGTGTCCGCAGCGACTCCGCTCAGGGAGCTGGGCCGCCTCGTTCGCCTTCAGTGGCAGACCGAGGAGCGGGCGATGTCGCTCGCCGCCGAGGCGCGTTCCGTGCGGGAGGAGAACGAGCGGCTGAGGCATCGCGTGTTGGAGCTCGAGCCGCTCGAGCCGCTCGCGGCCAGGGTGCCGGAGCTCGAGCGCTACGCCGGCGAGCTGGCCGAAGGCCTGCGCGAAGCGCGCGAGAGCCTCCGGGCTGTCTTGTCCCAGCGCCGCGTCCGGCTCGGCGTCGCCCTCGCCCGGCCGATCGACCTCCTCCGGCGGTTCCGCCGATGAGCGAGCCGGTCCTCGGCCTGAACGTCATCCTGCACGAGCCGCTCGTCGTCGGCTCCGGCTGCCGGATCGAGGACGGCGCGATCGTCGGGCGCGCTCCGGTGCTCGCGAGCACGTCGAGCGCGCGGCGCGACGAGCTCGGCCCGACGGTGCTCGAGGACGGCGCCGTCGTGTGCGCTGGAGCGACCGTGTTCGCCGGCGCCCGCATCTGCGCAGGTGCGATCGTCGGAGACCGTGCGTTCGTGCGCGAGCGGGCGACGCTGGGGCCGCAGTCGGTGCTCGGCTCCGGCAGCGCGGTCGGCAGCGACGCGCGGATCGGCGCCCGTGTCCTGATTCAGACGTACGTCATGCTGACCTCCCGCATCGTCGTCGAGGACGACGTCTTCATCGGGCCCGGCGTCGTGACCACGAACGACGACGAGATGCGGCGCGGCAGGCCCGCGTCCGAGCTAGAGCCGCCGGTCCTCCGCCGCGGCTGCAAGATCGGTGGCGGCGCGATCCTCACGCCGGGCGTCGAGATCGGCGAGGAGGCGTTCGTCGCCGCAGGCGCCGTCGTCACGCGTGACGTGCCGGCGCGGACGCTAGTGCTGGGCGTTCCGGCGGCGGTCACCGGTCAAGTCCCCTCAAACGAGGGATGACCGCATCCGGCGTACCCCCGATGGTGATCGCGAGACGTACAACTCGATGTGCAGAGCCCAGCGGCCGGGCTCGTCTCCAGTTGAATGGCCGCCGACCGCAAACTTCTCACAGCCACCTTCGCAGCGATCGCCATGCTGACCGCCGCTCCGGCGCGCGCTGCTGTCGATCGCCCCACGCCTGTTGCTCCGGCCGCGGGCGCCGTCAGCCAGTTCCTGCCCGCCTTCGCCTGGACGCCGGTCAGCGGCGCGGACAAGTACGAGTTCCAGATTGCCGCCGACTCCGGCATGAACTCGCCGGTGCTCGGCGCTGGCAAGGACGACTTCTTCACTCGTAACACGCGCGCGACCCTCCTCGAGACGGTCCCGAACGGGACGTACTACTGGCGCGTCCGCGCCGCCGATGCCGCCGGCGCGGTCTCGCCCTGGACGTCGCCGCGCTCATTCACGAAGAACTGGACGCTGCAGCCGGCACTCCAGACGCCGGCCAACGGCCAGTCGCTCAGCTTCCCGGCGAACCCGGTCGTCCTCCGCTGGTCCGGAGTCCAGGGCGCGGCGCAGTACCTAGTGTCGGTCGCCAGCGACCCGGCCCTCGGCTCGCTCGTCTTCCGCTACTCGAACCAGGACGACCCGAACGGCCCGCCCAACGTTGCCGCGAACTCGGCTGCGATCTCGAACGCCCTCGCCGTGGGAACGTACTACTGGGGTGTCGTGCCCGTGGACGCGGAGGGCAACCGCGGCGTGCCGACCCCGGTCGCCTCATTCGGCTGGGTCTGGCCGTCGGTGACCGCTGTTCAGGTGACCGACCTCGACCCATCCGCGGAGGTCTTCGACCCGAAGTTCTCCTGGAACCCGGTTCCGGGAGCCGCGCGCTACGAGGTCGAGGTCAATCCATCCGTCGACTTCGCCGCCGGCTCCAAGGTGTGCTGCGCCGGGACGACGATCGCCACGTCGCTCTCGCCGACGAAGGTCTTCAAGGACGACACGTACCACTGGCGAGTCCGCGCGCTCGACCCGGACGGGAACGCCGGCGTCTGGAACGTCGGGCAGACCTTCCAGAAGACCTTTGACAACGTGCCCCCGGTGACCGATCCGAGCATCAAGAACCTCCACATGCGCGACAACGTCGACGACCCCGGCACCGACCTCGACTCCGGCACTCCCGGCTACCAGACCAACGTTCCGATCGTGACCTGGACTCCCGTTCCGGGCGCCGCCAGCTACCAGGTCGACGTGGCGCCGTACCAGTCCGGACTCTGCAACTGGAGCGCGCCCGCGACCAACCACCACTGGCGTGTCGATACCGCCGTGCCGGCCTGGACACCGCTCGGCAACGGCTGGAACAACGTCAAGCCGTACTCCGACGGGCTCTCGGTCGCGAACGAGAACGTCTCGCTCGTCGTCGGTACCTACTGCGCCCGCGTGCGGGCGCGCACCGACCGCGACACGAACGGCGAGGACGTCTACGGCGACTACACGTATCTCAACGACGGCACCGGCCTCGGCACGGCGTTCAACTGGACCGGCTATCCCGCGCCGGTCTCGGCCGGTTGCAACTCGGGCTACCTGTGCGCCGACGACTACCTGACGCCGCTTCAGGGCAGCCTCAACCGCCGTACGCCGTACTTCACCTGGAACCCCATGTCCGGCGCCCAGAGCTACTTCGTGCTCGTCTCCAAGGACGCGAACTTCACGGCGATCGTCGACTACGGCTTCACGCACGTCCCCGCGTACGCGCCTCGCACCGCCAACACGGTGCGCACCTACACCGACGAGACGACCCTCTACTACTGGGCCGTCCTGCCGGCGCAGAACTTCGACGGCAGCCTTGCGGTCGGGAACCCGCTCCTCGCTGCGGCCGCCAACTTCCAGAAGCAGTCGCTGCCGCCGACGCTGCTCTACCCCGGGGGCGCGCAGGTCTTCTACGACCAGCCGACCTTCCGCTGGAGCCCGACCGAGGGCGCGCGGCGCTACCGGATGCAGGTCGCCTCGGACGCGAGCTTCAGCAACCTGCTCGACGACGTCACAACCGACGCGACCTCGTACTCGAGCAACGCGACGTACCCGGCCGACACCGTCCTCTACTGGCGGGTCCGGACCGACGACGAGAACCTCACCGGCCTCACCTGGTCGGCGGCGGGCATGTTCCAGAAGAAGCTCGCCGCCCCGGTGCCGAGCGCGTCGAACCCGCACTCCGGCGACATGCTGCCCGTCTGGGCCTGGGCGCCGGTGCAGGGAGCATCCTCCTACGACATCTCGATCGATTCGCCGGACGGCTCCCACCACTACTTCTCGGGGTTCCGGACGCCGGTGGTCTCGTTCATCAAGATGACCGGCACAGGTCTCTTCCATTGGCGCGTGCGCGCCGAGTTCCCCGGGTCGTCGAGCGTCGAGACGCCGGGCCCGTACTCAACCACGCAGTCCTTCGCGCGCACCATCGGAGAGCCGATCAACCTGCACACCGACAGCAATCCTGATCACGTCCTCCTGAGCTGGGACCCGAAGATCGGCGTTCGACGGTACAAGGTGCAGATTGCCTCCTCGCCGGACTTCAGCCGACGGATCGAGGAGACGACGACGGACAACGCGACCTTCGCGCCGACCATGACCCTCGGCGGCTACTCCGCCGGCGGATCGCTCTACTGGCGCGTGGCCGGCGTTGACGAGGACCGCAACCAGGGCGACTGGTCGCAGGCCGGGCTGATCCAGCTCCAGCCGCGCCTGCGCGTCTCGGTGTCGGGTCTCGCCAGGCACGGCAAGAAGCGCAGGTTCACGGTGCGCGTGCAGAAGTACGCCGGCGGCTGGGTCGCGGGCGTACGCGTCCGCGTCACGGGCCCGGGCATGAAGGCCAGGGCCGGGAAGACGAACGCCGCCGGCAAGCTCGTGTTCACGCTGAGGCCGAAACGGAGGGGCAAGATGATCTTCCGGGCCACCAAGTCCGGCTACCAGCCCGCCTACGTCATCCTCAGGGTCCGATGAGAGGGGCGAGGCGTAGCGGACGCGAGGCACGGCCGTCGGGCCGTGCGGCGGCCGCTGCGCCGAAGGCTGAGCGCTCCCGGGTCTGGCGCGTGTTCGAGTATCGCGCCCCGGTCGCCCCGGTCAGGCCGCGCTTTACGACCTAGGCCCTAGCGCGGGCCCGTCAGCCGAACGAGGCCGTGCGGCGTGCGGACGAAGACCTGCCGGCTGTAGAAGACGTAGTACGCGCGCGGGTCCGAGCGGATTCTGCGGGCGTAGCGCAGCACGGCGTCGACGTAGAGCCGTGACGGGTTGTAGCGGAAGAGGGCGCGGCGGTAGTTGCGCGGCGCGCCGTTCGCGTGCAGGTAGTTGGCGGCACCGAGGATCGCGTCGTGCGGATCGTGCACCTTGCCGCCGAGCCCGTACGCGCGCCACGTCGAAGGGATGAACTGCATCGGGCCCTGCGCTCCGGCCGAGCTGGCGTTGCGGAGCTTGTTGAACGCGGACTCGACGTAGTTGACGGCGGCGAGGACGTTCCAGCCGACTCCGAAGCGCCGCTGGGCCTCGGCGTAGTACGCGAGGAGGCGCGAGGCGGGCTCGGCGCGCCCGGTCCGGAACGTACGGAGCGGGCGCGGCTGCGAGAGCCGTCCGAGCTCGCGCCTCGCGAGCACCTCGCTTCCGACGGCCTTCGCGTCCCGTGGCGGCAGCCGCCTGAGCACCGCGACGGAGAGCCGGCGCTTCTCGCCGAGCAGGATCAGGATGCGCTGCTGGTAGAGCGCGTCGAGCGTCACGTCCTTCGGTGCCCGCCGGTCGCCGCTCGCGCGCCAGCGGTCAACTGCGCCCGCGAGGTCCCGCGTGGTCGTCTCGAGCCGGCCTGCGAGAGCGGCAGGGTCGCGCGGGATCGGCGCTCCGGGTGGTGGAGGCCCCGCGGCAATGAGGGCGAGAGACGCGAGCAGCGCCGGCATGGAAGGCGGTGAAGGCTAGCGGTCTCCGGAAGCATTGACATGTCGTTCAGGCTCGGGTAAGAACGCCGTGCGCCCAACGAAGGTCGGTCCATGCAGGGGAGGGCGGACGATGACGAGCCTCGGGGCGAGGAGGTGGGCCAAGCGGCATCCCGCCGCAGGTTCTCTCCGGACCCATGGACCGGCTCAGGCCAACCAAGGAGGGAGAGCATGTCTACGAGACATCGAATGACCGCGGTGCTGCTCGTGGTTGCGGCCGTGCTCGCCGTCGGGATCTCTGCCGGCGCGGCCCGTTCGACATCGCACCACTCGACCGCGCGTCCGAGTCTGCCCGCGCTCGTGTGGCACGACTGCGGCGACGGCTACGAGTGCGCGAATCTCCAGGTGCCACGGGATTACCGCCACCCCCATGGCGCCACCTTCAACCTCGCCATCATCCGTCTGCCTGCGCAGGATCAGGCGCATCGACTCGGCGCGCTCTTCGTCAACTTCGGCGGACCGGGCGGGACGGCGGTCGACACGATCCATGCGATCGGACGCGATCTATTCGGAGCGGTGAACGACCGGTTCGACATCGTTGGGGTCGACCCCCGCGGCGTCGGGGAGACCCAGCCGTCCGTGGACTGCCATGCGAACCAGGAGACGCAGGGCATCTACTCGCAGCCCTTCACGACGCCGCTCAACCTCAACGCGGCAGCGCTGATAGCGAAGGACAGTGCCTACATTCAGCGCTGCGAGCAGCTGAACGGAAGGGTCCTCCGCTACATCTCGACGAAGAACACGGCACGCGACATGGACCGCGTTCGCGCCGCAATGGGCGACTCGCGGTTGAACTACTTCGGCTTCTCGTACGGGACGTTCCTGGGCTCGACCTATGCGAGCTTGTTCCCGCACAACTACCGCGCGATGGTCCTGGACGGAGCGGTCGACGTGGACGGCTGGATCAACCGGCCGATGGAGAACCTGCGCGAGCAGTCAAATGGGTTCGAGCGGGCGCTCGGGCGCTTCTTCCAGGCTTGCGCAGCCAATCAGGGCACCTGCGGCTTTGGCGGCAGCGATCCCGCCGACGCGTTCGAGCAGCTGGTGGACTCGGCCTATCAGAACCCGCTTCCGGCCACGGGTGACGATCCCCGGCCGGTCGACGGCGACGACATGATCGCCGGGACCATCCTTGCGATGTACGCGAAGCAGCTCTGGCCGTTCCTCGTCCAGGCCCTCCAGGAGGCCCACAACGGAGACGGGACGACCTTCAGGCTGCTCGCGGACTTCTTCTACGGGCGAAATCCCGATGGGACGTACAGCCCTGGGAACGACCGGTACTTCCTGATCACCGCGGCCGATCAGGTGTACCAGCGTGTCCACGGCCATCACGGAGTCGACCTCTACCTCGACGCCGGCAACCATTCGTGGGGGCTGTTCCCTCACGCCTGGTGGAACGCCGGCTACGTCGAGCTGAACTACGGGCTCTACAACCCCCACTCGAACGATGTCTACCGCGGG
>Ga0307312_10002228_pt1 | contig 10169 bp, 10 predicted proteins | sample ER_DNA_202_FD_194489 | JGI IMG/M metagenome (GOLD analysis project Ga0307312, IMG submission 194489) | Bulk soil microbial communities from the East River watershed near Crested Butte, Colorado, United States - ER_DNA_202 | ecosystem: Environmental > Terrestrial > Soil > Floodplain | place...
CCTGCGCGGCGGTAAAACCAGCCCTGCCGGCGATCAATGCCGCGGTAGATGACGCGGTCTCGGCGCTGAAGCGCGGCGGTCGCCTGGTTTACGTCGGTGCCGGCACCTCCGGCCGCATCGCCGTTCAGGACGGCGCAGAGCTCGGTCCGACATATGATTGGCCAAGCGATCGTATCGTTTTCGTGATGGCTGGAGGAATGCAGGCGGTACTGCAGAGCGTTGAAGGTGCCGAAGACAACGAAGCAAAAGGCGCAGAAGCCATTGCAGAGGCTGAAGTTCATCAACACGACGTCGTCATCGCTGTCGCAGCGAGCGGTACGACGCCGTTCACTGTCGGGGCCCTGCGTACCGCGGCAGCGAGGGGGGCGCTGTGCATTGCAGTGGCGAACAACCGGGGCGCACCGCTTTTTGAGCTGGCGCGTCATCGTATCCTGATCGAGACCGGCACGGAGGTGCTCGCAGGCTCGACGCGGATGCAAGCGGGAACAGCCCAAAAGATCGTCCTCAATCTCTTCTCCACAGCCGTGATGGTCAAGCTCGGCCGCGTCTATCGGGGTCTGATGGTAAGCATGCGCGCAAGCAACGCAAAACTTCTTCGCCGTGCAGAGATCATCGTGAGCCAGATCGTGGAATGCGACGAGAATGAAGCCGCCAAATTCGTTCAACGCGCGGAGGGCGACGTCAAGCTTGCCGTGCTGCTTGGCCTGGGATGGGAACAAGCCGAAGCCGTTGAGGCGTTGCTCAAACACGAGGGCAATCTGAGGTCCGTCATCGACGGGTTGGCCCATGATCCAACATGACCTGATACAGACGGCGATGGCCCGGGAGATCCGGGAGATCCCGCTGGCAACCGAGCGCCTTCTGGCAGAACAGGATCTGGTCGCAAGCGTCGCAAATCGGATCCGCCACGCCGACCCGCGCGCCGTTGTGATTTCAGGCCGTGGCAGTTCCGCAAATGCAGGAACTTTTCTTCGCTATTTGTTTGAGGCTCGGGCGGGCTTGCTGGTTTCGACGTCCGCTCCCTCGGTCGTGACAACCTACGGACAATCGATCGACATGCGAAACGCCGTGTTCATCGTCATATCGCAATCCGGCCGGAGTCCCGATCTCGTGACGGGAGCGCGGTCGGCCAGAAAAAGTGGCGCCCTGACGATTGCAATTGTCAACGATGTGACGTCGCCCGTCGCCCAGGCCTGCGAATTGACGCTGCCGGTTGGCGCCGGCCCGGAGCGCGCGGTCGCGGCTACAAAATCTGTCGTACTGTCGATGGTGATAAGCGGGCAACTGATTGCATCGCTGACCTCCGATCATGCCTTGAGCGAAAAGATCAAACAGCTCCCGCAAAGGTTCAGTGACGCGCTTGCCTGCGACTGGTCGGCGTGGAGCGGCAGTTTTGCGGCGGCACGCGCCGCGTTCGTCATCGGGCGGGGATTTGGCTTGGCACCGGCGCGCGAGATCGCGCTCAAGATCGCCGAAACGATGCGGCTGCCGACATTGGGCTATAGCGCCGCGGAGGTGAGGCACGGTCCGCTTGCCGCCGCCAGCGCCGAGACTCCGCTTCTGGTGTTACGGCAGAACGACGGATCGTCTGCGATGGTCGATGCCTTGATCGCCGATCTCCGCGCCAGAAAGCTCAATGTCTTTTCCGTGGGCGATCCAGGCGCAACACTTCCGTGGATAGGAAATGACGATCCGATTTGCGATGCGATTACGATGTTGTTGCCAGCCTACGCTACCATCGAGCGGGCTGCGCGGGATCGCGGTTTTGATCCGGACAACCCGCCAAATCTCACCAAGATAACAGAAACGCTGTGATGCCCTGGCGAAGCGCGGCGGAATGGACGAGGCGGCGCCTTCTCACAGACTTGTCAGGACCACACGACTTCGCCGTCCGCGTCAGCACCGTTCGTCAACCGCCGAAACGGAAATTGAGGCCGGCGCGCACGACGCTCTTGGTCTCTTTGATATCGACGAATGCCGGGCGCAACCCGGCTAATTGCGGCGTGAAACCAATCTCGCGGGTGCCGAAATCGTAATAATTATATTCGACGAAGCCGGACAGGAAGTTGGTGAAGGCATATTCACCGCCGACACCGATGGTCCATCCCGACCGCGTCTCACGCGCCGTATAAGCAGTCCCGACTACGATCGTCGTGGCCCAATAATCGTCGCGCTCCCAGGCGCCGCCGCCCTTGACGTAGCCGAGGAAACGATCCCAGGCGTAGCCGAGACGACCGGTGGCAGTCGCCAGCGACTTGACCTTGCTGTGATAGGCAACGCCGAGCTCGCGCGCGCTGTCATGGCTGCCCTCGCCATCGGTCCAGGCATAGTCGCCCTGGATGCCGATCACAAAGCCGCCAGCAAATTGATAATCGCAACCGGCCTGCACGCCGCCAACCCAGCTATCCGCATCATGTCCGCCGAGCGACTGGCCGAAAAAATCGCCGCCGGGCGTCCGGACAATCCACTCCTTCTGCTCGGCCCACAGGCCGCCTGCATGGCCACCCACGTAGCAGCCGGTCCAGCTCCAAACCGGGACCACCGGCGGCGGTACCTTATAGACCGGAGTTCGCATGTCGGCCGCGATCGCTGGTGACACCAGCACCATCAGAAGGGCTGTTCCGAGAAGGAATTTCCGCATGATCCCGCCCCCGCGTGATGATGAGGGGGGCAGTATCCAACGAGTCGGCGTGGAACACTGTAGCTGATCAGCCACACCGCGTGGATTGTGAAAGGGCCCGGCAGGCTGATTGGCAATCGGGCTCGTTAAGACGATCCGTTAATTCCGCTCCGGGTCAAGAGGCGCACCGGCAGAATCGCGTTGTGCATCACTCGGCGGCTTCGCGCACATGGCGCGCGGTCCGCGTCCGCATGGTCACAAGTTCTTCGGTAGAGGTCGGATGCAACGCCATCGTTGCATCGAAATCGGCCTTGGTCGCTTTCATTTTGACCGCAATGCCGAGCAGCTGGATCATCTCGGCCGCGCCGTCGCCGACGATATGACAGCCGACGACGCGGTCGGTAGAGCCATCGATCACCAGCTTCATCAACACCCGCGTGTCGCGTCCTGACAGCGTTGCCTTGATCGGCCTGAAGTCGAGCTTGTAGACATCGACGTGGCTGAATTGCGCGCGTGCCTGCGCCTCCGTCAGCCCCACCGTGCCGATCTCGGGCTGAGAGAACACCGCGGTCGGAACGTTGACATGGTCGACCTCGACCGGCCGCTTGCCAAATACCGTATCCGCGAACGCGTGACCCTCGCGGATCGCGACCGGCGTCAGGTTGAGGCGATGGGTGACGTCGCCGATCGCATATATGTGCGGCACCGAGGTGCGCGAGAAGCTGTCGACCGCGATCCCGCCATTGTTCGGATTGATGGCGACGCCGGCTTTCTCGAGCCCGAGATTGGCGACGTTGGGATGCCGCCCGATCGCAAACATCACCCGATCGGAGCCGATGCTCGAGCCGTTGGACAGATGCGTGGTGAATTCCTTGCCGTGCTTTTCGACCTTGTCGACCGTGTTGCCGGTGATGATGCTGATGCCTTCCTTTTCCATCTCGGCGCGCACATGGGCGCGGACGTCGTCGTCGAAGCCGCGCAGGATATTCTCGCCGCGATAGATCAGCGTCACATCCGAGCCAAAGCCTGCAAAGATACAGGCAAATTCCAGCGCGATGTAACCGCCGCCCTGAATCACGATCCGCTTCGGCAGCGCGGTCAGATGAAACACTTCGTTCGACGAGATCACGTGCTCGATGCCGGGAATGGCAAGCCCGTGATTTGGGGCGCCGCCGGTCGCGATCAGCACATATCTTGCCCTCACCGCCTCGCCGGTTGCGAGCCGCAGCGTATGCGGGTCCTCGAACGCCGCGCGCGTCTTGACGATGCCGGCGCCGGATTTCTCCACATTGGCGGTATAGGCGGCCTCCAGTCGCGCGATCTCCTTGTCCTTGTTGGCAATGAGGGTCGGCCAGTCGAACGTTGCCGAGGGTATCGTCCAGCCGAAGCCGGCCGCGTCCTCGATCTCGTGATGGATGTGCGAGGCATAGACCAGAAGCTTTTTCGGCACGCAGCCGCGGATCACGCAGGTACCGCCCATCCGGTACTCTTCGGCAAGCATGACGCGCGCGCCATGGCCGGCCGCGATCCGGGCGGCGCGCACGCCACCCGAACCTCCTCCGATGACGAACAGATCGACGTCGAACTCAGCCATGGTCACCCTGCCCGGACTCTCTCTTTTGACGCGTTTTCTTCACGCGAACCGGCATCCACTTCGCTCGAAAACGCTACTTCTATTTTGACGCGTTTTCTTCACGCGAACCGGCATCCACTTCGCTCGAAAACGCTACTTCTATTTTGACGCGTTTTCTTCACGCGAACCGGCATCCATCCCGCATCAAGTCCGGGACAGGCCTTCGCTCGAAAACGCTTTGCAAATCAAATCTCCTTGCCGCGTTTGCGCATCTCGGCGCGGAATTCGCCGTTGACGGTTTCGGCAAAAATCTGCGCCCACTGATTCATATAGGACATGCTGAACTGAATTGCCCGTGGCTCGGTGGAGAGCAATTTCTGGCCGAGCGGCGACTTGTAGAACGTGACCAGGTCCTTCAACTCCTGTTCGGAAAACTCGTTGGCGTAGACCTTCGCCATCCCCTCGCCGATTTCCTTTTCGCGGCCGGCAAGCTTCTGGGCGATGATGACGGCAACCTCGTTGAGATCCTTTTGATAGTTGAGGTTGCTCTGCATCAACTGGTTCTTGGTCCGGTCAACGATGTTGGGGACCGCGCTGGCGTACACGGCGCTGGCGTTTTTCATCGCCAGAATTTCCTTTGCCGCCGCGAGCGCTGCCGGAGAAGCCTGCTTGAGCGGAGGCGCGGACGCAGGCGCTTGCTGGGCGACCGCTGGAACGCCGGCGACGGCCAGTCCAAACGCAAGGCTTGCGGCCGACAAGATTCTTGAAAAGCGATTCATTCAATTCTCCTAAGATTTTCGGCGTTACGGCCGTTCAACTACGCGAATTCCCTCAGAGCCTGCCAGGATTGCCATGCTGGCAAGGCCAGTGAACAGCCCGTGCTCGACAACACCCGGTATCACGGCCAGTAATCCCGCCAGGCGCGGGGCATCGGCTATTCGTCCGAATTGGGCGTCGACGATCCAGTGGCCGCCATCGGTGACAAAAACGTGGCCGTCCTTGCCCTTTCGGACCACCATTTGCCCGGAAACGCCGCTTTGCGCAAATGCCTCGCCGATAGCGCGGCGCGTCGCCGCGAGGCCGAACGGAACGACCTCGACCGGTAACGGGAAGCGGCCGAGAACTTCGACCCATTTGGAATCGTCGGCGATCACGATCATGCGATCCGAGGCCGCGGCAACGATTTTTTCGCGCAACAGCGCGCCGCCGCCGCCCTTGATGAGATCAAGTGCCGGATCGATTTCGTCCGCACCGTCGACGGTAAGATCGAGCCGGTCGACATCGTCAAGCGTGGTCAATGGAACGCCGCAGCGCACGGCGTCGGCGCGGGTTGCTTCCGACGTCGGCACGCCGACGACGTTGAGCCCGGCGCGAACCCGCATCCCCAAAAGCTCGACAAAATGCTTCGCGGTCGATCCGGTGCCAAGGCCGAGCTTCATGCCGTCGCGCACATGTTCGAGCGCGCGCGCCGCCGCTTGCCGTTTCAATCCGTCCATACTCAGGTGCAATCGAGGCCCCCGCTCGCCCAGCATTTCCAGCGCCGCATATCTAGCGTCGTTTTGGAAGGAGGAACAGCGCAATACGTCGAGCCGCCGGCAATTTGACAACCCCTGGACCAACGCGAATGCGCAGACCCTAGCGAGCCGCCACTTTGTCCATTGCCGCCAAGATGCCGGCAAACCGGTCTTCCACCTCGTCGCGCATTTCCGGATGCGTGAACGCGTAGAGTTCCTCCTCGCGGATCGCGGTGAGGACACGCGCCGCGACATCCGATGGGTTGAGCCCGGACTGCAGGCGTTCGGCAAGCTCTGCGAGCAGCAAGCCCGCCGGGCTTGCGGGATCCGGCGTCTGCGGCGCGCCGTAGCGCTCCGGCCGATTGCGGCCGCTCTCGCCGATGCGGGTGCGAACAAAGCTGGGACACAGCACGGTCACGCCGATACCGAACGGCTTGAGCTGCGTCGCCAGCCCCTCCGACATGCCGACCACCGCGAACTTGCTCGCCACGTAAGGACTGAAGCCGAGCCCGCTATTCATCCCGGCCATCGACGCGGTGTTGACGATGTGGCCGCCTTCGCCGTGGGCGCGGATATGCGGAAGGAAGGTGCGGATGCCGTGCAGCACGCCCATCAGATTGACGTCGAGCACCCATCGCCAGTTGTCGAGCGAGATATTGTCGATGCCGCCGGCCGCGGCGACACCGGCATTGTTGCACACCACATGGACATTTCCGAATGCCTGGTACGAGGCTTTCGCCGCGCGCTCGACGCTGACCGGATCGGCAACGTCGCAAGCGACGCCGCGTACATTGGGCCCAAAATCGCGCAGACTTTTGACGGCTTCCGCCAACGCGCCGGTCTCGATGTCGGCGAGCATCACCTTCATGCCGGCTTGGGCAAAGGCGGCGCCGAGCGCAAAGCCGATGCCACTGGCCCCGCCCGTCACGAACGCCGTCTTGCCGGTGAGCTCCCGCATGATTGCCCCCGCTATCTCCGGATTACGTGAGATGCCTGTCGTCTCCTACTTGCATGATTGTGCGCAGACCGATAGCGATTTTCGATGACCTCTGCCCGCACTGTCGTATTCGATCTCGACGGCACGCTCGTGGATACGGCGCCCGACTTGATCAACGCGCTCAACTTTGTTCTCGCCCGCGAGGGCCTGCCTCCGGTCCCGCTCCATTCCGCGCGCAACATGATCGGCGCGGGCGCCCGCAGGCTGATCGAACGCGGCCTGGAACTGGAGGGCCGTACCGCCGGTTTCGAGGACATCACCCGCCTCACCAACGACTTCATCGATCATTATGCGGCTCATATCGCCGACGTTTCGCGCCCGTTCGAAGGCCTGGAAACCGCGCTCGATGATCTCGCAGCGCGCGGATATCGCTTTGCGGTTTGCACCAACAAGCTGGAGTGGTTGTCGAAACTGCTGCTCGACCAGCTCGGATTAAGCACGCGATTTTCCGCGATTTGCGGCGCCGACACTTTTGGCGTGTCGAAGCCCGATCCGGCGATATTACGACAGACGGTTGCACGCGCCGGCGGCCGGCTGTCGTCGGCGATCATGGTCGGTGATGCCGGTCCGGATATCGGGGTGGCCCGCCGCGCGGGTGTTCCGGTCATCGGCGTCGAGTTCGGATATACGGACGTCCCGATCGCCGAATTCAAACCCGACCGGCTGATCGGTCACATGCGAGAATTGCCCGCGGCCGTCGAGAGCCTGGCGTTGCAACAAAACTCCATCTAAATATCTGATTTAGTTGAATATTTTTGCATGAATTAACCATCAATTAACGATGCAGGCCCGCACGGTTGCCTGGCTCTCCCGACGCCCCTATGGTCCGCGCGGGATTGTGGCTAATGGCCGCAATAGGTGGCGGATTGATCATGCGTCGTGGCATCGCGATTGCGGCAACGGGGTTGACCCTTGCCGGCTGCTCGTCGTTCTCCTTCGACGCCTTCAGGTCGACGCCCCCAACCGTACAGCTCCAGCTCGACTCGGTGCCGTCAGGCGCCGATGCGCTGACGTCCCTCGGGCCGGGTTGCAAGACGCCCTGCTCGGTTGCCGTGCCGGTTGCCGATGCCGGTTTCTCGGTCACCTACACGCTGAACAAGTTCCAGCCGGTTACCGTCCCGGTGCAGGTCATCCACATCCCCGGCGATTTCTCCACCCCCGCCTCGACCACGATCGATCCCAATCCGGTGATCGCCCAACTTCAGCCGGCGGGCCCGCCGCCGAGGACGGTGCGGAAACGATTGAGGCCGAAAAAGCCAAAACCACCCAAGGCGACGGCCGCGGCCCCCGCAGCATCGCCCTTCCCCGATCCGGCGCAAGCACTCCCGCCGGCCGCGCCCAGCCGCTGATCGCTTGCACTGCACCGGGCAGCGGATTGTATGCCGGGCGCATCATGCATAGATTGCGCGTTGCGGAACCTTGAGCCCGCGCTGACGATCGCGGCTGCCGCAGTGACAAGGCCTGTTGAATGACCGAACCCTCGTTGACTTCCGCCGCATCGCTGTCCCGTCCGATGACCGATCCGTTCGGCCGGACCATCAGCTATCTACGGGTATCGGTCACGGATCGCTGCGATCTGCGCTGCTTCTATTGCATGTCCGAGGACATGACCTTTCTGCCCAAGGCCGATTTGCTCACGCTCGAAGAGCTCGACCGGCTCTGTTCGGCATTTATCGCCAAGGGCGTGCGAAAGCTGCGGCTGACCGGCGGCGAACCGCTGGTGCGGCGCAACGTGATGTCGCTGGTGCGCTCGCTCTCGCGCCATCTCGACACCGGCGCGCTCAATGAACTGACGCTGACGACCAACGGCTCGCAACTGGCCCGTTTCGCCGGCGAGTTGCGGGACTGCGGGGTGCGCCGCATCAACGTCTCGCTGGATACCCTGGACCCCGCCAAATTCCGCGCCATCACCCGCTGGGGCGATCTCGACAAGGTTTTGGGCGGCATCGAGGCCGCCCGCGCAGCCGGTCTCGCCGTCAAGATCAACGCGGTAGCGCTGAAGAATCTCAACGAGGAGGAAATCCCCTCGCTGATGGAATGGGCGCACGGCAAGGGCATGGCACTGACGCTGATCGAGGTCATGCCGATGGGCGACATCGGCGCAGGGCGCATCGACCAATATGTCCCCTTGTCGCTGCTGCGCGCGCGCCTCGCCAAGCAATACACGCTGGCCGACCTTGACGATAACACCGGCGGTCCCGCGCGTTACGTTCGGGTCAGCGAAACCGGCGGCAAGCTCGGCTTCATCACGCCGATGACCCATAATTTCTGCGAGTCCTGCAACCGGGTGCGGATCACCTGTACCGGGACCTTGCATACCTGCCTCGGCCACGAGGATGCCTCCGATCTGCGCAAGCCTCTGCGGGCGTCCGCCGACAATGAGCTTCTCAGCCTGGCGATCGACCGCGCCATCGGCCTGAAACCGAAGGGCCACGACTTCATCATAGACCGCAGGCACAACCGCCCGAGCGTCAGCCGCCACATGAGCGTTACCGGCGGCTGAGGCGTCTCCGCCAAGGCAATCCGCGGAACGAATATTCCCCTTCGTTATCAGCAAACTTCCAATTGACGGCGGCTCCGGGCGCTGGAATGGTGCGGTTGCTTCATGCTTGCTCGGCTGGATAAGCCGCTGCGCCAGATCGGTGCAGTCAAGATGGCAGAGGCGCAATTTTGGGGAGGGACTATCGTTGCAATCGCTCCTGAAAAGCCATGGCCACACGCGTTCCACGCGTGATGGCGAAGCGATGCTGATTGAGACAATCGACGTGCCTTGATGGCGACCGCCAGGGAGAACACGATGCGCCCATTGTTGGCTCTCAGCGACGCGATCGATCTGATCAATGAAAGGATCGGCTACGTCTGTAATTTCCTGGTGCTGGCCGCCTGCATCGTGAGCGCCGGCAATGCGATGATCCGCTACGCGTTCGGTTACAGCTCGAATGGCTGGCTTGAGCTGCAGTGGTACATGTTTGCCATCCTGGTGATGTTCGGCGCGTCCTACACGTTCAAGCGCAATGAACACGTTCGGGTCGAGATATTCTATCTGTTTCTCACCGAGCGCGGCCAGCTCTGGCTCGATTTGATCGGCACGCTGTTCTTCCTGATCCCGGCCTGCCTGCTGCTCAGCTATCTGTCTTGGCCATTCTTCATGCAGGCTTATTCCGTTGGCGAAGAGTCGGGTAACGCCGGCGGCTTGCTCCGATGGCCGATCAAATTCGTGGTGCCCGCAGGCTTCGTGATGTTGGCGCTGCAAGGGGTCTCGGAAGTGATCAAGCGCATCGCCGCCCTTCAAGGCCAGGTGACGATCGACGCCAAATACGAGAGGCCGACCCAATGATCACGCTGGAAATGATGCCGCCACTCATGTTCGGCGGCCTGGTTCTGTCCATGCTGATCGGTTTTCCGGTAGCCTTTACACTCGCTGCGATCGGGCTTTTGTTCGGCTTCCTCTCAATCCATCTCGGC
>Ga0307312_10002231_pt1 | contig 10166 bp, 11 predicted proteins | sample ER_DNA_202_FD_194489 | JGI IMG/M metagenome (GOLD analysis project Ga0307312, IMG submission 194489) | Bulk soil microbial communities from the East River watershed near Crested Butte, Colorado, United States - ER_DNA_202 | ecosystem: Environmental > Terrestrial > Soil > Floodplain | place...
AGCAGCCGCAGCCGCTGAATGCTCCGTCCTTACTTCTTGTAGCTGATGCGGTAGACCGCGCCGGCCCAGTCGTCGGCGATGAGCATCGAACCATCCTTGGCGAGAACGATGTCGGCCGGCCGGCCGAGATAATTCTGGTCGCCCTCAAGCCAGCCCGATGCGAAGATTTCCTGCTTGGCATTCTTGCCATCGGGATCGACGATCACGCGCTTGATCCGCGCGCCCTGGTATTTGTGCCGGTTCCAGGATCCGTGTTCGGCGATGAAGATGTTGTTCTTGTACTCGGTGGGGAATTGGTCGCCGGTATAGAATTTCATGCCGAGCGGGGCGACGTGGGCGCCGAGGTTGAGCACCGGCGGGGTGAACTCCGAACATTGGTGACCCATCGCAAACTTCGGATCCGGCGTGTCGCCCTGGTGGCAATAGGGATAGCCGAAGTGCTCGCCGATCTTCGAAATCATGTTGAGCTTGTCGCTTGGCATGTCGTCGCTCATCCAGTCGCGCGCGTTCTCGGTGAACCAGTATTTTCCGGTGCGCGGATCGACGTCGCCGCCGACACTGTTGCGAACGCCGAGCGCCCAGACTTCGGCATTGCCGGTCTTGGGATCGACGCGACGGATTTGCGCCACGCTGGTCGGCGGAATGCCGATATTGAAGGGAGGCCCGAACGGCACGTAGAACCAGCCGTCCTTGTCGGGCGCGAGGTACTTCCAGCCGTGGGCCGCATAGGACGGCATGTCGTCATAGACCACCTTGCCGTCGCCGAGCTTGTCGAGATTGGCTTCGGCGTTGTCATATCTGATCAGCTTGTCGACTGCGATCACGTAAAGCGCGCCATCCTTGAACGCCAGCCCGGTGGGCATGTTCAGTCCCTTGAGGACGGTCTTGACCTCCTTCTTGCCGCCCTTGTCGGTGATGGCATAGACGTTGCCAAGGCCGAACGAGCCGACGAACAGCGTGCCGTTGTCGCCCCAGGCCATTTGCCGCGCCGCCAGCACGCCGGGCGCATAGACTTCGATCTGAAAGCCCGGCGGCAGCTTGATCTTCTTCATCATCGCGGCGAGTTCAGCCTCCGATGCGCCGGTCGGCGGACCCGACGGCGGCGCGAGGCCCTTTTGGGCTTCGGTCTCGTCGCCGAGGAACCAATCATCCGGCGGATTGGTCCAGAATTCCTTGGTGCCGGACTCGTACTTCTTGAGCGGCTTATCCTGCGCGCCGGCCTGGCCGGCCCCCGCGACAACAAGAATCGCCGCGAGCGCAAGAACGGATCGATTGAATGTCGATTTCATCGCGTCACTCCCTCTGCAGCCTGGCGACTGCGCGCGTTGCTTATTTTGAACGTTGCGAGAGACGAATTTTGGCCTGCTTGAGATGGATCAGACCGAAAAATGTTATCACATCCGCTGAGGGAGAGAAGCGCGCGGCGCGGTTCTGTGAGGGCAAAAAATAAGGGGAGAAAAAAATTCTTTCGACCGGTTTGCTTCGAAACAGTTTTTGCGGACGCTGCAGTGCGGAATCGACATTGCTTCGCTCGCCTATGCCGCTGTCCATCTAACCGACGTTTACTCCGCGCCAATCATTTGCTGAGAGTTTCCGAGCAACAAGAGAGGTGCTCATGGAACTAGCATTCGTGATTGTTCTACGTTATCGGCCTTCTGCTTTTCGGATGGGCGATGATGCTCTGCTTTACGATCTCGATCGTAGATCTGTCTGCATAACAACACGAATGTCGGCGTTCCCGAACAGCCGATCAACGTCCGCTATCAGGGGGAACAGCGGCCATTGAGCATTCGCTGCTTGAGGTCTGCTTATGACCACCCCAAGCGGACATTGCGAACTCGATGGACACACCCCGGTTTTAGCCCATAGACTTTCCGCAGTACGGTACTGGTATCGGAGCGCGCTAAATGGCCGAGGCGCGGGTCGAACGCCGGCTTTCAGCCATCCTCGCAGCCGATCTCGCGGGTTATTCGCGAGCGGCTCTGGAAGACGCGCAGGCGTTGATTACAAGAAACAAACGCAACCGTATTTCCCGACGTGTTTCTCACTAGGACTCGCCATGAAAGAGCTTCGCGGAAAAGTTGCGGTGATTACGGGTGCGGCCAGTGGATTTGGTCGTGAATTTGCGATCCGTTGCGCCGACGAAGGAATGAAGGTTATTCTCACAGATATCGATACAGGTGGCTTAGGTACCACCGTCGCGCTGCTCAAGCCTGGCACCGAGTCCCTCGTGATTGGCAGCGACGTCTCCAGTGCCGACAGCATTGAGCATCTGGCAAGGTCGACATACGACCGCTTTGGCGCATGCCACCTGCTCTTCAACAACGCGGGCGTGGGAACGGCGGGGCCGATCTGGACGGCCACGCTCGACGACTGGAAGTGGACCTTGGATATCAACGTGATGGGCGTGGTTCACGGGTTGCGCAGCTTCGTGCCGCGCATGCTGGCGCAAAAGGAAGAATCTTACATCGTCAACACAGCCTCCGCAGCGGGGCTGCTTGCGCCCCCGGGCTCCGGCGTCTATGCCGCGAGCAAACACGCCGTGGTCGCGATCACTGAATGCCTTCATCACGAGCTGCGCGGCCAGAATGCGCCGATCGGCGTTTCCGTGCTATGCCCCGCATTTGTTGATACCGGGATATCGAACTCCGAACGCAACCGGCCCGCGGAACTCGCGGACTCCAATCCGGAAGCGGAACAGTACTCGGATCGGATCAGACAGGCGATCAAATCAGGAAAACTATCCGCCGCCGACATCGCAAGGATCACGATCGACGCGGTGAAGGACGGGCGCTTCTATATTCTGACGCACCCGAACGTGAAAATCGCGGTGGAAATCAGGATGAACGATATTCTGTTGGATCGGCAGCCGACCAATACATCGCAGCGCTGAATCGTCGCAACTGAATCCGCGACGTGAAATCGCGCTGCCGCGACCGTCGGAGCGCATCTCCGGAAAAACGAAGAGCCCGCTGACATGGCGGGCCTTCGTCAAGCTTTGCCTTTTCGAGAAAATCTGGAGCGGGCGAAGGGGCTCGAACCCTCGACCCCGACCTTGGCAAGGTCGTGCTCTACCACTGAGCTACACCCGCATCCGAGAGATTGGCGGCGATCGCTCGCCGGCAACGGGCAGAGCTATGCCAAATGCGGCCCGTGAATGCAACAGGGCACCCTGCGCCCGGGGAACCTGATCGACCGGCCATAATTTGCGCGATCGGCCCGCAAATCAGCCCCAAAGCAGCCGGGCCGGGTTCCGCCGATTTGCAAATTGGGCCGTCAAGCGCCAATTAGGGCGGGGACATGCTAAAATGGACCCGATCCTTCATACAGAGGCGAGGATTCCCGTGACGATAGTAGAGCAGGGCAGCGGAGCGGCGCCGCAGGCGGCACCCGATCTGATCAAGGAGACCACCACCCAGACGTTCGTGAAGGACGTCATTGAGGAGTCAAAGCGGCAGCCGGTGCTGATCGACTTTTGGGCGCCATGGTGCGGCCCGTGCCGCCAGCTCACGCCGATTCTTGAAAAGGCGGTCCGCGCCGCAAAGGGCAAGGTCAAGCTGGTCAAGATGAACATCGACGAGCATCCGGCTATCCCCGGCCAGATGGGAATCCAGTCGATCCCGGCCGTGATCGCATTCGTCAACGGCCAGCCCGCCGACGGCTTCATGGGCGCGGTGCCGGAGAGCCAGGTCAACGCTTTCATCGATAAGGTGACCAAGGCCATGCCCGGTGCGGGCGAGCCGAATGTCGCCGAAATTCTCAAAGAGGCCGAAGCGGTTTTGGCGGAAGGCGATCCCGCCACCGCCGCGCAAATTTATGCCGAGGTGCTGGCGGCCGACCCGACCAACATCGCAGCGCTGGCGGGGCTTGCCAAATGCTACGTCGCGACCGGTGCCATCGAGCAGGCCAAGCAAACCCTGGCCATGGTTCCGGAATCGAAGCGCAATGACCCGACAGTCAAGGCCGTGCAGGCGGCGATCGATCTCGCCGAACAGGCCAAGGCGGTTGGCCCGGTGAGCGAGCTGGAACAGAAAGTCGCGGCAAACCCGCTCGATCATCAGGCGCGCTTCGATCTCGCGACCGCGCTCAATGCCTCAGGCAAGCGCGCTGAAGCCACCGATCAGCTGCTCGAGATCGTCAAGCGCGACCGCAAATGGAACGACGATGCGGCGCGAAAGCAACTCGTGCAGTTCTTCGACGCCTGGGGGCCGGCCGATCAGGCCACCATGGATGGACGCAAGCGGCTATCGACGATCTTGTTCTCGTAGCGCGTATTCCGCAAAGTCGTACCGGTTTTGCGCTTAGGCTACGCACCAGACTGATGCTTTGAAGGCCAGCACCGGGGCCGCAGATGCCGATCAATGCCGAATATCGCGGGCCCGGCGACCTTCCCGAGGTGATACCGGTGTTTCCGCTCCCCGGCGCGCTGCTGCTGCCGCGCGGCCAGATGCCGCTCAACATCTTCGAGCCGCGCTATCTGGCGATGGTGGACGATGCGCTGCGCGACGGCCATCGGCTGATCGGCATGATCCAGCCCGACCTTTCCCACTCGCCAAAGGAGGACAAACCGGCGCTGTTTCGCGTCGGCTGCGTCGGCCGCATTACCCAGCTCGCCGAGGCCGGCGACGGCCGCTACATCCTCGAACTCACCGGCATCGCGCGCTTCAAGGTGGTCGAGGAAATGGCCGTGCAGACCGCATACCGGCAATGCAAGGTAGACTACTTTCCCTACCTCGACGATTTCACGGCGCGCAAAGGCGAGGAGGCCGTCGACCGCGAGGCGCTGCTCGCGGTGCTGACGGATTTTCTCAAAGCCAATAATCTCAAGGTTGACTGGGAAGGCGTCGAAAGCGCCCCCAATGAGGCGCTGGTCAACGCGCTGGCGATGATGTCGCCCTACGGGCCGCCGGAAAAACAGGCAATGCTTGAGGCGCCCGACCTGAAAACGCGCGCCGAAATCCTGATCGCGGTCACCGAGATGGATCTCGCCAAGAAACGCACCAGCGGCGATCCCCCGCTGCAGTAAGATTTGCTGGGGATCGTCAGCCGGTCGCGACGGCGCGGTCGGCTGGTTGCGATCCAGTCAGCCGCATCAGCATCACGGTCACGACAAGCACACCCAGATAGACCAGAAGCTGCATTTCCGTCGGCTGATCGGTATAACCAATCAACGTGTGCATGGTCCGGCCGGCGATACTCTTGTCCGAAAGCAGCCAGCCACTGTCCCAAACAACAGTATCAAGTCGCGTGAGCCAATTGGCACGTTCGAGGAATGCCACCGCCTGCGCCGCCATGCCGGCCGCAAGCAATGTGATCAGGACCGTCGTGGTCGCGAACAATGCCCGCGGCGGGATCCGCATCAGCCCGAAATAGGTCAAAAGGCAAACGGCGACGCCAAGTCCCAGACCGATGATGCCGCCGATCGCGAGGCTTAAGGCCGACCCACCGTCGGACGCGGCGACGCCATACAGGAACAGCGCGACCTCGCTGCCTTCGCGCAACACCGCAACACCGACCACCACAGCCAACGCCAACAGCGATTTGGTTCCGGCCGCGACCGCCTGCCCGACCGCGCGTATTTCTCCGGCCATCTCCTTGCCGTGCCGCGCCATCCAGACGTTGTGCCACGTCAGCATGATCACGGCGACGGCCAGGATCGACGCGTTGAACAGCTCCTGCCCCATGCCCGCAAATAGCTGCGACAGCGCGCCGGCAAACGCGGCTACTGCGCAAGCCGCAAGCGTACCCGCCAGCACGCCGCCGCCAATCCAGCGATTGCGATGCGGGACCGAGCGAGTTACCGCGAGCACGATGCCGACGATCAGTCCGGCCTCGAAGACCTCGCGAAACACGATGATGAGTGCGGCCAACACCGGCGCCTGCCTCCTGCCTATTGCACGACCAAGGCGCCACGCGCCTTTTCGTTGAAGTCATCGTAAAATTCGTAGCGTCCGGGTTTCAGGGCCCGCACATTGATGACGCCCTCGCTGTTGGCGGCGACCACCTTTTCGACCCGCAGCGATTTGCTTTCAAACTCCATGGCCTTGGCGTCGAGATTCTTGAGGCGAACCGTGATCGGTTTGTCGGCCGGGGCGCGCAGTTCGCTCGGCTGGAACTGGCCCTTGGAATAGCTCAATTGAAGCTCCGTCGCCTGTTGCGCCTGAGACGGAGATATTGGCAGCACCGCGATTGCGCAAAGCGCGGCCAAGGTCAGTCTTCTCATTGTGATCACCATAGCAGACCCCTGTCAGCCTTTCCGGGTTTGAGAAAAGATCAAAATTCGACGGCGAATTTGAGCCTGGCACGATTGCGCTGGAACTCGGCCAGGTTGAGCGAGACGGGATGGCCGACCTCGCGGCCCCAGACCTGAGCGTTCCAGGCCGCGGTCATGAACATTTTCGGCGTGAACTGGACGTAGAGCATCGGTCCCAGCATGACCGCGTCGCCGGTGAAGGCCGTTAAATTGGCGGCATCATAATGCCTGAGATACCAGACCTCGCCGCCCAAGACGACGTTCGAGGCAACTCGAAGCGACAGCGCCGCCGAACCACCGAACTTGGCCTCGCGTTCAGTGTCGCCGGCCAAAGTCTGTGTGATCTCGGGTTCGTAGAGCAAATTGAACCCCGCAAACAGGCGATTCTTCAGAAGTTCGAGATCGGCGTTGATAATGGTTTCGAATTCATAATTGTGCACGCGTTCGCCGCCGGTCTCATCGATCCGCCGCACCGTCGGCTCGAATGCCAGCGTGACCGCCAGCGGATTGCTCGAGGTGCGCTCGATCGCAAGATAGCGGAATTCCGCAAACACTCCACTCAATGCGACCTGACGCCGGTCATCGAGGTCGGTCACGCCGCCGATAGTGTGGGTCGCTCCGAGCGCGCCGAATTCGATCTGGATGAACTGGCTCGGGGTAAATTCGAACTCGTATTTTGTCTCGGTCGCCCCGTAGTGGCCATCGCGCTTGCCGAACCGGCCAATGCTGTCGACCGTGAATTCCTTCTCGCCCTCAAGGCCAATGCCGGAACCGGTGGTAAATCCAAAAATGTATTTTGTCTCGATATCGCGCCAGGAACTTGCATCCTCCGCGCGCGCGCCGCCGCTTACCCAAAGACAGCCGACTGCGCAGAGCACAATGCTGTGACGTCGTCCAGGCTGTGTCCGCGCTCGCATCGCTCGCTTCCGCTTTCAGGATTGATGCTGTCAGCTAACGGCTTGCTGCCGGATCGGCAAAAAGACTCCTTCTAAACTAGAGACATTCTAAGGTGTCGGGAGAAATCAGAGAGTTCTGTCAGCTGCCGGGATCGAAGATAGCTTCCAGGCAGCCCCGCTAATATCCGGCGACCGCGAGGGCGACCACCGCGCTGAGCGCCACCCATCCGAAATGGCGGCCGCGCATCGCCCAGGCGTTAGCCAGCGCGGCAAAGCCAAACACGCATGCGAGCGTTGCGATAATCCAGTGCCGTGCCGGCTCCGAGGCCATCAAGGGGGCGGCAATCAAGAGTACGCCGCCGCCGATCCAGGCCACGGTGCCGGCCTGCCAGACCAGGCGAATCAGCTTGCGCAGGCGCGGCGGCTCGATGGTGGCGCGCGCGAATACTTTGGTTTCGCCGAGCACGCCGTGGATGAGTGCGACCGCAATCGCGGCCAGCCCGGAACATTGCAGCAAGAGGTCGCGCATCGCAGAGCCTCCATACAGGACTGTATGGTTCTAGTCCGGGCGCCGGCGCTTGTCAATACACTGGTGTATGGTAGGGTGCCCTCGCGTGGAAAAAAATGAGCGATCAACTTTCCGCCAAGGACTGGCTCGATCAGGGCCTCAAGACGTTGGCTGAGCGCGGTTTCACGGCCCTGAAAGCCGAGCCGCTGGCGAAAGCATTGGGGGTATCGCGCGGCAGCTTTTACTGGCATTTCGCCGACATCGGCGCGTTCCACGCCGCGATCCTCAAGCATTGGCGCGAGGTGGCCGCCGAGCAGATCATCGCCAATCTCGAGGCCGCCTCCGACAACCGCGACCGGCTGCCGCTGCTGCTGCGCCAGGCGTTCGGCGGCAGGCTGGCGCTGGAGAGCGCGGTCCGCACCTGGGCAACGGTCGAGCCGGCGGCGCGAAGCGCCGTGCAGGCCATCGACCGGCGCCGGCTCAGCTACGTCGAAAGCATGCTCAGGGCAGCCGGGCTTTCGCCCGGCGTGGCGCGAGCGCGCGCGCAAATTTTCTATTGGGCGTTTGTCGGCTTTGCGCGGTCGGACAAACCCTTGCCACGGGCAAGACAGCGGGCGGTGCTCGACGAACTCTTGCGGATGGCCTCGCGATAGGGCCGGGCGGATACACGCGACGATCGGATATGCTACAGCGTCGAACGAGAAACCGGAGACCAGGACCATGACATCCCCGCCCGAACGCCTTGAAGGCACCGTCGACCCAAAACTCTTGGAAATTCTGGTCTGTCCGGTGACCAAGGGTCCGCTGGAGTTTGACGCAGCCAAGCAGGAGCTGATCTCGCGGTCCGCAAAGCTCGCTTATCCGATCCGCGACGGCATCCCGATCATGCTGCCGGAAGAAGCGAGGAAGATCGAGTGAGGATTGCGAAATGGTTTGAGCCGTCGTCCCTGCGAAAGCAGGGACCCATACTCCGCGGCTTCTCGGCTAAGCCATTGCGGCGGGACGGCTTCGCAAACTAGGCCCGGTGATTATGGGTCCCCGCTTTCGCGGGGACGACATTCATTGATGATTGCTACGGCGCGGGAGACTGCGTTGATATTACAACGCCTCGCCCTTCAACAGCCGCGGCACCTCGCCTGCAAGTCCCGCGGCCTGGCGGATGAACATGCTTTTCAGTGGCGGGGCGCGATCGACCAGCCCCAGCCCGATATCGCGCACCACGCGCAACAGCGTCGATTCGTTCGAGAACAGGAGATTCAGCGAATTGGTGGCGAGCCCCATCGCCATGGTGTCGAACCGCCGCCAGCGCTGGTAGCGTTCGAGCACGTCGGCCTGGCCGAGGTCGATGCCGAGCCGTGCCGCATCGACAATCACTTCGGCAAGTGCCGCAACGTCCTTCAGCCCCATGTTGAGGCCTTGTCCGGCGATCGGGTGAATCACATGCGCGGCGTCGCCGACCAGCGCCAGCCGTTCGCCGATGAACGAGCGCGCGACAAAATAGCCAAGTGGGAACGCGCGCGGCCTGTCCAGCGCCTTGATGTCCCCGAGATGCAGCCCAAAGCGCTGTTCGAGCTCGCGATGAAATTCATCCTCGCCAAGCGCGACGATGCGCGCGGCCTCGTCACGTTTCTCGGTCCATACCAGCGACGAGCGTTTTCCCGTCAGCGGCAGGATCGCGAACGGACCTGCGGGCAGGAAATGCTCTTCGGCGCGGCCGCCATGATCGCGCTCGTGGCCGACCGTGACCACGATGCCGGATTGATCGTAATCCCAGCCATAGGTGACGATGCCGGCACGCTCGCGCAATTTCGAGCGCGCGCCGTCAGCCGCAATCAACAGGCTCGCCTCGACCACGCTGGCGTCGGCCAGCGTCACATCGACGCCATCGCTCCGCGATTCGAATGTGGTCACCGATGTGGCTCTGAGATCGACGCCCTCGGTCTCCGCGCGCTTGACCAGCGCATCGATCAGATGCCGGTTTTCGACCATGTGGGCAAACGGTTCGCCGGGCTCGACATCTCCGGCGAAAGTCAAAAACACCGGGCGGGTCGCGTCCTGCAGTCTGGAATCGGTGACGACCATGTCGAGAATCGGCTGCGCCTGCGCCGCCACCTGATCCCACACCCCGAGCGCCTCGAACAGCCGGCGGCAGGCCGCGACGATGGCGGTCGCGCGCGGATCGCGGCTCGGCCGCAGCCCCAGCGCCGGATCGGCGACGATGATGGGGATATCGGCGCCAAGGCCCTGACGCAGCGCCAGTCCCAGCGCCAGCCCGGCGAACGCGCCGCCGCCGATGACAATGCTACGCTGTGCCGGCATGCCGAACCCTTAAACTCACAGAGGTCATAGACCAGACTTGCTACCTGACTATAGCTGGGCGAAACAGGTTCCCCAAGCACTCGTCATTCCGGGATGCGCCTTCGGTCGGCAATTGCCGACCTGAGGCGACAGGCCCGGAATCCATACTCCCGATCGTGGTAATGGATTCCGGACTCGCTCGTTACACTCG
>Ga0307312_10002232_pt1 | contig 10163 bp, 14 predicted proteins | sample ER_DNA_202_FD_194489 | JGI IMG/M metagenome (GOLD analysis project Ga0307312, IMG submission 194489) | Bulk soil microbial communities from the East River watershed near Crested Butte, Colorado, United States - ER_DNA_202 | ecosystem: Environmental > Terrestrial > Soil > Floodplain | place...
AAGTCGGTAAGATGAGGTTCGCCTTTTGCGTCTATCAGGATGTTTCCCGGTTTAATGTCGCGATGGAGAACTCCGTGCTCATGCGCATAATGTAACGTTCGCGCCAGTCTTGCGATAACCTCGGCCGCGCGGCGCGGCGACATCTGCTCCCGCCTGGCAACCTCATCGAGCGGCCCGCCTTCGACCAGTTTCATGCTGAAATAGCAGGAACCGTCGCGCTCGCCGATCTCATAAATGGGAACGATGCACGGATGATCGAGACTCGCTGCCGCTTCGGCTTCCAGATGGAAACGCTTCACGTGCCTTTTGGTCGCCCACTGACCAAGGCCGACGATTTTCAGCGCAACCGTGCGGTTGAGACTCTTCTGTCGCGCCCGATAAACGATCCCCTGCCCGCCGCGGCCCATTTCCTCCAGTAATTCGTAATCGCCAAAGTCAGCCAACCGTTGTCCAGGGCGTGCAGTCCCGCTATTGCGACGCATGAGTCTCGAATTCGCCGCGCTTTCGGAATGGGTCGCGTCCTGGCCTTCCTCATCGAACAGGCCACTTTCCAAAAGACATGCGCTGCAAAATTCTTGGGGCGCGTCGGCGAAAAATCTTGCGCCGCATTTTCCACAGAATCTGTCTGAGACCTTCATCCTGATGTTCCAATTATCCATCGCCCTCAACAGACTAATGCAGGAAATTCTCGAACAAGTTACGCGCGCAAGACAGCAACCAGATGGCGCAACTCGTCTTCTATATCTCCCGGCGCTATTACGGTGTGGGCGATTTCCTCATGCAATAATTCGCGGTAGCGCTGACGCAGCCGATGGAACGCCTGCTTCACTGCGTTTTCCGTCATCCCAAATTCACCGGCAATCTCGGCCTGAGAAGGGCGGTCAGGCTCATCCGTGAGCAATTTCTTCAACTGGTCAAACAACGCTGCGTTACCAGCCGCGTGGTATTCGTCTCCCAAGCGAGCGAGTACTTCCTCCAAAACAGTCAAGGCCCAGCGGCGCTCGTAGATTTGATCGGCGCTCAATGTGTCCGTCGGGGCCAGGTCCATGCCTTCGTGATCACCCAGCGCGTCCAGGGGAACCAGTCGACGACCCTCGCCGCGCTTGATCGTCATGGCGCGATATCGCTCATTCGTCAGGAAATGTTTTAGCGATACGAGCAGATAAGAGCGCAAACGACCTTTCTCCCTGCGAACAGTCTCCAGATCTCGCCGCTCCAGTAGCAGCGCAAAAAAACCCTGAGTGAGATCCTCTGCTTCCTCTGGTCCGGCGCCTTGCCGCCTGATGAAACTATAAACAGGCCGCCAGTAAGTTCGGCAAAGTTTCTCGAGCGCTTCCTGTGCGGCTGGCGATTGACCCTGCGCCTCGAGCACTACGCTCCAGTGCGTCGTAGCAAAGGCGACCGCGCCGTTTTGTGCGCCCAAATGAGTCGCACTTCGTGAACCCCAATCATCCACACGGTAATCCAAGTGAAGCGGAGCAAAAATCAAGTCAGCACTCAGACTTGTTTATACGCTCTAATGTTTTAGCCGCCTGGCTGTGTCGAGGCGCTCAGGCACTGTTGCCACCTCCTCGGCGGGCAGGCTCTGCCGTCGCTACAGCGCTGGGCGCTTACGAGATCAGCTTTCCGGGGGCTCGCTGAAATCAAGAATCAGTTTTTGCGTTTGTGTCCGAGTTCTTCCAGTAGCTCGATCTGGATCTGCTGAATCTCGAACAAGCGGTTGTATTGACGGCGCAGCAGATGGTCGATTTTTTCGTGCAAATGCCGGATCTCGAGCTCGGCTTTCAGATTGACTTTGTAATCGTTCTCCGCTCGTAAACGGTCTCGCGCCTCGGCGCGGTTTTGGCTCATCATGATGACTGGCGCCTGGACAGCGGCGAGACAGGAGAGAATCAGATTGAGAAGGATGAACGGATAAGGATCGAACGCTCTGGTAGCGAGCAACGCGATGTTCGCACCGATCCACACGAAGATAACAGCGCCAAATGTAATGAGGAATTTCCAACTGCCACCGAACTCGGCGATGCGGTCCGAAAGACGTTCACCAAAGGTAAGTTTCTTTTCGAATTGCTTCTCGATGTCGCTGGAGAGAATCTCGTGTTGGTGCAGACTCTCGATGACTTCCTGGTCGAGAGCGGAAAGTTCGCCAATTTCCTCCTGTAAGACTTCTTTGACGTAGTCCTTTCGGAATTCGCCCAGGTCGTCCAAGCAAATAAATCCTTTGCCGTCCAAGTCGGGTCTTTCCTTCTTGATGAACTCGAGAAGTGACGGCCGAATCAGCTCCGCCACCATTCCGCCGTGCGGTGATTTTGTTTTTTTGCAGATCTGACAGATCAGCGGTGCCGTTGTAGTTTGGCTCATCGGAAATTCGCCGCTGAATTAAGCTGCTCTCGTGCCATTTGTCGATGCCGGCTTGAATCAGCGATTGCCGATTCTAAGATTTCACCATGGAAGAAGCGGAAGTGCCTCTCGAGCATTTGCACGAACAGGTTCATCACCGCGCTGAACACAGCGGCGAAACATGGATTTCGTGGGTGGCCTTGAGCACCGCGATTCTCGCTGTCCTTGCTGCGATCGCCGGACTTCTCTCAGGACAACACGCGAACGAGGCGATGATGAACCAAATCGAGTCGTCCGATCAATGGAACTACTACCAGGCTAAGAGCATCAAAGCTTCAGTGCTTGATGCCAAGATGTCGCTCGCCGGCGCGCCTAACGAATCGGACAAATCAAAGCGGGATCGTTACGAGATAGAGCAGGAACAAATCAAATCGGAAGCCGAGCGCAAGGAAGCCGCAGCGAAATCAAACTTTCACAAGCACGAAGTGTTCGCGCGTGGCGTAACCATGTTTCAAATCGCGATTGCCATTGCGGCGATTTCCGCGCTCACAAGGAAGCGCAAATTCTGGATCGTGAGTTTGCTTTTCGGGATTGTCGGTTGCGTCTTTCTCGTCCTCGCAGCAGTCGCAAGGTAGGGGCGATTGGTAGTGTATCAGTTTGGCGTGTTTGACCACGAGTTGACATCGCTGTTATCGTGAGGAGTCAACGAAAATCCAAAAATATGAAAACAAAAACCGCGTTGGCTGCTAAGTCTGGGGCGAAGCCGGAGGCATTTGCTGTGGGAGCGGAGCCTGCAACACGTACAGGGGAATGGACGCTTCTTGGCGGCCATCAACCGCAAGGTCAACTGAATACTCGCCATAACGCGGTAACGATATTTGCTGAATTACGACAGCAAGAGGGACGCTGGCATCTGACTCGTTTGGGCTAATCTGCACGTTCAGTTGTGCCTCCAATGTCGGTACGACTGGGCGCCCATCCGAATCGATAATTGAGACCCGAATATTTTTTGTTCCTTGTTCGATTTGCTCAAAACGCATCAATACTGCTAGCGCACACAGCGGGTGAACCGCCGGAATTTGCCTAGCGAAGATGCGATTGAACGTTCCTACAATATTCATTTTATTACCAGGTGTGTTCTGTGCGAAATCGCAGAGGGTGAAAACATCAACGTTCATTTGTGGAGTCTTTCTATCTTAGGTTAGGAAGTGCCGAGTGTACAAAGTCACACCACTGCAGGCAACGTGTTGATGCAACACCTGGAAGGCGGCCCCTGGACTTTCCTAACCATTGTTCGCTACAATTCATGGGACGACTTTGCCACCGGTGAAAAAAACAGTGTGGCGCAAACCACCAAGAAAGACGGTCCCTGGTCTCGTTTGCGTGACCACACCGATTTTCATACCGACACGCTCACCGACCGTATTTCGCCGTAATCGCTGCTAGTTGGGAATCGGTAAAGCGCCTGGCCGGTAGGCTGGTCACTCGACTCTCATTGTCGTCACGGGATTGAGTTTGCCAGACCGCCCACATACCAGGCGTGTGCAAACGATCATTCCCGGACAGGGGCCGGCTTGGTCGCGCGTCGGTGATTTGCCCCGCGTTTTCTTTGTTCTCGCCCTGTTCTGAGCCGCGGGTGGGCAGCGCGCCATTCCCGCTGTTTTCGCGTGTAATACTCACGCCAGTATTCAGCCGTGCGTATTCGGGGTCGGCCGCGCTTTTTAATCCTATTCATCAGATCAAATAACCGACCGCGTGACACCAACAGATGGTCGAGGCTCTTCGGATCGCCTCTAATTTTTAACCCGCGTAATCAAATGCGTTGCGGATTCCGTCCGCCTCGGTATGACCAAATGGTCCGGGACCACCGCGATCGTAAACCCGCGCTTTTCGCGAAAGTATTCGTCCTATCACTTTTCTACGGAAGTGACGGAGCGAAGTTCTCGGAAACTTTGCAAAGAACAGAGGCATTGAAAGTCCAACCACTTACCAAACTGTTGACGGAACGTCGGCGGAATCGGGCAGAATCCTATGCGATTGAGGTCAATTCGCAAAAGCTTTCGGAGTCAATCGCCCTACCTGTGTTGTCACCCCTCGCCCAACAACGGGATAGGGCGTCGCTGGCGCATCACCTGTTTGAGGCCGAATGGTTCTATCGCTTTGTTACGGATGTGCGCGATTGCTTCATCGACCGAATCGGTCGCGTAGATCAGTTTGAGATCGGAAGCAGCGATCATTCCTCGTTGCGCCATTTTGTCGATGAAATAGAGCAGTTCTTTCCAATAATCGGTTCCCATGATCACAATGGGAAAGTTTTTGATCTTCCCGGTTTGAATCAGAGTCACAGCTTCAAATAACTCGTCGAGCGTGCCGGCGCCGCCGGGCATGACGACGAAGGCATAGGAATATTTTACCAGGAGAGTTTTGCGCGCGAAAAAGTAATGCATCCGTACGCAGCGATCGAGATAGGCGTTCGTCGGCTGCTCAGAAGGCAGTTCGATAGTGCAGCCAACAGAACGGCCGCCAGCTTCCTTGGCGCCGCGATTCGCAGCTTCCATGATACCGGGGCCGCCGCCCGTGATGACGGTGAAGCCAAGTCGTGCAATCGCTGCGCCCATTTTTCGTGTTAACTCGTAATGCGGATCGCCGGGCTTAATTCTCGCCGAGCCAAAGACGGTCACGCATGGACCGACGAAATGAAGCGTGCGAAATCCGCGCAGAAAATCGCGCATGACTTTCAGGAGGGTGAAAAATTCGGCTAACCGTGAACGCGGCCCTTCCAGGAAAATTTCATCCTCAGGTTCCGAAGTAGCAGTAGTCAGTGTCGAGTTAGAGACCTCCGGCATTGCCATGACTGAGTCGTCGCTAGTTTGTACGAAGGTTTGATTACCCTTACGGGCAACAGACGTAAAGCTAAACGGCAGAATCTTCGGGGGTCGTGCGGCTGCGGCCGCCAACAACATCGCTCGCCATTCGACGAACTTTTCTTAGCCAACGCCGCGCCCACGCGTATTCGGTGGCAAGAATAGCCAGCCCGATCGGAATGACGATGAACGCTGGGCCAGGCAAAACCAGGAGGGCAACGCCGATTAGCAGGACGGTTGCTCCGACCACAGACACGATTACACGTTTGACAACCTTGATATTTTCAAGGTTCCAAACGCTAACGAGACGTTTCGTCCATGATGGGGAGTCGATTGACTGTCTATTCGGAGAGCGAAGTCTCATCCTCATAACATCGTCGCATACAGCTGGAGCGGATCGGTGTCGGCAGGAAACCGATCAGCCTTTTATCGCGGCGCGCAAACGGTCAAGAAGAGGCACCTGCGCCTGCTTAAGTTTTCGGCGCGCGACGCCTTCGGTGAAAAACTTGGCCTGATCAACCTCAGGAAAACTTTGGAGTCGACCGGAGCGCGGTGGCCATTCCATTTCGAACAAATTTGATTTGAGCTCGAACGGTTCTGGCAGATCGCCTTCGAACGCCCAAGCGTGAACAATCTTGCCGCCCTTTTGTTTAATTGAGCCGAGCCCAATCCAATCCTGAACGTTTTCGGGGCGAAATCCGACTTCTTCTTCGAATTCGATCTGGGCGCGCGTCAGGAGATCTTCTCCCGGAGCCGCTTCACCCTTTGGGATTGTCCATGCGCCGTCGTCTTTACGAGTGAAAAAGGGTCCACCGGGATGCGCCAGCAGAACTTCGAGTTCATTGCTCTTGCGCCGGAACATGAGCAAACCGGCGCTGATGCGACTTCGCGGAGATTTTGAATTTTCCACGGCCTCATTTTGCGCCCGATACGCGCTCGCCGCCTTTTGTAAGACCGGCGTGGTTTTCCTTCTTGTCGCCCCAGAGATGAAAAGTGTACGTAAAAACTATGTAGCCAAACAGATCGTGCTTGGAATCATTGCTGACATAGAGCGCGGGATTGAATTGGAAATCGCGTGTCACATTGCAGGTGAAACCAATCGTCGACGAGTTTTCGGAACCGCTCTGCCAATCGACCTGCACCCGCCACCTTTCGTTGAAGTCGTAGGCATATCCAAGAATTGCTTCGTTTTTGTAGTCTGCATGAATGGCTCCGACGATGATCTTGTGATGCTCGGTGTAGTAGCCGGCTTCGATGAAAGGCTGGGGATCTACATTCAAGTGAGGCGACCAATTCACAAATCCAACGGAAAGAAGAAAAGGCTCCTTCCTTAACAATCCGATCTCTGTCCCGAAGATCCAATCGTCCGGTTGGAATCCGCGAAATACCGCTACCTCGGCCCATTTGGTGAGGCCCAGCTCGGCTTGCAATTCATACGGGTTCGCAATCCGCTTGTCTTGAATTTGCAAACTTAGAGAAAGATCGCCTTCTCCTTGCAAATCCGGCGTCACAATTTGACTCAAACCTTTCGTTGTAGCGAACGATGTGGGAACGCTCAAAAGAATAGCGATCATCATCACGATGATCTTTACCCAGCTGATCGACTCTTTGTTCAACCTTTGTTTATGCAAAGCGTTCGACATTTCGCGGCGAGTAAAACGGTTGTTTGGGAATTTGTCGATTCCATGTTGAACCCCGGCTGTGCGATTTTAAGATTAAAGATAATGCGCGTGCTCGCCGTTGACGCTTCTCTGCGCAACACCGGTGTCGCGATCGTCGATGCAAACAATGGCAAACCACGTTCCGTTTATTTCGGGACAATCCACAACGCCAGCTCGCTGCGTTCTTCATCTTGTCTGGTTGCGATCCGCGATCGGTTGGCAGAACTCATTCGGGAGCACGAACCGGATTGTTGCGCGCTCGAATCGGTCATTTACGTGCAAAGCTACAAGACCGCGATTATCCTTGGAGCCGCGCGAGGCGCCGCCATCCTGGCTGCCGCGGAAAACGGATTGCCAGTTTTTGAATATTCACCGAAACGAATCAAACAAGCCACTGTTGGCCACGGCAGCGCCGGAAAAAATCAGGTGGCGTTCATGGTGCGCGCCCTTCTCGGTTTAACGGAAACGCCGGACGCAGATGCCGCCGATGCGCTTGCGATCGGGCTGACGCATCTGCGCTCGCAGGAAGTCGCGAGCTTTGGCGTCCCGGGAGCAACACGGATATGAATGCAGCGGTTGTTGATCTTGGCGTGCGCTGTCTCGGGCGAATGGAATTCCAACACGCACTCGCGTTGCAGGAAGAAATTGTGTTGAAAAAGCGTGACGACTCTTCATTAGATCAATTCCTTTTACTCGAGCATGAACCCGTTTACACGATCGGCCGGACACCGGATCGATCGAGTTTGTCCGGCCGCCGCACTGCGGGACGGATTCACTGTGGCGAACTCGGCGCCGCGCATTTGCCGCATCCTCTTTTCGTCATCAACCGCGGCGGCCAGGCCACCTATCACGGGCCCGGGCAGCTAATGGGTTATCCCATCATCGATCTACGGCGATGCGGTCAGGATTTGCACAAATATTTGCGCTGGCTCGAACAATTGCTCATTAAACTCCTCGCCGAATACGGGATTACTGCTGCGCGGCGCGAATCACTTACTGGAGTTTGGGTCGGCGACCGCAAGATTGCTTCCATTGGCGTAGGCGTTCGTCATTGGATCACCATGCACGGCTTTGCCTTGAATGTATGCGGCGATCTTTCGCCTTTTAATCACATCGTTCCCTGCGGCATTAATAATATCGCAATGACGTCCATGGAAAAAGAAACGGGCGCGGCATTTTCCGTTCCCCGTGTTGCCACGTCGATGGAGAAATTGGTACTAAATCAGATTGGTGATTTGCGCGTTATTCGAGAGACAGAACCGATTAACGTTTAAGATACAGAATTTTAGCAACAGAATATGATCCCTCTTGAAGATAACGTCGGTGATATTATCGGAAAAGCGCAACGCGGTTTGGGTCTTTCCGATTCCGAACTGGCAAAAAAAGCGGGCGCTGACTTGCAAACGATCCGCAAATTACGCGAAGGCGATGTCGACGAGCAGGCCCTGCTGCGCGTCGCTCCGGTCCTGAGCCTTGCCGCGGGCCCGCTTTGCGAGCTGGCGAGAGGCGAATGGCGTCCGGAAAGGATCGATGAGCGCGACGGTTTCGCGCAGTTCAACACGCGTTATCACGATATGACTGTGAACGCGTATCTCGTCTGGGACCCGGCAAGCCAGGCCGCGGCGGTCTTCGATACGGGCGCCGATTGCACCGACATGTTGCGATTTGCCAATCGCCACAAATTGAACGTACAACTGATTCTCCTTACCCATGCGCATCCGGATCATGTCGCGGACCTGCCGCGTCTGCGCGAGGAAACCGGCGCGGACGTTTTTGGCCCTGCTCGCGAACCTGTCTCCGGCGCGGAGCCCATCGACGAAGGAAAGCATTTTCACCTTGGGAATCTGGAAATTGATACACGACTGACCTGGGGGCATTCCCAGGGTGGAATGACATATGTCGTGACCGGCCTGGCGCGCCCCATCGCGATTGTGGGCGATTCGCTTTTTGCCGGGTCGATGGGCGGCGGAAACGTTTCCTACCAGGACGCGTTACAGAATAATCTCGAGAAAATTCTCACATTACCGGATGAAACGATCATTTGTCCGGGGCACGGCCCGATGACAACGGTGAGTGAAGAGAAGCAGCACAATCCATTCTTTGCCGGCAAAGTTTGAGAGCCGAGACTTCAGCTTTAATGAGTTGGTAAAGACAATTCCTTATGAATATTGGCTTTGTTGGAGTGGGCCGGATGGGCGCGAACATGGCGCGCAGATTGAAGGATAGACAATTTCATGTCACGGCTGTTTACGACACGAATCGCGCGACCGCTACCTCGCTTGCCACTGAGCTTGGCTGCGCCGCCGCTCAAGACTTGTCGGAAGTAACGGCAGAATCTGAGGTGATTTTCACTGTCGTGACCGATGACAGTGCGATGCGAAACATCTTCGCGGGAAGCGGTGACAATTTGCTGGTTAACGCCCGCGGCAAACTGTTCATTAATTGCGCGACGATCTCGCCGCAGGTGCATGTCGAGATTGAGAAGCTGGCGCACCAGGCTGGGGCACAAACGCTCGAAGCGTGCATGGCCTCGAGTATTCCCCAGGCGCGCGAAGGCAAGCTTTATTTGATGTGCGGTGGAACAGAAGATGCATTCCGGAAGGCCGAACCGATTTTAAAGGAGATTGGTTCGGAGGTGCGCTTTATCGGCAACGCTGGCGAAGCCGCAAAGGTGAAGGCGCTCGTCAACATGGTGATGAACATCAACACCGCGGGGTTGGCGGAGGGACTGGCACTGGGCGCGGCGCTCGGTCTGGATTTGGAAATGTTGAGAAAGGTTTTTTCGCAAACAGGCGCGGCCTCCCGCGTACTGGAAACCGATGGCGAAGATATGCAGAATCGCGAGCACAGCTGCTTTTTCTCCGCGGCGCATGCCGCGAAAGATAGCGGGATCGCTCTCGAGCTCGGGCGCAGTCTTGGCCTCGATTTACGGCTCGCGCGCGCGACCAAGGAACAATACGATCGCATGGTGGCAGAAGGTCTGGGCGAGCTCGATAAATCGGGGATCGCCGAGCTCACCTTCAAAGATCGGCATAAACATTCCGGCGATCGCGTCTGATTTATTCGTTGTCGAGATCCGCACTCGAACCTGTAGCCGGGATCGGGGATCCCGGCCGGCGGTGGCGATAAATCGCTGGGAGTCTCTGTTAGAGCCAGAATCCCAGGCAGTGCGGGCGCTGCCCATCTGCCAAATCGGCGAGGGTCGGAAAATTTTACGTTTTTGCGAACTCTCTCCTGTCGTTTCCGGATAGGAAGGTGACAAGATACTAAAGGGGCTGGCACGAAGCGCACGCCCCTT
>Ga0307312_10002233_pt1 | contig 10159 bp, 11 predicted proteins | sample ER_DNA_202_FD_194489 | JGI IMG/M metagenome (GOLD analysis project Ga0307312, IMG submission 194489) | Bulk soil microbial communities from the East River watershed near Crested Butte, Colorado, United States - ER_DNA_202 | ecosystem: Environmental > Terrestrial > Soil > Floodplain | place...
CATTGGCTGACGCGCTGCTCGAGCTCCAGGAGCTCACGGAGCGGCTGCGCCGGGATTGTCCCTGGGATCGCGAGCAGACGGCCCGCACGATCGTGCCGCACACGGTCGAGGAGGCCTACGAGGTCGCGGACGCGGCCGAGCAGAGCGATGACGCCAAGCTGCTCGACGAGCTCGGCGACCTGCTCTTCCAGGTCTATTTCCTCTCGCTCCTCCTCGCCGAACGCGGCGTAGGCGACCTCGAGCAGGTCGCGCGCGGGATCCACGCGAAGCTCGTCGCCCGCCACCCGCACGTCTTCGGCGAGGTCGAGGCCAGGACGGCCGGCAGGGTGCGCGAGAACTGGGAGCGCCTCAAGCGCGAGCAGGAGGGGCGGGAAGGGATCTTCCACGACGTCCCCGGCAACCTGCCCTCTCTGATCTACGCGCGGAAGATCCAGCGCCGCGCGGCCGCGGTCGGGTTCGAATATCCCGACACGTCCGGGGCTCTCGACGATCTGGACGAAGAGCTCGCCGAGCTGAAAGAAGCGCTGGCGCGCGTGGGCGAGAGTTCCGCCGAGACCGAACCGGACGCCTCGATCGCGGGCGAGGTCGGCGACGTTCTCTTCTCGACGGTCAACGTTGCGCGCCACCTCAACGTCGATCCCGAGGTTGCCCTCCGAACCGTCAGCGACCGCTTCGTCGCACGGGTGGAAGAGGCGGAGCGGCTTGCCGCCGGGGACGGCCGGCGCTTCGAGGCGCTGCCGCTCGCCGAGCAGGACAGCTACTTCGACCGGGCCAAGGAGACGCTCACGTGAGCGCGATCGAAAGCGTTCACGCACGCCAGATCCTCGACTCGCGAGGGAATCCGACCGTTGAGGTCGACGTTCGCCTCGATTCCGGCGCGCTTGGCCGCGCCGCGGTGCCTTCGGGGGCATCGACGGGGGTGCACGAAGCGGTCGAGCTCCGCGACGGCGGCGACGCCTACGGCGGCAAGGGTGTCACCAAGGCGGTCGCCAACGTCGACAGGGAGATCGCCGATGCGGTCGGTGGTCGCGACCCCTTCGACCAGGCCGGGCTCGACCGCGCCCTGATCGAGCTCGACGGGACGCCGAACAAGAGCAGGCTCGGCGCGAACGCGATCCTCGGCGTCTCGCTCGCGACGGCTAAGGCAGCGGCCGCCGATCAGGGGGTCTCGCTCTTCGCTCATCTCGGTGCCGACGGCGCCGTGACGCTGCCGGTGGCGATGCTGAACGTGATCAACGGTGGCGTCCACGCCGACAACTCGATCGACCTGCAGGAGTTCATGGTCGTCCCCGTCGGCGCGGATACTTTCGCCGATGGGCTGCGTGTCGGCGCCGAGGTCTACCACTCGCTCAAGCAGGTCCTGCACGAGCGCGGGCTCGAAACCGGCGTCGGTGACGAGGGCGGCTTCGCCCCGAACCTCGAGTCGAGCGAGGCGGCGATCGAAGCGATCCTCGAGGCGGCCGACCGCGCCGGGCATCGCGACCGCGTCGCGATCGCGCTGGATCCGGCTACGAGCGAGGTCTTCCGTGACGGCGTCTATCGCTTCGAGGGCCGCGAGCTGCGGGGCGACGAGATGCCGGCGTTCTGGGCGGAGCTCGTCGAGCGTTACCCGATCGTCTCGCTCGAGGATCCCCTCGCCGAGGACGACTGGGACGGGTGGGCGCAGCTGACCGCCGAGCTCGGCGATCGCGTTCAGCTCGTCGGCGACGACGTCTTCGTCACGAGCGCGGATCGCCTCCAGGAGGGAATCGAGCGCAAGGTCGCCAACTCGATCCTCGTCAAGGTCAACCAGATCGGGACGATCACGGAAACCGTCGAAGCGTTGGACCTGGCTCGAACGAGCGGCTACAGCACAGTGATGTCCCATCGCTCCGGCGAGACGGAGGACGCGACGATCGCCGACCTGGCCGTCGCGTACAACACGGGTCAGATCAAGACGGGCGCGCCGGCAAGGAGCGACCGCGTCGCCAAGTACAACCAGTTGCTACGGATCGAGGAAGAGCTCGGCCCGCGCGCGGTCTATCCGGGCCGGGATGCCTTTCCGCGCTTCTCCCACTAAACCGGGTTTGCGATCTCCGCAACCGCTCGGTTGTCGAAGAGGTCATAAGGGCAGGCGTGTCGAAGAGCCGGAGCTACGCTGACATGGTGAGAGACCAACCGCGGAGAACCAAGATCGTCGCCACGATCGGACCCGCGACCGGCACCGCTGAAGGAGTGCGCGCGCTCGTCGAATCCGGGATGGACGCCGCGCGGCTCAATCTTTCCCACGGCACTCGCGACGAGCACGCGGAGCGCGCCCGCCTCGTCCGCGACGTGCAGGAGACGATCGGCCGCCCGCTTGCGCTGATCGCCGATCTGCAGGGCCCGAAGCTCCGGATCGGCAACCTTCCGGATCCGGTGACGCTGGCGCGTGGCGACGAGGTGGTCGTCACTGGCGACGAGAGCTCGCGTAACGGCGAGCTGCCCGTCCTGCCGGCGGTGATCGGCGAGGTGCTCCAGCCAGGCCACGAGGTGCTGATCGACGACGGCCTGGTCCGCCTCCGCGTCGAGCGCATCAGGAGTGGCCGCGCCGAGTGCGCCGTGCTCGCCGGCGGCATCGTCAGCGCGCACAAGGGCGTGAACGTTCCCGGCGTTCCGGTGCCGATTCCCTCGCTGACCCGGAAGGACATGGACGACCTCGAATTCGCGATGGCACTCGATGTCGACTTCGTCGCTCTGTCCTTCGTCCGCTCCGCGGCCGACGTACGCGATCTCAAGGATCTGATCAAGCAGGCCGGGTCGACGGCGAACGTGATCGCGAAGATCGAGAAGGCGGAGGCCGTCGACGCGCTCGATGCGATCCTGCAGGATGCCGACGCGGTCATGGTCGCGCGCGGCGACCTCGGTGTCGAGATCGGCCCGGAGCTTGTACCGCTGCTCCAGAAGCGGATCATCATCGGAGCCCTCGACCACGGCAAACCGGTGATCACGGCGACGCAGATGCTCGAGTCGATGATCCACCAGCCCGAGCCCACGCGCGCCGAGGCGAGCGACGTCGCGAACGCGATCCTCGATGGCACTTCCGCCGTGATGCTCTCCGGCGAGACCGCTATCGGCGACTTCCCGATCGAAGCGGTGACGACGATGACTCGAATCGCCCGCGCCGTGGAGCCGAGCCTTGGCTACCGCCACCAGCTGCCGGAGGCCGGGGAGGAGCCGACTGTCGGACAGGCGATGTCCAACGGCGCCTGCGACCTCGCTGAGACGCTTCGGGCGTCCGCGATCCTCGTCCCAACCTTCAGCGGTCGAACCGCATCGGCGGTCGCGCGCCTCCGGCCGCGCCGGCCCGTACTCGGTCTCACCCATCACGAGTACGCATGGCGGCAGATGGCGATCGAGTGGGGCGTCATCCCGCTGCGAATCCCCGAATGCGCCGACGTCGAGGAGCTCTGGGACCGGTCGGTCGACGCGGCCCGCGAGTCCGGCGTCGTCGAGGCCGGCGACCGCATCGTGATCACGGCGGGCACGGCCGTCAACATCGCCGGCTCGACGAACGTGATCAAGGTCGAGACCGTCTAGCTGTCGATCAAGCAGGACCGCGCGGGCGCCGCGCGAAGATCGACGGCCCATGGCCGGTACAACAAGGAAACGCAAGCGCCGACCGCGGCGTGGCGTGCTCGTTCGCCGCTGGCTCGGCGTCGGGGCGCTCTGCCTCGTCGGACTTCTCTACTACCGGCCGTTGCACACGTACGTCGACACGCGCCATACGCTCGTCGAGCGCTCGAGCCAGGTTCAGAGCCTCCGCATGGAGAAGCGGCAGTTGGAGCGCAAGCTCGCCGATACGGCAAGCGACTCGGCGCTCGTGCGGGAGGCGCGCCGGCTCGGACTCGTCAAGCCTGGGGAGCGCCTCTTCATCGTCAAGGGCATCCAGACGTGGAAGCACGCGCAGCATACGATCAGGCGGCATGGAGGATGAGGCCGTCGTTGCGCGACAGCTCGGTCGCCCGCCACGTGCCTTCCGGCGCGTAGCCGTCCGCTGCCCCTACGGCCGCCCGGCCGTGACGGAGCAGTGGCCGCGTGACGCTGCCGGGGCGCCTTTCCCGACGACGTACTACCTGACCTGCCCGCAGCTCGTGGCGGCGATCTCGCGGCTGGAGGCAGGCGGTGGAGTCGAACGCTGGACGCGCGCAGTCGAGGAGGACCCCACGCTTCGGGAGAGCCTCGACTGTGCGAACGAGGAACAGCGCGAGCTGCGACCCGAGCTCCCCGGCGGGATCGGCGGGTCGACGCGCAGCGGCAGCCTGAAGTGCCTCCACGCGCACGCCGCGTTTGCGCTCGCTCGCCCGGGCTACGAGCTCGGCGAGCGGATCCTCGCCGAGCTGGACCACCTCTGGCCGGATTCAGGCTGCTGCACCGCGGAATAGTCTGACTCTCATGCCGATCGCCCTCGATCAGACTCGCCGCGAGTGGGAACTGGGTCACCGCCGGTTCCAGCAGGAGGTGCGCGAGGCGCCCCGCAGCGAGGCCTGGCTCGAGGAGCTCGAAGCGGTCACCGCCGCGCTTCGCCGCCGCGTCGGTCAGAGCTTCACCCTTGCGGAGCTCGCAGATGCCTACGCGTCGGCTGAGGTCTGGAGCCGGGAGGCCGTCGAAGAGACAGAGCCGGCTAGCGGCTGGCCACGACGGCTTTCGACCGTCACCGACGCGGCGTTCCATCTCTACTCGCGCGGCGCCGTGGACTACGAGCCGTGACGCCGTCAACGACTCCGCCGCGGAACGGCCGTGGCGTGACCGGGCGACGCCGCGCCCGGCGCCGGCCGGCTCGCAACAAGATCCTGCTTGGCCTCGTGCTCGTGGTCGTGTTCGCGGTCGGGGTCGCGCTGGGGCAGGCGCTGCACGACAACCCGCGTCCGGGCGGCGTGCAGACCTCCTTCAGGACGCTGCCGCCGCTCACCGCGACGCGATCAGGTTAAGAAGCGACAGCTTTGGGTAGCTTTTGGTCGTGGCCCGCCGCGAGTTTCCAGGAAGACGCGCTCCGACGAGCGATCCCGACTGGCTGACGCTCGGCCAGGCGGCGAAGTACCTCGGCGTCGCCCAAAGCACGATTCGGAAGTGGTCCGATCAGGGCCGAGTGCCGGCGTTTTACACGCCGGGCGGGCATCGCCGCTATCGCCGGCCGGACCTCGACAACTTCCTCAACCGCTCGGGCCCGGGCGGCTCGACGCAGCAGGGCCCGCTCGTCCTGATCGTCGACGACGACGAGCGAGTGCGCGAGTACGTGCGCGTCAACCTCGAGATGGAGGGCTACGCGGTGCGCGAGGCCGGCAGCGCGGAGGAAGGACTCGGAGTGCTCGAAGAAGTCTCGCCCGACCTGATCCTGCTCGACGTGATGATGCCCGAGGTCGACGGGTGGGAGATGCTCCGGCGAGTCCAGCAACGGCACGGAGTCGGCGCGATCCCGGTCGTGATGTTCAGCGGCAAGGTCAACGAGCAATCTGCCCAAGAGGCCACGGCTCGGGGTGCGCAGGGCTTCGTCGGGAAGCCTTTTGATCCGCAGCAGCTGATCGAGCACGCCAAGCAACTGCTCCCGGCCTGAGCTACGACCGGCAGCTCGAGCGCTGGACTGTCCACCACCGGGTCGGGTGGCTGAACCCGGTCTTCGAAGGTCTGTCGTGGATCGGCGGCCAGGGACTGGTCTGGCTCGCGATCGCGGCCGCGCTAGCCGTCTGGTGGCGACGGCCGCCGCTCTTCCTGCAAGTCGCGATCGCCGACTTTGCGGGGCAGCTCATTTCGTATGGGCTCAAGCAGTGGGTCGGCAGAGTGCGGCCCAACGACGTCCACGCGTCGCCGAAACCGCTCGTCCACGCGCCGCACGACGGCTCGTTTCCGTCCGGTCACGCGACGATAAGCTTCGCCTGCGCGACGGTCCTCGCGTTCTACGCGCCGCGCGCGGCACCCGCCTTCTTCCTCCTCGCCGCCGCGATCGCGTGGTCTCGCGTCTACGTCGGCGTGCACTACCCGCTCGACGTGCTCGGCGGCGCCGTCCTCGGGGTCGCGATCGCCTTGGCTCTCAGGTTCCTGGCGCGTCGCTGGCGGTGGCGGGCCGGCGGGAACAGTGCTAGTAGCACGGGCCCGACGAGCACGCGGCCGTCAGCGGCGCGAGGCGGGCCGGAGGCCGGCTCCGCCGGCCGGGAGGCTCGTCGGCCAGGGACTTGAGAGCTATAGCTCTTCGCTGGCTGTCAAGAGTCCTGCCCCGATTACTGCGAGCGACGCCAGCAGGCTGATCCAGATTCCGATCCCGCGTCCGCTTGCCGGCAGGAACTCGTCGGGGATCGAGATCAAGCGGATGAGGACGAAGATCGTCGAGAGCGAGCCCAGCGCGATCACGATCAGGCTTTCCGGAACCGTCGGTGGCAGCTCGATCCCGGCCTCGCGGAGCGCGACGAGCGCGATCACCGCCAGCCCGATGAAGAAGACGAGCTTGCCGAGCGTTCCGGTATGCCAGCCGATCACGCCGATCGTGGGCCCGACCGCGCCGGAGCCGGCGTACCAGTCGGTGAAGGCCGAGATGCTGAGCACGAGACCGGCGATCCAGGTAGCGCGCTCGCCGACCGCGGTCATGCCGCCCGGCATCGCCTGAATGCGGTCGGCGGGCCTGCGGCTCACGGGCGGGGGAGAGAGGGGTTCCTCGGTTGCCACGGTGGAAGTATGTGCATCTTCGTGGTTTGATTCACATGTTGCCGATCAAAGAGGTTGGAATGAGCGCGTCTCGCGAAGATCCGACCACCGCCGCCGGCAGCGACGAAATCCAGCTTTCCGCCGCCGGGGATCATGTGAAGGGCGAGTTCCGCTGCGGCGATTGCGGACATGCGATCACCCTCTGCAGAGAGCTCCCACCGTGCGCGATGTGCGGCTGCGAGTCGTGGCAGGCAGGTCTGTGGAGCCCCTTAAGTCGCGCGGCAACCTCCACGCTCGCTCCGCACTAAAGGCCAAACAGCCTCTGCACCTGATGCCACATGGCGATGCTCAGATAGATGCTGAGCGCGAGCAGAGCCAGCACGATCAGCCAGAAGCGGACGTTTGCCGCGCGCCGCTCGCGCGTGCGCCGCAGCCGGGCCTCCCGCCTCGCCCGCTGGCGCCGGTATTCACGACGGACCACGCCCGGGTCGTAGACGGGCACATCCGGCGGGGGCGTCTTCCTTGCGGGCTCCGCCATCCGCGCAAGTTTAGTGGCCTGATCGGCAACATGGCCAAGCTCCCTGGCCCGCGATCACGCTGCGCCAGAGTGCACGCTCGCTCTTGTCAAGGCTGCCAGCCTTGCCTGCGAGCGAGCGCGCCCTCTGACTTGGTGCTCGCGACCCAGGAAGCGGGCAGCGCTGCCGATCAGGCCACTAGAAGGCCGGCCTGCTTACATGCCGCCATACTCCGGACTGGGGGGCAATGAGCATCGACCGGGGCCGAACGAAGGGAGCAGCCGAGGGCGCCGCGGCGCTCGGAGCGCTGACGGGCGCTCTCAGGCGTCTGGCGGAGGGTGGTTCTCGCGACGACGCGTTGGAGGCGATTGCGGAAGCGACTGCCGCTGCCGCCGCCGCCGAGGCCGTCGTCCTGCGCGTGCTCGCAGAGGGCGGCCGTTGGCTCGAGGCTCGCGCGGTCTCGGCGTCGTCGACCTCCATCGCCGCCGAGCTGCAGGGCTCGCGGGCTGCGCCGCTCGCGGACGGCGACGCCGTGCGCTCCACCGGGCACCGGCTTGGATTCGACGTCGCGCTCGCACTGCCGATCGCACTCGGGGGCCGCGAGCTCGGCCGGTTGGAGCTCTTCCGGCACGCGCAGTCCTTCACGACCGAAGAAGAAAACCTCGGGCGGCTGGCGGCCGAGCACGCCGCGATCGCGCTTGCGGGTCTGGGCGGAAACGGCAAGGGCGTTTCGCCGCTTCCGGCCCGCGACCTGCTGCGCCTCGGCGGAGACGCGCTCGCCACCGGCCTCGACGTGCAGCGCACCGCAGACGAGATCGCGCGGCTGGCGGCCCAGGGAAGCGGTGCCGAGGGGGCAGTCGTCTGGCGGCTCAGCGACGACCTGCAGCCGTATGTCGGCGGTACGTTCGGCACGGACGGCCAGGACGAGCGCGAGGTTGTGGACGCGCTCGCCGCGCGGGCGCCCTTCGCCGTCACCTCGAGTTCCTGGGTTCTGTTGCTGGGCCAGCCCCCGTTGGGCGCCCTTCAGCTCCGGTTCGAACAGCCGCTCGTCCCCTCCGACGACGTGCTCGACGCGCTGACGACGTTCGCGGCGCGGGCGGCTCATGCCCTCCGCTCGAGCGAGCGCGCACATCGGCAGGCGGTCGAGCTCGACCGCAGCCGGGCACTCGTCGCCGTCGTCGGCCAGGCGATCGCGCAGCTCTCGCTGGCGCACACGCTGGAGACGGCGATCGAGCGGATCGCCGAGCTGGTCGGCGCCGACCGGCTGGCCGTCTATCTGCTGGAGCCCGATGAGGATCGGCTGTTCGAGGCCGCCGGCCGCGGCCTGGCCGGGCCGCACACGCGTGTGGCCGAGCGGATGATCGAGCTTGCCCGAGGCCCGCTGCGCGGACGCGAGGCGATGCTGATCGACGACGCGAGGTCGGATCTCCGGCTCGCCTCGGTGCGCGAGCAGCTCGCCGAAACGGGGATCGAAGCCGCAGTCGGCCTGCCGCTCCGCGTCCGTGAGGACCTGATCGGACTGCTCGCCGTCTATCCGCCCAGCGGACGAACGCTGACGCCCGACGAGCTCGCTCTGGTGACCGCGCTCGCCGCGCAGCTCGCGGTCGCCGTCCAGAACGCGCGCCTCCATGAGCAGCTGAAGCAGCGAGATGCCGAACGGCGTGAAGCGCTCGAGGCGGAGCAGCAAACCTCCCGAACGCTGCGTTCCCTCTACGAGATCTCGCGGACGTTCGCCCAAAGCCTCTCGCTCGAGACGACGCTCGAGGCGCTCGTGCGAACGTTCACCGAGTTGCTTGGGCTCGACGCTGTCGGAATCCGGATGCCCGATGAGCGCGCCGAGGCCCTCGTCACCCAGGCCTTGCACGTTCGCGACGAGCGAATGGCCGAGGCGGTCAAGACGATCCTGCTGCGGCCACAGCCGTTGTCGCCGCGCCTGCGCAATCTCCTCGCCGGCAGGCGGCCGCTGCTGCTCGATCCCGGCATCGCAGCCGAGCTGGGGGGCGCGTACGGTCTGCTCGTCCCGTTTCTCGAGCGCGGCTCGACGACCGCAATCGTTCCGGTCTCGACGCCGACCGAGGTGCTCGGCACCGTCACGCTTGTGTCGCTCGATCCGGGGCGGCCGCTCGGCGAGGGCGACCTCGAGCTCGCGCTCTCGGTCGCCGGACAGGCCGCCCTAGCGCTCGAGAACGCCCGGCTCTACCAACAGCAGCAGCGCTTCGCCGACACGATGCAGCGATCGCTGCTCCCGCGGGTCTATCCCAAGATCGAGGGGATCGACCTCGGGGACGTCTACGAATCGTCGGCCCGTCTCGACGTCGGCGGCGACGTCTACGACTTCCTCCGGCTCGACGACGGCCGTCTCGCGGTCGCGCTCGGTGACGTCACAGGTCACGGCATCGACGCCGCCGCGGACATGGCGATGGCGAAATTCGTCTTTCGCTCGCTGGCACGCGAGCATCCCGAGCCGGGCGACTTTCTCGCCGCTGCGAATCAGGTGGTCGTGGGCGAGATCGCGCCGAGCAAGTTCATCACGATGCTCTACCTGACGGTCGATCCCGCGACCGGCGCGGTCGCCTGCGGTTGCGCCGGCCACCCGTGGCCGCGGCTGGTCACGCCGGACGGCGACGTGGCCGCTCTCGCGGTGAGCGGACTCGCGCTTGGAATCGACCCCGGTCAAAGCTACGACGAGCTGCGCGAGCAGCTTCCGGCGGGCGGCGCGCTTGTGCTCTACACCGACGGCGTCATCGAAGCTCGTCGCGGCGGCGAGCCCTACGGCGACGAGCGGCTCGACGCTCTGCTCGCGGCGCACGCGAGCCTGCCTGCTGCGGAGCTTGCCCGCGCCGTCGTCGACGATTGCCGCGCCTTCACCGGCGGCGACCTCACTGACGACTGCGCGGTCGTCGTCATTCGCAGGACTTGACGCAGCTTCGACGCGGTGCTCGCGCGCTGCGAATCGCCCATCGAGGCGCCGCGGCGCTGGGGCCCGAGAA
>Ga0307312_10002234_pt1 | contig 10159 bp, 6 predicted proteins | sample ER_DNA_202_FD_194489 | JGI IMG/M metagenome (GOLD analysis project Ga0307312, IMG submission 194489) | Bulk soil microbial communities from the East River watershed near Crested Butte, Colorado, United States - ER_DNA_202 | ecosystem: Environmental > Terrestrial > Soil > Floodplain | place: USA...
CGATCGTGACGATGTGCTGCTGCCGCGTCTTGTTGATGTAGTCGATCATCGCGGCGAGCGTCGTCGTCTTTCCTGAGCCCGTCGCGCCGGTCACCAACACGAGCCCGCGATGCCCGTCCGCCAGCCTCTGTACGCCGGGCGGCAGACCGAGCATCTCGAAGGTCGGGATTCCCTTCGGGATGACGCGAAACGCGAACGAGATATGTCCACGCTGCCTGAAGGCGTTGACGCGGAATCGGGGAAGGTCGCTGTCCTGGAACGCGATGTCGAGGTCACCGGTCTGCTTGAAGGCTTCGAGGCGCTCGGGCGAGCGCGCCCCCACGACCTCGAGCAACGCGTCCATGTCCTTGTCCATCAGGATCGCGTACTCATCGAGAGGGCTGAGCGCGCCGTCGCGCCGGAGGATCGGCGGGAGGCCGACCTTCAGGTGGATGTCGCTCGCGCCGAGTTCAACGGCGCGTCTGAGCAGGGGATTGAGCTCCATGGCCGGCTTCCATGGGCATCGGCATGTCTCTCGAGGCGCTTTAGGCCAGGGATGTGCGGGGATTGCGTGCCAGGCGGGCGAGACCCTCGATCACCTGCATCGCTCGTCCGCCTGCGCCCTGGGCCTCACCGGGGTGGGAGACCTCGCCCAGCAGGAGCTTCTCGATCACCCGCCAGGTGAAGGGAAGGCGAAGGACGGCGAACACCGCGCGTGGGTACCGGTCGAGCGCGACCTTGGCGCTCCAACCGGCCGAGGCGAGCGGATCGAGCTCCCGTCGGACCGCCCACTCGTAGGGCTCGAGGGTCTCGGCGGCTCCGCCGAGGAGCGAGAGCGTGTGCTCCGCGGCGAGCCGGGCCGTGACGAGCGCTTCGTAGATACCGTCGCCCGACACAGGATCGATGGCGCCTGCAGCGTCCCCGATCACGAGAGCACGACCACGTGCGAGCACAGTTTCGGGCTGCCGCATCGGCAGGCGATGCCCGCGGAGATCCGTCAGCCGCCGGACGTCGATGCCGTAGCGGTCGCAAAGGACACGGAGGTGACGGCGCAGTTGCGGGCCTTCGCGGCCCCAGCCGCCGACGCCGACGTTGACGTGGTCGCCCTTCGGGAAGATCCAGCCGTAGCCGCCGGGCACAGCGCCGAGCTCGAGCACGAACGTCCCGCGCCACCTTGCCGCCGGGAGCTCCTCATACGGAAGGTTGCCTTCGAGGGCGATGCCGTTGACGATCGCGCCGCCGAGGCCAAGCGATCGAGCGGTGATTCCGTTCGCGCCGTCCGCGCCGATCAAGGCGCCTACTTCGACGTGCTCTCCGTCGACACGCAGCTCGGTTTCGGAGTCGATCGTGACCTGAACGCCATCGCGAAACTCGGTGCCGGCTGCGACTGCTTGGTTGACGAGGAACGCATCGAGCCGGCGACGCTGCGTCATCAGGCACAGTACGCGTGTCGATTCGCGTTCGAAGCTCCGCCCGTAACGCAGCCGGCAGCGCACGCGCGTGATCCTGTCCTCGACGACGGGCTCGACCGAGAAGGGCAGCTGCTGGACTGCCCGCGTCGTAAGTCCACCTCCGCACGGCTTGTCCCGCGGGAAGCGCTCCTTGTCTATTAGTAAGACGCGCGCGCGGGCACGCGCGAGACGATAGGCCGCCGTGGATCCCGCGGGCCCCGCCCCGACGATCGCGACGTCAAAGCGCTCCATCAAACCAAGGCTACAATCGCTCTCTCCCGGGGGTGTGCCCGAGTGGCCAAAGGGAACGGGCTGTAAACCCGTCGGCTCAGCCTACGGAGGTTCGAATCCTCCCGCCCCCACTCCGAAAGTTCCAAATTCGGTTCCAATCATTGTGGACTGTGTGGCGAGGGCTCCAGCGCCTCTTCCCGGGCTCGGACCGGATACCCCTTCGTTGCCGTGTCACGGAGCGTCCGCAGCCGTCTCGCCCGGGAAGCGAATGTCGAACGAGGATAGGTCGTGTGCGAAGTCGACCTCCGCCTCGACCCGCATCGCCTGAGGCTAGACAAGAGCGCTCCGGCGATTAGGGTTTGGCGCGTAGGTCTTCACAACAAGTTTCCCTCGTACTTCTACAAACGCGGCAACCTCTTCAACACCTATCTCGGCCACACAGAAAGCCCAGAGCCGCGGACGAGGAGTACGCAGTCGAAACGAAAAGTTGCTCGGCGGCCGTGCGAGCATCGTGCCCGGCGGCGGGAGCATCGCCCGCACGCGCTCGGGGGACATATGCCTCAACGAGGTACCTCGGCATGTGGAACTCCAGTGGTGAGTGTCGGTTGCCTCGGCTGGCGGAATGACCTCGAGGGGAGGTCGTCCGGTGGGGCCTACCTAGTGCAGGCCCCACCAGAGGCGGAGTCAGTCGCCGTCGTTGGCGTCGTCGGTGACCGAGCCGAAGTAGTGGTTGAGCGCCCAGCCCGCGACCGAGTCGCCGAGGTTCTCGCCGGCGATGACTGAGCTGCGCCAGTGCAGACCTGCCCAGACGCGGGCGTTGACGATTTCGTCGTCGAGTTGTTGCACGGTGTCGAAGTGGCGTGTCGTGGTCAGGGTCGTAGCGCCACCCGTTGCGCCCCAGATCGTCGCGTTGATGGTCTGCGTCCCGAGAGCGTTCGCGAGCACGTCCGCCAAAGCTGATGTGACGCAGCCATGCGCTGCCGGGTATTCGGGATGGTTCGGCGTGGAGAGCAGCGGCGACCAGGTCGGATCGGCGGTCGTTGCCGCGTTGCCGTCGAGGTCGGCGTTCCTGATTGCCGAATAGGGGCGCCAGGCCAGAGCGTTGTACTTGGAGTCGAAGCAGGCGATTCCGGCATCAGCGGTGATCAGTGAGCCCATCGCCATCAGGTGCACCGTGTCGACGAGATCCATGCTGTACTGGACCGCGACATCACGGTAGAGCTGGTTCTGCTGACTCGGCACGTTGGCGTTCCAGAAGCGTGCGATCGCGGTCTCCTCCGGCGTCCGTAGAATGCTGGTCGCGGGGCCGTAGTCCTTGGTCTCGTTGAAGTCCGCTGCGTACTGTGCGCTTCCCAACGCGGGCCGCGGCGGCGCCCGGAACTGCGAGGCGTTCTCGAGCGTGAACGGCCGCATGAACGCGACCCACGGTGTCTGTGCTCCGACGGCGACGAACGGCGGCACGACCTGCCACTGTCCGGCGTTCGTCGCGGTGTAGATGAATGGTGCGCCGAACACTGCGGTCGGTGCGTCGAGGCCGTCCCCGGCGCGCAGCTGCTCGATGTCGGCCGCCGCCGCCTGTCCGACCGCGATCCCGCGCGCGGTCCTCTTGTCGGCGGGCAGCGCCCCCACCGAGGCCGCGTAGTGCGTGGCGAGCGCGCCGGACGGATCGCCGAGGTAGTAGACGAGCGTCGCGTATGCGGCAGATGCGACGGCCGCCTCCGGGGAGGCATCGCCGGCTGCGGCTTCGAAGTGGTGGTAGGGGCGGTAGCGGTGCTCGATCTTCGTGACCGCGTCGTAGACCGCCGCTTCCACGTAGGCCATGTAGATCAGGCCCTCGGGCTGGTAGAGCGCACGAGGCGCCCCTCCCGCGGGAACGCCGTCCAGCGTCTGCGCGGCCCGGACCGCGTCGACGGCGTAGGAATTCCAGTTGAGCGCCATCTGCGACGAGATCGGCGCCGAGCCGGCCTGAGTGCTGACCGTCGCGGAGGCGGTCGCTGCGGTGACGGCGCAGATGACAATTGCGAGCAGAACAGCGAGTCTCTTCATTTCTCCTCCTCGTCCGTTTGAGTCGTTCTCCTGCGAGGGATCGTGATCGGGACTTCCTGGTCCAGTCCGGCGCGGAAGGCGAGCAGCAGCGCCTCGAGTTGGGAGAGCGCCATGCCGTGTGCGTCCCGCGCGTGACGACGGACTTCGGCGACGAGACCGTCCTCGTCCTCTGCGCGGGCCTCGAACCCGCATTCGCAATGAAGCACCTGTTCCACGACTCCTCGCACCGAACGTACGAGGGGCCGTCAACGTCAGGGCAAGACGGTGGCAACCCCACGGCAATGTGGGTTACAGCTGAAGCCTTCCTCTTGTTTCGGCCGCTCAGCGGTTTCCACGCGATGCAGCGTCGCGTCCGACATCGACAATCAAGACGCTCGGTCTGGTGGGGGCGCGGTCTACGCGCCGCCTTCGACCCTCTCCGACGCCGTCACGACCTTGCTGTCAGCGCTGTCCTACCGTACCCAGAGCTGGTCGAGGCACGCGCCGGTCATCCCCGACCCCCCCGAGAGCCAGCAGTACCTGTAGTTCCCGACCCGCCGGGCGACGAAGTCGGTCGAGACGAAGACCTTCATCGCCAGCCACGGCGCCTGGTCGGTCAGCATGCGGTCGGCGCTGTGCCAGGCGCCGGCCGCCGCGGCGGGGTTGGTCGTCTCGAGCGAGGCTGCACGAGCGACCTGCGCGTCCAGATGCCGGTCGCAGAGCCCCGCGAAGTTCAGATTCGTCCTCGGGTTAGTCGTATAGGAGCTGCAGAGGAACGCCGGGAAGATGTTGTTGGCGGACGGGTAGTCGCCGCCCCAGCCTTGGACGCCCGCCTGGCGGTCGGGGCGCCAGGTGAGCCGCCCGTCATGCGGAACGTACTCGACCCGAGCCGTGTAGCCGGTGCTTTGCAGGACCGAGACCAGGTACGTGGCGTTCCGGTGCCCGGCCGGGATGTCGTAGATCCAGATCGTGACCGGCTGCCCCCTGGTGCCGGACTCGGCGACGAGCCGGCGGGCCTTCGTGAGGTTGGGCCCGTTGTACGGGCAGTAGGAGCTGTAACCGTTCACGTTCGGCGGCAGGAACTGGCACGCCGCCTCGCCACCGTTGATCTGGGCGAGCCGGCTGCGGTCGACTGCGAGGTTGAACGCCCGCCGGACGCGGACGTCGTTGAACGGCGCGAGCCTCGTGTTGAGCCAGAGCCCAAGGATCGAGAGCTGCGGCGCGGGGTAGAGCTGGCTCGAGTAGCGCTTCTGGAGGGAGGCCGCGAGCGCGGGGGGCCAGGTCTGATCGAAACCGTTGGCGGTGATGTCGGCGGTCCCGCGCTTCACCGCGCGTATCGCGGACGGGCCCGTGTAGCGGAACCGTTCGATGATCCTGTCGGGGTAGCCGTCCGGCTGTGCCGCGGCCGACCAGACGCGGAAGCGCGGGTTGCGGACGAGCACGACCACGCCCTTCCGCCGGTAGCGGGCAATCTTGTAGGGGCCGGTAGCGGGCAGCGGCAGCCGCGCGTGAAGCGGCGTCGAGGCCGGGACGGCGTCGTAGACGGGCAACGCGAGCTTGAACAGGAAGTCAGGATCGGGCTTGCTGAGGTGGAAGGTCACCGTGCTCGATCCCGGGCTGGTCGTGATGCCCCGTGTGAGATCGCAGTGCTCGCCGGTCAGGCAGCCGCGGCCGCCCTCGATCACGGCCAGGTAGGGGGAGATTTTCGGAAACTGGTCGCCGCTCGCGAGCAGCGCTCGCTCGATCCCGCGGCGGATATCGGCGGGCTGAACGAGCCCGCCGGTCGAGTAGCGGATCCCCTTGCGCAGCTGGAAGGTGTACATGAGGCCGCCGTCGCTGACCGTCGGGAGGCCGGTGGCCAAATCGGCGACCACCTTGTAGGTCTCGGCGCCGCCGGCCTGGCTGTATCCGAGGAGCCCGTCGTTCGTCAGCGTGAGGAGCTCCCACGCCGAGTAGCCGGAGGCGGGGTCGAGCGACTTCGGGATCGGCTGCGCGTAGATGCCGGGCGGGTTCGCGACGGCGAGCGTGAGCGTGCCGCCACGGTGCGCGCTCGGCGGCACCTGGGCGGCGACATACACGGTCTCGCCGTCCAGCGCGATACCGCCCGGCGGCGCGCCGGTCGGGACAGCCCGGATCACGTGGCCCGTCGCGGAGTCGAGCTCGGTCAGGGTCGCCGAGCCGGCGTTCGCAACCCAGACGTCGCCGTCCGCCGCGACAGTGATGCCGCTCGGCTGTTTGCCGACCGGGAAGGCACCTTCCAGGTGCCCACTCGAGGGATCGATCTTCGACACCGTCCCAGTCCCGTCCCCTCCGTTCGCCACCCACACGGCGTCGGGGCCGACGGCGACGGCGGCGGGCTCGTTCCCGATGCTCGTCGTGCCGACAACCGTGCGCGCGGCCGGATCGATGCGCGAGAGAACGCCGGATGCCTTTCCTAGCACCCAGACGCTTCCGTCTCCCGCGGCCACGTCGTCCGCCCCGTTTTCGACCGAGATCGGCCGGCCCGGGGTTCCGGTGACCGAGTCGATCCGGATGACGGTCCGGTCGACCGAGTTGGCCACCCACACGGCGCCGAGGCCGTAGGCGATGCCCGACGGCAGGTTCCCGACGCGGATCGCGCCGACGAGCTGGCCCCCGTTCGTGCGCGGGTCGATCTGCGCGACGGTGCCGGCGATCGTGTTCGCGACCCAGACGAACCCTCCGCCCACGCTGAGCGCCGACGGCCCTCCCGGTGTGGGAATCGTCTGCTGCACCGTGTTCGTGGCCGGATTGATCCGCGACACGGCCCCGCGGTCGGACATCGCCACCCAGATCGACCCTGCTCCGGCTGCGATCGCGTCGGGCGAGGCCGACAGCGGGATCGCGGCGAAGATGTGCCCGCTCGACGCCGAGACGGCGCCCACCGCGTTCCCAGCGAGCGAGCCATCGAGCTGCGTGGCGCGCGAGCCGCCGCTCGAGAACGCGAACAGCGGCACCGCGACCGCCGTGGCAATGACGCCAGCAAGCGCCCCGACGAGGAGCGTGCGCCGACGAACCGCAGGCGAGCGCTCGCGGGTGGCGCCGTGCAGCGGCGGCGGAACCTCGCCAGGCGGCACCGCCGACGCCCGATCGTCAGGAGCCGGCGCGGCCAGGAGCTGACGGTAGATCGAATCGGTCTCGGGCGACGGATACGCCCCAAGCTCCTCGGCAAGCAGCAGCCGGCACCGTTCGTACACCTGGAGCGCCTCGGCGCGGTTTCCCGCGACGACGTGTGCCTCCATCAGACGGCGGTATCCAGCCTCGCGAAACGGCGAGAGCGCGATTAGTTCCTCGGCCCACTTTGCCGCCTCCGGCCCGGCGCCCGAACGCAGGCACGCATCGGCAAGGACGCTCAACGCGCGCTCGCGGATGTCGGCGAGGTCGCGTCGCTTCTGCTCGACCCACGTTCCGTCTTCACCGGACAGGAACGGCCGGCGCGCTAGCGCCTCCGCCGACTCGGCCGCCGCCCGTGCCTGGTCGAGCTCGCCTGCGGCGAGCGCTTCTTCTGCGTCCTGTGCGCCGCTCGCGGCTGCGAACAGGTCGACCCATGTCCCCTCGGGTAGGTCGAGGCGGTAGCACCCGAACGCGTTTGTGAGCGTGACCCCGTCTTCTGCGACGAGGCCGCGAAGCTTGCTCGCGATTACGGTCAACGCTTTCTCCCAGCTCGCGGGCGGCGATTCCCCCCAGATCGCGTCTGCGAGCTCGTCCCGGGGTACCGGCCTGCTCCGGGCTGCGACCAGGTAGGCAAAGAGAAGCCGACCTTGACGCCCCGGGAAGCGCGCCTCATCCAGCACGCGTCCGTTCGCCTCGGCTGCGACCCGACCCGTGAGAAACACCTTCAGCTGCAATGACTTAGCCACGGTGCCTCGACAAGACGTGCATCAGTCTTGGATTCGAGAACACGCCGTAGTCTAGGCGTGATCTTGCCGGATCTTAGGCGCGGATTCCTAGCCTCGGTTGCGGGCTTGAACACATCCGACAGGAAGGGGCAAGGTCATGCGAAGGAAGCTTCTACCGCTAGCCATCGCGACGGTGCTGGCGTGCGTCACCGCGGCGACAGGTCTCGCGGCCGGATCGACGGAGGTCGAGCACTTCTCGTTCACGACCCCTCCTCATCTCCAGTGCGGCATCGAGGGAACGGCCGTCGTTCACGGCACGAAGGTCTTCCGCGACACGGGCAACGGCACGTACTTCATGAGCGGCACCTGGCTCGGCGTCTTCACGGCCGACAATGGAAAGTCAGCCACGCTCTCCTTCGCCGGGCCGGTCAGGCAAACGTCGCCGCCCGTGATCGACGCGCAGGCGGGGACGGTCACGATCATGACTACCGGCGGGGGTCTGTTTGAGAAGTTGTCGATCACCGGTGGTCCACCGTTGACTCGTGATGCTGGGATTGTCACCTTGGTCGATGTCTACAAGTACACCGGGGTTCCAAACGATCCGCTGGGTGAGTTCATCTCCGAGACGTTCGTTGGGCTACATGGGCCACATCCCGATCTCCTGGACGCCAGCCTCTTCTGCGACGTCCTCGTGCCGTACCTGCAAGGCCCGTAGAGCAGCGATAGCAGGGGGCGGACCTGCAGACTGGCGGGTCCGCCCCTTACACTTGACCGTCCGCTACGCACTCTTCAGACAGCCGTAGTAGAGGTTGAAGGCATCGACATAGACATTCGTCGCCATCCCGGCTCGTACGCTATCCCGCACTCCAGTTGGAGCCCGGGAGGGTAGGCCCGGGCAAGCTGACGAGTTGCCGAGGCTGACGACGCGGCGAGCCGCAGTGCCGTCGGAGCAGAGGCTGAAGCCGACAAAACCGTCCCCGAAACCTGTCCCCAAACAAGTGCCTCGTCGGCTCGGCTTCCGTGTGCGATACCCGAGTGGCGCGCCCGCCCCTCACGTCTCACGGTCGGTGCCGGTGGTGGGGCACCCTCCGACTACTCCAAATCGGGACTGCCACTTCCGCCGCCACCGCGCAAACTCGTAGGTCGCCGCGGTGGGACCGGCACGACGTCAACGCTTCGCCCCCTTGATGAGCTGATCCTGGGACGCTTTTTGGAACCGCCACGATTTTTTGGAACCATCCCACTCCGCTGGGAAATCCGGCCGCTTCGCGGCCATGATGATTTCCCAGCGTTTCACTTTTCCCGGTGCGGTAGACACGGCGGGCAAAGCCCGCCGCTCCTCAGCTCAATGCGTTTCTGCTCCTCGCATGAATTCGCTGATCGCTTCTAGGTACTGCTCGGTCTCCTCGAGGACCGGCGTATGCGAGCTGTTTTCCAGCACTACCTCTTGTGCGCCCTTGACGCCGTTCACCAAGGTGGCTGAGATTGGGTCTGTGCTCATATCGTGCCGGCCTCGGATTACAAGGGTCGGTACGTCGATTTCGCCGAGACGGTCGCGCACGTCCCACCCGCGGAGGGCTCCGGTGACGGTCCACTCGTTTGGTCCCTGCATCGCGTTGTAGACATCGGCGGCTTTGCCGGCGTTCATGGCCTCGAGCTCCGCGCGCGGCTTCGGGCCTCGGTAGAAGTGACGATCGAAGTACGCCTCCATTGCCTGGTCGTACTCCGGATCGTGGTACGTGCCGGCGCGCTCGTGACGCTCGAAGACCTCCACGACGTCCGCGGGAAGCGCGTTGCGAAGACGAAGCTGCTCGGCCGCCCACTGATCCACGTTCGCGAGTGTCGAGCTGAGGATGAGGCCGACGATCCCTTCCGCACCGGAGAGCACGTGCTCGAGCGCGAGCATGCCGCCCCACGACGTCCCGAGCAGATGGATCCGGTCGAGGCCCAGTTGCGAGCGCACGGCGTCCACCTCTTCGCGGAAGACGTCCACGGACCACTCGACATCCCGCGGCCGGTCCGAGCCGCCGCAGCCGATCTGGTCGTAGAGGACGACCGGCCGCTCCGGCGCGAGCCCTTCGAGTGGAGCGAAGTAGTGATGCGTGGAGCCGGGCCCACCGTGCAAAGCCAGGAGCGGCGTCGCTCCGGATCCGAGCTCGCCGGCGACGCGGTACCAGGTGCGGTAACCGCGGAAGTCGACGTAGCCCTCGGTAACGCTCGGCGCCATTGAGGGCTACAGTACGGGCCGCCCGCCCTCTTAGCTCAGTTGGTAGAGCACCTCCATGGTAAGGAGGGGGTCGACGGTTCGAGTCCGTCAGAGGGCTTTGCGAAGGCCCCGCAAAGCGGGGCTTTTTCTTTCGAAAGAAGCGGCGCGCTTTTCAACCTGCCCGGGCATGGAAAACGTTGTGGAAAATTCAGCTTTCGGAGCCCTTCCTACGCCGGCTTCGCGGGAGCGTGCGTCACCTGAACGGCGCTTTGTCTGAGCGTCGAAGGAGCGCGCTCAAGTAATCATTAATCCTCGGCTTGCTCCTCCGCTGAGAGGAAGACGCGCTTTGGCGCCCACCAGAGCGCGGTCGCGAGCGCGACGGCGACCCATGACGCGGTCGAGGACGGTCA
>Ga0307312_10002235_pt1 | contig 10156 bp, 6 predicted proteins | sample ER_DNA_202_FD_194489 | JGI IMG/M metagenome (GOLD analysis project Ga0307312, IMG submission 194489) | Bulk soil microbial communities from the East River watershed near Crested Butte, Colorado, United States - ER_DNA_202 | ecosystem: Environmental > Terrestrial > Soil > Floodplain | place: USA...
GGCGTGGAACGCGTCCCACAGGTAGAACGCGAGCGTGAGCAGGGCCGGGCCGACCAGGCGTGGGATCTCGAGCGCCCGTAGCGCCGCGGCTCCGATCGCGATCGCGGCTGCATACGTGAAGGCGGACCACAGCGCGTCGCGGAGCGTGGCCACCCGCAGTGCGGCCGCGCGATAACCGAGCAGGAAGGCGACCGCCGCGTCACCCGCCGCGAGCGCCGCCAGGTCCCGCAACGGCAGCGGCGCCCCGGCCGCGCCGGACACGCCGGGCTGGGCGAGGCCGCCGGGGACGGTCGCCGCGACGCCGACGAATGCCACGAACGCCACGATCAAGGTTGCGACCAGGACGGAGGTCCGGTCCTCCACCCCGAGACCCTCGGGGGACGCGATGATCCGCGCCTCGAGCGCCAGGCAGCGGGAGACGATGATGCCGGTGACCAGCAGTGCCGGCGCCAACCACAGCCCGAATGGCACGAGTCGGATCGCGCCGATACACGCCACCGCGGCGACGGCCGGCAGGATCAGCGATTCGATCGGCACGGAACCGGCCGAATCGCGGCGGACCGCCTCGTCGCCGAGCACCTGGAGCGTCCCGACCAGGATGGCCCCGAGCAGGAAGATCGCGACGAGCCAGACGCCCGGCGGCTCGATGAGCCGGGACAGGCCGACGACCGTGACCGCGGCGAGCGCGAGGTCGCGGCGGGCGAACCGATCCTCCATCGCGCCGATGGTACGCGCGAGCGTCACACGCGCTGCTCCTTGGCCGCGAACCAGGCGAGCACCTCGTCGCGCGGACGGGTGTTGAGGACCTGCGGCGGTTCGACCCACGCCCGACGGGCCTGGGTGATCCCCCATGCCAGGTAGTCGAGCTCGGCGATCTTGTGGGCGTCCGAGTCGATCGAGAGGATGCAGCCGACCTCGACCGCGCGGCGCGCCCGGTCGGCCGACAGGTCGAGTCGATGGGGCGAGCCGTTCATCTCGAGGACCGTGCCGGTTCGCGCGGCCTCGGCGTAGACCTGGTCCCAGTCGAGGTCGAGGTCGGGACGGTCGAGGATCATCCGTCCCGCCGGATGCGCGATGACGTCGACGTGCGGACTCCGGATCGCGTTGAGCGTCCGCCGCGTGAGATCGGCGCGGGACTGCCGGCGCGCGACATGGACCGATGCGACGACGACGTCGAAGGACGCGAGGAGGTCGTCTTCGTAGTCGAGCGCGCCGTCGGCGCGGACCTCGAGCTCGCAGCCGTGGAGGAGGCGGAAGCCCTCGGGCGGGGTCTCGGGCGGCGCGGTCCCGGCCGCTTCCTCCGCCGCGAACCGCTCGTTGAGGCCGGCGACGATCCCGCGCTGCTCCTCGACCTGATCGCGCGACAGGCCACGGGCGATCGCCAGCGACTGGGAATGGTCCGTGAGCACCTGGTAGGCGTGGCCGCGTCGCCGGGCGGCTTCGGCCATGGCCTCGATCGTATGGACCCCGTCGGACCAGTCGGAGTGCGAGTGGAAATCGCCACGCAGGTCGCCAAGGGTGATCAGCGAGGGCAGCCGCCCGGCTAGCGCGGCCTCGATCTCGCCGTGATCCTCGCGCAGTTCGGGCTCGATGAACGGCAGGCCGAGGAAGGCGTACGCCTCGGTCTCGGTCGCGCAGGTCCGCAGCTCGGCGGCGTCGCCGGTGCGTGGCTCGCCGTCCTCGCCGATCCGCAGGAATCCCTTCTCGGACAAGCTCCAGCCGGCGTCGCGGGCGCGGGCCCGCAGGCGTACGTTGTGCTCCTTGGAGCCGGTGAAGTGGATGCGGTACGTGCCGGCGCTCCCCGGCGGCATGACCATGAGGTCGACGTTCGGGCCGCGCAACAGCTGGACGGCGGCCTTGGCGCTCCCCCGGTTGACGACGTGATCGACGACGCCCAGCGAGACGAACCGCTCGATCAGCGCGGCACCGTCGTCGGTCTCGGCGAGCAGGTCGAGGTCGCCGATCGTCTCGCGCCGCCGGCGGAACGAGCCGGCGGGCTCGATCGAATGCACGCCGGGCGTATCGTTTAGTGCCTCGATGAGCCCGTCGATGAGCTCCCTGGCTCGATGGAGGTATATCCGGGCAGGTCGCGCGTCGAGCCGGGCGATCCCTTCGAGAATGAGCTGCTCGGTCTTGGCCGACAGGCCCTTGAGGCCCTGCAGCCGGCCCGCCTGGGCGGCGGCCCGAAGGTCGTCGAGCCGCTCGATCCCGAGCTCGGCGTTGATCTGGCGGACCGTCTTGGGTCCGAGCCCCGGGATGCGCAGCAGCTCGACGAGGCCGGGCGGCACCTCGGCCCGAAGCCGCTCGTAGTAGGCGAGCCGACCGGTCCGCGCCAGCTCGGCGATCTTGTCGGAGATCGCGGCCCCGACGCCGGGGAGCCGCGGTGGCGTGCCGGCCCGGTAGGCGGCCACGAGATCGACGGGGCTGCGGCCGATGACGTCGGCGGCCCGGTGATAGGCCACGGTCTTGAACACGAGCTCGCCCTTGACCTCGAGCATGTCGCCGATGTCGTGGAAGATCCGGGCGAGGTCGCCGTTGGTCAGATCGGCCTGGGCGTCGGGGGCGTCGGCCTCGCCGGCGAGGTCGGCGTCGGCGATCGGTTCCGCACTGTGCTCGGCGGCGGGATCGGGAGCGACGCTCCGGTCGGGCGCCTTCGGTCTGGGCACACGCCGATGGTACGGTCGCGCGCCGAACCGCGAAGGGACGCCCGGACGTCAGGCGGCGACGACCCGGTCGCGGCCCGCCCGCTTGGCCCGATAGAGCGCCCGATCGGCGGTCTCGATGAGTGCCTCGATCGACTCGTCGCGCTCATCCGCCACGGCCACCCCGACTGACACGCTCACACCCGGGACGCCGAGGCGTCGCAGGTCGAGCGAGCCGACGGCGCTGCGGATGCGCTCCCCGACCTCGACTGCGACGCTCGGGTCCGGGTTGCGCAGGAGGACGATGAACTCCTCCCCACCGAAGCGCGCCGGGACGTCGTCCGTGCGCACGGCCGACACGATCGCGCCGCCGACGGCGCGCAGCACGTGATCGCCGGTGGCGTGGCCGTAGGTGTCGTTGAGCGTCTTGAACCGGTCGATGTCGACCATCAGGACCCCGACCGTGTCGCCCGACCGGCGCCGTTCCGCGAGCAGGTGGACGAACTCGTCGAAATAGCGCCGGTTCGGCAGCCCGGTCAGGGCGTCGGTCGAGGCGCGCGCTTCGGCCTCCTGGTGCGAGTACGCACGCGACAGGGCGGCCGACGCCTCGATCGCGGCGCCGGTCAGGATGCGCGCGGTCGACTCCGGCCAGCGGCTGCCCGCCCGGCGCGCGAGGACGATCGCCCCGATGACCCCGGATTCGATCGTCAGCGGGGCGGCCAGGGAGTAGTTGAGGCCGTAGACGTCGCGGACGCGGCGGGCGATCCGGCTCTCGACTTGGTCGGAGGGGCGCAGCGGGTCCTCCAGGTCGGCGATCGGGAGCAGCGTCGTCGAATCCGAAACCTCGGGCCGGGCGCTCACGAGACGCGCCTCGAGGACCCGCGCGGTCGGTCGGCGACGGACGACGACGATGTGATCGGCCCCGGTCGCCTCGCCGAGCTCCTCGAGGATCGCGTCGACGATCGCGTCGGCCGAGACCGAGCGCGACAGGCCCGACAGGATCCGCGCGAACGACGCCGCCTCGGCGCCGCGCCGCGCCTCCAGCGACCCGACGGCCCGCGCATGGAAGATGGCCGCGCCGCCCGCGACCGCCACGAACACGAGGGAGAGCCATTCGAGGGGACCCGGAGCGGGCAGGACCACCCGGGCGATGGACGTGAGACCCAGCAGCATGAACGCCCCCGCGAGGATGGCCCAGCTCCGGCGGATCCGTGGATCCGACGGCCCCGTGGCGCGTGGGGGTCGCGTGGTGGGTTGGCTCACGTTGTGGACACAGGATGGCGGTCCGGGGCCGTCCCGTCCATGTTCCCCGGGCGGTACGGGTGGCGTGGAAGGGCTAGTACTTTCGTACTAGCGGAGGTGATTCAGGCGGCCGCGATGTCCCCGCCCACAGCCTCGATGTCCCCCGCCGCGGCGGCTTCGCGGCCGCCGTCGCGCTTAACCCGGTAGAGCGCCGCGTCGGCGGCGGCGATGAGCTCGGTGGCGGTGCGCCCGTCCGCGGGGAACGTCGCGACCCCGATCGAGACCGCGATCGGCACGGGCCCGCGCTGCTCGCCGACGAACGGCCGGTCGCGGAAGGCGTCGAGGATCCGGCTCGCGGCGTGGGCGGCGTCGGCGCCGTCGCTGTCCGGCAGGATGACGGCGAACTCGTCGCCGCCGTAGCGCGCCGGGATGTCCGAGGCCCGCAGCGTGGATCGGATGATCTCCGCGGTCCAGCTCAGGACGCGGTCACCGAACAAGTGGCCGAACGTGTCGTTGACGAGCTTGAAATCGTCGAGGTCGAGCATGAGCATGCTCAGGGGGCGGCGGCCGCGCTGCGAGCGGACCACCTCCTCGCCGAGGCGCTCGTGCAGGAACCGGTGGTTGAAGAAGCCGGTCAGCGGGTCGCGGTCGGCAAGCTTGCGCGCATCCTCGTAGAGCCGGGCGTTCTCGAGCGCCATGGCGGCCTCGTTGGCCATCGTCCGGGCCAGCTGCAGGCGCTCGTCGCTCCAGCGCACCTCCGTTCGCGAGAACAGCTCCACGAGCCCGATCGACTGGCCCTTGGCGACGAGTGGCAGCATCGCCAGCATGCGCTGGCCCTGTGCCTCGAGCAGCGCTACCTCCCGCCGGTCGGCGGCCGGATCGGCGGAGTCGATGATCGAGGTCGCCTGGCTGTCGAGCACGCGGAGGGTCTCCGGGAAGCCGGCGACCTCGAAGTACGGCTCCATCTCCCCGAGCCGCGCCGGTGGGAAGTAGCCGAGCGACTCGAGCCGGTCGGAGGCACGATCCCAGTAGCTGATCGCGCATTCGTCGACGCCCATCGCCGCGGCCATGTGACCGGCGATGAGGTCCGCCACCTGGCGCGGGTCGAGACTCTTGGACAGCTCGCCGCTCATGTCGAGCAGGCGGCGGAGCTCGCCGGCGAGATCCTCCGTGCGGGTCAGCCGCCGGGCGGATTCGACCGCGGTGGCGGCCTGGTCCGCGAGGATCGCCAGCAGGCGCAGGTCGTCGCGATCGAATCCGTCCAGGCCGAGCTTCGAGAGCGTGATGACGCCGACCGTCGTCTCGTCGTAGCGCATCGGCACGACGAGCATCGACTCCTCGACGTCGTCGGTGCCCGGGATCGTCTGGCCGCGCGGGTCGCTGTTCGCGTCGTCGATGAGCAGCGGCTGCCCGTGTTCGGCGACCCAACCCGTGAACCCCTCGCCGAGCTTCACGGCCAGCAGTCCGAAGTCGACGCGGTCATAGGCCCCGACGCGCCCCTCGAACGCGATCGGCACGACATCGGGTGGTTCGACGAGATACACGCGAGCGTTGTGGTAGTCGATGATCTTGCGCGTCTCCTCGACGACGGTCCGCCCGACGCTCTCGACGGTCGACGCTCGCGACAGGCGGGCGGATGCGGCCTGGAGGACGGCCAGCTGCGCCGCCCGGGCCTCGGTCTGCTCGAACAGCGCCGCGTTCGTGAGCGCGATCCCCGCGTGCGTCGCGAGCGTCGTGAGGAAGGCGATATCCCCGTCCGTCCAGTCGCGCGGCTCACGGGTCGCGGCCGAGAGCGCGCCGATCACCTGGTCGCCATGCAGGAGCGGCGCGACCAGGTCACCGGCGAACTCGACGATGCCGTCGTACGGGTCGAGATCCTGGCGCAAGCCCACGACCCGGACGTCCGCCCAGCCGACGATCCGTCCGGTGCGGAGCACCTCGCCCGACCAGTTGTCGTCGACCCCGAAGGTCGGCAGTGCGCGCGCCACGGCATCGGACAGGCCGGCCCACGCGGCGACGACGAGGCGATCGTCCTCGATGACGCGGATCGTCACGTAGTCCACCCGCAGGGCTCGCCTCGTCTCGTCGACGATGGTCCGGAAGAGGGCCTGGCGATCGTGCGACGCGGCGAGGCGCTCGGCGACGCCGAGGACGGTGTCGAGTCGCTCCGCGAGCTCCGATTGGAGGTCGGGCGGGGTGGCGGTCGGTGCATGCCCGCCGAGGTCGCCGGCCGTGCCGATGAGCCGTCGGAACAGCGACGGCCGGGACCGAACGGCGTCCAGGCTGGACGCCTCGCCGGCGGGCGGATCGCCGGGCTGGGGATCTGCACTCATGAGCCCCGATGGTCCCACCTCGCGGGCCGCGTGCCGCCACGCCGTCGGTACCCGGCGCCGATGGTACGGACGTCCGGTGCGCCCCCTCCGGCTGGGGTTCAGTGGCCGTGCGCCGCGTGCGGGTCCTCGGCGCTCCGGGGACCCGGCGCGGCGGTCGAGCCGGCGTCCGCGTCTCCCGCTCGCTGCACCCCGTAGCCCGCCGCCTGCCAGGCGGGCACGCCGGTCGCGACCCACGACACATCCTCGAAGCCGGCGGCGCGCAGCAAGGAGGCGGCGACCGAGGCGCGGTAGCCGGAACCGCAGATCGTCGCGATCGGCCGGTCGCGCGGCAGGTCCGCCAGCCGGTCGGGCAGCGAGCCCGCGGTCAGGTGGATCGAGCCGGGCACGTGCCCGCCGGCGTACTCATCGGCCTGGCGCACGTCGATGACGAGCGGCCCCTCGGCCGGATCCCCGTCGAGGGCGGCCGCCAGCTCGTCCACCGACAGTCGTCCCGACGTTTCGATGGGCCGGCCCGCATCCACCCAGCGCGCGAAGCCGCCCTGCAGGTAGCCCGCCACGGTCTCGCAGCCGACGCGCAGGGCCTGGCGCGCGAGGTCGTCGAGCTCGTCCGGGCCATCGACGACCAGGACCACCGGGCGATCGGGCTCGACGATCCAGCCGAGCCACGTCCCGAACGACGTTCCGGCCGGGATCGAGAGCGCGCCGGGCAGGTGGCCGGCGACGTGCGCGCTGGCCGGCCGGGCATCGACGATCACCGCGCCGGCCCCGATCGCGGCTTCGACGCCGGCAACGGACAGCGGCGGGACGTCGGGGACGTGCGCCCCGAGGAGGCGCGGTCCGGCCTGGTTCGTCGGTCGCATGCGGGCGAAGTAGCGCGGGACGGTCGGCTGGCCGGTCAGGAGCCGCTGCGCGAACGCCGCCACGTCGAGCGATGGATCCAGGAGCGGATCGTGGCGGCGCTCGTACCCGACCGTCGAGGACGGTGTCGACGAGATGCCGGTCGAGCACAAGGATCCGGACCCGTGGGTCGGGTAGACGGCGACGAAGTCCTCCTGGCGGAGGATCACCTCGTGCAGCGAGCGGTACATCTCGCGGGCGAACGGGAGCGCCTGGCCCGCGCCGAGGAGGTCGGTCCGACCGACCGCACCGACCAGCAGGGATCCGCCGGTCAGCAGCAGCACCGGCTCGGCGGCGCGGGACGTGTCGCTGACGGCATACGTGACGTGCTCCGGCGTGTGACCCGGCGTCTCGAGGGCGGCGAACCGGAGCGCGCCGACGTCGAACGCCTCGCCGTCGCGCGTGCCGCGATGTTCGTACTGCAGCTCGGCCCCGGCGCCGATGACGTGCGTCGCTCCAGTCAGTGCCGCGAGCTCGCGGCCACCCGAGACGTAGTCGTTGTGGAGATGCGTCTCGACGACGTGGGTGATCCGCAGGTCAGCGGCACGGGCCGCGCTGAGGTAGATATCGACGTCCCGGCGCGGATCGACGACCGCGGTCACCCCGGCGTCCTCATCGGCGAGCAGCGTCGAGAGATGACCGAGACCCTCGATCCGGAACTGCGTGATCCGCACGGGTTACATCATGACCAGGCCGCCGTCGACGGCGAGGACCTGGCCGGTGATGTACGCGGCCTCCTCCGAGGCAAGGAACGCGACGGCGTTGGCGACCTCCTCGGTCGTCCCGAACCGGCCCAACGGCGTGCGGGCGGTGATCTCCGCCTTGAGGGCCTCGGGCAGGTCCTGCGTGAGCTCGGTCAGGACGAATCCCGGGGCGATGGCGTTGACGGTGATCCCACGTGAGGCGAGTTCGCGGGCCGTCGCCTTTGTCAGGCCGATGATGCCGGCCTTGGCGGCGCTGTAGTTGGCCTGGCCGGTCTGGCCGGCCTGCCCGGACACGGAGCTGATGTTGATGATCCGTCCGCCCCTCGCCTTCAGCATCGGCCGGGTCACCGCCTTCGTCATCCAGAACGCGCCGAACAGGTTCGTCTCGAGGACGTCGCGCCAGTTCTCCGGGCTCATCCGCATGATCAGGTCGTCGCGGGTGATCCCCGCGTTGTTGACGAGGATGTCGAGCTTGCCGAGCGCCTCGAGCGCGGCCTTGACCGTCGCCTCGGCCGCCTCGCTCTCGCGCGCGTCACCCTGGATCGCAAGGCCCGTGCGGCCCAGGCCCTGGACGGCCGTAGTCGTCTCCTTGGCCGCCGCCTCGTTGCCGAGGTAGGTGAAGGCGACGTCCGCGCCCTGGGCGGCGAGACGCGTGACGATCGCCCGGCCGATGCCGCGCGACCCGCCGGTCACGAGCGCCGTCTTGCCGGACAGGTCGATCACGCCGGCACTTCCGAATGGGCGGGCTCGGGCTCGCCGGGCACGACGTCGTCGAGGGGGACGTCCACGGTCCCCGGCTGCGACATGATCGCCGCGAGGGCATCCGGGATAGGGTCCACCGAATCCCAGTCGACCGGGAGGCGGACGCTGATGTCCTCGGGTCGGACGGCCGCGTCGCCCGCGATGCCCCGGGCGGGATCGGCGGTCCATTCGATCGTGACGGCGCCGCTCGTGAACCCCGCCCCGAACGCGACCAGGACGATGTGGTCGCCGATCTGGACCCGACCCTCGTTGACCGCCTCGGCCAGGGCGATCGGCACCGACGCCGCCGAGGTGTTGCCGTACTTGTCGAGATTCACGAACATCCGCTCCATCGGCAGGTCGAGCCCCTTCGCGACGGCCTCGACGATGCGGATATTGGCCTGGTGCGGGATGAACAGGTCGATGTCGCCGGGCTCCAGGCCGGACCGGCGGATCGACTCGAGCGCGGTCGTGGCCATCGTCTTCGTCGCGAAGCGATAGGTCTCCTTGCCCTCCATCCGGATGTAGTGCTCGCCCCGCGCGATGGTCGCGGCTGACGGCGGGCTCTTCGCGCCGCCGGCGGGCAGCCAGATCATGTAGGCCCCCTGCGGATCGGTCGTCATCTGGATGCCGAGGCCCCCGCCCGGCTCGTCGCTGGCCGAGAGCACGACCGCGCCGGCCCCGTCGCCGAAGAGGATGCAGGTGCTCCGGTCGGTGTAATCGAGGAAGCGGGTCAGCAGCTCCGCGCCGATCACGAGGACGTGCTTCGCGAGTCCGCCGGCGATGTACGCCTGGGCGGTCGCAAACGCGTAGACGAACCCGGAACACGCCGCCGCCACGTCCATCGCCGCAGCCTTCGTGTTGCCGATCGCCTCCTTGACCAGCGCCGCCGTGGACGGCATCCAGTAGTCGGGCGTGAGCGTCGCGAGGAGGATGAGGTCGATCTCATCGGGCTCGATGCCGGCCGTGCGGATCGCCCGCATCGAGGCGACCGCGGCCATCGACGCGGTCGTCTCGTGGGCTGCGGCAACACGCCGTTCGCGGATGCCGGTGCGCGACACGATCCACTCGTCGTTCGTGTCGACCAGCTGCTCGAGGTCCTTGTTCGTCAGGACCTGAGCCGGGGCGTATCGACCCCAGCCCGTCACGTGGGCGTTCGGCCTCCGCGGAACCTCGGGCGTGGTCACAGCGGGTCTACCTCGATGAGCGGTTGCTTGGCCTTGACCAGGCTGCCGCTCTCCGGCAGCACCCGGACGACCCGTCCGGCGAGGTCCGACTTGATCTCGTTGAAGAGCTTCATCGCCTCGATCAGGCCGATGACCTGGCCGACGGCCACTTCCCCGCCGACCGCGACGTACGGCCCCGACCCTGGCGCAGGCGAGGCGTAGAAGATGCCGGTCAGCGGGGCCTTGATCGATGGTCGAGATGCGGCTTCCGCGGGGACGCCGCTCCCCGGTCCGGCCCCGAGCGCCGCGTCCGCCAACGCCGCGGCGGTCACGACCGCGGCTCCGTGGGCGTTGGAGACCATGGGCGGGCCGAGCGCCGCCGGCTTGCGGAGCACGAGCCCCGTGCCGCCCGATTCGACCTCGAGCTCGGT
>Ga0307312_10002237_pt1 | contig 10154 bp, 8 predicted proteins | sample ER_DNA_202_FD_194489 | JGI IMG/M metagenome (GOLD analysis project Ga0307312, IMG submission 194489) | Bulk soil microbial communities from the East River watershed near Crested Butte, Colorado, United States - ER_DNA_202 | ecosystem: Environmental > Terrestrial > Soil > Floodplain | place: USA...
GAGCCAGCTGGAAAGGCGGCTCAAGACGATCGAGGAAGGCGGGATCGACTGGGGCCAGGCGGAGGCACTCGCATTCGGTTCGTTGCTCGTCGAGGGGATCCCCATCAGGCTGACCGGCCAGGACACTGAGCGCGGCACGTTCTCGCACCGGCACGCCGTCCTGCACGACGCGCACACCGGCGAAGTCTTCACGCCGCTGCAGAACCTCGACGACGCCACAGCGTCCTTCGAGATCTACAACTCGCCGCTCTCGGAATATGCATGCCTCGGATTCGAGTACGGCTACTCGGTCGCCGCACCGGAGGCGCTCGTTCTGTGGGAAGCCCAATTCGGTGACTTCGTCAACGGCGCGCAGATCGTGATCGACCAGTTCATCGTCGCGGGCCTCTCGAAGTGGCGTGAGACGACACGCCTGACGCTTCTGCTCCCGCACGGTTATGAGGGCAACGGCCCGGAGCACTCGAGCGCTCGCCTGGAGCGCTTTCTCCAGCTCGCCGCGCAGGAGAACATCCGGGTTGCGAACCCTTCGACCTCGAGCCAGCACTTCCACCTGCTCCGGCGCCAGGCCCTCGACGCGGCGGGCCGGCCGCTCGTGGTGATGACGCCGAAGGGACTGCTGCGGTTGAAGCAGGCCTCCTCGACGTTGGCCGACCTCGCGGAGGGCTCGTTTCAACAGGTGATTGACGATCCGGCGGCGGATCGCGAGCAGGTGAGACGGCTCGTCGTCTGCTCGGGCAAGGTCTACTACGACATCGCCGGGCACGAGCTGCGCCCCGGAGCGAGCCAGGTGGCGGTCGCGCGGCTCGAGCAGCTCTACCCGTTCCCCGTCGACGCCTACGCCCGGCTCATCGCGAGCTACCCCCGGCTGGAAGAGGTTGTCTGGGCGCAGGAGGAACCGCAGAACATGGGTGCCTGGCGCACGATCCGCCACCGCCTCGAGGCGCCGCTCCGAGAGGCGGGCGTCCCGCTCAGCTATGTAGGCAGGCCGTGGCGCGCGAGCCCGAGCGAGGGTTATCCGACGGCGCACCTGCGTGAGCAGGACCGCATCGTGCGCGCTGCGCTCGGCGCTACTTAGGAGGTCGTCGCGACTTCCGCTGGGCGGTCGCCTTCATCACCTTCGAGGCGACCTTTGGTCCGTGCTTTCGCGCCGCGTTCAAGACCTGCTGGCGCTGCTTCGGTGGCAGACGCCGCCAGATGTCCCACGCGGTGAGCGCAACGGTCACGGGTCCCAGACGTTTGGTGAGGCGGGGCACGGGCCTATCCTCGCATAGGCACTATTTGTCGTGCCCCTTGTCGCGCTCTTTGTCTTTCGCCTTAGCCTTGTCGCTTCCGTTACCGCGCTCATCTCCATGGCCCTTGTCGGCGTCCGGTTGCTCCTGCGCCGGCGCTGAGGGCTGCGGTGCCGCCGGAGTCACCGGCGGGGCGGCAACCGGCGTCTGTACGGCCGGTGGACAGTCGCCCTTGTCCTTTCCGCCCTTGTCCTTGTCGCGCTTCGCTTTCACCTTCTCTTTTCCGTGCCCCTTGCCCTTGCTCTGCTGCGGCGGCGCCGGATCGGGGGTGGGGGTGGCGGGTGTCGGAGCGGCGGGCGCCGCGGCGAGCTCGCGCGTGTCAGGAGGCGTCGTGGGCGTCGGCGCCGGAGTGGGGGTCGGAGTGGGCGTTGGCGTCGGCGTGGGTGTCGGCGTCGGCGTCGGCGTCGGCGTCGGGCGAGGAGTGGGAGCGGGCTTCGGCGTCCCACCGGGCCTCGAGTGTCCTGCGCTCGCAGGACGAAGCCTCTGGTCCGCACCCACGCCGCGACTCGAGGCGAGTCGACCGAGGTTCGTCGCTACGGGTGACGGGACACCTGCGAGCCGCTCGGCGCCCGTGAGCTGTGACGACGGCACGGAGGGAACCGCATGCACGGAGCGCTGAAGTGAAGACGGCGGCGCAGTCAGCGATTGCCCGGCTTCACGCGGTGGGCCGAACAGCGCCGGCATGGCCGTTGCGAAGGCGATGGCTCCCGTCAACAGCGCGGCGGCTAGAACGCGCGCGCTTTTTTCCCTCATGCTGCTCCCCTAGGTTGTCGATACCTCGTTCCAGTGATGTATCGGCCCCGGGGGTGTAGGACTTGAAGGGAAGTCATGGGTAGTTTCAAAGTCAAGCTCGTCGCCTATTTCCTGCTGCTGTCCCTGCTCCCTCTGGCCGCCGCCTTCTGGGGCTTCTCGACGGTGGCGGCACGGAGCGAGACACGGCGGGTCGACGCACGCCTCCAGGCTGGTCTGCGCGCCACCCTAGCTGCTTACCAGGAGGCTCTGGGCTCTGCCGACTTAGCGGCCGGGCAAGTCGCGCACAAGCCCGCCTTCCAGCGCGCACTGCTTGCCCGGAATCGCGTGGCCCTCGAACGCATGCTCCGCGGGAAGTCGCATCTTTCAGTGGAGGCTCCCGGAGGCTTCCAGGTTGGTAGGCGCGACCCGATGGCGGTGACGCGGCAGGTGGAGGTCGTCGGCGCGAACGGCACGCACGGGTCGGTCGTGGCCTCGGTGCCGCTGGACGACGCGCTCGTCAGGAGCCTCGAGACTCGCTCCGGCCTCGAGAACTACGACCATGTCGTCCTGATTCAGAACGGCCGCATCGTCGCTGGCCCGCCGGGCGTGAGCGGAAGCGTGGACGTCCACTCCGGCAAGACACGGACGATCTCGCTCGACAACACCAGCTACCGCAGCCTCGTCGCCGGCACGATCGGGGAACGCCCCAACGCGACGCTCGGCGTGATCAGTCCGCAGGCGCGCATCGACGCGACCAACCGTGATGCGCGAAACCGGCTGCTCGTCGGCCTCCTCGCCGCGCTCCTCTTCGTCGCATGTGTTGCATACGTGGAAGGTCGTGCAATCGTCCGAACGATTCGCCGGCTCGTCGACGCGGCACGCGCGATCGCGCGGGGCGACCTCAAGCAGCGCGTGCCCGTCCAGGGCCGTGACGAGTTCGCGCTCCTCGGGCGGACGTTCAACCAGATGGCGTTCCAGCTGCAGACCCGTCTCGACGAGCTGCAGGCGGAACGCGGGCGCCTGCGAGACGTCATCTCGCGCTTCGGCGAGGCGCTCGGCGCCACGCACGACAGCGACCAGCTCATGCGGTTGATCGTCGAGACCGCGATCGAGGCGACGAGCGCGTCCGGCGGCGTCTTCGTCGGTGCGAACGGTGCGCTCGTGCAGGTCGGCTACCCCGACAAGGGCGACGACAAGATCGAGGTGCCCCTGCGTGCGGGGACCATGGACTTCGGCTCGCTGCTCCTCTTCGGCGACGATTTCACCGACGAGGACCGGATGACGGCGGCCTCCCTCGCGTCGCACGCCGTTGTTGCCCTCGACAACGTCCGGCTGCACCGGATCGTCGAGCGGCAGGCCCTCGTCGACGGCCTCACCGGCCTCGCCAACCGGCGTCAGTGCGAGGAATCGCTCGCGGACGAGCTCGCGCGCGTCGAGCGCTTCGGCGGCTCCCTGGCCGTGGTCGTCGCCGACCTGGACTGGTTCAAGGACGTCAACGACCGCTACGGCCATCCGGCGGGAGACACGGTGCTGCACGATTTCGCGACCCTCCTCCAGGAGACCGTTCGCGATGTGGACATCGCCGGCCGCTGGGGCGGGGAGGAGTTCCTAATGGTCTTGCCGGGCACGGATCTCGCCGGCGGGGCGAGGGTGGCCGAGCGAATCCGGGTCTCCCTGGCGGGGCGGATCGTCCTCACCGCGGACGGCACGCCGATCCCGGTCACCGCGAGCTTCGGCGTCGCCGCGACCCCGCCGCACCGCACGGCCTCGGAGCTGTTCGCGGCCGCAGATGCGGCGATGTACGAGGCCAAGCGAGCAGGCAAGAACCGGGTCGAGGCGGCGCCGGACCCGGTCCGCCAGACCTAGTCCAGGGAAGGTAGTTCCGGCAGTTTCCCTGGAAAAGGGTGCTTGAAGGGCTACAATCCTGCCCAGCCTCGGCCCCAGCCCCCGACCCAGGAGCCCTCCATGACCGTTGAAATGCCGTCGATGTTCGCCAAGACGATCCAGGATCACCTCGAGTTGAAGGAGCGGAACGCGAAGCTCGAGGAATCGATGCCTCTCGGCCACTACAAGACCGCCGATCCGTTCGACAACCATCCGCTGTTCAAGACCGAGGAGCAGGCGCGTCTCGAGGAAACCATGGACGGCGAGGAGTCCGCAGCGACCGCCGAGCATCCCGTGCTGGCGTGGCCGGGTGAGGAAACCGCCGAGCAGGCTGCTCCCGAGGCCGAGGAAGGCCTCTGGGGCCGCAGCCGCGACTTCGACTGGGGCGACTAGCCCGTAAGGTACGTCTCTCCGGAACCGACGCGGGGAGGCTGAAGATGAAGCGAGTGTTGCTGGGGCTCGGGTTGGCGGCCGGCATCGCCTACGCGCTGCGCGAGTGGTTCGCCGCTCCGCAGCCGCAGCCGTCCTGGGACGAGACGGACAACGACCCCGAGGATCTGAGCCAAGACCTGGCGCAGCGGGCGCGCGAAGCCGAGGGCGCTCAGGCCACGGAAGAGACCTCCGCGGGCTAGAGCAAGGCGGCGGCGAAGCGGAGATCGCCGACGAAGGCGGCGAGCTCTTCATTTCGCCGTTCCGGATCCCCGCGGAGGATGGCCGAGGGGTGGATCGTCGCCGTGACCGCCGGCGCGAGGCCGGATTCGACCAGCTGGCGCCGGTTCTGGGTCACTCGGAACTGGCGGCCGAGCACGGACTGCGCGGCGACCGCGCCGAGGAGCACGAGCACCTGAGGCTGAACGGCCTCGAGCTCGGCCTCGAGCCAGGGGCCGCAGGCCGTGGTCTCCGCCCAGCTCGGCTTCTGGTGAATCCGCCGCTTCCCGCGCGCCTGCCACTTGAAGTGCTTCACGGCGTTCGTCACGTAGGTGTCCGCCCGGTCGATGCCCGCGTCCTCGAGCGCCTCGTCGAGGAGCCGGCCCGCCGGCCCGACGAAGGGCCTTCCAGCCCGGTCCTCCTGGTCGCCCGGCTGCTCTCCGACGAGCATCAGCCGGGCGGTCTCCGCTCCCTCGCCGAACACGGTCTGCGTCCCGAGCTCCCACAGGTGGCACCCCCGGCAGCCGGCGGCCGCCCCCTTCAGAGCGGACAGCGAACGCTCCTTGGGGAGGAAATCTGCCGCCGATCCCGTCTCCTTGGCCCGGCCCACGTCCTGGGTATGACCGCTCGTGGCCAGGAGGAACCCCTCAACCGGGGGATACGAGCGGCTTCTCGCCTCGCTTTGCTTTGTGTCGGTTCGCGAAAAAGGGGCTTCACCTGCGGCTGCAACGACATACCGACCAACGCGGATGAGCGATCACGCGCTTCCACTCCGGCTCCTCGACGAGAATGTCCTCGGCGACCCGTCGCGCGGGACCGCCCTCGTCGAGTCCTACAGACGTCTTGCGGACGTCTTCCACGACGTGCTTGCAGAGCAGAGCCTCGACGCGCTGCTCGACCGGATCGCCGACGCGCTCGCCGAGCTTGTCCCACATGACTCGCTGACGATCTACGAAGCCGACGAGTCGCGACGCCTCCTGCTTCCGGTGTGGGCACGCGACAAGTGGGCGGACAAGATTCTCGCGGACAGCTGCCCGTTCGGCGTCGGTCTTACCGGCTGGGGCGTCGAACATCGCGAGTCGGTCCGCGTCAACCAGGCTCACCTCGATCCGCGCACGTCAACAGTCCCCGGCACGCCCGAGGACGAGCCGGAGGCGCTGATCACGATCCCGCTCGTTGCGCGTGACTCGATCAAAGGCGCTCTGAACATCTACCGGCTCGGTGACGATGCGTCGTTCGACGACGACGAGTTCGAGCTGGCAAAGCGGTTCGGCGACGCCGCCGCGCTCGCCCTCGACAACGCGCAGATTCGCGCACGCCTCGAGCACCAGGCCCAGACGGACCCGCTCACCGGCCTCTTCAACCACAGGGCCTTCCACGAGCGACTCAGGCAGGCGTTGGCGGAGGCCAGCCGCTCGCACGACGTGATCTCGCTCCTCATGCTCGACATCGACGACTTCAAGCGCGTCAACGACGTCTACGGCCACGGTGCCGGCGACGAGATCCTGCGCAGCCTTGCCGACACGCTGAAGGACGCGGTGCGCGCCACCGACGTCGTCTACCGGCTCGGCGGCGAGGAGTTTGCGATCGTGATCGCCGCGCGCTCGCCGGAAAGCGCCGAGCAGCTTGCGAACCGGCTCGTCGAGCGCGTTGAGTCGACCGAGTTCAATCCCGCAGGCCGCATCACCATTTCTGTCGGGCTTGCGCGCGGCCCCGAGCATGCGATGAACCCGCGCGAGCTGATCGCGTGTGCAGAGGCGGCGATGATGACCGCGAAGGCGCGTGGCAAGAACCAGATCGTCCTCTATGACGACGCCGAGCTCGAGCGTCCGGAAGGGGAAGAGTTTCCGTCGACGCGCGATGTCCGCTCGGTCGCGCACATGAAGATGCTGCAGAGTCTCGGAGGCAAGCTCAACCGGCTCAACGACGTGCGCCAGATCGGTCACGTCATCGCCACGGAGCTCCGCTCGCTGATCGACTACCACAACTGCCGCGTGTCGATCATCGACGGCGACGACGTGATCCCGATTGCGTTCGTCGGCCAGTTCACGTCGGAGACGCAGGAGCCGCTCGAGATCCTTGCCTGCAAGGTCGGCCAGGGGATCACCGGCCGTGTCGCGGCCACCGGCGAGTCGCTGCTGATCGCCGACGCAGCCAACTGCGAGTTCGCGCGCGTGCTTCCCGGCACGGACGCCATTGACGAGTCACAGGTTGTCGTGCCCCTGACCTACGGGACGCGTGTCGTCGGCGTGATCGTGATCTCCAAGCTCGGCCTCAACCAGTTCGACGAGGACGACATGCGCCTCCTCGAAGTGCTCGCCGGCCACGCCGCTGTTGCGCTCGAGAACGCCGGTCTCTACGAATCCGCCCGACGGGAAGCCGACCGCGCAACCGCGCTGCTCGAATTCAGCCGCCAGCTCTCGAGTGCCGAAGGCATGGATGCGGTCGTCGATCGCATCGTCGAGCTGTCGGCCCGCACCGTCGGCTCGCCTCGCGCATCGGTCTGGTTCCAGGAGGCTGCAGGAGGCGAGATCAGGGTGCGGGCGACCCACGGCTACAGCGACCTCGACCGCGAGCGCCTGGCGCGGATGCATTTCGATCACGAGACGGCCGAGGCGTTCTTCTCGGTCAAGGAGCCGTTCGTCGTCACGGACGAACAGCGCGAAGCCATGACCGGAGCGGGTGACGTCGGGATGCACAAGCCCTTCGCGGTCGCGCCGTTGACGCTCGACGGCGGGCGCCTCGGGTGCATTGCCGTCGCGGCATCCGAGGACAGCGACTTCACCGAACGGCAGCTGCGACTGCTCGCAGGCGTCGCCCACCAGGCGAAGCTCGCTCTGACCAACGCCGGCAACTTCCGCAGTCTCGAGAAGACGTTCCTCGAAACGGTCGAGGCGCTGGCGAATGCGTTGGAGGCGAACGACGAGTACACCTCGTCGCATGCGCGGTGGATCACCGACCTCTCGCTAAAGGTGGGCGGCGGACTCGGTCTCGATACGCGTGCGCTCAAGCGTCTCGAGCTCGGCGCGCTGTTCCACGACATCGGCAAGATCGGGATTCCCGAAGCGATCCTGTCGAAGCCGGGACCGCTCACAGCGGAGGAGCGGAAGCTCGTCGAGAAGCATCCCGAGCTCGGCGAGCGGATCATCGCGCCGATTGACCGGCTCGAAGAGGTCCGACCGATCGTGCGCCACTGTCACGAGCGCTTCGACGGCACCGGTTATCCCGACCGCAAAAGCGCCGAGGACATTCCGATCGAGTCGCGGATCATTCTCGTCTGCGACGCGTATCACGCCATGACCACAGATCGTCCGTATCGCAAGCGGCTGCCGAGAGAGGAAGCACTTCGACGCCTCGACGAAGGCGCAGGAACGCAGTTCGACCCCGACGTCGTCGAGGTCTGCAAGCGCGTTCTCGAGGAGAGCTTCTAGCCGGACCGCGAACGGCCGCCCGTGAAGGCGTCCAGGCCGTCGCTGAAGCTGACGTAAGGCGCCGCAGGCACGGCTCGCTCGCGCTCCTGCAGTCGCTCGGCGTCATCGAGCGCACGCTCGCGGCGCCGAATGCTTTCTTGCTGCGTCGCCAGGCCCGCCTGAAGCTTCAGTAGCTCGGCCTCGCGGGCTGCAAGGTCCGACTCTCGCACCCCAAGCTGTGACTGGAGCTCGGCAAGCTTGCGCTCACCTTCGGCTTCGGTGCGCTGCTCGACCGCGGCGGCCTCGCGCTCGCGCGTCGTCAGCTGTCGTTCGAGCTCGTCGACGGCCCGCGCCCGTTCCTCGAGCGCGCGCGCTCGCTCGGCGAAGCGGAGCTTCTGCTCGCCTGTGCTCTGTTCCTCGTCGGCTCGAGCAGCGTCGGCCCGCGCTTCGAGCTCTCGGGCCACCCCGTCGAGCCGGGCGCGCTCGACGGCGAGCTTGTGTTCCGCTGCCTCGACGGTCGCCACCCGCTCGACGAGCTCGTCGGTCGCCCGCGCCGCCTCGCTCAGAGAAGACTCGAGCGCACGCTCCTGATCCGCGAGCTCCGCTTCTCGCGCGGCGAATGACGCCTCCTGCTCACGCAGGCGCGCGTAGGAGCCCTCGAGCTCGTTCTTCCGGCGGTCGAGCGAGGCTCTGCTTTCCGCGAGCTCCAGCTCGTGCGCCTTCAACCCCGTCTCGGACTCCTCGACCTCGAGCTCGCGCGCGCGAAGAGCAGTCTCACGCTCCGCCGTCTCCCGCTCGCGCGGGGCGAGTGCACCGAGGCGCTGCTGCAACTCTGTCTCGCGACGGGCGAGCAGCTCCTCTGCATACGCGCGATCGGCGTCGCGCTCGGGGCGGCGAAGCCGAAGCCGTCTGCCTTCGTGTGCGCGGGCCTCCTCGTCGTCGAGCTTCTTCGTCCGCTGCTCGACCTCGAGCTCCCGTCGTGCGACATCCGCGGCGCGCTCCCGCAGGGCGCGCTTCAGATCCTCGACCTGGACGAGAGCCTCCGCACTCTGGCGCTCGCGCGCCTCTGCGAGCCGCCGAGCCAGCTGGAGAACCTCGTCTCGATCGGCCTTCTCCTCAGGCTCCTGCCAGGCCGCTTCCCAGCCGGTCGACTCCCAGGAATCCCCCCTTGACTCCATTGACAAGAGCGTAGCGCGCTTTAGGGATGGTTTGTTCCCTCGGAGCAGGGGAATCGGGCTTTTCGAATCCGAACAAGGAGCGCAGACATGCCCAGCAAGCGAGCGAACGTCAAGAACGAGAAACAGTACGAAGCCCTGAAGGACAAGGGAATGTCGAAGGAGCGCGCAGCGAAGATCGCGAACTCTCCCGGCGCATCGAGCCGTGGTGGGAAGAAGTCGCATTCGAGCTCGTCAAAATCGTCTTCGAGTCAGGGCGGCACGACCGCGCAGAAGAAGGCCGCCGGCCGCAAGGGCGGCAAAGCCACAGCGCGCAAGAGCTAGCACTACCCTTCGGCCGGGCCGGCGTCAGCCGGTGAGACTGATTCGGCGCGCGCCGTCGTGGCGGATCCGCACCGCGAAGTCGCCGCCGCCGAGCGCCTGGACGATGAACCCCTCGGCCGAGAGGTCGCCGCTGCGCTCGGCGAGCACGCTCTCGCCGGCGACGATCCGCCGCGGCCGGAAGCCGAGTCGGAGCACCTCGGTGCCGCTCGCGTCAAAGGTGCGATACGTCAGCCGCCGCCGGCCGTACGACACGGATTGCACGACGGAGCTGGAGCCGAGCAGGTGGCTGCGTCGCTTCGGAGCGAGCTCTGGCATCGCCGCCATCGCCCAGTTGAAGCTCCGCAGATAATCGGCGTAGCCGTCGCTGAACCAGAACGTGTTCGTCGACCGCTGCCCACAACATGAGACCAGCCCGTCGCTTGCGGCGAAGTACGTGGCGTAGTTCAGTGAGCGGACGGCGAGCTCCCGCGCACGTTCGTCTCCCGTGCGTGCATAGAGCAGCGCGTTCGTCGCCGCCCAGCGTGACGTCGTGCTGCCGAGCCCGACGCGCGAGCAGCAGCCGGGCTTACCGGGTGCCCGCTGCTCGTCGATTCCCCAGGCCCCGAGGAACGGGCCGCGGCCGAATGACTTCTGCACCCAGCGGAGCAGCGCCGCAGCGTGCTCGTCCCACGACGGATCGACCGACTCCGGGT
>Ga0307312_10002238_pt1 | contig 10153 bp, 11 predicted proteins | sample ER_DNA_202_FD_194489 | JGI IMG/M metagenome (GOLD analysis project Ga0307312, IMG submission 194489) | Bulk soil microbial communities from the East River watershed near Crested Butte, Colorado, United States - ER_DNA_202 | ecosystem: Environmental > Terrestrial > Soil > Floodplain | place...
GCGATACGCGCTGGAACCAGAAGCGCCTCGCCGAATCGATTCCAGGGTTCGAGCATCACGAGCTAGATATCCGCAATCGTGAGGGCGTGAGCGAGCTGTTGCGTCGGTTGTTGCTCGAAAATGGCTTTGCGATTCGCTGGCTGACTTACTGGACCACCCTACTCTTCCCGCTGGCAGTGCTCGCTCGCACACTGGGCGGATCGGTAACGGGCCGTGATTTTGATTCTGCCGCGAACTCATTAACACCTCGCTTGTTTCGGCAAATCATGGCGCTCGAGCTCAGCCTGCTAAGAAGAACTTCGCTCCCAATTGGCGTAGCCTTACTGGCCGCTGCGAGAAAATCATACGGTGGAATTCGGTCGTTGGCGAAGACAAGCCTGAGCAAATGATTGTCCCATTTCTCGATCTTCACGCAGCCTATCGAGAACTGCAGCCTGAATTGGATGCGGCTTTTCAACGGGTAATGCAGTCGGGCTGGTTTATTCTGGGAGAGGAGGTAGAAGCGTTCGAAGGTGCTTTCGCCCGGTACTGCAATGCTAAACATTGCATCGGGGTGGGAAACGGTTTGGACGCGCTGATCTTGATTCTGCGCGGATACGGCGTCGGGCCTGGCGATGAAGTTATCGTTCCTGCAAATACTTACATTGCCACATGGCTTGCGGTCTCCTATGTTGGCGCAAGGCCAGTTCCAGTCGAACCGAATATCATAACTGGCAACATTGATCCGGAACTCATTGAATCCGCTCTCACGTCGAAGAGTCGAGCGGTAATAGCAGTGCATCTGTACGGTCAGCCGGCAGAGATGCAGCAGATCGTCGAGCTCGGGCATCGGCATGGACTGCGGGTGATAGAAGATGCCGCCCAAGCCCACGGTGCTACCTACAAAGGCAATCGTACGGGTGCCTTGGGCGACGCAGCCGGGTTTAGTTTCTACCCGAGCAAGAACCTGGGTGCGTTTGGAGACGGCGGCGCAGTTGTTACCAATGACGATGAACTCGCCGACCGAGTTCGCGTTCTCAGAAACTATGGATCACGCAAAAAGTATTACAACGAAGTTAAGGGCATTAATTCGCGGCTTGATGCCTTGCAGGCCGCGTTTCTTCGGGTTAAACTAAAGTGGCTGGACGAATGGAACGACCGCCGGCGAGCTATTGCACGGCAATATTTGGACGGATTATTTGATATGGCTGATTTGCAGTTGCCCGGAATCGCAGCAGGCGCAGACCCAGTCTGGCATTTGTTTGTCATCCACCACCCGCAGCGCAATAGATTGCAGCAGCAATTGAACGAAGCCGGAATTGGCACCCTCATTCATTATCCCCTGCCGCCACACCTTTCCCAAGCGTACGCCGACGCAGGCTTTAAACGTGGCGATTTTCCTGTCACAGAGGAATTGGCGGAAAAAACTCTCAGTTTACCAATCGGCCCACATCTTGACGCGGCGGCCATTGGCTATGTAGTCGACACAGTCCTGAAGTTCAGCGATCTCGGTTGTTAAGCAGATCCAGCGAAATGGGACAGCAGTTATCCAAGTCTGTTTCAAGTGCTATCGTAATGGACGGAACTGTTCGATATTCTGCCTGTGAAGTGTGACTTATCGCGCGCGGCGAATCTCGTCGCTGAGGTTTGGATCGCTGTTGCGATTCTCTTTTATTCCATCTCGGGGCTCGGTTACTTGTACTTTGGGTCAGTCTCAGTCATCTATTCGGATTTATGGCGCATTTTTCAACGCTGCCTGACGCTTTCCTGGTTGAGGTTTGCATTGCCCAGATGGAACGACCATCCCTGCTTTTTTCCGAATCTTTTGGGCATTATTGATCTCCACTTCTTCCACGGCAAACAAGCGCCGTTTATCCTGCTTGGAATTGTCCTAACGATCGCGACCACACTGATCCTGCTGGTGCTAATATGGCGTGACAAAGCAGTCGGGAACACCAGTCGCATGCTGGCTGCGCTCATTGTTGTGATGAGCAATTTTTGGCTGGGTCGTGACAGTACTACGGCCATCGGTTTTTTTAATTGTTTTAGTTATCTCGTTCTCTGCCCACTCGCAGTGGCTTTTCTGTGGCTACCGAAATTGCGCTCCGACTCGCCGCATTTTTGGGGAGCGGCCGTGGCCGTACTAATTGGCGGGTTTGTAGCTTCTCTTAGCTATGGAACGGGCCTGGCAGTCTGGCCTGCGCTGTTATTGCTGGCATGGGCCGCGCGGCTGGGCACTCGCTCACTCGTCGTGCTCTTAATCTATTCAATCATAGCAGTGATTCTCATGTATATGTTACCATCGCCACCTGATCAGACATTTTATTCGGTTCGCCAACTGGTGGAGGCAGCTGCGGCAGCGCCAGTTAGCATGCTGAGCTGGCTGTGTCGGCTAATAGGATCTCCCGTCGCATATGTAATCGCAGGTTGGGTTTCCCAGCAGTCGCCTTCTCTAATAGCTGAGTCTTGGATTCCACTGTGGATCGGCGTGGCGGGCTTGGTACTGGCAATTGTAGCAGTAGCGAGCTCAGTAATTAAGCGCAACATCGGCCAGAACTGTCTGAAGTTTACAGGCTTTGCGCTAATAACGTTCGCTTTATTTGCGATGATCATTATAATTATCGGCCGCGCGCCGTCTTTCCGCGACACACCTTCAGAGGCGAACGCGCCGCGGTACTTTTTCTGGAGCACGCTCTTCTGGGGCGGCTTCCTACTTCTCATGCTCGAGCGCGGCGCAAAGACGCGCTATTTACGCTGGCCAATCTTTGTTATCGTCTTGGCGATTCCCATCCTCGCGTGGCCTAGTCATTTTTCCTCGGCAGTGGCCGACAGGTTTGTGCGCGTCAACTGCGAAGTTGCTGCCACGAGTTTGATTGACGGAGTCCGCGACGTTAAACAGCTGAGCTTTCTGGCCGAGCCAGAGCAGATCGACGCGTTGGTGCCGCTTCTGCGCTCAGAGCGCCTGGATATGTTTGCCGATGGCTTACAAGACTGGATCGGACTTAATGAAACAACGTTGTTTGGGGGAAAGCATAAGCCGGAAAAGCTCAAGGGGCAGTGTAGCGTTGACGCTTTGCTTCAATGTGATAACGGGGCTCCGGCGGCACGAGTCGTCGGTCAGGCAATAGAGAAGCGACGCGTAAACCCGATCATCCGATGGGCAATTACCCCTGTCTCTTGGATCTTCGGTCAGCAAATTAAGAAGGGACACCTAACTCCTAAGACATGGGTGATTGTCGATCCAGCGGGAGTCATCCGCGGGGTGGCGCGCGCTTGGCCGGTAAGCCCGTTTATTAATCGCATTTTTTACCGCGGGAAGCTTAACACGACTGGCTTTGTTGGTTATATACGGGATTACAATCCAGAGTTAAAGTATGTGGTCCGCAGCGCAGATGGAGTTCTATCGGATGAGAAGATTCCTGTGCAGATCCCTGTCGCGAAATTGACCATGCTATGATCGAAACTGAATATTCTCCGCTTCGGGAGACGGCGTTAATTGAAAGCCATCAGGGGACTTTTGTCTGGACGGTCCCGGGAGCTTTTTGTACCGACTATGAGCATATCGCTGAATTGGGGTGAACGTGCTTCTCGTTCTCAGTTCATTTTTAATTTTTAATTAGGTCGCTCTTGAGCAAATTAACTTGATTCGGATCGCGGGCATGGTGAGGACATGTTAGAGTTTGTCACGACTGCTGTGTAAAATGGGTAACGCGCAAATGAAAGTGGGTCTTATCGGTTATGGTTATTGGGGCCCTAATCTGCTTCGCAACTTACACGAGACGGATGGGGTGGAAGTCAAGCGATGTGTCGATTTGCGCCCCGAGCGGCGGGCTGCTGCGAGTAAACGCTACCCGAGCGTTGCAGTCTCTGCGGAGGCCGACGAAATCTTAAGCGATTCCGCGATAGACACAGTCGTTCTGGCTACACCGGTCTTTACTCATCATGCACTGGCAAAGCGGGCGCTGGAAGCTAACAAGCACATACTGGTAGAGAAGCCTATGACTCGCACGGTCGAAGAGGCCGAAGAGCTTATCAAACTAGCAGAAACAAAGGATCTCGTTCTGATGGTGGACCACACGTTCGTTTACACTGGAGCCGTCCGCCGAATAAAGGAAATAATTGATGCCGGTGAGATGGGGGAGCTCTACTACTTCGATTCCGTACGGGTTAACCTTGGGCTATTCCAGAATGACATTGATGTTATCTGGGACTTGGCGCCCCACGATGTGTCTATCTTGACGTATCTCATCCCAGACAAGCCACAGTCCGTTTCCGCAGTAGGAGCCGATCACACGGGACGCGGGCTGCTGGATGTAGCTTACCTCACATTATACTTTGCGAATAACCTTATCGCCCATTTCCATGTTAATTGGCTGTCCCCGGTAAAAGTGCGGCAAAACTTGATCGGCGGCAGTCGTCGAATGCTTGTTTATGATGACATGGAGCCGAGCGAAAAGGTTCGCGTTTACGATCGCGGCATCCAGATTAGATCGCAGGACGGAATTTATAAGGCGCTGGTAGATTACCGCATGGGCGACGTCTGGTCGCCCAAGCTCGATGTGCGTGAAGCATTGTCGGTCGAATGCGAACACTTCGTGAATTGCGTCCGCACGGGTAAACGTCCCAATTCAGACGGTCAGAGCGGCTTGCGGGTGGTAAAGATCCTCGAGGCTGCGAGCGCTTCAATTGCAAATGGGGGTCACCCGGTCGCAATCTAGAGAACTGGAGCTTATACTGCGCTCGGGAGAACAAGTGGCAATCAAAGGTCAATTCTGCGTTGTCGCGCCGGATGTGCGGCTTGGACGAAACGTGACCATTCACAGCTTCGTCAACCTGTACGGATGCGCGATCGGCGACGACACCCGGCTCGGCACATTTGTGGAAGTGCAGAAGGGGGCGTCGATCGGAAAACGGTGCAAGATTTCTAGCCACACTTTCATCTGCGAAGGTGTAACAATCGAAGACGAAGTATTCATTGGGCACGGAGTCAAGTTCATCAACGATAAGTATCCCCGGGCTACGACCGCGGATGGCGCGCCACAAACCGAAGCCCATTGGAAAGTCCAGCCAACGCTGGTGCGGCGGGGGGCCAGCATCGGTAGCAACGCCACGATTCTTGGCGGAGTGGTTATAGGCGCGCGTGCTATTGTAGGCGCCGGTAGCGTCGTGACGCGCAGCGTACAAGATGGAGCTGTAGTGGCAGGCAATCCGGCGCGAGAACTGGCCAGCAAAGCAACGGCTTAATGAAACCTCCAATATTTCTTTCCATCGTGATGCCTGCTTACAATGAGCAGCCTGACATCGAAGCAGTAATAAGAGAACACGTCGAGGCGGTGACAAAGTTGGCAGACTCGCTGGATGATTGGGAAATTGTTTGTCTCGACGATGGTAGCCAGGACAGTACCGCTGCTGTTATCGAACAGCTTTCACAACAAACGAACAAGATCCGGCTGGTCCGGCACGCGGAAAACAAAGGAATCTATCAATCTCAAACCGATCTATATCTCAACGCGCGGGGGACGCATATTTATTCTACAGGATCAGATCGGCAGTGGCCGGCCAGCAACTTGCTAAAAATGTTCCCGCCGCTGCAAGGAGGAGCTAATTTGGTCGTCGGGGTTCGGCAAAACCGAAGCGCAGTCTACAGCCTGCGTCGCCGGATTGTATCGCATGCATTCAATCTGCTTCCTAGAATGCTCTTTGGGGTTGCGACGCGCGACGCTGGCAGCGTCAAGCTCGGAGTGCGGGAGGTCTTTACCTGTAACGTGATCTCGCGCAGTCCATTTGCCGAAGCGGAAAGAATCATTCGAGCGCGTAAACGTGGTTGCCGGATTGCATTCGTTCCCATTGATTTTCTACCCCGCACTCACGGCAAGGCAAAAGGGGCAACATTACGCAACGTTATTGCCTCACTTCGGGATTGTTTCAGATTAGTTGGGGATAACCGCGCGAGAGGTCTCTAACGTACCGTTGTCGAAGCGTGAACGTCCGCAGCTGGATGCGATATCGCTTGTTGTGGCTTCATTAATCGATAAAAAATCTGCCGACCTGAAGGAGGCGTCATACCTCACAGACCATATGGGGCGCATCCCGGACCTGGATCTCACAAATCAATACAATGATATCCGTCCAGAAGTATTGAGCGCATTAGAACGAATTTGTGAGTCGGCAAAATTTACTCAAGGACCCGCGACAGGAGAATTTGAGGAAAAATTTGCAGAGTATTGCGGGGTGGCTCATTGCGTGGGTTTGAACAGCGGCACGAGCGCGTTGCATCTCGCGCGACGCTGGCTCGATATCGGGCTAGGGGATGAAGTTATCGCCGTCGCGATGAGTTTCATAGCAACTGCTTGGGCGATTAGCTATGTCGGCGCCAAGCCAGTCTTTGTAGATATCGACCCGGTACGTCGGGCCATGTGCCCCGCCAGGCTTGAAGCTGCTATCACTGAGCGCACCAAAGCAATTATCCCGGTCCATCTCTATGGTATCCCTGCGTAGATGGACAGGAGGTGAGTCCGCTTGTTAATCATATCTTTCACTAAGGTAAGTTTAACACAACTGACTTTGTTGGTTACATACGGGATTACAACCCCCAGTTACAGTACGCAGTGCGCAGCGCGGATGGACTTCTCTTTGATGAGAAGATTCCTGTACAGATGCCTGCCACTGGCGATGCGACACCGTGACGATGCACGCTACGGCAGTCTAACGGTGATCCAGTTGTGGCAGATTTCGCCTGAGAAATTCGCGCCGCGGTCCGTTCATGTGCCAACAGCCTGCACAACCTTTTCGATTGTGCTGTGTCGTTGTAAGAGGGAATAACGATCGAAACCTTTAGCGCCTGAAAAACTGCGATCCAGTTTTTCCGCCTCAGCCTAGGTAGTTCGGCAGCTCACGATAGGGGAACAGATCGCCCGTGGCGAAATCCAATAAGCAGCAAAATAAACATGAACAATATCGCCCAAGACACAGCATCGTTTATTAAAAAAAATAAATGTAGCCCCGCCACTTTGTTCATACTTTCCTACAAATATAGGTAGTCAGTATCGTAAACCATTTCCCGTACCGAATCTCTTTCTCAACTCTTAGCCCGGCGCAAGACAACAACGTCTCAATATGCTTTTTCTTAATTAACTTCGTGTGCTCCTTTTTCCCGCATAATCTCATCTTTACAAGCCTTACCGCTCCACTAACCAATTCACTCACACTATAAAACTCCAGATACGCCAGATAAGAATATCCAGACTGTACATTTATTACTACGCAGCCGTCCTTCTTTACGACCCTTGCCATCTCACAAACAGCCTTTTCTTTATCAGGCACGTGTATCAACGTCTCCATACAGCTAACCACATCAAACCACCTGCATGGAAACTCGATATTCTCAATATCTCCAAGTACAGTATCCACCGAAGGACACCGTTGTTTAGTGATCTCCAGCATTCTTTCATTGATATCAAGCCCGGTCACCCCAGCCGCGCCATTTATCATCATATTAACTGCGAACCTACCCTTCCCGACGCCGCAATCCAACACAGACTTTCCTTTAAAGTCCACATTCTCCAGGAAATCCTTCAGGATCTTATCGTGAAACGCCTTTATCTTCTTATTACCATCTAAATACTCGGAAAATTTACCGTGGTCTGGATTCCACCAGATAGTTATATCATTTGTCTCAAAGTATTTTTTATTTATTTTACTCATTTATCGATCACTTCCCTTGTTGCCACATTCCACGCCCCTACAAAGTTCGCATCATTTTGATATCCGCACTTCAAACACTTGAACTGTAGCTAGTCGATAACGTTGCGGACCTGATCGACCCGCCCGCTATGGACACCCATGCGCACACGGATTCGCGGATGATTCTTCAACGGCGCGCAATTTCCATCGCACATTGCACCGGTACTTCCGGCGTCTGGAAGAACACCTGCCCCATCCCGTCGCCCACGGGGATTCGAATAAGTTCGCCCGCCGCTTCACTTTTACGAACTGTGCCGTCTTGCGAAATACACGCGTGAGTTCATCGACCACTTCTCGCTGCTCGTTGACCAGCAACTTCGAGCAACCTACCATGTCAATGAACAGAACGTGCGCAATCGCCAGATGAGCATAGGCCTTAAGCTTCGCTGCCATTTTCTCCCCCCCAACTACTTAAGATAATATGATCAAACTAAAGTTCAATCGTCGAGGCTAGAGACAAAGCTCGAAATCGAGCGTGGGGAAACCCACCGTGGGTTCGAATCCCACATCATTTCTCTATGACATGAATTAGAGCATGAACCGGCCTGAATTGAGCATCGTCATTCCTTTTCTGAACGAGGAACGGGTCTTGCCTATTTTGCGCGACCGACTGGAAAAGGTGCGGAACCGGCAAGCTTCGTGGGAACTGCTCTTTGTAGTGCTAACACGGAACTTCGGACATCAAAGTGCCGTGTCCGCGGGTCTCTCGTTCGCATCAGGGAAGTACATCGGGATTATGGACGCAGATTTGCAGGATGAGCCGGAGGTTCTCTTGGAGATGTATCAATTCTTGCTGAAGGAGAAATTTGACGTCGTTTACGCTATGCTGTCCGCTGCGCAGATGACGGGGTACTCTCGGATGAAAGATTGTCGTGGACATGTCAGTGACCGGTCCCGTGGAACTCGACGGCGAACTGATCGGGAATTGTCCCGTCGAATTCCAAGTCCAGGAAAAAGCGCTTCGCGTTTTGGCGCCTCCATCCTCGTGATAATTCCGTAAGGTGAACGGATCCGATTGCCGCCACACAGTAATTCAAAACTAAAACATTGAAAGCATCGCGTGCGATTACACAGGTGTGCAGTGTTTGCCGGAGTCCGAATCTCCTGCAGCTCGTTTCCGTTCTTTGCGTTGGCGCCCTACTTTTCAACACATACCGTCTGTACAAAGGCGGCTATTTTGGGCTGGATGACTTCAACAATCTTTATTCGGTACAGCAGGAAAGTTTCGCGGACATGATTGGATACTTCCTCAATCCGGTTTCGTTTCGACCCACCGGAATGCTGTGCTATTGGGTCCTCTTGAGATTCTTCGACCTCAATCCAGCCGCATATCATTGCCTGACGTGGTCTCTGCACGCTGCCAATACAGCGCTCATGTATTTTTTGCTCAAGCGCTTCACACAATCACGACCCGGGGCGGCCGTCGGCGCCATGTTGTTCGCGAGCCAAGCGGTCTTCGCCGCTATCTACTGGGATTTTGGGACAATTTTCGAGCTCGTGGCGGCGTTCTTTTCCCTCTTGGGGATTTTTTTGTGGACATCTGAGAGGCGTGGCTGGTTACGGGTACTATTTGCCTCGCTCGCATTGCTTCTAGCGATAGAAGGCAAGGAAATGGCACTTACTATGCCCATCATTTGGCTCAGCTATGATCTGCTTCTTCGGAAGAATATGATACGAAGAATGGTCGCTCACTGGATACTCCCCAGCGCTCTCGCTTTATTGTACGGCCTCAAAGCGACGGCGATGAGGGGAGTCCCGACTAGCGACCCCTATTACATGAGCATCACAGGGTCGACCTTGGCCAGTGGTTTCGGAATTTACTTTAATATGCTTCTCGGGACGAATTTTCCGTGGCAGAATTGGTGCATCGGGTTTGTGGTACTGCTGCTGGTATTTGCGTGTTTACGGAACCGTCTCGCATTGTTCTTCCAGTCCTACGTTATCATCGCATTTCTACCGGTGATTTTTTTGATCAATCATCGATCTGAGTTCTATTGGTACCTTCCGTTTTTGGGCGTATCCGGCCTTGCGGCGATGTTGGCCAAAACTGTTGCTGTCCCGATTGAAACGCGAAGTCCACACTGGCTCGTTGCGTGCGGCGCATCGGTTGTTTTTATTTTGCTGTGCTGGGGCACTTTCCTCGTCCACGAAGAGGCCAACCGCCCTCAACGCTCATGGGAACGAGCTCTTACAGGCGAGTATCGCGCTTTCGTAACCGGTCTGCGAGCACTGCCCGCACCGCCACCGGGTGAGACAATCTTCTTCGATTCACAACCTTCACTCTTTGATGAGGATGTCTTGCTTGCGGCAACCCAGGTAGCTCTTGGTCGGACCGATGTTCACGCGAAGCTGGTCGCAGAATTTCCACCAGAGGCACGATATCGCCTCCGGTTTCAGGAATCACGTCTCGTACAGCTCCCGCGATAGGCGG
>Ga0307312_10002243_pt1 | contig 10130 bp, 8 predicted proteins | sample ER_DNA_202_FD_194489 | JGI IMG/M metagenome (GOLD analysis project Ga0307312, IMG submission 194489) | Bulk soil microbial communities from the East River watershed near Crested Butte, Colorado, United States - ER_DNA_202 | ecosystem: Environmental > Terrestrial > Soil > Floodplain | place: USA...
GTAGCGGAATCGGTCGTGCAGCCGGTGCGCGCGCCCCTTCCAGAACTCGATCGTGTCCGGCCGCAGACGGAAGCCGCCCCAGTGCGGCGGCAGCGGGACATCCTCACCGGGGAAGCGCACCTCCATCTCCCGGAACGCCGCGTCGAGCTCATCGCGGGAGCCCACCGGCCGGCTCTGCAGCGAGGTCCATGCCCCGAGGCGCGCCTCGCGTGGCCGCGTACGGAAGTACGCCTCGGACTCCTCGTCGCTCGTGCGCGCGACCGTTCCCACCACGCATACCTGCCGCTCGAGCTCTTTCCACAAGAAGGTGAGGGCTGCGTTCGGGTTCTCGGCGAGCTCAGTGGCCTTGCGGCTGTCGTAGTTCGTGAAGAAGACGAAGCCGAGCTCATCGATACCGCGGAGTAGGACCGTGCGCGCCGACGGTCTGCCACGCGCGTCCGCGGTCGCGAGCGTCATCGCCTCGGGGAAGGAGATCCCAGCGTCGCGTGCCTGCGAGAGCCAGGCACGGAACTGCGCGACCGGGTCGTCGTCGAGGTCGTGTTCGTTCAGCGGATCGTCGGAACCGGGCGTGGTGGCCACCGGTGCCCTCGGCAGGACTCGAACCTGCGCCCCCGGCTCCGGAGGCCGGTGCTCTATCCGCTGAGCTACGAGGGCTCGCTCGGCAGTCTAGCAACGGCGCCCCCGTGCCCGGCGTGCGCACTGACCTATGCTCTGCCGATGGCAACGGGGCACGAGCCGCGAGTGCTGATCGTCGAGGACGAGGCGGTCATCCTGCGGCTGCTCGAGGTGAACTTCCGTCTCGCGGGATTCGAGGTCGAGACGGCCACCCGGGGTGAGGAGGCTCTCGCGAAGGCCTCGGCGAGACCGCCGGATGTCGCCATCCTCGACATCATGCTGCCGGGGCTTTCCGGTCTCGAGGTCTGCGAGCGGCTCCGTGCGATGCCGGCAACAGCGGAGGTGCCGGTCATCGTGCTGTCTGCGCGCACCCAGGACGAGGACCGCGAGCGCAGTTACGCTCTCGGCGTGGTGGCCTACGTCACGAAGCCCTTCGAGCCGGCCGAGCTGGTCGAGGTGGTGCGGCGTGCGCTCGACCCCTCCGCGGGTGCCTGAGCTCCGCGCACCCCGCCGATGATCGAGGAACGCCTGGTCGGATTGCTGCGCGAGGCGATGACCACGGCCGAGGTCCTCGGCCCCGGCGACGACCCCCCCGAGATCGAGCTCACGAAGCCCAAACAGAAGGAGCACGGCGACTTCGCCACGAACGTCGCGCTCCAGATCGCGCGCCGCGCCGGACGGCCGCCGCGCGAGGTCGCCGAAGAGATCGTGGCTCGAGTCCCGGTTGCGGCCTTCGTGGAGCGCGTGGAGGTCGCCGGGCCCGGGTTCATCAACCTCTTCGTCGCCGACGACTGGCTCTACGACGTTCTTCGCGACGTGGTGGCCCGCGGGGCGGACTTCGGGCGAGACGAACGGAGCGAGCGCTCCGTGCAGGTGGAGTTCGTGTCCGCCAACCCGACCGGGCCGCTCCATATCGGGCACGCCCGCAACGCCGTGATCGGTGACGCGATCGCCCGCGTGCTCGAAGCCGCCGGCTGGCGAGTCGAGCGCGAGTACTACTTCAACGACGCCGGTCGTCAGATGGAGCTCTTCGGGGCGTCTGTGGAAGCTCGCTATCTCGAGTTGTTCGGCCACGAGGCCGAGATCCCCGAGGACGGCTACCACGGCGCGTACCTCATCGACATCGCCAGGGACATCGAGGCCGCCGTCGGCGACACGCTCCTCACCTTGCCTCCCGACGAGCGACGGGCGCGCCTGCAGCACGAGGGGGCGGAGCGCGTGCTGGCGGTGACCCACCGCACGCTCGACCACCTCGGGGTTTCCTTCGACGTGTTCTTCTCCGAGCGAACGTTGCACGAGCGGGGCGAGATCGACGAGGCCGTGACACGGTTGCGGGCGGCGGGATACGCGTACGACGAAGACGGTGCCGTGTTCTTCCGTTCGACCGCGTTCGGCGACGACAAGGACCGGGTGCTCATCAGGTCGAACGGCGTCCCGACGTACTTCGGTGCCGATTGCGCGTACATCATCGACAAGTTCTCGCGGGGGTTCGACCGTCTGGTGTACGTGTGGGGCGCCGACCACCACGGCGACGTCGTCCGGGTGCGCGGCGCCGCTCAGGCGCTCGGATACGACCCCGCGGCCGTCGAGATCGTGTTGTATCAATGGGTCTCGCTCACCCGGGCCGGGCAGGCGGTCGCGATGAGTAAACGTGCAGGCACGTTCGTGACCCTCGATGAGCTGCTCGAGGAGGTCGGTGCCGACGCTACGAGGTTCACCTTGCTGTCGCGCTCGAACGACTCGGCCATCGAGTTCGACATCGAACTCGTGAAACGCCAGACGTTGGACAACCCCGTGTACTACGTGCAGTACGGGCACGCGCGCATCGCGTCCATCCTGCGCCTCGCGGCACAGCGATCGATCGCGCTCCGGCCCGTGGAGGAGGTCGACCTCAGCACCTTGGCGACGGAGTCCGAGCTCGACCTGCTGCGCCGGATCGCCGATCTGCCCGACGAGTTCCGTCAGGCCGCCGAACTGCGCGCCCCGCACCGGCTCACGCACTACGCGCAGGATCTCGCCTCGCGGTTCCATCGCTTCTACACCGAATGCCGGGTGATCACCGACGACGAGCAGCTCACGCAATCACGTCTCTGGCTCTGCACGGCGGCGAAGCGATCGATCGCGAACGTCCTCGGGCTGCTCGGCGTCTCGGCCCCCGAACGGATGGAGCGCGAGGATGGCTGAGGGGGCGGAGCGCTCGATCTCCCGCGGGGTGATCGTGCGTCCCGCGAAGCCGACCGACGCCGCTGGGTTCGTCGACCTCTACCGGGCGGTCGCCTCCGAGCGGCGGTGGATCCAGACCGAGGTCGTGCCCCTGGGTGAGCGCGACTACCGTCGGCGATTCCGTAACTCGTGGACGACCCGGGAGGCGACGTTGATGGCCCTCGCGGATGGGCGATTGATCGGCTCACTCTCGATCAACCGCGAGGATCGCCCTGCGACGCGACACGTCGCGACGCTCGGGATGTTCGTGGCCGCGTCCTGGCGAGGCCGCGGTGTCGGGACCGCGCTCATGACCGAAGCCATGCGCTGGGGTCGGCTTCACGGCATCGAGAAGATCGAGCTCTCGGTCTATCCGCACAACGGGGCGGCCAAAGCGCTCTACCGGAAGTTCGGCTTCGATGAGGAGGGTAGGCTCGTTCGGCACGAGAAGAAGTCCTACGGCTACGAGGACGAGATCTTGATGGCGGTCTGGTTGGGTGACGGAGACGGGGGACCCGCGTGAGCGAGCGCGTGATCCGCCTCGGTCTGCTCGGCTGCGGCAACGTCGGAGCCGCGGTGATCCGGGTGCTCGACGCGCATCGCGGGGATATCGCGGCGCGTGCCGGGTGCCGTCTCGAGGTCACGCGCGTCGCCGTCCGCGACGCCGGTCGCGAGCGGGGCGTCCCGCTCCCGCCCTCGGTGTTCACAGCCGACGGCGCGTCGATCGTGGACGACCCGGACATCGACATCGTGTGCGAGCTCCTGGGAGGGATCGAACCAGCACGTTCGCTCGTGCTCCGTGCGTTCGACCACGCGAAGCCGGTCGTGACGGCGAACAAGGAGCTGCTCGCGACGCACGGCCGTGAGCTCTTCGACGCGTCGGACGCGGCAGCTCTCGATCTGTTCTTCGAGGCCTCCGTGGGCGGAGGGATCCCGTTGATCCGGCCGCTGAAGGAATCGCTGACGGGCGAGCGGCTTACCCGCGTCACCGGCATCGTGAACGGGACCACGAACTTCATCCTCACGAAGATGTCCGACGAAGCTCGCTCGTTCGAGGACGTCCTGTCCGAGGCGCAGGCGCTCGGCTACGCCGAAGCCGATCCCGCCGCCGATGTCGACGGTCACGACGCCGCCGCCAAGATGGCGATCCTCGCCTCGATCGCGTTCAACGCCCGTGTCGTCTCCAGCGATGTGTACCGGGAGGGGATCTCGGGCGTGCGTACCGAGGACATCGAGTACGCGCGGCGGCTCGGCTACGTCGTGAAGCTGCTCGGGATCGCCGAGATGGGATCTGATGATCGGATCGCGGCGCGCGTGCACCCCGCGATGATCCCCGAGGCGCACCCGCTCGCGAGCGTCCGTGACGCGTTCAACGCGGTGTTCGTGGAGGGACCCACCATCGGAGAGCTGATGTTCTACGGAAGGGGAGCGGGCGGCGACGCGACGGCCGTCGCCGTGGTCGGCGACCTCGTCACGGTGGCTCGCAACCTGCTCGCCGGTACCCGGGGCGTCGGCTGCACGTGCTTCCACGAGCGCACGATCCGCCCGATGGCCGAGACCGAGGGTCAGTACTACATCTTGCTGCGGGTCGAGGACCGACCCGGCGTCCTGGCCGAGATCGCGAGCGTGTTCGGCCGCAACGAGGTCTCGATCAAGAGCGTATGGCAGGAAGGGACGGGCGCGGATGCGCAGCTCGTGTTCATCACGCACCGCGCGCGCGAGGGGAGCTTCCAGCAGGCCGTCATCGAGCTCCGAGACCTCAAGGCCGTCGAGGAGGTCCGCAGCGTCCTGCGGGTGGAGGCGGAGGAATGACCTCCGCGCAGTGGCGCGGCGTCATCGAGGAGTACCGAGAGCGTCTGCCCGTGTCCGACGCCACTCCCGTCGTCACCCTCTGCGAGGGCGGCACGCCGCTCGTGCGCTCCGAGTCCCTGTCGGCGGAGACCGGATGTGAGGTGTGGCTGAAGTACGAGGGGGCGAACCCGACGGGCTCCTTCAAGGATCGTGGGATGACGCTCGCGATCTCCAAGGCCGTGGAGGAGGGCTCGAAGGCCGTCGTGTGCGCCTCCACCGGCAACACCAGTGCATCGGCAGCCGCCTACGCTGCGAAGGCCGGCCTCACGTGCGCGGTGCTCGTGCCGAAAGGCAAGATCGCGCTCGGGAAGATGGCGCAGACCCTCGTACACGGCGCTCGGGTGCTCGAGGTCGAGGGCAACTTCGACGAATCGCTCGAGCTCGCGCAAGATCTCGCCGCGCACTATCCCGTGACCCTCGTGAACTCGGTGAACCCCTACCGCCTGCAGGGGCAGAAGACGCTGGCGTTCGAGGTCTGCGACGCGCTCGGTCGTGCCCCGGATCTGCACCTCGTGCCCGTCGGCAACGCCGGAAACATCTCGAGCCACTGGATCGGGTACTCCGAGTACCTGGCCGATGCGGTCATCGCCGAGCCCCCGCGACTGTTCGGGTTCCAAGCGGCGGGCGCCGCGCCGCTCGTGCTCGGTGAACCGGTCGCGAACCCGCAGACGATCGCCACGGCGATCCGCATCGGCAACCCCGCGTCGTGGGATCTCGCGATCGCCGCCGCCAAGGAGTCCGAGGGCGCGATCGTGTCGGTGACGGACCGACAGATCCTCGTGGCGTATCGCCGGGTGGCACACGAGGGTCTGTTCGCCGAGCCGGCGTCGGCCGCCTCGGTGGCGGGGCTCTTGCACCTCGACGCCGAGGGTCTGCTCCCTGCCGGCGCGACCATCGTCTGCGTCCTCACCGGCCACGGGTTGAAGGATCCGGAGTGGGCGATCGCCGGCGCTGCGCACCCGACTTCGATCCCGGTCGACGCGCACGCGGTTGCCGCCGAGCTGGGGCTCTAGCGCGTGCGGATCACCGCGCGGGCACCCGCAACGTCGGCGAACCTCGGTCCCGGGTTCGATTGCTTCGGCCTCGCGCTCGACCTGTGCAACGAGGTGACCCTCGACACCGAGCTCGAGCCGGGGGTGACATGGGAGGGTGAGGGCGCCGATGAGCTCCCCACCGACGGGACTGACATGGTGAGCCGCGCTCTCGACCATGTCGCCGGGTCCGCCGGGAAGCGGCTTCCGCGGTTCGCCCTCCACGGCGTGAACCGAGTCCCCGTTCAACGGGGACTCGGGTCTTCGTCGGCGGCATGCGTGGCGGGTATCGCCCTCGGATCCCGGCTTCTGGGGGTCGGGCTAGACGCGAACCGGATGCTCGCCCTGGCGAGCGCACTCGAAGGGCACGGCGACAACGCGGCGGCGGCGATCTTGGGGGGACTGACCCTCGCGTTCGGCGACCGCGACGCCGTCCGGCTGGAGCCGGACCCATCGCTCCGCCCCGTCGCCCTCGTCCCCGACGACGCCCGGGTCTCGACCAGGGCGGCCCGAGCCGCGCTCCCGACCTCGACGTCGCTGACGGATGCGGCTTTCAACGCCGGCAGATCGGCTCTCGCGATCCTCGCGCTGACGCAGCGCCCGGACCTGCTCGCCGACGCGCTCGAGGACCGGTTGCACCAGCGGGTGCGTCTCGGTCTCGCTCCGGAGGCCGAGGAGCTGTTCCATGCGTTGAAGAGCAACGGCGTGCCAGTCTGCGTATCCGGCTCCGGCCCGGCGCTCCTCGCGTTCGAGACCGACGCTCGTCCGGTATCCGAACCGAGCGAGGGTTGGCGCGCGCTCCGCCTGCCCGTTCATGCACGCGGCGTCGAGATCCTCCAGGGTTGACCGCGCTCGCTCAGGCGGACGACGAAGTGACCGATGTCATTGAAGCGCGATGACGGCGAACCTACACTCGGTGGTGCGGTGCGTGGGAGGGGCCGCGCCGACCACGTGCGGAAACCCATGAGCGCCGAGCCCGATCCTCGCCCGGCTCCCGACCGTCCGGTCGAGGGCGCAGCACCCGTCCTGATCACCGACCTCGCCAGCAAGACCCTCGCCGTCAAAGAAGGCGAGACCTTCCTGTACTCCGATCTGGAGGGGAACCTCGATCACGGCGGCGATTACGGGCTCGGACTGTATTCGAAGGACACGCGGTTCCTCTCGCATTTCCGGATGACCGTCTCCGGTCGCGATCCCGTCCTTCTCTCCTCTTCTTCCGAGCGCGCGTACATGTCGTACGTCGACCTCACGAACCCGGACCTGTACGAAGGCGACGTGCTCACCGTCCCGCAGCAGACGCTGAACATCCGCCGCATCCGCGCGATCAACGGCCGTCTCTTCGAGCGAGTGCGGGTGAAGAACTACAACGCCTTCGCCGTATCGATCGATCTCGAGTTCGTGTTCGGGGCCGACTTCGCGGATATCTTCGAGGTCCGCGGCATGCTGCAGGAGCAGCACGCCCCGCCGGAGGACCCGGCCGTCGTCGACGGACGGGTCGAGTTCGGCGTCGACGGGCTCGACCGCGTGCGGAGGATCACGCGCATCGCGTTCGGTGCTCAGCCGGATTCGCTCACCACCTCGGGGCGGTTGGTCACCGCGATCTTCCGGGTGCACCTGGGGCCGTACCAGACGAAGCTCGTCGGGATGACCATCGAGCCGGTCATCGGCGACGTCGAGCCGCCCGGAGCCGACTTCGACGTGGCCGTACACGAGCTGCGGCGCTCCTACGAGGAGTGGGAGCGCGAGTCGACCCAGATCGTCACCGACAACGAACTGTTCAACCAGCTGCTGGACCGTAGCCTGCGCGACCTGCGCGCCCTGTACACGCAGACCGGCGGCGGAAACATCCTCGCCGCGGGGATCCCCTGGTACGTCACCGTCTTCGGCCGCGACGCGCTCATCGCGTCACATCAACTCCTCATGGTGAACTCGCGCCCGGCCCGCGAGGCGCTCGAGCTCCTCGCCGCGCATCAGGGCACCGAGGTCAACGACTGGCGCGACGAGCAGCCGGGCAAGATCCTGCACGAGGTGCGTCAGGGCGAGCTCGCCGGTGCGGGCGTCGTCCCGCACACGCCCTACTTCGGGTCGGTCGACTCCACGCCGTGGTTCGTGCTCTTGTACGCGCAACACCTGCGCTGGACGGGCGATCTCGCCTTCGCCGAACACCTGCTGCCCGCCGTCGAGTCCGCGCTGACGTGGATCGACCGATACGGCGACCTCGACGGTGACGGCTTCGTGGAATACCTGTCCCGTTCGCCTCGCGGTATCCGCAACCAAGGGTGGAAGGACTCGCACGACGCGATGGTCCACGCCGACGGCCGCATCGCCGAGCCTCCGATCGCGCTCTCGGAGGTGCAGGGGTACGTCTACCTGGCGAAAACACGGATGGCCGACGTCTACCGGGTCCTCGGCCGCATCGAAGACTCGCATCGCCTCCAGGATCAGGCGGACCTGCTGAAGCTGCGCTTCAACGAGGCGTTCTGGATGGAGGACGAGAAGTACTTCGCGGCCGCGCTCGATGCCGACAAACGCCAGATCCGCACGGTGATGTCGAATCCGGGGCACGGCTTGTACTGCGACATCGTCGACGAAGACAAAGCCGTCGCTCTCGCGAAACGCTTGCTCGCACCCGACATGTTCAGCGGTTGGGGCATCCGCACCATGAGCAAGGCGGCGGCGGCCTATAACCCGATGAGCTACCACAACGGATCGGTGTGGCCGCACGACAACGCGCTCATCGCTGCCGGGCTCAAGCGATACGGGTTCGCACGTTCCACGAACCGAGTGGCGACGGCGCTGTTCGACGCGGCCATCCAGGCCGACTACCTGCGCCTGCCCGAGCTGTTCTGCGGCTTCACACGCCGCACTCCGAACCGACCGGTGAGCTATCCGGTCGCGTGCTCGCCGCAGGCGTGGGCGGCCGGTTCGCCGTTCCTCATGCTCCAGGCCCTGTTGGGGATCTCCGCGCGTGCGCACGAGAACCTCCTCACCGTGAACAAGCCCCACCTCCCCACCTGGCTCAACACGGTGGAGGTCCGCAACCTCGCGGTCGGCGACAGCCGCATCTCGCTGGTCTTTCGCCGGGAGGGCGAGATCACCTCGTTCTCCCTGCTGTCACGCGAGGGCGACCTCCGCGTGGTGATGGAGGAGTAGGCCTACGGGAGGCACGGACCGGTCGAGACCCCCTGCGTGAGGCCGATCGCCGCACGCAGATCAGGCATCGCGACCGTCGTCGGGATGGCGTAGCCGATGCCCTCATCCGTCGTCGAGGCCGCGAAGACGACGCCTGCAACACGGCCGTCCACCAGCACGAACGGGCCGCCCGAGTTCCCGGCCCGCACGACGCCCTGCAGCTCGTACACCTCTCGATCGACCTGACTGCGACCGTAGATGTCGTGTCCCACGGCATCGATCGAGTCTCGCACGGCGCCGGCGCTTCCGGTGAGCGCACCTCCTCCGGGGTACCCGAGGATGGCACCCTTGGCGCCCCGGCCGGCGAGGGTCTGGAGCAACGGGAGCACCGGCGGTGTGCCCTGCACCCGCAGGACCGCGAGGTCAAGATCGGGGTCGAACAGCACCGTCCTGGCAGAGGCACTGCCACCATCGCCCGACTGCACCTGGGGCTCTCGCACCCCGGCGACGACGTGGGCGTTCGTGAGGACGTAGGAGTCGGCCACGACGAACCCCGAGCCCTCGATGATGTGGTCGCACGCCTGTCCGACGACCCTGAGCGTGCTCTGGTCCGCGGCTTCGAACGCCCGTCGCGCCTGGGCCTGGGTCGGTGCACGTACGGGAGCGGCGGGCGCAGGGGGGATCCCGGAGAAGACGTCGGGGAAGCCGACCGAGTTGAAGAACTGCCGGACCTGCGCGAGAAGCGAGGGCGGAGGCGGGAGCGTGCGGTCCAGGGCCCGAACGATCGCCGAGCCTCGGATCTGCGATGCGATCTGCGGCACCGGACCGTTCACGAGGTTCAGGCCGACGAACCAGACCACGAGCAAGGTGGCGACCACGGAAACCCCGGCGCCACCCGCGGCGTCCGCCACCCCGAACGGCGAACGGCGAGCTCGGGCTCGCGCTCGGGCGCCGATGAGCCAACCGGCCCCATCGCCGGCAGCCCCCATCGCGAACAGCGTCACCACTGCGACGATGGCCTGTGCGGCTGAGCTCTCCACGAGGCCCGCGAGCCTGGGCGCGAGCACCGCGCCGGCCGCGAGTCCGACGAGCAATCCTCCGAAGGTGAAGACCTGGAGCAGCAGTCCTCGCCGATACCCTGAGAATCCGGCCACGACGAGGACGAGGAGCACCACGAGATCGAGCGCGTTCACGAGCCGTATCGTCCCACGCGGCCGGGCTAGACTAGAGATGACCGTGGTCACGATCGCCCACATCTCCGATCCGCACGTCGGTTCGCCCTACTTCGTGCCGAACCTG
>Ga0307312_10002244_pt1 | contig 10126 bp, 10 predicted proteins | sample ER_DNA_202_FD_194489 | JGI IMG/M metagenome (GOLD analysis project Ga0307312, IMG submission 194489) | Bulk soil microbial communities from the East River watershed near Crested Butte, Colorado, United States - ER_DNA_202 | ecosystem: Environmental > Terrestrial > Soil > Floodplain | place...
CGCACAGGATCAGGGTAGGACTTGGTCGCCAGGGGGCGACGACGAGGGGAATGATGGGGAAAGCTGCTGAGAGGGATGATCTGGGCCGCCAGCCCGGTAGGCGGGGCGTGAGCGCCACGTGACTCCCATGCTCTTCGCCCAGACACTGTGGCTATGCGCCGGGCTGTCACCGCTCTGGCCGTGGACTGTCACCGGCCGCTACACCGGCAGTCCAGCCGTCAGGTTCGCGAAGCGCGCGTACGTCTGGGCGAGCCGCTAGCGCCCGCGGCGCTTACAGCGAGCGTTGTTCGAGAGGTAGAGGGGCGCTTGCGTCAGGATGCGCCCGTGATCGGCAGCACGCCATCGGTCGGGGCCCTCCTCGGGTTTCCGGTGGGGACGTCGTGAGCCTCCTCTGGGCAGGGTTCATCGTCGTGGTCGTCACGGCGCTTGCGAACACGGCGATGCTCCTCGTCCGCCGACGAGCCCCGGCAGGAAGCTACTTCGAGGACGGTGACCGCGCCGCCGGGGTCTTCGGCGTGCTCGCGACGGGGTTCGCCGTGCTTCTTGGGTTCGTCGTCTTCCTTGCGTTCGAGAGTTTCGACACCTCGCGCAGCGGCGCCGAGACGGAGGCAGAGATCGTGACGCAGCAGTTCGAGACGGCCCAGTTCTTCCCGGTCGCCGCTCGTGCTCCCCTCTCAGGCAAGCTCGTCTGCTATGCGCGGACAGTGATCCACCAGGAGTGGCCGGAGATGCAGGCGGGCACTCTCGGCGACAAAGCCAATCCGTGGGGCGTCGCCACTTTTCGCACCCTCAAGACGGTCGATCCCCGGTCAGCCACCGAGCAGGTTGCGTTCGCGAAGTGGCTCGACCAGCGCTCCGACCGCGAACAGGCGCGCGCCGACCGAATCCACGGAGGCGAAGGAGTGATCCCGGTGCCACTCTGGATCGTGCTGCTGCTCAGTGCGGCGATCATCTTCATCTTCATGCTGTTCTTCGCCGACAGCGCCGAACGCGCCTTCGTGCAGGCGACGATGATGGGCGGCGTGGCGATCGTGATCTCGTCGACGCTCCTGCTCCTCTGGTTCCTCGACAATCCGTACCACGCCGGCGCCGGCGGACTCCGGCCCGTCGCGATGGAGCGTGGGATCCGGATTCTCGACCAGGAGGCGGCAGTCATCGGTAGGAAATTCACGATCCCGTGCGACGAGCGAGGGACCCCGCGTGGCGGCTGAGAGGCAGGAGGGGGCAGGTGTTCTTTCGGCTCAGTAGCTTGGAGCTCGGGTTCATCCTGTTCGCGGTCGTCTTCGGCACGACTGGGCTCGGTCTCGTCGTCGGCCACTACCTTCGTCACCGGTCGGAACATCTCCGCGAACCTCTTGGGGTCCTGCAGGCTGCACTGCTCGGTCTGGTCGGGCTCGTCCTGGCGTTCGGCCTCGCTCTGGCTGTGGGACGTTACGAGTCTCGCCGCGCCGCGGTTGTTGACGACGCCAATGCCATCGGCACGACCTACCTACGCGCCCAGACTCTTCCGGAACCGGTCCGAACCCGATCGCTCAAGCGTCTGGTGCGCTACACGGATACCAGCATCCGTCTCTCGCGCTCGGTACCAACCTCCACCGAAGCGCGCCAGGCAGTTGCCGACGGTCAGAAGCTCCAGCGCGAGCTCTGGGGACTCGCGGGACAGGCGCTCGCAGACGCACCGGTTGCGAGCGCGCCGCGTCTGTACGTCGAGACTCTCAACGAAATGATCGATATGCAGACGACCCGTGTCGCCGCCCTGAACAATCGGGTGCCCGGTCCCGTGCTGGCCGTGGAGGTGATCTTCGCCGCTGTCGCGCTCGGGCTACTTGCCCTCTATCTTGCGATCCTCGGCCGCAGCGTGCTTCCTGTCCTGCTTGCCGCTGGATTGATCTGCTTACTGCTTTTCGTCACCTTCGACCTCGACAGGCCGACGCGCGGCCTCATCCGCATTCCCGCGACGCCGCTCACCAGCCTCCGCGCATCGATGGAGCTGCCCCCGGCGGCCGGCGCACCGTCCAGACCCTGATGGTGTCTGTCCGAATTAGCACGTTGCGCACCTTCGAGCCCGACAGCCTGGCTCCGTGGAGGCGGTCGACGAGGTCCTTACCGCCTCTAGACCGTCGGCTGGCCGCCCAGTCCTTGTTCGTCAGCTTCGTTCTCTGTCAGTGCCAGGTAAAGCCGAAAGTCGGCGATCGAGGACTGGATACTCTGGCGGTCAGTGGGAGCAACTACAGCCTCACCGGCGGCGAGCTTCGCCTCGAACCGCTCGAGGAACTCAAGATGCTGGCGGAGCTGCTTGCGGAGAGTCTGCAAGTTCGCGAGGTCCATCCCCAATCCGATCCTCGTCAGACAACGACCTTGCGGTGCGTTGAGAAAAATCAACGCAGACTCCCTAGAAGGTTGGCTCCCATCGCGCAACACTCAAGAGGTCGTGTACGTACAGGAGCTCCAAGACTGGTTTGGCGCGGACGAGCTCGAAACCTGCCCACGCTGTTCTCAGCCCGCAGCCCTGGCGGTCGAAGACCGTGACGTCCTGCTCTGCTTCCACTGCGGCTTCTTACGATGGCCCGGTGGAGAGACAACGGTCGACGAGCTACAGGCTGGAACGGTCGCCGTGGCCCGGGCTGCGGTAACAAACCCGAGCAGCTAAGGCTCTTAGGGCAGGCAGGCGACGCCGAGGAGCGGGTGTAGCTCGATCGCGTTCGGCGCGAGACCGGTCGCGTTGACCTCGACCTTCGACCAGACCGAACCACACCGCTGGGCCCTTAAGCTCTCGTCGCCCGCCTCTTCCCTAGCGAAGTTGGCAATCCCCGCCGAGCGCGGTTCGCGATAGGCTCGCCCTGCTGTTCGGCCCCAGCCAACAACGGAAGGGAGAACCGAATGGCAGGGTTTCTGTTCAACCTCGAGACGCCGAACGGCGCGCCAGCGGAGCCGTCGTTGTTCAGCAGCGCGGTGCCGAACTGGGCGCCCGGCGAGACGATTCACTTCGGCCACAGGACGGTGCGCGTGGTTGCCGTGCGGGACGACGACGCCGACCAGCCGCCTGTGTTGGTCGTAGAGGACGTTGGCCTAATCGGCCAACAAATGCCCTAAGCTTCTCCTGGAATGAAACTCTGGGACACGCTTCGGGAGCGACGTGCGGCGAAGCGGGAGGAACGAGAACGTCAGGCTCAAGAGGACCTGGTGGCGATCAGTCGGGGCGAGGCGCACGAGCTTTCGTCATACAAGCGCGCGATCCGCCGCGACTACGTCGGGGAAGGCTTTCCCTCCGCAGGTGCCGGCTACATGCCACCGCGCGCCGGAGAGCGGATTCTCGGTCGAGGCAGAAAGGGCCACTAGCGAGGCAGCCTGAGCCTCCGTAGGTTCGTCCGGGGCCGGATAGCGGGAAGCGCCCTCGAGCATCGCTCAGGGCGGGTCGATCCGCGAGCCAGCATTTCTCCGGCGAGTGGAGAAGTTGCGCGCCAGATTCCAGCGGTCTTGAGCGGCTTCAAGCGGTAAAGCGAGCGCCACCCCCGGAGACACCGAAACCCTCCTGGCAGAGCGGGTTTCGGCTGGATCTGAACCACAGGGGCGGCAGGACTCGAACCTGCAACCCCCGGTTTTGGAGACCGGTGCTCTGCCAATTGAGCTACGCCCCTAGGTTGCCGACCGATTGTATCGGCGGTTCCCGGGCCCCCTAGAGGCCCTTCGGTGCGGAGATCGGGACTAGCCCAAGGGCTGTCGGAGACTGGACCATCAGGTCGTTGTCGCTGCCGTCGACGTCGAGGAGGATGAGTCTCGACGAGAGGAGGGGTTTGATGATCTGGGTACTCCTAGTGGTGATCGCGGCTGTGGCTCTGGGCGCGTTGATGTTCCTGCGCGGGCGCCGTCGCGTCTAGCACGTTTCGACTAGAGGCAAGTTCAACCGATTGTAGAGTTCCGGCGTGGCACCGCCCCCGCCGCGGCCCGCGCTCGGTGCGCTTTTCCTGGTACTGGCGATCGCCTTCGCAGGCATCGCCGCGGCCGCTGGGGAGGCGGTCAACGAGGAACCGGGGCTCGTGGTCGTGGTCGTCGCCGCAGGCGCGATTGCGCTTTGGCTCCTGAGCCTTGCCGTACGCAATCTGAGGAAAACGCCGGGCTGAGCAAATTTCGGAATCCGCTTCAGGCCGTATTCTCTACGCATGGCCGGTGACGAGACCCAGGATCTCTGGCGCGAATACACGAAGACCAAGGACCAGGGGACCCGCGACCGGCTGATCCTCACCTACGCGCCGCTCGTCAAGTACGTCGCCGGCCGTCTGGGCAGCGGCCTCCCGGCTCATGTCGACGAGAACGACCTCGTCTCGTACGGCCTGCTCGGCCTGATCGGGGCAATCGAGCGCTTCGATCCCGACCGCGACATCAAGTTCGAGACCTACGCGATTGCCCGCATCAAGGGCTCGATCATCGACGAGCTCCGCGCGATGGACTGGGTACCGCGCTCGGTCCGCTCACGTGCGCGGGACATCGAGCGCGCGATCGGCGAGCTCGAGCGCAAGCTGCACCGCGCGCCTACCGACGAGGAGATCGCGGACAAGCTCGGCGTCTCGACCGACGATCTCAACGACAGCCTCACCGAGATCGGCCGTTCCTCGATCGCCGCGCTCGACGAGCTCTGGACCGTTTCCTCGAGCGGTGGAGACCAGGTCGCCCTGATCGACACGATTGAGGACACCCAGGGCCCCGAGCCGCAGTCCGAGCTGGCTCAGACCGAGCTCAAAGAGGCTCTCGGTGAGGCGATCGCGCGCCTTCCCGAGCGCGAGAAGCTCGTGGTCACGCTCTACTACTACGAGGAACTGACCCTGCGCGAGATCGGCGAGGTTCTCGGCGTGACCGAGTCGCGCGTGTCGCAGCTGCACACGAAGGCGATCCTCCGCCTGAAGGCGCGTCTCGCCGGCTCGCCCGCCCGCGAGCCCCTCGGGCGCTAGTCGCGGAGACCGGAACCGGTGTAACGTTCACGGCTGTTCCATGTATCCGCGATTTGGATACGAGGGCCCGTGAGAGGAGCTCCATGAGTGACGAATCTCGCTGTCGAAGTCCTCGCAGCCAGAGTCGAGGGGTCAAACGAGAAAGGACGGGGAGACGTGAAACGACGTAAAGCTCTTGCCATGGCGGGGTTGGTCGGCGCGGTTGCGCTGATCGCCTCGCTTGCCGCCGCCACGGTGGGCAACGCCAAGCCCACAGCCAGCCCGACGGTGGTCAAGCAGTCGGCTGCGATCGCGCCGCCGGCAGTGCCCAACGCAGCCAAGCTGAGGGCGAAATACAAGGGAGTGCAGCTCACGTTCGTGGGTGACAACGCGGTCGGAGGCAGCCACGTGCGTGACCTCGCGCTCGCGAAGAAGTTCACCCACGACACGGGGATCAAGATCAAGGTCCTGCCGCATCCCGAGAAGTCGGACGAGTCGTACTCGCAGTTGGCGAGGAACTTCTCCTCCAAGTCCTCGGCGTTCGACGTCGTGATGATGGATGTCGTCTGGCCGGGCGCGTTCGCGCCCTACCTGGTCGACCTGAAGAAGCAGCTCGGCAAGCAGGCCAAGCTGCACGCGCAGGGGATCGTCCAGAACAGCACCATCGGCGGCAGGCTGATCGCCATGCCGTGGTTCAGCGACTTCGGGATCCTCTACTACCGAACCGATCTGCTGAAGAAGTACGGCTACAAAAGCCCGCCGAAGACCTGGACGCAGCTTGGCACGATGGCCAAGAAGATCCAGAACGGCGAGAAGGCGGCCAACCCGAACTTCGCCGGGTTCGTCTACCAGGGCAACTCCTACGAGGGGCTGACGTGTGACGCCCTCGAGTGGATCGCCTCGGTCGGTGGCGGCCACTACATCGACGGCGGCAAGGCCTCGATCAACAACACGAAGGCAGCCAACATCCTCAACCTGCAGCGCAGCTGGGTCGGCACGATCGCGCCGCGGGGCGTTACTTCGTACGGCGAGGAGGAGGCACGCATTCCCTTCACGAACGGGAACGCCGCCTTCATGCGCAATTGGCCGTACGCCTACTCGTCAGGGGTGGCTGCAGGCTCGAAGATCAAGGGCAAGTTCAGCGTGACCGTGCTGCCGCACGGCCCCGGTGCGACGTCCGTCGGCACCGTGGGCGGCTGGCAGCTCGGTGTGTCGAAGTTCTCGAAGCACAAGCCGGCCGCGATCGAGTTCGTCCGGTACCTGACGAGCCCGGCTGTCGAGCGCTTCGACGCGATCACCAACACCAACGTCCCGACGATTCCTGCTGTCGCCAAGGACAAGGCAGTCGTCAGGACCAACCCCTACCTCAAGCCCGAGGTGGCCACGGTCGCGCGAGTGTCGCGGCCGTCGAAGTTCCTCAAGGGCCACTACAACGAGGGCTCGAAGATCATCTACCAGGGGATCAACCAGATCCTGAACGGACAGGACGCGAAGAGCGTCCTCCCGGGGATCCAGTCCCGGCTGAACCGCCTCCTGAAGTAACGCATCTCGTTGCAGCGGGAAGGGTGGGGGCTTAGGCTCCCACCCTTCCTTCTGACCCGAAGCGAGGACGATGAGCTCGACGACTGAGGCCACCAGCGTCGCCCGGCCCCGGAAGAGGCGCCGGTCGAACCTTCAGCGCAAGCAGACGCGCCTGGCCTGGGTGCTGCTGCTGCCAGCACTCGCGGCGGTCGGCTTCGTCGCGTTCTACCCGCTCGGGCAGACGGTCTACTACAGCTTCACCGACCAGCAGTTCCTCGCCGGGATCGAGCCGACCCACTGGGTTGGGCTCGAGAACTACAGGGACCTGATTCACGACACGCTGTTCCGCGACGCGGTCGTGCTGACGGTCAAGTTCACGCTCATCACGGTCATCTTCGAGTTCGTGCTCGGGATGATCATCGCGCTCGTGGTCAACTCCGGCTTCAAGGGCCGCGGCGTGATGCGCGCGATGATGCTCGTCCCCTGGGCGATCCCGACCGTCGTCGCGGCTCAGATGTGGAAGTGGATGTACAACGACATTTACGGCGTGGTCAACGATGCCGGCGTGCGGTTGCACCTGCTCTCGCACAACGTCGCCTGGATCTCGCAGCCGAACACGGCCCTCGGCTCCGTGGCCGCGGTCGACATCTGGAAGACGACCCCGTTCGTAGCGCTGCTCCTGCTCGCGGGGCTGCAGGTGATCCCGACCGAGCTCTACGAGGCGGCGCGGGTAGACGGCGCCAGCGCGTGGCAGCAGTTCTGGCGGATCACGTTGCCGCTGCTGCGGCCGGCCATCCTCGTCGCGCTCATCTTCCGCACGCTCGATGCGCTGCGCGTCTTCGACGTCTTCAACGTCTTCTTCGGCAACCGGCCTGACACGCAGACGATGGCGATCTTCGCCCAGGACACGATCGTCGGCACCGGTGATGTGGGCTACGGCTCGGCGGTCTGTGTCGCGATCTTCCTGATCATCGGGCTCTTCACGGTCATCTACGTCACGTTCATGCGGGTGGAGCAGCAGTGAGCTCTGCCGCCGAGGCCGCCACTACCGCCCGTACGGAGCCGCGTGTTCGCACGAGGAAGCCGTTGCGCAAGCGCTTCGCGCGCATCCCGTTCTACCTGCTGATCGCCGCGATCTTCGTCTACACGGTCTTCCCGTTCATCTGGGCGATCCGCTCGTCGATCACGCCGGACGGCGATCTCTTCAGCACTCCTCTGCAGTACTTCCCGTCCCACCCGACGCTCACCCACTACCGGGAGGTGTTGAGCAGCGGCGAGTTCCAGCGCGCGCTGATCAACTCGACGATCGTCGCCGGGACGGTGACGCTGATCTCGCTCGCACTTGGCTCGATCGCGAGCTACGCGCTGGGCCGCTTCAGGTTCCGGGGCCGGGCCTTCGCGATGTACCTGATGCTCTCGATGACGATCTTTCCGCAGATCGCGATCCTCGGCGCGCTCTTCACCCTGATCAACAAGTTCGGGCTCTTCAACACCCTGCCAGCGCTGATCTTCAGCGACCTGATCCTCACGCTGCCCTTCACCGTCTGGGTGCTGACGAGCTTCATGGCTGCGCTGCCGAAGGATCTGGAGGAAGCCGCCTACGTCGACGGCGCCACGCCGTTGCAGGTCTTCTACAAGGTGCTGCTGCCGCTGATCGCCCCGGGTCTCGTCACCACAGGCCTGCTGGCCTTCATAACCGCCTGGAACGAGTACCTGTACGCGCTCTCGTTCACCCAGGACCCGCAGCACCACACGATCACCGTCGCGATCACCACGTTCACCTCGGGGAAGGGCAACACCTTCGAGCAGCCCTGGGGCCAGATCATGGCGGCGACCGTCGTGGTAACGATCCCCCTGATCGTGCTGACGCTGATGCTGCAGCGGCGCATCCTCGCGGGCCTGACCGCGGGAGCGGTCAAGGGTTAGATCGCTTCGGCCGTTTCCGGGTCGAAGAAGTAGAGCCGAGTGGTGTCGACGGCGAGCTCGATCTCAGAGCCCTCGGCGATCCGTGTGCGCGGGCTGACGCGGGCGACCATGCGCGTCTTGCCCTGCTCGAGTGTCGGGTCACCCGCGATCCCCTCTGCCTGTGCCGCTTCGGTGACGACGCCGGTAGCGGAGACGGTGAAGTGGACGAGCACCTCCGAGCCGAGCGGCTCGGTCAGGTCGCAGACCGTCTTGAGCCGCTGCTCGGGCGGGGTATCCGGCTCGAGCGCGAAGTCCTCGAAGTCCTCCGGCCGGATCCCGAGCTGGATCGTCTTCCCCACGTAGTTCTCGATCGCCGAATGCCGCGAGACCAGCTTCGAGTCGATCGGCAAGCGGTGCTCGCCGAAGCGGACCCAGAGGCCGCCGTCGCTGCGTTCGAGCTCGGACTCGACGAGGTTGATCGACGGGGAGCCGATGAAGCCGGCGACGAACTGATTGACGGGGTTGTCGTAGAGCACCTGCGGCGTGTCCACCTGCTGCAGCCGACCGGCGCGCATGACGGCGACGCGGTCACCCATGGTCATCGCCTCGACCTGATCATGGGTCACGTAGAGCGTCGTCACGCCGACGCGGCGCTGGAGCTGGTGGATCTCCGCCCGCACCTGGACGCGGAGCTTTGCGTCGAGGTTCGAGAGCGGCTCGTCCATCAGGAAGGCCTGCGGCTCGCGCACGATCGCGCGGCCCATGGCGACCCGCTGGCGCTGGCCGCCGGACAGGGCACGTGGCTTGCGCTTGAGGTACTCCTCGATCTCGAGCGTCTGCGCGGCCTGCCGGACACGCTCCTTTACCTCGGCCTTGGGCAGCTTGCGCAGCTTGAGGCCGAACGCGAGGTTCTGCTCGACCGTCATGTGCGGATAGAGCGCGTAGTTCTGGAAGACCATCGCGATGTCGCGATCTTTCGGAGTGAGGTCATTGACGATTCGCTCGCCGATCCGGATCTCTCCGTCGCTGATCTCCTCGAGACCGGCCAGCATGCGCAGGGCGGTGGTCTTGCCGCAGCCCGAGGGCCCGACCACGACCATCAGCTCGCCGTCGTCGATCGCGAGGTCCAGGTCGTAGACGGCCTGCGTCCCGTCGTCGTAGACCTTCGAGACCGAATCGAACTCGATCTGCGCCACGGCGCTAGTTTCTCACGATTACAGCCGCGTGCGGAGGAAGCTCGTGGCCCGGGTGCGTGGAGAGCACCAGTTCGCCCCCCGGCGCCGACCGCTGCTCCGCGGTCGTGTTGACCGCGATCGTGTGCTCGGCCCGCTCATACGCCACGACGCCCGGCTCCGCGTCGAGCAGCCGGAAGCCCTCGCCGAGCTCACGCCGCAGCTCGATCAGCCGCCGGTACAGGCTCAGCAGCGAGTCGGGGTCGTCGCGCTGGGCAGCGACGCTTCTCTCCTGCGGGTCGACCGGGATCAGCCACGGCTCGCCGGTCGTGAAGCCGCCGGTCGGGCTCGAGTCCCACTGCATCGGATGGCGCATCCCGTCGCGGCCGGCCCGGTCGTAGGGCGGGTCGGCGCCGGGGCCGTTGGCGAGGCCGATCTCGTCGCCCTGGTAGACGAAGGAGACGCCTGGAAGCGTGAGCAGGAGGAGGGCCGCCGCGCGCACGTTCTCGGGACCGACCCGCGTCGCGAGCCGGTCGAAGTCGTGGTTCGACATCACCCAGGCGACCCGCTCGAGCTTCGCCGCCGGCTCGATCGCGGCGCGTA
>Ga0307312_10002245_pt1 | contig 10124 bp, 7 predicted proteins | sample ER_DNA_202_FD_194489 | JGI IMG/M metagenome (GOLD analysis project Ga0307312, IMG submission 194489) | Bulk soil microbial communities from the East River watershed near Crested Butte, Colorado, United States - ER_DNA_202 | ecosystem: Environmental > Terrestrial > Soil > Floodplain | place: USA...
GTATTCGACCTCCTCGTCGAGGGCCTCGGCGAGTGAGGCGAGAGGATCCTGCAGGTCGTCTGAAAAAATACGGCGTCCGCCGGGCAGCGGAACGCGCATGAGCGCTTCGACATCGGGCCCGTAGATGCCCTTCTCGCGCTTGGTGCGAATGCGCTCGCGGACTTCGGCCATGAGCGCATCAAGATCGATCGGTTTCGGCTCCCCCATGTGGGCCGAAGAGTAGCTAGTGGAGCAGCTGAGCGATGAGCGCGATGACCGCGACCACGGCCGCGGCGATCCAGAGAACGCGGAGACCCGTCACCAACGCCTAAACGGCTCGATGCGGCGATGCGTTAGGGCAGCGTCGCTCAGATCACGTGCGAATGGTCGTGGTGGCCGTCGTACCGCCGCGGCTCGCGCGGATCGTGTACTCGCCTTTCGCCGCGGTGCCGCCAAAGCTTCCCTGATGCATGCCGAACTTGTCGGTGCGGATCTCGTACTCGAGGTGGTAGCCGGCGCCGTCGATCGTGACGGTGACGACGCTGTCGGGCGTGAAACCGGCGAGCGTCCAGAGCACGCCGTCGGGGCGTGCGGTATGGACGATGCGCGCCTCCGATTCTTCGGCCAGTCGCGACGGGAAGGCACGTATGAAGTCGGCGATCGTCTCGCCGCCCTCGGCGAGGTACGCGGCCGCGAAGGTCGAGCCGCCACCGATCGCGTCGAGCATGCGGACCAGGCCATCGTGTGTCACGCGCAGCTCGAGGTGACGCACGGCCTCCGCCGCGACCGAGTACGCCTGCCCGTCGAGGGCCGCGTTCCGCTGTGCCCACTGCGTCTGCTGATCGAGGTCGCCGAGCGTGATCTTCCCCTCGCTCAGGATGCCGAGCGCGACCGCGGTGCTGCGGGCACCGGCCGTCGCGCCGCCGTCCCGCTCCATCAGCGTGGCGAGTCCCTCGTCGAACCACGCCGGGAGCGTGGCGTTCAGCCCGACGATCTCGTGCACGAGCGCGTGCGTCAGCTCGTGCCGGACGATCGCGTAGTCCTTGTCGTTCGGCACGTTCTGCAGGTTGATCACGATCGCGCCCTGGCGCGGAAGCGTGATCCCGCCGTTCGCCGCGGCGAGGAGCCCGGCGTCGGGTCCGCGTACGCCGAAGATCTCCTGCAGCCCGAACGCGAAGCTGTTGCGCGTCGCGAACGCGTAGACCGCGGGACGGCTCGAGAAAGTGTGGCCGAGCTCCTGTTCGAGCTTCGCCATGTCGCGCTCGATCGCGCTGGCGAGCGCGTCGCGCACCGCTGGAGTGACCGACTCCTCGACGTAGAGATCGGCGTGGTCGCTTTGCTGGCACTCGAGGTCGATACCCGACCGCGCGACAACGTTCGGAAGGTCGACCGAGCACGCCGTCGCCAGAACGCCTTTGACGAGCGTCGGCGTTTGCTGGCCGCCGCCTCCGCTCGACGCCGCCTTTCCGATCCCGGCGAACGTCGTGATGGTCAGCGACCCGGTGAGCGCGACGCCCGCGGCCCAGCGCCGCCACGGTCCGAGCCGGTCGGGGACGAGCGGACGGCTGACGAAGTAGCCCTGCCCGAGCTCGCACCCGAGCGACAGCGCGAGGTCGCGAGTGGCGCGATCTTCGATCCCGACGGCGACGGATGTGAGTCGGTAGTCGCGCGCGAGCTCGACGAGCGCTCGCATGTCGGCGAGAGCGCGGGGATCTTCGCTCGCGCGACGCACCAACGCGCGCGAGATCTTCAGCTCGTCGAGCAGCGCCGCGACCGTCCGGCCGGGCGCGTCCGTGACCCCGACGCCATCGAGCGCGATGCGCGCACCCGCCGCAGCGAGGCGCGCGACGGCCGGACGCGCGGTCGACGTGGCGAACGTCTCAGGACTGAGCTCGAAGGTGACGGTCCCGGAGCCGAATGGAGCGAGCGCTTCAAGGAACGCGTCCACGCGTGCGAGCTCCGGGGCTGAGACGTTGACGCCAACGCCGAGCCCGGGACCGAGCGCACGCCATTCCGTCCACTGAGCGGCCGCGGCCCGGACGACCCACACGCCGATTTGCTCGATGAACGCCGACGCGAACGGGAGGAAATCGCCGGGCTCGAGCAGCCCGAGACGGGGATGGCGCCAGCGCAGCAGCGCCTCGACGCGGCGGCACTCGCCGCTCCGCAGGTCGACGATCGGCTGGTAATGAAGGACGAGCTCACTGTGCGAGAGGGCAGCCGCGAGCTCGCCATCGCGGATCGCGACGGCTGTCGGCCTGCGAGGTCGCGTACCTCCCCGAACATCGAAGCGAGCAAGCCGCTCGACAACGTCGCGGGAGGGTGACCGCTTCACGCGATCGCTGCGAGCTGTGATTCGGTGACGCGACGCGTCAGGCCGCCATCGAGGAGGTCGACGAATGTCCGCACGAGGCCAGCATCCCACTGCGTCCCGGCACCCTGGCGCAATCTGCGGAGTGCCTCGTCCTCGTCGAGTCCCGCGCGATAGGGACGGTCGCTCACCATCGCGTCCCACCCGTCAGCGATCGCGGTGATGCGCGCGCCGATCGGGATGTCCGTGCCTGCGAGATGATCGGGGTAGCCGGTGCCATCCACGCGCTCGTGGTGGTGTCGGATGATCGGAAGATAGTGCGAGACGCTTCGCAGCGAGAGGCAGATGCGCTCGCCCTCGACCGAGTGCTGGCGCATCGTGCTGAACTCGCTCGCGGTGAGCGGACCCGGCTTCAGGAGTATCGCGTCGGGTATCGCGATCTTGCCGAGGTCATGGAGCACGCCCCCCTGATAGAGCAACTCGCCGTCCTTGTGCGAGAGACCCTGCGCCGCGCCGATCGCCTCCGCGTACCGGCCGACGCGCTCGGCGTGGTGGATCGTGTGGCGGTCCCGTGCTTCGATTGCGCGAGCGAGCGCGAAAAGCACGCCCTCGGTCGCGTCGAGCCGCTGATTCAGTGCGCGCTGTCGCAGGAGGACCTTCGTGCGGATGAGGAGCTCTTTGGAGTCGAACGGCTTGCTCAGGTAATCATCGGCGCCTGCCGCGATGCCGCGGAGCTTCGTGGTTCGATCGTTCGATGCCGTGAGGATGACGATCGGGATCATGCGGCGTATCGGGTGCGCCTTCAGCTGCTCACACACCGCGATCCCGTCGAGGCGCGGCATGTCGATGTCCAGCAGGATGAGGTCCGGCTCCTCCGCGGCGACGGCCTCGAGCGCCTCGATCCCATCGCGCGCCTCGCGCACCTCGTAGCCAAGATCGTCGAGGTGACCCTGGAGGAGCTCGCGGTTGGCCGCCATGTCGTCCACAACGAGGACCTTCGGCCGCACGACCGGCGCGATCTGGTTCGTCATCAAGCCGCCGTCCGTGGCTCAGCCAATCGTCGCACGGCGGCGCGCAGATCGCGTGGGGAGATCGGCTTCGAGAGAAAGATGTCGAAGCCGGCGGATTTCGTGCGGGCGATCTCCTCGGGAAGGACGGAGGCGCTCAGGGCGACGATCGGCATGCGCAGCCCGCGCGCCCGCAGGCTCCGGCAAACCTCAAGGCCATCCATCTTCGGCAGCTGTATGTCGAGGAGGATCAGATCGAAGCGGTCCGAGGCGCGCTTCTCGCCTGCGACGCCATCTCGCTCGGTGACGATCTCATGGCCATCCGACTCGAGCGCCGACTCGAACAGCTCGACGTTCATCGGATCGTCCTCAACGAGGAGAATGCGCAAGCTCCCTCCCCGTCCTCGGCCGAGGTCGATTCGCATTTCGCTGCGCCACCCGACGCAACCAGCTCTCGAGGCGGACGCGGTCGATCGGCTTCGTGAGGTAATCGTCGGCGCCGAGTGCGAGGGCCGTCGCGGGCTCCGCTTCGACGGTCACGACGATCACCGGAACATCCGCGAGTGCGGGATCCGTTTTGAGGCGGCCGAGGAACTGCTCGCCACGGCCATCCGGCAGGTGGAGGTCGAGCACGACCCCGAGGGGGCGTCCACGCAAGAGCGCGTCCGCGGCGCCCGCGAGCCCCCGCACGACTTCTGCGCGTAGGTCCACCGATGAAGCGACCGCGACGATGAGGTCGGCGTCGTGTCGCTCGTCGTCGACCACGAGGATGCGCTCGCCGGCGACCTGCTCCGTCACGACGTCGGGAAGGCACACGTGGAACGTCGTCCCTTTGCCTTCTTCGCTCTCGAAGCTGATCGAGCCGTTCATTTGCTCGACAAGGCGTTTGGTCAAGGCGAGACCGAGCCCGGTCCCCGCCGCCTCGGTCCGACCCTCGTGGAAACGCTCGAAGACCCCGAACATCCGATCGCGCGCCTCCGCCGGGATGCCGACTCCCGTGTCCGCGACGTCGAAGAGCAGCTCGCGACCGTCAGTCGTCGCGCGCAACGTCACGTGACCGCCGCCGGGCGTGAACTTGACCGCGTTCGAGACGAGGTTGAAGAGCACCTGTCGGACGCGGGTCGGGTCGAGGAACATCGGCGCAGCGTCGGCGGACTCGACCGTGTAGAGAACTCCCTTCGCCTGAGCCGAGGCGCGCGCCGCGGCGGAGACGGGCTCGAGGAGCACATCAAGGCTGAGGACCTCCGGTCGCAGCTCCAGCTTTCCCGCCTCGACCCTCGAGAGATCGAGCACATCGTTGATCAGATCGAGCAGATGCTCGCCGGCCTCGTGGATGTTTCGGAGAAACCGCTTCTGCTTGTCGTTCAGGGCCCCGTCGAGCTGCTCCGAGAGAAGTCCGGAGAATCCCAGGATCGCGTTCAGCGGTGTGCGCAGCTCGTGGCTCATGTTCGCGAGGAACTCGGACTTCACCTTGGTCGCCTGGCTCAGATCGCGGTTCGCCGACGCGAGATCGCCGTATAAGCGCGCTCCGTCGATGATGATCGCCGCCTGCTCGGCGAGAAGCTGGACGAGATCGAGGTCGTCGGTCGCGAAGAGCGGCGCGCGCCGTCCCATCACGGTGAGCGCGCCTATCCGCCGGCCACGTCCGGTGATCGGCGCCGCCAGCGCGACGCCTGCAGTGGTGCGCATGGACCGTGGCCTCTGGCTCTGGACAACCGCGGCCAGGACCTCGGAGGAAGCGAGGAGCTCGTCGTCCTCGATGACGAGGGCATCGCTCTGCTGATCGATCAAGGCGATGCGGGCCGTCTGCCCCGGAGCGGCTCTGGCGATGGCGACTTCGAGGCCGCGGACGATCATCGGCGCGGGGTCGTGTGGCGAGATCGCGGCGGCTCGCGACAGGAACGAACGGAGGGCGGGCTCGCGCCACGCGCGCTTTAGGAGGACCGGAGGGGCGAACGCGACGAGGTAGCCCAAAGCCGAGCACAGGCTCAGGACCATCGACGCGACGCTCGCGACCGCTCCGCCGACCGTCATCGTGAGCGCGGCGATGAGCGTCAGGCTGAGCGCGATCGCGCCGAAGGCCGCGGCCACCATGCGGTTCCGGGCGACGCCCTTCGCCTCGCGCGCCTCGCGAATGAGAACGACGCCGGCGTACCCGCAAAAGCCGACGAAGTACAGGAGCGCGATCGCAACGATCACCGGGACGGCCGCGGGGAGCTCCACGATCTTGAGTAGACCGATCGCGGCGGCCGCGATCCCCCCGACGAGTCCACCAAGACACATTCGAAGGACGAGCGGGCGCACGCCGGCGAAGTCGTCGACGAGGCGGAGCTGGAGGTATGGGAGCGCGAGGAACAGGACCGCCGACAGGAGGCTCAGAGCTCCGGGGAGCTGCGTACCGAGGAAGGCCGCGATCTGACTCTGCACGACGACGAAAGCGAGAGCCCCGAAGAGCACGGTCGCGTCGACGCTCGTTCGCGAGCGCTCGCGAAGCGCCGTCCGTAGAGCGCCCACGAAGACGATAAGAAAGAGCGCGTTCGTCACCAGCCGGACGAGTTCCGCCCCGTTCATCCGTCCCTCCGATATCGCTAGGCACAAATCCTTTCTGGTGACGAGCGGCAACGGGGGGCAGCGCTGTATCAGTTAACTGAATGTGGTACTCCGGTAAAGCCGGTGTACGCGGTGCGCCCCAGGGCGTGCTCTAAGCGCTCAGTTCGTCGACCTACTGGGCTCCGATCTGCTTTTGAAGGTCGAGCGCGGCCGCGTTCGTCGGGTCGGTCGCCAGGATCTCGCGAAGGACCTCACGCGCCTCGGCGATGCGGCTTGCCTCGATGAGGCGGCGCGCGAGCGTGACCCGCAGGTCGTTCGAGTTGAGGGCGGCGACACCACCGCGAAGGAAGGCGATTGCCGCGTCGGTGTCGCGAAGCTGGCGCGCCGCCTCCGACGCGAGGGTGTAGTACGACGGGATCGTCGGGAACAACCCGATGGCCTGCTGCTCGCTCTCGATCGCGCCCTTGTAGTCGCCGAGCGCGAATTGCATCCGCGCGAAGCGATCGAAGGTGTCCGGGTTCTGCGGATCCGCGCCGATCGCGCGACGCATCGCCTCATACGCGGCCTCGCGCGCACCGGGCTCGTTCTGTTTCGCGAACTCCTGCTCCATGCGACTGAGGTTCCACCAGAAGGCCGGCGTGTATGGGGATCGCGACGTCGCCTGCCGGTACGCGCCGCGCGCGGCCGCGAGATCCGGTACGAGCTCCAGCGATCGGCCGAGGTCGTTCCAGTACACGGCACGACCGGGGTCGACCGTCGTCGCGGTCCGCGCGAGCGCCACGGCGCGCGAGCCGTTCGCCGCGCCGAGCGCGCCCTCAGCCCCTTTCGCCGCGCGATTCGCGTCGATGCTTCCGAGCTGCCCGAACGCGACGCTCGCCATTCCGGCGACGATGAGCAGCCGAAGGACCGCCGGCAGCCGAAGCGGCGGCGACGCCGTCATGACGCGCGCGGAGCGCAGCTCGCTCGCGAGCGCGACGCCGACGCACACCCACGGGATCCACTGGATGCTCTGCGCGCCCGGAAGAACGAGACCGCCTCCGTAGAACGCGGCGATCGCTGCCAGAGCCACGAGGACGCCGGCCGCGTCGGGGTCGCGCGCGCGCCGCCACGCGTGGATCGTGAACGCGCCGAGCAGCGCGAAGTTCGCGAGCAGTCCGACGATCCCGGTCGTCGCACCCATGTGGAGGATCCAGTCGTGGGCCGATGTATTCGTCGTGTTCATGCCGGCGATCCCGAACCACTCGGCCTGCTGGTAACGCGGATACGCGACCGCGAAGTTCTCGAAGCCGACCCCGAGGAACGGATGGTCGAGGAACATCTGGAACGCGGACTGATAAAGAAGGACGCGGTCGCGCAGGCCGATCCCGCGTCCGATGTCGAGGAGGCGGCCTCCGAGCGGCGTGGCCACGAGCACCACCACGAGGGCCGCCGCCGCCAGAGCCGTGGCGAGAGCGAACCGAACGAGTACGCGGCGCGAAAGCCCGGAGCGTCGCAGCCAGAGCGGCGCGATGACCACCGCTCCGGCGACGATCCCGAGAAATGACCCGCGCGTCGCGACGATCAGCATGAGCCCAAGGCTGGAGAAGCCCAGCAACCCGACGAGCGCCGCCAGCCAGAGTCGTTGTCGTGCGAATGCGAGTGTCGCGACACAGCCGATGAATACGACGGCGAGGAACTGGCCGTAGAAGTCCGGATTCCCGAACGTGGAGAAGGGTCGGGCACGAGAGTCGAGATCGGCCCACTGCACCGGGTCGTGCCCGAGCGCCTGCTGGACCGCGTAGAGGCCGGCGAGCGCCGCCGCAGCGCCGATCGTCCACCCGAGCCAGGAGGTGCGGCGCGGGTAATCGATCGAGACCGCGATCGCGACGGCGATGAGCGCGAGAACGAGGTGCGTGGTGAGACCGAGATACCGCCCCACCTCGCCGTAGACGGCGACGTACTGGTTCTCAGCGGTGAAGGTCGTCAGCACCTCGACGGCGACGACCGCGTAGAACGCGACGAAGACAGGTGACAGCGGAATGCGAAAGCCATCGCCGAGCGCGATCACGACGAGCGCCCCGAGAAGTCCCCAGGCGAGCGCGTGCGTGAAGCTCGCCTTCGTGAGGTCGAAGACGTTGAGCACCGTCGGGTCGAACGCGAGGATGAAGATCGCGATCTCGACGCAGACCAGAACGAGGGCGACCTCACGCCAGAAGACGCCGCGCGCGACGGGCCGAACGCGTCGCGCGGCGCGCGCCCGCGCCACTACAGGGCGCTCTCGAAGTCGTCCTTCGCGCGGTCGAAATACCAGAAGCCGAGGACGAAGAGCACGATCGCGACCCCCGCCGAGTACGCGAGCCCCTCCCACTGGGGAGCGAGGCCATCGAGCAACGCGCGCTGGTACGCGACGATGATCGAGGTCATCGGGTTGAGGTAGAGCAGTCGCAGCTGCTCGGGCCGGTCGCTCAGCACCGCGACCGGGAAGAGCACCGGCGTGAGGAAGTACCACGCGAGCAGCAGGATCCCGAGGATGTGCTGCACGTCGCGGTAGAAGACGGCGAGAGCGCTCAGGAGATACGCGAATCCGAGGTTCATCACGATCTGGAGCGCCACGAGCAGCGGGATCCAGAGCAGCCCCTCCGGATGACGCGGACCGAAGATCGCGAGGATCGCGAGCAGCACGAGGAAGCTCAGAAGAAAGTTGGCGAGTGCCGACAGCACGCTCGCCGCCGGCAGGAGCTGCAGCGGCATCCGCACCTTCTTGACGAGCGGCGCGTTCGCGAGGATCGCCGAGGCGCCGGACTGGAGCGACGTGGCGAAGAAGGTCCAGGGCAAGAGGCCGACGAAGAGGAAGATGGCGTAGGGCTGCTCGCCCGACGCGGTGAGCGGCCGCGTACGCAGGACCACCCCGAAGAGGATCCAGAACACCACGAGCTGCAGCAGCGGGTTGACGAAGTTCCACGCGAACCCGAGGGCCGAGCCCTTGTACCTTGCGCGGAGCTCACGCCACGCGAAGTCGACCAGGAGCTGGCGCCGGTCGACGAGCGTGCGGAGGTCGGCGATCACCGTGGAAGAGTATTTCGGTAATGCCCACCAGACACACGGTCACTCGCGACGGCACGGAGCTCGTCTACTGGACGTGGCCCGGCGCCGGGCCGCCGGCGCTGCTCCTCCATGGCATCGGGAACTACGGGCGCTACTGGGATCTATTCGCGGATGCGGTCGCCCGTCGCCTCAAGCTCGTCGCCCCGGACGCGCGCGGCCACGGCGAGAGCGGGCGGCCCGCAGCTGGATACGCGCCCGCCGATTTCACGGCCGACGCGCTCGCGATCCTCGATGCAATGGAGATCGAGCGCGCCGTCGTCGTCGGTCACTCGATGGGCGGCCTTCACTCGATCAACCTCGCCGCGCGTCATCCGGAGCGCGTGCGCACTCTCGTCATCGTCGACGCGAGTCCGGACCCGCTTCCAGCGGGCGCCGACCGCGCGCAGCGACTCCTTACCGGGCGCCCCGCGCGATTTCGCGATCGCGCCGAGGCACGTGCGTACCTCGAGCGCACCTCACCGGATTACCCGGCGGCGGTCTACGAGAATCGTCTCGCGTTCGCCTTCCGCGAGGAGAACGGCGAGCTCATCTGGCGCTCGGATCCTGCCGCGCTCGAGCGGATCATGACCCGCCGGATGCCGACGGAGGATCGGTGGGACGCGCTGTCCCGCATTGCGTGTCCGACGCTGGTCGTGCGGGGCACGCGCTCGAACGTCCTCTCAGAAGAGGTCGCGGAGGAGATGGTGCGCTCGCTCGCGGATGGCCGGCTCATGGAGCTCGACGCGGGTCACAACGTGCCGCTCGACCGGCCGCGGGAGCTCGCCGACGCGACCGTCGTTCTCTCGACATGAGGGGCCGCCCTACTCCCCCGGCTCGCGAGGCTCCGAGGCGACGGAGTATTGCCACCCGCCCTTCAGCTGGGCGCGATCGGCGGCCGCAAGCGCCGCGCCGAACAACGACGTCGCGTCCTCCGCGTCACGAGGGAACTCCGCGACCCCGATGCTGCAATGAAGGGATCGAGCTTCACCGACAACGTCGTACGGTTCGGCGAGGACGAGGAGGAGGCGGACCGCGACGATGAGGGCGTCGTTGCTCGACGTCAGCGCGGCGAGCACCACGAGAAATGACTCATTGGACACTCGCGCCGGCACGTCACTTCCGCGTACGAATCCGGCGATGCGAGCCGCGAACTGCCGGATGACCTCATCGACTGCCTCACTGTTCGCGGTTTCACGCAGCTCCCGGAAGCGGTC
>Ga0307312_10002246_pt1 | contig 10121 bp, 11 predicted proteins | sample ER_DNA_202_FD_194489 | JGI IMG/M metagenome (GOLD analysis project Ga0307312, IMG submission 194489) | Bulk soil microbial communities from the East River watershed near Crested Butte, Colorado, United States - ER_DNA_202 | ecosystem: Environmental > Terrestrial > Soil > Floodplain | place...
GTCACGACCTCGACCTGATCGAGGTGCGGTGTGACATTCCCCTGCCGCTGCAGGCCGACGGCGAGGATCTGGGAGACGTCACGCGTGCGGTGTTCGAAGCGGAGCGCCGCGCCGTCACCGTGCTGGGCTAACTTCGGGCGCCGACCGGCGTCTGATAGTCCGGTGCGGACTATTCCGGTACAGACTGTCGAATTGACGACGACCGAGGGGGTCGTGCTCGGCCTGTTGGCAGAAGGCGAACGCTCGGGCTACGACCTGCTCAAGCGGGCCGAGGGGAGCGTGGCCCACATGTGGGCTCCGGCAAAGAGCCAGCTCTACGCCGTCCTGCCTCGTCTCGTCGACGGAGGGCTCGCGCGCCGCCGCACCGTCCGGCAGCGGAGCCGGCCCGACAAGCAGCTGTACCGCCTGACCCCGGCCGGTCGCCAGGCGGTGCGCAGCTGGCTGGAGACAGCCCCGCCCAAGTCCTGGGACGAGTTGCTGCTGAAAGTGTTCTTCACCAAGCTCTGCTCCCGCGCGGCCTTGCTCCAGCAGCTAGAGGAGTACGCCGAGGTGCAGCGTGCGCAGTTGGTCGAGTACGAGGCGATCAGGCCCGCCACGCGTTTCGGCGCCTTGACGCTCCGTTTCGGCCTTGCACTGATTCCGGCGAGATTGGCGTGGCTCGATGACGCGATGCAGGAGCTGTCCCGGTGATCGCGGCGGCCGTCGTTGCCGGCGTGCTCGCGCTCGTGCCGCAATCGGTGCGTGTCGACGACGTCCGCCTGGCCGCGCAGCACCTCAGAGAGGACCATCCGAATCTGTTCCACGATCTTGCGCCGGCACGCTTCGACGCTGCGGTCGACGAGCTCGCGGACAAGGCCGACTCACTCGACGACGACGAACTGCTCGTCGGGCTCATGCGCCTGGCGGCGCTACCGGGCGTGCGCGACGGGCACACGGGGATCTTCCCGCTCGATCCGGGGACGCACCGAGAGCTGCATGCCTATCCGATCCGGATGTACTCCTTCTCCGACGGGGTCTACGTGGTCGGCCAGGCCGGTGGCTCCGATTTGTTGCGGGCCCGTCTCGTCGCGGTGAACGACCGCCCGCTCGCGGAGGTCCTCACGGCCGTGCGTCCGGTCGTGCCGCACGACAACGACTCGTCGTTGCAGCTACGCGTGACGACCTACCTCAACACCGCGGAGGTCCTGCACGGGCTCCACCTCGTGCCGCGCGTCGGGCCGCTGCGCTTCACGTTCGAGCGAGACGGCCGGCGCTTTGACGCTGAGCTGACTCCGTTGCCGGTTCGGGCGTATGCGAGTGCGATCGGCGATCTCGTCCATCCGCTGATCCCCCAGGCAGTAAGCGGCCGCGTCCCGGCGTACATCGCGCGTCGCAACCAGGCGTTGTGGACGACCAAGCTTGCTTCAGGACGCGTCTTCTATCTCGGCTACAACGAGGTGCGCGTCAACACCTACGCTGCCTCGCAGCGTCTCCTGGCCGCCGCGAGGACGAAGAAGCTGCGCGCGGTCGTCATCGACGTGCGGAACAACGGCGGTGGCGACAACCGCACGTACCGCGCGCTCGTGAATGCGGTCGCGCATGTCGGCCGAACGAAGCGCGTAGTCGTGCTGATCTCGCGGACGACCTTTTCCGCGGCGGAGAACTTCATCACGGAGCTCGAGCTCGTTGCGCATCCGGTCTTCGTCGGCGAGCCGAGCGGCGGCAGTCCGAATCTCTACGGCGACACGGTGCAGACCGAGTTGCCGGCGAGCGGGCTGATGCTGCGCGTCGCGCACATCTACTGGGAGCTCTCGGAGCCGGCTGACGCACGGCTGGCGACCGAGCCGCAGGTCCCCGTATCGCTGTCGTCGTCGGACTATTTCGCGGGACGGGACCCGGTCCTCGGCGCAGCGCTCGCGGCGGCAGTCCCGCCACGGCTCTTGGCCGCGCGACCTCGGTTCTCATACGACAAGCGGCGACCGCTCGCGCTGCGGCTCGGGAGCGCGCAGACGCAGGACGGAGTGGTGCGGCAATCGCTGACGTTCGATGCAGGCCATGGACGCAAGACCGCCTACTGGACACATCCCGATGGGAACGGCCCCTGGCCGGTCGTTCTGTTCTCGCCGGGCTCGGACGGCAACGCCAAGACGCAGCTGCCCGACGCCGACCGCCTCGCGCACCGAGGCATCGCCGCCCTGACCGTCGCCCCGCCGGCGCCGCTGACCACGTGCCGCGCATCCGCTGACGTGCGTGCCTACGTGAACTACGTCGTCGGTCGTCGCCGAGCTCTCGACCTCCTGCCGAAGCTGCGCGGGGCCGACACGCGGCGCGTCGCCGCCGTCGGCTTCAGCTTCGGCGCCGCCGTCAGCGCCACGCTGGCCGGAGTCGACCACCGCCTCCGGGGCGCTGTGATCCAGTCCGGCCGGGCCCATCTGAGTGCGCCGCTCGGTGCCTACTGTCATAGCGCCAAGTACGCGCGTGCGTATTCCGCCGTCGATCCATTCCGCTTCGTCTCGCGTTCCGCGCCTGCCTCACTCCTCTTTCAGAACGGGCGCCGCGACCCGATCTCGCCCGAGGGCGACGTGAACGCACTCGTCCGTGCAGCGAACGGCATGAAGGAACAGCGGTGGTACGACGCACCTCACGAGCTGAACGACCAGGCCCGAGACGAGCGCGACGCGTGGCTCGTGCAGCTTCTCGCCGGGTAGGCTTCGCCCGCTATGGCGCAGGTTCTTCCTGCCGAGCGAGACCTGCGGCGCGTGATCGGCGACGCCGAAGGTGCAGGCGACCGCGAGGTCGACGGCCTCGGCGAACAGGAACTGCTCGAGCTCTACCGCTCGATGGTGTTGCTGCGCACGTATGACGAGCGCTCAGTCGTCTACCACCGGCAGGGCCGCATCGGGACCTACGCGATCTTCTGGAACCACGAGGCGATGCAGGCCGGTGCGGTGCACGCGCTCGACGGCGAGGACTGGATCTTCCCCTCGTACCGCGAGTCCGCGATCGGCCTGCTGCGTGCGATGCCGCCCGAGACGGTGCTCTCCTGGTGGCGCGGCCATCCGGCGGGATGGTGGAACCCCGAGGACTACCGCGTCGCGTCGATCTGCGTCCCGATCGCCACGCAGGTCCCGCACGCCGCCGGTCTCGCCTGGGGGAAGAAGCTGAAAGGCGAGAGTGCCTGCGCGATCGTCTTCTTCGGCGACGGGGCCACCTCCGAGGGCGCCTTCCATGAAGGCGCCAACGTCGCCGCCGTCACCGGTGCGCCGCTGGTCCTGTTCTGCAACAACAACCAGTGGGCGATCTCGACGCCGCTTGAAGCCCAGACGCGCGCGGCGACGCTGGCGGACAAGGCGATCGGGTACGGCATCCCAGGCATGCGGGTCGACGGAACCGACGTGCTCGCGTGCTATGAGGCGACGCGCGAGGCCGTAACGCGTGCGCGTGCCGGCGAAGGGCCGACGTTCATCGAGGCGCTGTCGTACCGCACGGCGCCGCACGCGACGGCCGACGACCCGAGCGCGTACATCGATCTCGAGCGTGTCGAGGAGGAGAAGAAGCGCGAGTGCGTCGGGCGCTTCGAGGGCTATCTCCGCCGCGCTGGGATCCTGCACGACGACCTCGCCGCGTCGATCCGCACGGAGGCTGCCGACGCGATGCGTGCCGGCATCGCCGCGGCGGAGGCGGAGCCGCCGGCCGACGTCGAGCTGCTCTTTGCGAACGCGTACGCCGATCCACCTGCGACGTTCGGGTCGGACCTCGAGGAGTTGCGGAGGACCCTTGGCTGAGCTCTCCATCGTCGAGGCGATCAACGACTGCTTCAACGTCGAGCTCGAGCGCGACGCATCGGTGATGGTGATGGGGGAGGACGTGGGACGCGCCGGCGGTGTGTTCCGCGCGACCGTAGGATTGCGCGACCGCTTCGGCGCCGACCGTTGCGTCGACACCCCGCTCGGCGAGGCGGGCATCCTCGGCAGTGCGGTCGGACTGTGCATGGCCGGCTGGCGACCGGTGTGCGAGATGCAGTACGACGCGTTTTCCTATCCGTGCCTCGACCAGCTGATCACTCACGTCGGCCGCTACCGCTGGCGCACCGGCGGCAAGATGGCGTTTCCACTCGTCGTGCGCATGCCGTACGGCGGCGGCGTGCGTGCACCGGAGCTCCACGACGACTCGCCGGAGACGTACTACGTCCACACGCCGGGCGTGAAGGTTGCGATCCCGTCGACGCCGAGCGATGCGAAAGGGCTGCTGGCCGCTGCGATCCGCGATCCGGATCCCGTCGTCGTGCTCGAGCCGAAGCTGCATTACCGGACGCTCAAGGGCGAGGTGCCGGAGGGCGAGCACCTCGTGCCGCTCGGGAAGGCGCGCCTGGCGCGGGAGGGCGACGACGTCACGCTGGTTGCGTACGGGTCGATGGTGCCGTTGTGCGAGGCGGCGGCGGATGCGCTCGAGGGCGTGTCGGTGGAGGTGCTCGACATTCGCACGCTCAAGCCGCTCGACGAGGGCGCGCTGCTCGGCTCCGCCGCGAAGACGGGACGCGTCGTGATCGTGCAGGAGGCGCCGCGTGTCTGCGGGTTCGCCGCGGAGCTGGCGGCGATCCTGGCCGAGAAGGCGATCCTCGACCTTCGCGGCCCGGTCCTGCGCGTGACGGGGTACGACGTCCCGTATCCGTACTGGCAGATCGAGGATGCGTACATGCCGTCGGTGGAGCGCGTGACGGCCGCGGTGCGCCGGCTGCTCGAGTTCTGATTCGCTGGACGGGCGTGTGGACAAATCGTCACGCTTCCGGAACACCTAGGGTCAGACGCTGCCGTGCTGGACGGTGCCGCTCTCTGGACACCCGCCAGCCGGCGCTGACTTCAAGGGACGTGCTCCTACCGGCCCAGTCCAGGGGTCAGACCTGTGGACCGGTCCGTTTCGCCAAACTGCTGCAAACGCCCCGAAACGTGCCAGGCAAGGGACATGGCTACGGACATGGCTGGGGACATGTCCTTGGCCTCGTCCGAGCTGCGAGCAACACCAAGGCCGGAGCGTAAGCGGGGCGAAGCCGGCTTACGCGGAGGCGAACTGATGCGCCGCGGCGACGCGCAGCCTCGCCGCGCCGCACGGTTGATCACGATCGCCGACCACCCCTAGAGCGCGCGGGCTAAGCTCGCGCGCGTTTCTGCGCGAAGCGCCGTTCCCATTCCCCGGGTGAAAGCGCAGCTTTCGCCCGGACCCTGTAAGTAGAAGCATGGCCGAACGAGGTACGCAGGAACGGCTGCGGCTCTGGCTCGAGCGCACGCGGGACGGTTACCGGCTGCGCGACGCCGCGACGGAGGAGATCGTCCGGCACGAGGACCCTCGCATTCGCGTGATCAAGCTCGCGGGCGTGTCGTACCGGCTCGACGCGCTGCAGGACGACGCGTTCGCACCCGGCAACCGGTTGGCGCTCGTGCCCGAGCCGGAGAACCAGCACGACCCGAACGCGATCGCTGTCTGGGATGCGGAGCAGCGTATGCAGGGCGGGTACGTGCCGGCCGAGGCCGCGCGCGAGCTCGATGCCTCTGACTGGCAGGCTGTCTCGCTGCTGGAGTTCTTCGACGGCGGCAAGCGAGCCGGGCTCCGCGTCCTGCTCGCGCCGCACGACGCCTGGATCGGGTGGCCGCGCACGTGATCCACGAGATTCCGCTCGAGCGGCGCACGCTGCACGGCCACTTCTCCCGTGACCTGCCGGCGATCCTGACGATCGATCCCGGCGATGCGATCGCTTTCTCCTGTCCGAACGCCGGCTGGCAGCTCGGCCCGGACGAGCGCTTCGAACCGCGCGACGAGCACCTCGACGCGGGTCATGCCCTAGTCGGCCCGATCGACGTGCGCGGAGCGCAGGCAGGCGGGACGCTCGTCGTCCGGATCGACCAGGTTCGTCCGGGAACCTTCGGCGAGACGTGGGGACACGAGACCCGGGTCGAGTGGACGCTCGACGCCGATCTCGGCACCGGCGTCGACGATCGCGGTGCCGGCGTTCGCCTGGCGCCGTTCCTGGGCGTGATCGGAATGCCGCCGGACGAGCAAGGCATCCACTCCACCGGTCCGCCGCGCCGTTTCGGCGGCAACATCGACTGCAAGGAGCTTGTCGCAGGCACGGCGCTGTACCTCCCGATCAGCGTCGACGGTGCGCATCTGTCGGCCGGCGACGGCCACGCCGCCCAGGGCGACGGCGAGGCCTCCGGGACTGCGATCGAGTGCTTCCTCGAGCGCGCGCAGCTGACGATCGAGCTCTCGGACCTCGAGCTGCGCTCACCGATCGCCCGCACGCCCGGCGCGTGGATTGCATTCGGCTTCGAGGAGGACCTCGACCTCGCCGCGGAGGAGGCGATGGCGACGATGCTCGACCTGATGGAACGCGAGCTCGGGCTCGAGCGTTCCTACGCGCTCGCCCTCTCGAGCATCGCCGTCGATCTGCGGGTCACTCAGATCGTGAACGGCGTCAAGGGCGTACACGCAGTTCTGGCGGACGACGCGATTCGCCTGTGATGCCGCCGTATCGCATCGTGACCGAGCGCCTCGTGCTCCGCTCCTGGGAGCCGCGCGACGCGCCGCTGCTGAAGGAAGCCGTCGACAGCAGCATCGACCATCTCCTGCCGTGGATGCCGTGGGCGGTGCACGAACCGCAGTCGCTCGAGGACAAGGTCGCGCTCCTGCGACAGTTCCGCGGCAAGTTCGATCTCGGCCAGGACTTCACGTACGGGATCTTCACGCCCGACGAAGAGCAGGCGGTCGGCGGGACGGGGCTCCACACGCGCATCGGCGACGACGCGTTCGAGATCGGCTACTGGATCCGGGCGAGTCGCGCCGGAGAGGGGCTGGCAACCGAATCGACGGCGGCACTCACGCGCGTCGCGTTCGAGCTCACGGACGTCGACCGCATCGAGATCCGCTGCGAGCCCGAGAACGAGCGCAGCCGCGCGATCCCGCGCAAGCTCGGCTACCGCGAAGAGGCGACGCTGCGCCGCCGACTGCGGCATCCGGAGCCGCGCGACGTCGTCGTCTACTCCCTGTTCCGTGACGACTTCGGGTCGTCGCCTGTGGCCACGGCAGTGGTCGAGGCATACGACGCAGTCGGGACGCGGGTGCTCTGAGCGCGCGTATCCTGCGCGCCGCATGGCGTACGAGCTGAAGCTGCCCGACCTCGGCGAAGGCCTCACCGAAGGCGAGATCGCCCGCTGGCTGGTCTCCGAGGGGCAGGAGGTCGCCGAGGACGATCCACTCGTCGAGATCCAGACGGACAAGACGACGGTGGAGATCCCCTCGCCCGCCGCCGGCAAGGTCACGCAGATCCTCGTAGAGGAGGGCAAGGTCGTGCCTGTCGGCACGGTGCTCGTCGTCATCGGCGGGGACGGATCGCATCCTGCCCCGAAGCCTGCCGCCGAGAAGGGACGCGCGACGCCGCTCGTGCGCAAGATCGCGCAGGAGCTCGGCGTCGATCTCGACACCCTGACGGGCACCGGCCCGCAGGGACGGATTACCGAGGAGGACGTGCGAGGGGCAGCGTCACCGCGCGAGGGCCGGCGAGAACCCCTGCGCGGCGTGCGCCGGCTGATCGCGGAGCACATGTCGCGTGCGCATCGCGAAGTTCCCGCAGTGACGTGGGTCGAGGAGTGTGACTTTTCGAAGGTCGACCTCAAACAGCTGGTCGCAACGGTCCTGAAGGTATGCGCCGTGTCGCTCAAGGAGTTCCCCGAGCTGAACGCACGGCTGGAAGGAGACGAGATCGTCTACCTCGACCGCTACGACCTCGGGGTCGCCGTGCAGACCGAGCAAGGACTCGTCGTGCCAGTCGTGCGTGACTGTGACACGCGCGCCGTCGAGGAGCTGCAACGAGAGGTCGAACGGCTCGCAGAAGGCGCGCGCAGCGGCAGCCTCCACCCCGAAGAGCTGCGCGGCTCGACGTTCACCGTCACGAGCGCCGGCAAGCTTGCAGGCCTCTTCCAAACGCCGATCGTGAACTATCCGGAAGTCGCGATCCTCAGCGTCGGCCGGGTCGTTCAACGTGCGGTCGTGCGAGACGGCGCGGTCGCCGCCGCACCCGTCGGCTACATCTCCGTCACGTTCGACCATCGAGTCGTCGACGGCGCGCGCGCCGCCGAGTTCGGCCTCGAGGTCATCCGCCGGCTCGAGCAGAAGTGAGGGACGCCCGGCGAGCGCCGGGCGTCCCCGTCCGTGGATCAGTCGTGCGGGTCGCCGGTCTCGTTCAGCTGTGCGCGGATCTCTCCGGCAGGCCAGACGTTGGAATGGATGTTCGCGTACGCCTTCCCGGCGTCGATCGCGTTCATCAACTCGTCCCACTCTCCCGCGGTGATGCCCTGCGCGGCCGGCCCGATCACGTCGACGGGCCTGAAGGTCCCGCTGATCGTGCCGTCATGCGGCCCTGGGCAGAGCTGCGTCCCCGCAGGCCCGTTGCCCAGATTCGTGCACAGGAATACGGAGATGCCTCCGGCCACGCCTCGCTGTCCGAAGTGGATGTGCGACTGCGCGATGTTTCCTTCCAGAGCGGTGTAGCTCATCTTCCAGTCCACCGACTGGCCGTCCTTGGCCACGTCGGCGGTGAAGGCCGCCGTGCCGGTGCTCGAGATCGACGGCGTCTCCTGGTACCCGCCCAACGTCGCCGAGAGGTGGTTGAACCCTGGCCCCGAACCGCCTGCCAAGGCGTACGCGGCCACAGCGAGAGCTGCGGCGCCTGCGGTCAGTGCCGCGAACATGCCCTTTCGCCTCATCCCCCTTGCCCTCCTTAACTGCCCCGTCATGAGGGGCGCCTCGGCACCGGGGCAGTGGCGCCGAGGCGTCAGCCTCACCTACGTTAGAGGGGCGCGGGCGGTTTTAGGCTGCGGCGGCGGGCAGGGAGAGGTGCCGCGCGAGCATCGCGTCGATCCTGGGTGCGCTCGCACGTCCCTCGATCCGGTCGACCACTCGCTTGCGCCTCACGAGCACGAGTGTCGGCACGGCCTCGACCCTGAACTTCTCCGCGAGCTCGGGCTGCTCCTCGACCTCGACGCGCATGATGCGCACGCGCGAGCGCTCTTTGCGCGCGAGCTGTGCCAGCAGGCTCTCCATCCGGCGGGCCGGGCCTGAGCGTTCGGACGTGAAGAAGACGAGCAGCGGCTTGTCGTCACTCACTGATTTCCTCCTGGATTGTCCAACCGCGGGGGAGCGGTGGTTGTTCATTCCCTGCAAACGGCCCGTCAAACTAGACTGATTTTCAAATGGGCTCCTGGTACTGGATCGGCGTGTGTGCGGGCCTCGGCGTCAGCGTCGGCGTGCTCCTGGCCGGCCTGTTCGCCGGGACGCGCATTGCGCTCACTGCCGCGCTGGTGCTTGCCGCTGGAGCCGGAGTCGCGATCGGATATGCCCTCGGGCAGTGGGACGAGGCGATCGGCGGCGCCGTCGGCGGGACGCTTGGTGCAATCGGCGCGGCACAGCTCGTGATGGGCACCTTGCGACGCGGCGGGGCCCGCTTTGGGACGGCGATCTTCGTCGGCCTCGCCGCGCTCGTGCTGGCAGCGCTGGCGTGGATTCCGATCGTCGGCTACCTCGAGGCCGCGCTCGTTCCTGCCTTCGCTGCCCGTCTGCGCGGCCGCGCGCCCGAGCGCTACGCCGGACTGCGCTCCCTTGCCCGCGACTAAGGCGATTTTGATCGTCATCGACGGGTTGACCCCGTCGGTGTTCGAAGCGGCGGTCGGCGACGGCCGCGCGCCTGCGCTCTCGTTCCTCGCCGAACACGGGAACTACGCCCGCGCGGTCTCGACCTTTCCCTCGTTGACGCCGGTCTGCGTGTCGTCTCTGACCACAGGCGCACACCCTGACGTCCACCACATCCCGCATCTCGTCTGGTACGACCGCGAGCGGGCGCGAACGGTCGAGTACGGCTCGTCGTTCGCCGCAGTGCGCGCCGCTGGAATGACGCGCTCGATCCTCGACACGATCATCAACATGAACCGTCTGCATCTGGCGCGCGACGCAGTGACCGTGTACGAAGCGCTCGAGGATGCCGGCTACACGACGGCAGCGATCAACATCACCTGCTACCGCGGCCGCACGCCTCATCTGCCGACGTTGCCGGGGGTCACGATCCCGGCGTATGGGCCGAAGCGCTTCTTCTTCTA
>Ga0307312_10002247_pt1 | contig 10121 bp, 5 predicted proteins | sample ER_DNA_202_FD_194489 | JGI IMG/M metagenome (GOLD analysis project Ga0307312, IMG submission 194489) | Bulk soil microbial communities from the East River watershed near Crested Butte, Colorado, United States - ER_DNA_202 | ecosystem: Environmental > Terrestrial > Soil > Floodplain | place: USA...
CCTTGTACCGGGCGTACTCGCACCCCACGACCTCGGTCAGCCCGTCGATGAGCTGCGGCGTGAAGGGCTCCGTTCCTGCGGCCGAAGCTGCATCCTCGAGGAAGCCCAACACGGCCGTGAGATCGTTCCTGCCTACCGGGGGGGCCATGCCCCGCGAAGATACGCGGAAAGCCCCTATCGACTCAAGCCGAAGTTAGCCGACCGCCCTCCTCGCGGTCTGCCTCGCGGCTCGGGGTCAGCGGACGGGTTGGAAGTAGTGCTCCGCCATGTACCGGACGACGTTCCTCCCGAGGAGTCGCGCCTGGAGGTCGGCAGTGCGGTAGTGGAGACCGGCCCAGACCCGGGCGTGGACGATCTCGTTGAGCGGCTGCGAGAACCGGTCGAAGAAGCGCGTCTCTCCTGGGAAGCGAGAGCTCGTCACGCCGAACGGGACCTCGTCCGTGCCGAAGAACCTCCGCAGCACGCGCAGGTGCGCGCCGTCGAGGCAGAGGTGGCCCGACGGGTGATCGGGGTACGGCGCCGTGATGAGCGCCGTCCACGAGGGGTCGGGCCGCGTCGCCGGATTGTGGTCGCGGTTCGCCTCGTGGATCGCCTGCCACGGTCGCCAGAAATCCCAGTAGTACTTGTCGTTCCAACAGTTGATCGCCGCATCCGCTCCGGCAAGGTTCATCCTCGCGAGCAGGAGGGCGCTGTCGCCGAGGTCGATGGCCCGAGCCGGATCCTCGATCAGGTTGCGCGCGACGGCGCTCCACAGCAGGGCCGGCCCGCCGGCGCTCTGCCAGAAGATCGCGATATGGGTCTGCTCGGGCGTGCGCTTCGTGCTGTCCACCGATCCGAGCCGCTTGACCTGATTGAAGTCCTCGGCCCAGGCGTCGCTGCGGAGGTCCTGGGGCCCCTCGGTTCGGAACTGCGAAGGGCTCTGGATCAGGAACGGTTTCACGTTGGCGACCCACGGGGTCGGATCGAGGATCGGCGTTCCGTCCGGGTTCAGCTGGGGCTGCCAATGCCCGGGGTCATCGTTCGGCACCCACGGCGACGGCCCGAAACGTCCGTCTCCTTGCCGGGCGGCGATCATCGCCGCGGCCGCCGCGTTCCCCGCCGCGATCCCGGCGGTCTTCATGGGGGAATCCGGTATCGCGCCGAGCGAGGCGGCGTACGAGGTGGCGAGTGACTGCAACAGGGTTCCCTGGTTCAGGAACTCGATCGTCGGGGGAACGGTCGAAACGATGTTCGTGAGGACGACGTACGCGGCGGTCGCGACCGCAGCCTCCTTCGAGGCCGACGGATCGAAGTGCGTCGCGAGGAGGTATGGCTGATGCCTCGGCTCGATCGCGTTGACCGCGTCATACACCGCGCCCTGCGTCATCCCCATGTTGACCTGGAGAGCGACGGCTGCCCCTCCTGCCGGAGGGGGGAACGCGACGAGCGTGTCCGCCGCGATCCGGTTCCAGTTGGTGACCTCGTTGGGCGCCGCGGCGGCAGCAGCGTGCACGCCAACCGTCGCGATCGGCGTAAGTGCGCCGATCGCGACGATCGAGGTCAGTGCTGCAGCCGAGAGCAACCGCCTCCGTGTCTTCATCGACGTCTCCCTTGTCGCTCGCGGTGCTCGACCCTGTTCGTTCGCACGAAAGGCTCGCCCGCACAGGGAAACGAGTCCATTCGATTTTCGTCGTATCTTCCGGCGGCCGGCCGACCACGTGGCTTCGACCCGCGCGACGCTATGGCCGTGCCGTTGTCTTCCCCTCCTGCTCGCACCCGAACTTGATCCGGCAGCCGTCGGGGATCTGGCTTCCGTTCAGGGGCTCGGTGTTCGTGATCGCTCCTGCGTGCTGGCACCCGTACTTGGGCCGGCAGCCAGTAGGGATGTGCGCTCCGGTCCACAGGTCCGCCGCATCAACCGAGAAGTGCACTGGCGCCGGCTCGACCAGAGCGCCGCTCGTCGATGACCAGATCGACGTTGCCTGGATCGCCAGCACGGAGACGGCCAACGTGAGGGTCAGCGCGACGATCCCTACCATCGCCCTGGAACCCTTCTGCCCGCCCAGAACCTGGGTCGACATGATCTGCCTCCTTCCGCCGGGCGGGACCTTCGCCCGCCTGGTCGTGGAGAGGCTGCTCTTGCCCCGCTTCGGGACGGTTGCGGGATCGACTGCGGATCGACTGCGGGGAGAGATCCGTCAAGAGCCGCAGGTCGCGTGGTACGGCCGCTCGGGAAGGAACGTCTGCCACTCCTGCGAGGTGAAGCTCCGTCCGGCGACAGCGCACGCGAGTTGGAGCCAGTCCGACTGGTCGACGTTCCAAACCCAGCCCGCGCCGGTGTCGGATACCACCACGACGTTGTGGCCGTTCGTCGTGAACGCGGCCGCGACCGTCCGGCCGGCCATCGGACCGGGGAACGCATCGCCGATCGTCGACCGGGTCGGCACATCCCACAGCAGCACGTTGCCGGCCGCGTCCGCGCCAACCGCGGTGCGTCCGTCAGGCGCCAGGTCGACGGTGTCGGCGAACCCGCCGAGACCGGTCAGCGGCGCGCCGAGCGGCGCTCCCGTCTGCAGGTCCCAGAGGCGCGCGATGCCGGTTTGGCCGCCGGTCAAGAGGGTCAGACCGTCGCTCGAGACGTCGGCCGTCAACACGCCCTGGTCGTCGGCGCGAACGGTGTTCACGACCCGCTGCGTGGCCGCATCCCAGATCACGAAGTAACCGCCGGTGTCCCATCCCGTCGAGATCACGAGCTGTGAGCCATCCGGCGTGAACATCAGATCCTCGACCGTGCCGCGAGGCCGGAGACGCCCCACGGGCTTGCCCGGCGACGCAAGCCTCCAGACGAAGACCACTCCCCGATCGACTGGGCCGCTCCCTCCGAACAGCATCCTCCCGTCCGGGCTGAACTTCAGCGCGACCGTGCGCTGGGGCGCTTCGAGGGTCGCCGTGATCGTTCCCGAGGCGACGTCCAACAGCCGAACGTCATTCTCTTCGTGGCTCACGAAGCCGACCGCGAGGGTCGCCCCGTCGGGGCTGAACGCCATACCTTGGGGTGAGCCATGCCGGTAGTGGTAGCGATAGACGACTCGGAGGGCCGAGGTATCGACCAGTGCGATCGTGCCGAGTCTCCCGGAGCCATCTCTCCGCGGCCCGCTCGCCACCGCGAGCAGCCTGCCGTCCGGGCTCATGGCGAACCACGGCCATCCTCTGTACCCCGTCCCGGCGGTGAACGGTCGATCGAGACGATGACTGCCCGAAAGATCCCAGACGATGACATCTCGGGTCCGATCGGTCGTGTACGCGGTTGTTCCGTCCCGCGAGAGCACGGCGCCACGGAGCGGCATGTCGCCGGTCTCCGCCAGGGTCGTTCGCACGGACCCGCTCGTCACGTCCCAGACCAGGAGGCGCGAATCGTTCCCAACCGTGACGACGGAGCGACCGTCGGGGGTGAAGGTGACACCGACGGCCTCGTACTGGGTCTTGTATGACCCGTGATGACCGCCCGACCCGGTCCGCACGTGGCCGGATCGAAGGTTCAGGAACGAGACATCCCCCTCGTAGTGCTCGTCGCCGTTCTCGATCAGCGCAGCGATGCTGCCATCCGGGCTGACGGCAACCGCTTGCCCCCCGGTGTCGTACCGCCGGAACCTGGTGAGGCCCGGGCTCCAGAGCAAGGTCGGTCCGTGGAAGCGTGTCGTCACGAGCGACCCATCTGGCCCGAACGCCATCGCGAACAGGGAAAGCGGCGCGCTGATCTGGGGGAACGTCGCATGATCCCGGCCCGGCGTGGGGATCTTTCGGTCCGTAGGCTCGAGCGTCACCGCGTCGCGGAGCACGAGGAACTCCCGCAGGTCCGCGCCGTGCTCCGCGGTCAGGAGCTCGCTGCCGTTGGGGTTGAACGCGATCGCGTCGACGGAGGCTTCCGCGGGAACGGGATCCCGCACGGTTCGGGCCGCGACGTCGATCGGCACGAGGTCGCCGGCAGACGTCACGACGGCGAGGGTCTTCCCGTCCGGGCTGAACACCGCGCGTTCGGTGCCCGAGTCGACGACGACCGTGCCGGTGGGTACCTGATGCACGGCATCGAAGAATTCGACCGTCGATCCAGCGTCCCCGATCGCGAGCGTCCTCCCGTCCGGAGAGATCGCGATCCATTGCCTCTCGCCTCCGGAGGGTGAGGGGCCGCCGGGTGGATAGATCCGGTTGATGATCGCCGGCGTGCGTTCCAGCGCCGCGAACAGTGCGCTCCGCGTCACCGGTGCATCGGAGATGTTCACAGCTTCCCTCGCCATCAACAGGGCCAGTTGCGGATCGGCTTCCAGGCGCGAGCCCGAGGCAAGGCGGCCGGCGTCCGCAAGCGTCAGCGCTCCGGTCGCTCGATCTCGTTGGGTGAGCGCGAGATCGCCGATCACGAGCGACGCAACGAGCAGGACCGCGACGCCGGCGAGGAGCCCGCGCAGTCGCCGGTTCGTTCGACGTGCCCGAAGGGCCTCGCCCTCCGATGCGGCGCGGCTCGCTCGGAGGAACTCCCGCTCGAGGTCGTTCAGATCTGCCTCATGCGGTTCGGCCCACTCCGACGCCGTTGTGACTCGAGCGCCCCGATAGAGATCGGCGGGGTCACGCCCCCCTCCGTCCCACGTGTGGGACGACTCCGTCAGGTGACGATGGAGCTTGCGTCCCTCCGCATCGTCCTCGAGCCAGGTCCGGAGCCGCGGCCATTCGTGGAGCAACGCTTCGTGGGCGACCTCGGCCGTTCCTTCGGCGATGGTCACGAGGCGCGCGTCGGTGAAGACCGCCATCGCGCGCGACGCGTCGGCGTCGCGGTCCAGGTCGAACTCCGAGAGCGGCGCGCGACGTCGAACCACCTCCGCCCCTTCGCCCGGCGCCGCCAAGCGGAGCAGGATGCGCTTGGCCGCCGCCTGCCCGTCGGCATCGAGTCGGTCGAAGGCTTCCTCCGCCAACCGTGCGACAGCTCCCTCCACCCCTCCGGCGCGCAGGTAGTCGTCGAGGCGAAGGGTCCGATCCCGGCGGTGGGTCCACAGCTCGAGGAGGGCGGTCGAGAGGAGTGGCAGGCCGCCCGCCTGGCCCACGGTGTCCGACACGAGCGCCTCGGTGAGCGGCCCTTCAACGGCCAGGTCCGCTCGTTGCGCGGGAAGCTCGATCGCCCTCCGGAGCTCGTCCGCGTCCATCGGACCGACCAGGATCTGGTGGGAGGCGAGCAGCGATGCCAGTGCTCGGTGCTCCGCACATCGTCCGTAGAAGTCCGCTCGCATCGCGATGACGATCGTGGTGGCGCCGTCGGGCTCTGCAGCGGCCTCCGTGATGGTGTCGAGGAACGCGGTCCGTTCGCGAACGTCGGTGCACGCCGTGAAGACCTCTTCGAACTGGTCGACGGCCAGCATCGAGCGCTCCCGCCGCTCGCCCAGAGCATCACCCAGAGCATGGCCCAGAGCATCGAGCGGATGGTTGCCCGGTCGGATCACGGAGTAGGCCCACCGATCGCTGCCGGGAAGCGCGCCCGATCCGAGGGCATGCATGAGTCCCGCACGCAGCAGGGAGGACTTCCCGCTCCCCGAGGGTCCGACGAGCGCGAGGAACCTTCCCCCGACGAGGTGACCGATCGCCTCCGCGACCACTTGTTCCCGACCGAAGAAGAACTCTGCATCGACGGTGTCGAAGCGTGCGAGTCCCTTGTACGGGCACACATCGGTTGGGCGCACGGGTTCCGCGCGTGTCGGCCGACCGCGTTCGAGCTCGGGGTCGTGCGAGAGGATCGCCGCCTGGAGACGTTGCAGCTCGGGGCCGGGCTCGATCCCGAGCTCACCGACCAGTACCTCCCGGGCGCGGGCGAAGGCTTGGAGTGCCTCAGCCTGACGCCCGGCTCGGTAGAGCGCGACCATCAACTGACCCCACCGCCGCTCGCGCAACGGCTCCTCGCGGACCATCGCCTCGAGCTCGGGGACGAGCTGGCCCGGATCCGCACCGGCGAGCCTCGAGTCGATGAGGTCTTCGGTTGCCGTTCGTCGAAGCTCGTCGAGTCGATCGCCCTCGGCCGCGCCGAAGCCTGTGTACCGGTAGCCCTGGTAGGCGGGGCCTCGCCACAGACCGAGCGCCTCTTCGAGCACTGGATCGGCCTCTGCTGGGCGCCCGGTATCGAGGAGTCGATGTCCTTCGACGGCGAGCTGCTCGAAGCTGACCGCGTCGATCTCGTGACCGTCGCTCTCGAGCGTGTAGCCGTCCGCACGGAAGACGATGACGTCCACGTTCGAGCCGGCCGGCCGACGGGACTGGAGTTCGCGACGGAGTCGTGAAACGTACGAGATGAGGGTCTTCTCAGGCGCCCGAGGTGGGTGATCGCCCCAGAGCTCCTCGATGAGATCGTCGACGGGCACGACGCGGCCCGCGCGTGCGACCAGGCAGGCGAGGATCGTGCGTTCCTTCGATCCGGCGATCGGCAACGGCTCCCCGCTTGCCTGGGCGACCTCGAGCGGTCCGAGGACGAGGAAACGCATGGGCGGAGGCTATCCCTGGTGACTGATCCCAGCCAGACCCGGTCTCACCGCTGGATCACCCGGTAGAGATGCCAGCGGTCAGGGACACCCTTCAGTTCGTGCTCGCCCGCGTCGTCGAATGCGAAGCCAGAACCAGCAGTGATGTCCTTCACCGTCTGCGACACGAGGATCTCTCCGGCCCCGGCCTGCGACGCGACCCGTGCGCCGATGTGAACGGCGATCCCGCGGAGCTTGTTGCCGACGACCTCGCATTCCCCGGTGTGTACGCCGATGCGGAGGTCGACCCCGATCTCGCGCATGGACCGCATCACCGTCTCCGCGCAGTTGATCGCCGCTGCAGCGGAGTCGAAGGACGCGAGGAATCCATCGCCTGCGGTGTCGATCTCTCGGCCGCCGAAGCGGTGCAGCTCGGTTCGCACACGCGCGTCGTGCACCTCGAGGAGATCCGCCCACGCCCGGTTTCCGAGCGCGACAGCCCGTTCGGTCGAACCGACGACGTCGGTGAACATGACGGTGGCGACGACGTGCGTCGGTTCGGCTGCGCCCCGATGTCCGGTGAGGAACTCCTCCACCTCGCCGGCCAGCGCGTCGAGATCGCCCGACCACAACGCGAAGTCGTCGCCCGGCATCTCGAGCCATCTGGCTCCGCGGATCCGCTCTGCGAGGTACCGACCAGCCTCGACGGAGTTCAATCCGTCGCCCGTTCGATGCATCACGAGCGTCGGAACGGCGATCCGGGAGAGCAGCGGGCGCACGTCAACGGCGCGCGACATCTCACCCAGGAGCAGGACCGCTCGAGGGCTCGCCCCGAGACGGCCCAACGTTGCGTACCACTGTCGGAAGGCCTCGTCGTGCGCGAGCGAGGGCGCGACCGTCTCGACGAAGTCCGAGGTTCCCCATCCCTCTTTCACCCGCCTCCGGAACTCCTCCCACTCCTCGGTCGTCCACCCGATGGGATAGTCCTCGTCCCAGCCTCCCTTTGCGTAGGTCCCGAGCAAGATCAACCCATCGACGCGATCGGGGTGAAGGGCGGCGGCGGCGATGCACGCGGGCCCGGTGTCGGCGTTCCCGAACAGGGTGGCCCGTTCGGTTTCCGTCGCGTCGAGCACGGACAGCAGATCCGCGACTCGCTCGTCCACGGTCGGGACCTCGGTCAGTCGATCCGATAGCCCGAGGCCGCGGGGGTCCATGAGGATGAGCCTTGAGAAGCTCGCCAAGCGGTTGAAGAACCGCCTCACCCGGGGCTCTTCCCACTGCACTTCGAGGTGCGTCACAGCACCCGGAACGAACAGGAGATCAGGTCCTGACGCCCCCACGACCTGGTATGCGATCGCCGTGCCGTCGCTCCAGGCGTACGAGGTCTTGGGTTGGTTCACACGCGAATCGTGGACCGGCGCGCGTGGCCAACGCAAGGACGCCAGGCGGAGGCCAACGGGGCACCGCGCGGTGCGGCAGGGAGATCGAACTCCCACGGCCTCTCGGCTACCGGATCCAAAGGTTGCTCCCGCCACCCACTGATCCGGGTTCTACGTTTCGTCTTGTGTTGTCTGGCCTGTTCCCATGCCCGCGGTTATGGAATGGGTAGCGCGTCCCTTGCCCACCAGGCATACTCACCGCATGCCGCGACGTCGGGGCGGGCGACGTCTCGCGACCGTGCTCTTCCTCGACATCGTGGGTTCGACCTCGGTGGCCTCTGAGATGGGCGACGCGCGGTGGCGCGGCCTTCTGAGCCGTTTCAGGAGCGTGGTCCGCGCCCGGCTGAAGGCTGAGGGCGGACGTGAGGAGAGCTTCACGGGCGACGGGTTCCTCGCCACATTCGCCGAGCCCGCGCGTGCGGTGCGCGCTGCCGAGGGGATCGTCGAGGACGTCCGCTCGCTCGGCATCGAGGTCCGCGCGGGTGTGCATACGGGCGAGATCGAGACGATCGACGGGCACGTCGGCGGGGTTGGGGTCCACGCGGGCGCCCGCGTGATGTCGCTCGCGGGCGCGAGCCAGGTCCTCGTCACCGGCACGGTGAAGGACCTGATCGTCGGGGCGCCGTTCCGCTTCCGGGACGCCGGTGTCCACGAGCTACGGGGCGTCCCCGGCACGTGGCCCCTGTTCGCGCTTCAGGACGTCGACGAGCGACCGGTCCCCGGGCCGATCGATCCTGAGGAAGCCGCAAACGCGCGCGCCGCGATCGCTTCGAACGAACGTGCCGGTCGACGGCGGCGGTGGCTGGTCGCCGTCGGAGCGCTGATCGTGGTCGCCGCGATCGTCGCCACGGTGATCGTCGCGTCCTCGGGCCGAGCCGCGACGATCACGATGATCAAGATCGATCCGACGACCGGTCGGATCACGGAGACGATCCGCGACGGCTACTACAGCCACCACCAACAGGGCTCGTTGTGGGACCAGCACGGCACGATCTGGCAGGGGACGGCCACCCAGGTGGTGGGCCGTGACCCGGTGACGGGAGTGGTACGCATCACCCTCGGCCTGGAGTCCGAGATCGAGAACGGCACGTTCGGGCTGGGCTTCGGCTGGGCCTCCACGCCCAAGACAAGTGATACGAGCACGATCGAGAAGGTTGACCTGGTGAGCGGCAGTGTGGTGGCTCGGGTCGACGTCCCGGGCCCCGTGCGCTCGATGGCGACCGGCGACGGATCGCTCTGGACCGTCACGGAGGCCGGTGTGCTCACACGGGTCGATCCCGACCTCCAGCACGTCAAGGAATGGCAGACGAGTGCAACCGCGGCCGGCGCCTTGGTGCCGGAGGCCGGGTACGTCTGGATCTGCGACTGCGACCACGGCAGGATCGTGCAGTTCGATCCACGCACAGGGCGCGAGAGCCGCGTGCTCGACCTCCCCGAGCACGGCCTCATCGTGAGCGTCGCCACGCCGACGACCGACACCGTGTGGGTCCTGGATCCTCAAGGGTCGACGCTCACGCCCCTCGATCCCAAGACCGGCAAGGCCGACCAGCCGATCGGGTTGGGCGGCAATCCCGTCCAAGCAACGATCGCTTTCGGCTCGATCTGGATCGCGGCGGGGGCCGACGTCTACCAGGTCGATCTGAACACGCTCCACAAGACGACGATCCCCATCCCCGACCCCGCGTACGCGGGCAGCATCACGGCGGATCCGGAGAGCCGGACGATCTGGGTCGCCAACTGCGGCTGCCCCCGCTGAGCGGCGAACCCTGACGCTCCCGAGGATCGGGCCGATCCGAGATCCCTTACCGTGCGAGAAGGGAGACTCGAACTCCCATGGCCTGACTTATTCGGGGATGCAGGGCCCGAGAACTTCGGCGAACCGGTGGAAGTCCCCCGGATCTGCCTGATAGTGATCGAAGCCCGGCCCGCCGTTGACCCTGTCGTTGCCGTCGACGCCGTCCTCGACGTCGAGGCACGTGTCGTCGCCGGGGCCGCCGCCGACCACGTCGTTCCCGATCACGCCGGTCACGATGTCGGGGCCGTGACCACCGAAGACGGCATCGTTCCCGCGCCCTCCGTTCACCAGGTCCGCCCCCGAGCCCCCACGAACGACATCGGGACCCGGTCCACCGAGCACGAGGTCGGTTTGTGCGGCGCCCTGCAGGTTGTCCGCGCCGGCCCCTCCGTCCAGGGTGTCGCGCCCGGTCCCGCC
>Ga0307312_10002248_pt1 | contig 10121 bp, 5 predicted proteins | sample ER_DNA_202_FD_194489 | JGI IMG/M metagenome (GOLD analysis project Ga0307312, IMG submission 194489) | Bulk soil microbial communities from the East River watershed near Crested Butte, Colorado, United States - ER_DNA_202 | ecosystem: Environmental > Terrestrial > Soil > Floodplain | place: USA...
GCGTTCGCTACGAACCCATCCGGCAACTGCGGGATCGGTGTCGAGTTCCGCGCCACCGGAGAAAAGCATAGCCGTACTGCCTTTCGAAAACCGAAGCGAAGAAAAAGAGAACGCCTACTTTGCCGATGGCGTTCAGGACGAGATTCTGACGCGCTTATCCAAGATCGCCGATCTGAAGGTGATCTCGCGCACATCGACGCAACATTACAAAAGCGCACCGGGAAATCTGCCGGAGGTTGCCCGCCAACTTGGCGTCGCCCACATCCTGGAAGGAACAGTGCAAAAACGCGGCGACACCGTGCGCGTGAATGTGCAGCTCATCAAGGCCGCCAACGATTCCCATCTTTGGGCGGAAACGTTTGATCGCAAACTAACCGACATCTTTTCGGTCGAGAGTGAGGTATCCAAAGCCATCGCTGAGCAGTTGCGAGCGCACCTTACCGGTCAGGAAGAGCAAGTCATCACCGCCAAACCAACAGACAATACCGAGGCTTACGATGCTTACCTGCGCGGGCTGGCTTATACTCTAAGAGGTGCCATCACACCTGCCAACGCCCTTGAGGCACAGAAATATCTCAGGGAAGCTGTGCGGTTGGACCCGAAGTTCGCCCTTGCTTGGGCGCTGCTATCAAATGTGGAAGCGCGCGGCTACGTCGCGCAGGCTCTTCAACCAACGGTGGCCCTGCGTGAAGAGGCACGGCAGGCAGCCGAAACGGCACTCACTCTTCAGCCCAATCTCGGCGAGGCCGTATTGGCCAAGGGATACTACCACTATGGTTGTCTGAAGGATTACGACACCGCGGTGCGTTACTTTGAGCAAGCACGTCAATTCCTGCCCAATAGCAGCCGAATTGCGGAATCGCTGGCCTATGTCACTCGGAGGCGAGGCCAGTGGGACCAGAGCGAAGTCTACTTCAACGAAGCCGAGCGGCTTGACCCGCGCAACGTTAACCTATTCGCCCAGCATGCCCTTTCCTATGCCATGCTCCGTCGTTTCCGCGAAGCGCTGCGAAAGTTTGATCAGGTTCTAAACATTACGCCGGACGACGTCGATACCCTCGCGGAAAAGGCGGCTATCGCGCAGGCTGAAGGTGACCTGCCCCGTGCGTCGGCGATCCTCGCTCCGCTTCACCCGGCCGCCGACCTCAACCAAGCTTTAGAAACACAAGTTTACCAGGCGATCTTGGAGCGCCGGCCCGCACCAATCATTCCTCGCCTAAAGGAAATATTGGCCAGGCCTGATCCAGCGTTGGGTTACATCAATGGCGAACTGCGCTTTTGGCTGGCTTGGGCGCAAGAAGTCGGCGGCGATCACGCAGCCGCGCGGGAAAGTTGGCAAGAGGCGCGCAGCGAACTGGAACCTTTACTTAAAAAACAGCCAGAAAATGAGAGGCTCATTGGAGATCTCGCCCTCACCAATATGGGCCTTGGTGATAAAGCCGCCGCGTTAGCTCTGGTAGAACGGGCGATGGCCGTAAATCCGATTGAAAAGGACGCGATGACTGGCCCCACACCGATCGAGATCCTGGCCCGGGTAGCGGCGCAGATGGGAGAGCCGGACCGTGCAGTTGCCGCTTTACAGAAACTACTCTCGATACCCTACGGAGGCCCGCTGACTGCAAACGTACCGCTCACTTCTGCGTTGCTGCGTCTCGATCCAATGTTCAACCCGCTCCGCAGCCCTGAAGAACCGCGGTTCCAAGGGGCGAACTGAAGCTGTTCCCGTGGTCGGGCGTGCGTTGCCTCCGAAAGACGCGAAGGACCCGAAAAATTTCAGAAGTAGATCTACGTTTCGTTTCGTCGGCCGATCCCACCTCCGCCGTACTGGGCACGCGACCTGACTGAAGGAGACACGGCGGACTGGAGACCGCCGCTTCCCGATACGCTGCCCAATCCGTGATATCCGCGTGATGCGTGGTTCAAAACAAAACTTTTTTGCAACGCCGTCCAAAATTTTCGGAAGGAATGCGTGACGGCCAACTATGAGTTCCCCAATGGATGTTGCCTTTGGTCGCCGCGGCGACCTGCTGCGCACCAAGGGGAAATCAGAGAAGGCCAAAGAACGAAAGGAAAATTAAATCATGAAAAATCGAAACATCGTATTCACAACTCTTTTGCTTGCGCTTGCCTGCTTTGGGCTTTCATCTCCGAAGGCTTTCGGCGTTGTTCCAGCACCGGATGGAGGCTATCCGGGAGGCAATACTGCCGAAGGACAGAACGCCCTTTTGGGCCTTACCACCGGCCAATTCAATACCGGAATTGGCATATTCTCGGTGCTGAGTCTCACCGATGGTAACTTCTGCACAGGTATCGGCGCAGGGACGCTCCTTGCCAACACAGCAGACGAAAATACGGCCACCGGTGCTGGGGCGCTTTTAAGCAACACCACCGGCGAGGAGAACACGGCCAACGGAACGTTTGCCCTGTTTAGCAACACCGAAGGTAACCAGAACACGGCGGTCGGTGATAACGCGCTCTTTAGCAATACAGAAGCAGGCTTCAACACCGCTACCGGTCACAGCGCGCTTTTTAGCAACACCAGCGGCAGCTCCAATACAGCCAATGGTCAATCTGCGCTCTTTGACAACACCACTGGCGATAGCAACGTCGCCATTGGCTTTATTGCGCTCTCTAACAACACCGGCGGCAGCGGCAACATTGCTTTGGGTGCGGGAGTCGGCTTCAACGTCACCAGCGCCGATAACGTCATTTGTATCGGCGCGTTAGGTGCGAACGTGAGCAACAGGTGCTATATCGGCCACATTCGGGGCGCGACAGTGGGAAACGGCGACGGCGTAAATGTTATCGTAGACTCCGACGGTCAGCTGGGCACGTCGAACTCCTCGCGCCGCTTTAAGAAAGATATTAAACCGATGGATCTAACCAGCGAAGCCATCCTGGCCCTCAAACCGGTCACGTTTCATTACAAGAACCTAGACAGCAAAAAAGCCGAAAACACGCCTCAATTCGGTTTGATTGCGGAGGAGGTGGCCGAGATAGATCCCGACCTGGTGGTGCGCGACGCCGACGGCGAGCCTTTCACCGTGCGCTACGATGCGGTCAACGCGATGTTGCTCAACGAGTTCCTTAAAGAACACAAAAAAGTCGAGGAACAAAGCTGCAAGATGCGGGAACAGGAAGCGACCATCGCAGAGCTGAAATCTGGAGTGAAGACACTCGCTGCAACTGTGAAGGAGCAAGCCGCGCAAATCCAGAAAGTCAGCGCCCGGATTTCAGCCGGCAAACCAGCTCCACAAGTCGTGAGCAATAACCCTTAAAACTGCCTTGCAAGAAAAAGACACTGAACTATGAAAAATCGAAACATCATATTCACAACTCTTTTGCTTGCGCTTGCCTGCTTCGGGCTTTCATCCCCGAAGGCTTTGGGTGTTGTTCCAGCACCGGACGGGGGCTACGCAGGCGGCAATACGGCCGAAGGACAAAGCGCCCTTTTGAGTCTTACGACAGGCCTTTACAACACAGGAGTTGGTATATTCTCGCTGCTGAGTCTCACCGATGGCAACTTCTGCACAGGTGTCGGCGCCGGGACGCTTCTTGCCAACACAGCAGGTGAAAATACGGCTACTGGTGCTGGCGCGCTTTTAAGCAACACCACCGGCCCCAACAACACGGCCAGTGGAGCGTTCGCTCTCTTCAGCAATACCGAAGGCGGATTCAACACAGCCGTTGGTGATCGCGCGCTCTTTACCAATACAACCGGCATCATCAACACCGCTGTGGGGTTTAACGCGCTCTTTGCCAACAACGGAGACCCTTCCTTCGGGGAAGGATCCTATAACTGTGCGTTTGGAGCCTATGCGCTCTCTGACAATTCCACCGGCCATTACAACACCGCTCTCGGAGCGATTGCACTCCAATTCAACACTACCGGCGAAGCCAACACCGCCACTGGTTATCGTGCGCTCCGAGGAAATACCACTGGCAACTTCAACACGGCGAGTGGTTTTCAGGCACTCATCAACAACACCACTGGCACCCAAAACACAGCCACCGGAGCGTCCGCGCTTTTAAGCAATACCACCGGTGGCGACAACACGGCCACCGGAATGTCTGCCCTCAATGCCAACACCACGGGCATTGGAAACACGGCCAATGGTACTGATGCGCTCTTTGGCAATACCACCGGTGGCGACAACACGGCCAACGGTGCTGGTGCGCTCTTTAGTAATACCACTGGCGCCAACAACACGGCCACCGGCGCCTTTGCACTCCAGGACAACACGGCTGGCGTCCAAAACACAGCCAATGGAGCGTTCGCCCTCTCTAGCAACAACGGCGACAACAACACGGCCATCGGTATTGGTGCGCTCAGTGACAACATCGACGGCAACGGCAACACGGCCAACGGCGCTGGCGCGCTAGGTAACAATACTACCGGCAACAACAATATCGCGTTGGGCTTTTCAGCCGGCAATAATGTTGCGACGGCTAGTAATGTTATTGCCATCGGTAGCAGCGGTGAGGACGTTAGCAACAGCTGCTATATCGGCCAGATCTACTCGAACGTGCAGCCCGTTGTTGGAACCGACCCCGATGTCGTTACCATAAACAGCGACGGCAGACTTGGCCGGGCGAATGTTTCCTCACGCCGCTATAAACATGACATCAAGCCGATGCATGAAGCCAGCGAAGCGATCTACGCGCTCAAGCCGGTCAGCTTCCGCTACCACAAGGAGTACGATGCGACGCAGACGATTGCCTTTGGCCTGATTGCTGAGGAAGTGGCCGAGGTGCACTCGGATCTGGTGGGGCGAAATCCTAAGGGTCAACCCGAATCGGTTCGCTACGAGCAGATCAACGCCATGTTGCTCAATGAGTTTCTCAAGGAGCACAAAAAAGTCGAGGACCAGCAGGCCACCATTGTCGAGTTGAAGTCAACAGTCGCCCAGCAACAGAAAGGGATGGAGGTCCTCACAACCGACCTCAAAGAGCAGGCTGCACAAATCCGCAAGATCAGCGCCCAGGTGCAGATGACCAAACCTGCTGCGAAGGTGGCGCTCAGTAATCCATGACCTTTGCAGCATTGATTACTTAGCTACGGCCGGGGTCATTCGCCTTCGCCCAGGCTTTTGCACCGACCCGAAGGAGATGGAATTTTCCGCGGCGCAGCCTAACAGCCGGATCAATCTCCGTAGTAGTACGCGCCACCGTAGTAACTGTACCATGGATAGTACGGATAATAATACGGCGCGTGGTAAGTATTATATCGGGCCTCCGGTGCTGAATAGGAGTATGTGTCAGCACATCCACTGAGCGAAAGCGCAAGGAGTGCCGCGCATAAGAGCGGGAACACTAATGATACTGCGCGAGATGTTTTCGTGGTCCCTTTCACCGATGTCTTCATCTGCTCATTTAATGACACCGACGCAAACAAACAAAGCTAAATTGAAATAAATTTTTTGTGGCCACGCTTCTGTGAGGCTTAGAATCGTTCAAGGCTTTCCTCAATGGCGGCGCTCAGCGCCATGGCTACCAAGCATGTGGGGGATTTTGAGCGCCTTTTCTCACACGCTTAGAGCGCATCGGCGCATCCGCCAGTGGCAGATAGCGCCGATGTGTCATCCAAGCGCACGTTGTCAATTAATCGTTGTCAATTAATATCCGTAGTAGCGGGCACCGTAGCTGTCGTAATAACGGGCGCCTGATCGCACCACCGTGCGACTATATCTCGGTCCGTATTCATAGTAGGAATACGGGTTGCTGTAATAGTCGTAATCGGGTGTGTAATATGCGGTCGGATAATAATAGCCGCTATCATACGCTGTTACGTAAGAACCGACAGCAAGAATGCCCGACTCCGGCGCATGGATTTGGATTTTTTTATCGTTTTCATCAGATTCCCCTTTCATTGAATTCTGATTTTCCCTTCGGCCCCGATTGCGTTCGGGGTTAAACGCAGGCGCGCTTTCTCGCGCGGTGCGCTTCAATCTACTGTCTCAATTCGGCAAATAGATCTCATTATTAAGAATCGGCTCGCCCGCCCCTTTTGGCTGTTGGAAGCAGCATTACCCAAAGGGGTGCGAGGAGGCGCTACACTCAAAAAACTTTGCAAAACGGCGGGCCGTCCGCGAACGGTCTCGCACGAAGCGCTTTCGGAGCGCGATTCGTCCACCCATCGCTTTGAAAACGCCCGGCCTCAAATTAGAATTCGGGCAATGAAGCAAAAATTCTTTTGGTTCGGCGCATTGCTTACAATGGTGTCCACCCTGTTCGCCCAGGACCGATCCCCATCACCGACGCCGGCAGATTTCGATGTTATTATCAAAGACGGCACGGTTTACGACGGCACTGGCGCCGAGCCGAAACAAGCGGACGTCGCAATTCGTGGCGATCGGATCGCTGGCATCGGCGATTTCAAAGCGGCAAAAGCGAAAAAAATCATCAATGCGAAGGGACTCGCCGTCGCGCCCGGATTTATCAACATGCTTTCCTGGTCCACTGTGTCGCTGATCCAGGACGGCCGTTCGCAGAGTGAAATTCGGCAAGGCGTGACGACTGAGATTATGGGCGAAGGCGAATCGATGGGCCCGGTGAACGATCGAGTGCGGGAGCACATGGTCCGTCAGCAGATCGACGTTAAGTACGACATCAAATGGAACACGCTCGCGGAGTATTTGCAGTATCTGGAAAAGCGTGGCGTGTCGTGCAATGTGGCGTCGTTCATCGGTGCGACGACGATTCGTGAGTATGTGATCGGGTTCGAAGATAAGCAGCCAACGCCCCAACAACTCGACCAGATGCGCGAGCTGGTGCGCAAGGAAATGGAAACGGGCGCACTGGGAATTGGTACTTCTCTGATTTATCCACCCGCCTTTTACGCCAAGACCGAGGAGCTGATCGAGCTTTGCAAGGTGGCCGCGAAATACCAGGGCAAATACATTTCGCATATGCGCAGCGAGGGCAACCGGCTGCTCGAAGCGCTTGATGAATTAATTCGCATTAGCCGCGAGGCGAAGATTCCTGCAGAAGTTTATCACATCAAAGCATCAGGCCAGCAAAACTGGCCGAAGATCGACGATCTGCTTTCGCGCATCGAGGCCGCGCAGAAGGAGGGACTGAAAATCACTGCAGACATGTACACTTACACAGCAGGAGGAACTGGCCTGGACGCGTCGCTTCCGCCGTGGACGGAAGACGGCGGTTATCCTGCGTTATTCAAGCGGCTGCGCGATCCGGCGACACGCGAAAAGATCAAGGCAGAGGTCCAAAAGCCCACGGGCGCGTGGGAAAACCTGTACTTGGACGCCGGAGGACCGGAGCACATTCTGCTGGCAGAGTTCAGATCGGAAAAACTGAAGCCGCTTACCGGAAAAACATTGGCTGAGGTGGCCAGGATGCGGGGCAAAGATCCCATCGACACTGCGATGGATTTGATCGCCGAAGACGAATCGCGTATTGGCACACTTTATTTCATCGTCTCCGAAGACAACATTAGGAAGGAGCTCGCGAAACCGTGGATTTCATTTGGTTCCGATGAGGCTTCGCAGGCGCCGGAAGGGGTTTTCTTGCAATCCAATCCGCATCCGCGCGCCTATGGAAATTTCGCGCGCGTGTTGGGCAAATATGTACGTGATGAAAAAGTGATTCCAATCAAGGAAGCTATTCGACGCCTGAGCGGACTGCCGGCCACAAATCTGGGGCTCGATCATCGCGGTTTTCTCAAGGAAGGAATGTTTGCCGATGTGGTCGTGTTCGATCCGGCGACAATTGCTGACCGCGCCACCTTTGAGAAACCGCATCAATACGCAGTAGGGATGAAGGATGTTTTCGTAAACGGTGTGCAAGTGCTCAAGGACGGAGAGCACACCGGCGCAAAACCCGGCCGGGCTTTGTGGGGCCCGGGAAAAATAAAATAGCGCAAGTGATCGCGCTCTCATTGCAAAGGGAGCGCAAAGCAGCGAAATTTTGCCGTCGCACCGATCTAGCAAATGGACCCGATCAAAAACATCAAGTTACGCTGGCTTCATGGCGCATTGCACGATCTGACCTCTGAACTATCGCGTTTGCAGTTTTCCAGATTTGTCGCGCACGCATGGGAGCCGGCAATCAATGCGTATCGCTGCGAAACATCCATTCGCATTTGCGTCGATCTGGCAGGAGTTGATCGCGCGCTCATTGATCTCACCGTCGAACCGCGACGCTTGGTGATTCGCGGCACGCGCGAGGTGCCGGAGCCGACCGGCGATGAGGGATGCGCCCTGCAATTGTTGGCCATGGAAATCGATTACGGCCCGTTCATACGTGAAGTGCCGTTGCCAGCCGATGTGGAAATCGAACACGCGCAGGCCGAACAGCGCAACGGATTGCTCTGGATTTCGCTGCCCCTGAAAGAGTCATGAGCGCAAAAGAACTCAGCACGTTGCGAGCTGGCGTCGAATCCAAACCAGGAACGGAAAGCACAATCGCCGCCGGAACTGGCGAAAGCGAGATGCCACATATCCCAGAGGAGTTATCGATCCTGCCAGTGCGTGGACTCGTTATTTTTCCGGGGACGATCATTCCGCTGACCATTCAGCGTGCCGCGTCGCTCAAACTGCTCGATGATACTTTGCCGCGAACAAAAGTGATCGGGCTGCTGACGCAGCGCGATGAGGCGAAGGACGATCCAACACCACAAGACCTCTACACGGTCGGCACGGCTGCGCTTGTGCTCAAACTTTTACGTCAGGCGGAAGATAATGTGCTGGTCATCGTGCAGGGATTACGTCGCTTTTCACTCCGCAAAATCGTAGCCACGTCGCCCTTCCTGCGTGCCGAGATTGATTTGCCCGAATCGATTATACCGGAGCCAAGCAAGGAGTGGGAGGCCACGTTCCGAAACTTGCGCGATTCCGCCGCCAGATTGTTCGAGCTGGCGCCGGACGCGCCGGAACAAGCGCGCCTGATGATTCTGAACATCGAAAGTCCGGAGCAACTTGCTGATTTTCTCGCGCCCAATCTCAATGTGGATATCGCGCAAAAGCAGGCGCTGCTCGAAGAGTTGGATGTCGAAAAGCGCGTACGGGCAGTACAGAAACAGATATCTGCCCAGTTGGAAATTGCTGAGATCCAGCAAAAATTGCAAAAAGATGTGGCCTCGCAATTTTCCGATGCGCAGCGACGCGCCTATTTGCGTTCGCAAATCAAGGCGATCCAGCGCGAGCTGGGCGAAGCTGAAGGCGGCGGCGAGGAGCAGGCCCAGCAATTGCGTGCCCGGCTAGAGGAAGCCAAGCCGCCAGAAGAGGTAATGAAACAGGCCGAGCGCGAATTGAAGCGCCTCGATTTCATTCCTCCGGCCAGCCCGGAATTCTCGGTCATTGTCAGTTACATCGAGATCATCGCCGATCTGCCTTGGAACAATTTCAGCCAGGACAATCTCGATCTCGATCAGGCGCAGAAAATTCTCGACCGCGATCACTACGATCTGGAAAAAGTAAAAAAGCGGCTGATCGAATACCTGGCCGTGCGCAAACTCAATCCACAGGGCCACGGCGCGATCCTCTGTTTTCTGGGGCCGCCTGGCGTGGGAAAAACCAGTCTCGGTCAATCAATCGCCGACGCGCTGGGCCGGAAATTTGTCCGGATCAGTCTGGGCGGTATGCGCGACGAAGCGGAAATCCGCGGACATCGTCGCACGTACATCGGCTCGATGCCGGGACGTATCATTCAGGAGCTGCGCCGTTGCGGCACCCGCAATCCGGTTTTCATGCTCGATGAGATTGACAAGATCGGCGCTGATTTTCGTGGGGACCCTGCGAGCGCATTGCTCGAAGTGCTCGACCCGCGACAAAACAACGCGTTTGTCGATCGTTATCTCGATGTGCCCTTCGACCTGTCGCAGGTGATTTTTATCGGCACCGCGAATTACATCGATGGCGTGCCCGAACCGTTGCGCGATCGAATCGAAGTGATTTCACTGCCCGGTTACACCGAGCGCGAAAAACTCGAGATCGCCAAGCGATATCTTGTTAGACGGCAGTTGGAGGAAAACGGACTCAAGCCCGAGCAGGTTGAATGGCAGGACGAAGCGCTCCGGCGGATTATTAACGATTACACACACGAAGCAGGCGTCCGTGAACTTGAACGTCAGATCGCATCTGTTTGTCGTGGAATTGCGTCCC
>Ga0307312_10002250_pt1 | contig 10112 bp, 9 predicted proteins | sample ER_DNA_202_FD_194489 | JGI IMG/M metagenome (GOLD analysis project Ga0307312, IMG submission 194489) | Bulk soil microbial communities from the East River watershed near Crested Butte, Colorado, United States - ER_DNA_202 | ecosystem: Environmental > Terrestrial > Soil > Floodplain | place: USA...
GAAGGGACGTCGGGGTCGGTAGGCGGAGGCGCAGACGGATCCGTCGGAGGTGCGGGGGTCTGCGGATCCGGATCGGGCTTGCGCGGGGGCGGCGGTGGTGACGGGGCCGGCGGTCGCGGGGGCGGGAGCGGCGCAGGCGAGGAAGGGACCGGCACGGAAACCGTCGACGCGACCTGGGAGCTCTCGACAACGCGAGACCTGCTGTCGGGCGGAGGGTTGTCGTCCTGTGCCGGCGGAGGCGCCGGAAGTGCGACGACCATCGCGGCACTGGACGACGCCAACCCGTCTGGTCGTCTGGTGGCGAGCTTCTTCCCGAGCGGATCGGGCGTCGGAAGCAACAGGGAGAGAAGCCGCGCCTGGTGGCCCGCGACCCCGGACGACGCCGCGAAGGTGCGGCTGTCCTGAACGCCGAGAACTGCGCTGTTCAGAGAGATTGCGACGTTGGAGCTCTGGCCACCGCCGACACCTGGGAGCAGAGGTAGACCGGGTAGAGCGAGGCCGACCCACAGCGCGCTCGCGAACGTCGCCGTCGCGGCAAGTCCCGCCGACTCGAAAGTCGACAGGAGCCTCGAAGCCATCGAGGGCCGTGTGGGTGTTCGCCGCTTGTTCTCCATCTCGCCAACCGCAGGTACTTGCTCCAAACATCGACCGTCACCGGCTGGGAGGGCGTCCCTCATCCGGGGGAGCAGGGCCACGTAGAACCGCTAAAGGACGGCGCCAAAATCCACTTCCCGGGTGTCCGCGTAGGCGCGTTTGAAGGGGTCGATTGCCGATCCCGAATCGCAAGAAGGGGGAGTTCAGGTGAAAAAGCTTCTCGTAGTGATCGGCGCGCTCGGGCTCGTACTCGGACTGGTTGTCGCGGGGGGAGCTGCGGCGCGCAGCGAGGCAGTGCGGGTTCAGATCGGCGCCACGATGGTCGCCGGAGACGAGACACCGACTCCGAAAGGAGAGGTCGCCTCGGCGCGCGGATCGTTCACCGGCACGCTGACGAAGTCCGATACCGGCGCGGTCCTCAACTGGGATCTGTCGTTCGGTGGTCTCACGGGCGATGCCGTCGCCGCCCACATCCACATCGCCGCCCGTGGCACGCCGGGACCGGTGGTGGTACCGCTCTGCAGTCCCTGCACGAGTGGTGCGACCGGTACAGCGAACATCAACGCGACCGTGCTCGATGCGATTCAGACCGATCGGGCCTACGTGAACGTCCATACGAAGACGAATCCCGCGGGTGAGATCCGTGGCCAGGTGTCGCCGGCGGCGACCCTGAAGACCGCACTGCGCGCGTCTCAGGAGCGTCCGAAGCCCAAGGGCAACGTTCGCCGTGGGCACGGCGCCTTTACCGTCACGATCACCAAGCAAGGCTCCTCGGCCGTCCTCGTCTGGCAGTTGACGTTCAGCCGGCTGACCGGCAAGGCGATCGCAGCGCACATCCACAGCGGTGCGCGTGGCAAGTCAGGTCCGGTGATCGTGCCGCTCTGCGCGCCCTGTAAGTCAGGAGCCCGAGGACGTGCGACGGTCAACGCGTCGGTCCTGAACGCCCTCGAGTCTGGCCGTACCTACGTGAACGTGCACACGGCCAAGAATCCGGCCGGTGAGATCCGCGGCCAGCTCGGCGCCGCGGCGTTGACAATCTCGTAACTCGCAGAACCCCGAACGAGGCCCGGCCACAATCCGGGCCTCGTTCGAGTGAACGGGAAGACAGGACCGGGATAGTGTCTCCGCGTGAAGAGCGCCGCTCGTGCGGTCGTAATCGGCGGCGGCGTCGGCGGCTGCTCGATCCTCTACTGGCTCACGCGACTCGGCTGGGACGACGTCGTGCTCTGCGAGCGTGCCGAGCTGACGAGCGGCTCGACTTTCCACTCGGCCGGTCTGGTGGGGCAGCTCCGTGGCTCGCTCAGCCTCACGAAGATGATGATGAGCTCGGTCGAGCTCTATCGAACACTCGGGGAAGAGGTCGGCCTCGAGACGGGCTGGCACGAGGTCGGATCGTTACGCCTCGCGTCGTCCGAGGAACGGATGGAAGAGCTCGCGCGCCAGGCCGGCTGGGCAAAGACCTTTGGACTGCCGCTCGACCTCCTCTCGGCCGAAGCTGCACAGCGTCTGTTTCCGCCGATGTCGACCGCCGGCGTGCTCGGCGCCGCATACCTGCCGACGGACGGTTACATCGACCCGAGTCAGTTGACCTTCGCGCTAGCCGAAGGCGCCCGCCGGGGCGGCGCCGAGATCTACACGAACACGCGCGTCACCGCGATCGACGTCGACCGCAACCGGGTCAGAGGTGTCGTCACCGATCGGGGTGAGATACATGCGGAGATCGTCGTCGACGCAGGTGGAATCTTCGCGGGTGAGATCGGAAGGCTGGTCGGCGTGAACGTCCCTGTGATCCCGATGGCTCACGAGTACCTGATCACGAAGCCGCACGGCGTCCCGCTGGACGTGCCGACGATGCGCGACCCCTCTCTGCTCGTCTACTTTCGTGGTGAGTCCGGCGGCCTCGTCATGGGCGGGTACGAGCGGCAGCCCGCGCCGTGGTCGCTCGACGGTATCCCGGCGGACTTCAACGGGAGGCTGCTCGCCGAGGACTGGCCACGCTTCGAGGAGCTGATGGAGGGCGCACTCGTACGCGTGCCCGAGCTCGGGGACGCGGAGGTCATCAAGTTGATCAACGGACCCGAAGCCTTCACCCCTGACGGCGAGTTCATCCTCGGCCCGTCGGACGTCCGCGGCTTCTGGATCGCCGCCGGCTTCTGCGCACACGGGCTCGCGGGCGCAGGGGGGATGGGGCAGCTGCTGGCCGAGTGGATCGTCGAGGGCCTGCCGAGCCTGGACGTCTGGGAGATGGACTCGCGTCGCTTCGGGCGCCACTACGAGAGCCGCGAGTACACGCTCGCGCGCACGACCGAGGTCTACTCGACGTACTACGACGTCAAATACCCCGGACACGAGCGCAAGGCCGGGAGGCCTCTGCGCGTGTCACCGACGTACGCACGCGCGCAGGAGCTCGGGGCTGTCTTCGGAGAGAAGTCCGGCTGGGAACGCGTGAACTGGTTCGAGCCGAACGCGGTTCTCGGCAATGAGTCGCTGAGACCGCGCGGTTGGGCCGGCCGGCTCTGGTCACCGGCGATCGGAGCCGAGCACGTCGCTTGCCGCACGTCTGCCGCGCTCTTCGACGAGACCTCCTTCGCGAAGATCGAGATCGTGGGGAAGGCGGCAGCTGACTTCCTCGAGCGGCTGTGTGACAACAAGGTCGCGCGGGACGTTGGGGCTGTCACCTACACGCAGATGCTCAACGAGCGTGGTGGGATCGAGTGCGATTTCACTGTCACGCGGCTCGCCGAGAACCGCTTCCGCATCGTCACGGGGACAGCCTTCGGCCGACACGACCAAGCGTGGATCCGCCTGCATGCGCCCGAAGGCGTGCAGGTCGAGGACGTCACCTCGAGGTACGCATGCCTCGGGCTCTGGGGTCCGAACGCACGGGCGATCCTCCAGCCGCTGACGACGGAGGAGCTCACGTTCCCCTACATGCGCGCGCGCGAGTTGACCGTCGGCTCCGTCCCGTGTCTCGCGTTGCGGGTCACCTACGTCGGCGAGCTCGGCTGGGAGCTCTATTGCCCGGTCGAGTACGGCCTCCGCCTCTGGGACACGATCTCGGAGGTCGGTCGCGAACACGGTCTCGTAGCGGGCGGTTACAAGGCGGTCGACTCGCTCCGGCTCGAAAAGGGTTACCGCGTGTGGGGCTCCGACATCAGCCCCGAGGACACGCCCTTCGAAGCGGGTCTGGGCTTCGCTGTCAAGCTCGACAAGGGCGACTTCATCGGACGGGACGCCTTGCTGGCCGCAAGCGAGCCTGCTCGCCGCCTCGCGTGTCTCGTACTCGACGATCCACGTTCGGTGGCGCTCGGCTCCGAGCCCGTCCGTGTCGGCGGCGAGATCGTGGGGCGGGTCACGAGCGGGGGTTACGGCTATACGGTCGAGCGCTCGATTGCCTACGCCTACTTACCGGCAGCGGCAGTGGTCCCCACGACGAGAGTCGAGGTGGAGATCTTCGGCCAGTGGATCCCGGGCGCCGTCGTCGAGGAGCCGCTGTTCGACCCGAAGGGCGAGCGCATTCGTGCCTAGGGATCGCCAGGTGGAGCCCGAGCAGTTGGCCGAACGGGTCTGGCCGGGACAGCAGGTTGCGATCGAGCCGCTCGGCGGCGGGATCACGAACCGCAACTTCAAGGTCGAAGCCGATGGAGGAACGTTCGTCCTTCGGATCGGCGGGAAGGACACCGAGCTCCTCGGGATCGACCGCTCGGCCGAGCACGCCGCCTCGAGCGTTGCGGCCGATCTCGGCCTGGGGCCCGAGGTGGTCGCATACGTGGAGCCCGAGGGCTACCTCGTCACCCGGTATGTCGACGGCGAGGTCGGGAAGGTCGACGTCGATCGGGTCGGCGCCGCCCTTCGCCGGCTCCACCACGGCCCCACCTTTCCGGGGCGCTTCGACAGCTTTCGTGTCGTCGAGACCTATCGCACCACCGCGCGCGAGCACGGCGTCGGCGTGCCGTCCGCGTACGAGCCCGCGAAAGAGCTCGCGAACCAGATCGAGCGCCGCCGCTCCCGCGCGCCCCTCCGGCCCTGCCACAACGACCTGCTGAATGCAAACTTCATCGACGACGGCGCCCGCCTCTGGCTCGTCGACTGGGAGTACGCGGGCATGGGCGACCCGTTCTTCGACCTCGGGAACTTTGCCGTCAACCATGAGCTCACCGAGGAGTCCGAGCGCGTGCTTCTCTCGGCGTACGGCAGCGACGACGCCGAGGCACTCGTCCTGATGCGCTTCATGTCCGATTTCCGGGAGGCGATGTGGGGCGTCGTGCAGCTCGCGATCTCGGAGCTCGACTTCGACTTCGCCGCCTACGCCGAGGAGCATTTCGAGCGGCTCGCCCGGACCGCGGCTGAGCCCCGTTTCCGCGCTGCACTTCAGACGCCGTAGAAATGAGCTCGCGAGCCTCGGTGGACACGAGTACGCACGCTCGAGCCGGCTCGCTTGATTGACACATGCGCGGCGTCGTGTCTAAATCGGCCGCAATCCCTACCTGGAGGGCAAACCCGTATGGTGGACATCCACGACGAGACGCCCGGCGAGGCGGCTCGCGACGCGGCCGATCTCGCCCGCTTCGGCTACAAGCAAGAGCTTCGCCGCACGTTGGGCGTTTTCAGCTCGTTCGCCGTCGCATTCAGCTACATCTCGCCGTCGACCGGCATCTTCGCGCTCTTCTTTCTGGGCCTCACGACAATCGGCGGGGTCTTCTTCTGGAGCTGGCCGATCGTGGCGCTGGGCCAGTTCATCATCGCTCTGACCTTCGCGGAGCTGTCGAGCCACTATCCGGTCGCAGGATCGGTCTTCCAGTGGACCAAGTACCTGTCCGGGAAGACCTACTCCTGGTTCGCCGGCTGGATCTATCTGTTCGCCGGCATCCTGACCGTCGCGTCCGTTTGCGTGACGCTGCCCTTGGCGCTCATCCCGGCGCTCAACGGCATGGGCTGGAACGTCTCGAGCAGTCTCCATCACCAGCGGATCGTCGCGGTCGCCACCCTTGCCGCGATCACGATCCTGAACATCTTCGGGGTGAGGCTCGTCGCGCTGATCAACAACACCGGCGTGATCTTCGAGATTCTGGGGATGGTCGTTTTCGCGTTCATCCTCGCGATCTTCCACAACCACCAGGGCGTCGGGGTGATCTTCCACACGGGCGGGCAGTCGCTCACCGTCAGCACATTCCTCGTGGCGATGTTCATGAGCCTCTACGTGATCTACGGCTTCGACACCGCGTCGACGCTCGCCGAGGAAACGAGAGACCCGCGCCGCGAGGCGCCCAAGGCGGTCCTTGCCTCGGTCGTCGGTGCCTTCGTGGTCGGGGCCATCTTTCTCTGGGCCACGTTGATGGCGGTCCCCAACATGGGCGCCGCAATCAAGGGCGCGTTCGGGCCTGCGCAGATCATCGATGCGAACTTCTCGAACGCGTTCGCGACCGTGTACCTGCTCGTGGTTGCAGCGGCGATCTTCGTCTGCTGTCTCGCGATCCAGGCTTCGACGATCCGCCTCTGCTTCGGCATGTCGCGCGACGAGCAACTGCCCGGATCGAGCTTGCTTCGCGTAGTGCACCCACGCTTGCACACGCCGATCGGCGCCTGCATAGCGGTCGGCGTCTTCGCGTTCATCCCGATGCTGCAGTACACGGGCGCGGCGATCGTCGCAATCGCGGCTACCGGGATGATCTATCTCAGCTACCTCATCTGCAATCTCGCGGTCATCCGTGCCCGGCTGCGCGGCTGGCCGCGAACGGCCGCACCGTTCTCGCTCGGCAAGTGGGGAATCCCGATCACGGCCCTCGGGCTTCTCTGGGGCGGTGGGATGCTCGTCAATTTCGCCTGGCCACGTGTTGCGACCAACCCGACTCCGAACGAGACGGGCAAGCTGCTCAACTTCCACTGGCACTGGCTGAACGACCAGCCGATCCTGTGGACGGTTGCGATCTTCATTGCGTTGGTGGGCGCTATTTACTTCGTTCTCGTGCAGCGCACGAAGCCTGCGCACCTCCAGGCGCCCGAGGGCGAGGTGTACGCGGAAGAAATGCCGGCGGCGGCTACGGCGCCGACGACGTAAACCTCCTTTCATGAGTGAGGCCGGGTTCTTGCCCGGCCTCACTCGCTTGCACTCCGCTAGCGCGAGACCGCGCAGCCGTCCTTGCCGGCGTCGGCGTCAAGCGAGAACGGCCGCCAGCCCAGCTGACACAATCATTCGCAGGAGGACAGCGGCTGATGTTCGAGCACCCGAGGCCGCGGAAGCTATGAGCAATGGCGGGAGAGTCGTTGTCGGCGAGTGAGCCCGCTCGCAGGCGAGTTGTCGTCGTTGGCGGGGGCTTCGGTGGCCTGCAGGCCGCTCGCAAGCTCAGAGACGCCCCGGTCGACGTGACGCTTGTCGACCGGCAGAACTTCCATCTCTTCCAGCCCCTCGTCTACCAGGTCGCGACCGGTGCGCTATCGGCTGCCGAGGTCGCCACACCGCTTCGGGGGGTCTTCAAGCGCCAGGCGAACGTTCGCGTTGTGCTGGCGGAGGTGAGCGGCTTCGATCTCGAACGACGGCAGGTCCTGCTCGATCACTTGCCGAACGGTGCGCGCGGAGAGCGGCTCGACTACGACACCCTGGTCGTGGCGGGCGGGTCGCGGTACTCCTACTTCGGCCACGATGACTGGAGAGAACGCGCACCGGAACTGAAGTCGCTCGCCGGCGCCCTCGACATCCGCAACAGGATCCTCACTGCGTTCGAAGCCGCTGAGATCGAGCCCGACGAGGAACGGCGACGGAGCTGGCTGACGTTCGTCGTCGTCGGGGGCGGCCCGACGGGTGTCGAGATGGCCGGGCAGATCGCCGAGCTCGCCCGCGAGACGTTGCGCCGCGACTTCCGCCACGTCGACACTCGAGCCGCGCGCGTGCTTCTCGTCGAGACCGCCGACCGCATCCTCACCGGCTTTCCGCCCTCGCTCTCGCACAAGGGCGAACGTGCGCTCGAGAAGCTCGGGGTAACGCCGTTCGTTGGACACACGGTGGTCGACGTCGGGTCGGCCTCCGTGGCGATTCGCTCTGCGAACGGCGAGATCGAGGATGTCGGCGCACGGACTGTCATCTGGGCTGCCGGCGTCGCCGCGTCGCCGCTCGCCACGGCGCTGGCGTCTGCCGAGGGGTCGGAGGTCGATCGAGCTGGTCGCCTGACCGTCACGGCGGGCCTGACGCTGCCCGACCACCCAGAGGTCTTCGCGATCGGCGACATGGTCCGCATCGCGCTAGCGAGCGGCGAGATCTTGGCGCTGCCCGGGCTTGCCCCCGTCGCGATGCAGGAAGGACGCTACGTCGCCCAGGCGATCCGGAACCACCTCCGCGGACGCGCATCGAAAGACTTCAAGTACGTGGACAAGGGCAATCTGGCCACGATCGGTCGCTCGAAAGCGGTCGCAGACGTCAAGGGAATTCACATCAGTGGCTTCCCGGCCTGGGTCACCTGGCTCGTCGTACATCTCTTCTACTTGATCGGGTTCCAGAACAGGCTCCTCGTCGTGACCCGCTGGACATTCAGCTTCATCACGCGCGGCCGAGGAGCCCGCCTCATCAGCGAGAGCAGGTGACGATTACCTCGGTAGCTGATTGCCGCCTGCAGGAAACGCGCGTTTCCCGGTAGGCCGGATGCAGGATCTGAGAGGGCCGCCAAGCGGCCCTCTCATGCGCCTTAGGTCGAGGCGAGGGCGCGACGCCGGTTGAAGCTCTCGATCCGCCCTCCGCTCGAGACCGCGCGCTCGCGCCCGGTGTAAGCGGGATGGCAGTTCGAGCAGACGTCGACCGAGATCTTCTCCGCGGTCGAACTGATGGTGAAAGACGTGCCACAAGACGCGCAGAGCACGTCGACAAGATGCAGGTTTGGATGCTGCGTCACAGATTTCCTCCTTAGGTGACGACGGGTCGCCAATGGCGCTCACCCATCAGATGCATAAACGTCAAAGGGCGCGCCGGTGTTCCCGTGGCGACGGAGAGCCAACCACGCGCACTAGAGTCCTAGAGATGTCCGTACGCAGGAGGTCGGCTTCGAGATGACGAACGCCAGCGTCGATAGTCGTTCCACACCGCTACCGCCTGGGAGCGAGGCGCCCGACTTCACACTCCCTTCGACGCCCGACCAGAGCGTGTCGCTCACCGATTTCCGGGGACAGCCCGTGATCCTCGCTTTCTACCCGGAGGACTTCAGCCCGGTCTGCTCGGATCAGCTGGCCCTGTACCAGGAGCTCCTGCCCGAGTTCCAGAAGTTCAATGCGGAGCTCCTGGGCATCTCGGTGGACGGGGTCTGGTGCCATCTCGCCTTCGCGAAGGATCGCAACCTGCATTTCCCCCTGCTCTCCGACTTCGAGCCCAAGGGGGAGGTCTCGCGGACGTATCACGCATACCGCACCGAAGACGGTACGAGCGAGAGGGCCCTGTACGTGATCGATGGGGAAGGCATCGTGCGCTGGAGCTACGTGTCTCCTGTCGGCTTGAACCCCGGCGCCGACGGGATCCTCAGCGCTCTGGAGGACATGGAGAAGGGGGTAGCCCAATGAGCAGAACTCAATGGGGAGCCACACTCACGATGCCGGTCACCGAAGACCGGGACCACATGCAGGGGCCGGCGGACGCCCCGGTGACGCTCCTCGAGTACGGCGACTACGAGTGTCCGTACTGCGGCGCCGCGTATCCGATCATCAAGGAGGTGCAGGCCCGGATGGGCGAGAGGCTGCGGTTCGTGTTTCGCAACTTCCCGATCACGACCTCGCATCCGCATGCCGAACAGGCCGCCGAGGCCGCCGAGGGAGCGGCGCAGCAGGGCAGGTTCTGGGAGATGCACGACGTCCTCTACGAGAACCAGAGGCGCCTGGGTGAGTCCGACCTCCGCTCCTACGCGGAGACGCTCGGACTCGACGTCGAGCAGTTCGACAAAGAGCTGGCCGAGCACGTCCACGCCGCGCGCGTCCGGGAGGACTTCATGAGCGGCGTGCGGAGCGGCGTGAACGGCACGCCGGGCTTCTATATCAACGGTGCCAGGCATGATGACTCGTACGACGTCGCGACCTTGCTCGCCGCTCTTGAGCGAGCTGCGGCGTAGCTCTAGGCGGGCGTTCCGGCCTCGACCCAGCCTTGAAAGACGGCGATTTGCTCGTCTGACCAGGCCCCGTCGCAGGGCATCGTGCCGTTGCGGAGGCGCTCGAGTATGGCGTCGCTGTTTCGCGCGACATCGTCGTGTGACCACAGGTCGAAGGCCCACTTCATCGACTGGCGGTCGCCCTCCCGAAAGAGCGGCCTGATGTCCTGCTCGAAGCTCACCGGCTGATCATTCATCGGCTGACTCCTCCCAGAAGAAGACCGGCTGTGCGGGCCAGGTCTGTACGTCGGCCAGCTTTCGCCATTCATCGAGCCTGTCGCGCAGCGCCGGTTGAAGGAAGTCGTCTATGAGCGCATCTGCACTCCACTCCGGCTCCTCGCCCTCGAGCACGAAGACCGCCTCGCGGTGAGTGAGGTAGACCGCGAGCCGCTTGAATCCGGC
>Ga0307312_10002251_pt1 | contig 10111 bp, 9 predicted proteins | sample ER_DNA_202_FD_194489 | JGI IMG/M metagenome (GOLD analysis project Ga0307312, IMG submission 194489) | Bulk soil microbial communities from the East River watershed near Crested Butte, Colorado, United States - ER_DNA_202 | ecosystem: Environmental > Terrestrial > Soil > Floodplain | place: USA...
CCACCACCACGGGGTGGGGGAGGGCTGACCGCCCCGGGCCGGCAACGCTGCCGGACGGTCCGGCTGGAGGACCGATCCGGCCTCCGACAATTCGTTCACGTACGATACGCCGGCCATGACCGACCTCGGCCCGAGCCTCGCCACGCCCTATCGGACGCATACATGCGGCCAGCTTCGGGCGTCAGACGCGGGCACCGAGGCGCGCCTCGCCGGCTGGATCCACCGCCGCCGCGACCATGGCCAGCTGATCTTCCTCGACCTGCGCGATCGCCATGGGATCACACAGGTGGTGGTCGATCGGAGCGCCGATCCGGAGGCCCACGCGATCGCCAGTCGCGTTCGGAGCGAGTATGTCGTGACCGTCGCGGGCGAGGTCACGCCGCGCCTGCCCGGCACCGAGAATACCCGCCTGGCGACCGGCGAGATCGAGCTCCGTGGCTCCGACTTCCGGATCCTGTCGGAGGCGAAGACCCCGCCCTTCTACATCAACGAGCCGGACGCCCCGATCGACGAGACGCTCCGCCTCCAGTACCGCTACCTCGACATCCGCCGCGAGCCCATGCAGCGCCGGCTCCTCCTTCGCAGCCGCCTCGTCCAGTCGATCCGCGAGGTTCATCACGCCAACGGATTCATCGAGGTCGAGACGCCGAACCTGATCAAGAGCACGCCGGAGGGCGCTCGCGACTTCATCGTCCCGTCGCGGCTCCAGCCGGGCACCGTCTACGCGCTGCCGCAGAGCCCGCAGCAGCTCAAGCAGCTGCTCATGGTCGCGGGCATCGATCGCTATTTCCAGATCGCCCGCTGCTTCCGCGACGAGGACCTTCGCGGGGACCGCCAGCCGGAGTTCACCCAGCTGGATCTCGAGATGAGCTTCGTCGACGAGGACGCCGTCATGGCGTTCGTCGAGACGATGACGATCGCCGTATCGGAGGCGACGACGCCCGACCGACCGATCCAGACCGTGCCGTTCCCGCGCTTCACGTACGAGGAGGCCCTCGAGCGCTTCGGGACCGACAAGCCGGACGTCCGCTTCGGGATGGAGTTGATCGACCTGGCGCCGCTGCTCGCGCCCGACGGCGTGCACGCCGCACCGTCCGGGTTCCGGGTCTTCGACGAGGCGCTCGCTTCAGGTGGTCGGGTCAAGGCGATCGTCGCGCCCGGGATGGGCAGCGCCAGTCGGAGCCAGGTCGACGAGTTGACCGAGCTCGCGAAGCGGTTCGGGGCGAAGGGACTGGCCTCGCTCGCAATCGACGAGAACGGCGCCGTGCGCAGCCCGATCGCGAAGTTCCTCGGCGACGATCTCGTCGAACGGCTGGTCGCACATGTCGGCGCCAGCCCGGGCGATCTCGTCCTCGTCGTCGCCGACACTGCCGCGATCACGGCTGAGGTCCTCGGCCGGCTGCGGGTCGAGCTGGGCAACCGCCTCGAGTTGGCCGATCCGATCGTCCTTGCCTATTGCTGGGTCCACCGCTTCCCGATGTACCAGTGGGATGCCGAGGGCGGCCGCTGGGATGCGACCCACAATCCGTTCAGCGGCGTCGTCCCCGAGGACGAGGAGCTCCTCGTCACGACGTCCGGTGATCCGTTGAAGCCCTCCCCGGACGACCCGGCGGGTCGGGCCCGGGCGCTCCAGTACGACATCGCCCTCAATGGCTGGGAGCTGGGTGGCGGCTCCATCCGGATCCACCGTCGCGACCTCCTCGCCCGGAGCTTCGCGCTCCAGGGCCAAACGGCCGAGGGCATGCAGGAGAAGTTCGGGGCGGTCCTCGATGCCTTCGAGTTCGGCGCCCCGCCGCACGGCGGGATCGCCATCGGGATCGACCGCTGGGCAGCGTTGCTCGCCGACCAGACGAACATCCGCGAGGTGATGGCCTTCCCGAAGACGCAATCGGGGAGCGACCTCATGCTTGCGGCGCCATCGGCACCCGATCCCTCCCAGTACGCCGAGCTCGGCCTCCGCTTCATCGGGCTGCCGGAGCGGCCGAAGCCGTGACCACGAAGCCGAATTGCCCGGCTCGACCCATTGGCGGCGAGGTCCCCCGCTGAGCGAGGCGACGGAGTCGCGGCTGCCTGGGCCGCTCGAGGCGATCGCTCGACGGCCACATCTGGGGGCTCTGCTCGGGGCGATGTGCATCGCCTTCTCCGGGATCTTCTACCGCTATGCGGAGGTGTCACCCTCGACCGGGGTCGTCTTCCGCTGCCTGTTCGGCCTGCCGGTCCTGATCGCCGTCGCAGTCATCGAGCAGCGACGCTACGGCCCGCTGCCGACCGCCACGATCCGCCTGGCGGCCATCGCGGGCGTGTTCTTCGCCGGCGACCTCCTGTTCTGGCACCACGCGATCGAGGCGGTTGGGGCCGGGTTGGCGACCGTCCTCGGCAACCTCCAGGTGCTCGTCGTCGGCTTCGTGGCCTGGGCCGTGTTCCGGGAGCGGCCGTCGCGTTCGATCCTCGCCGCGCTGCCCGTGGTGGTCGTCGGGGTGGCACTCATCTCCGGGGCCGTGGGGAGCGGGGCATATGGCGCGGCGCCCGCTCTGGGGGTCGTCCTCGGTCTCGCGACCGCCTTCTGCTACGCCGGCTACCTCCTGGTCATCCGCCGTGGCGGGCGCGACCTCCGCCGACCGGCCGGCCCGGTCGCGATCGCGACAGCATCGACCGCCGCCGTGGCGGTCCTCGTCGGGTTCGTCGGCGGCGACCTGAACCTCGCGCCGGCCCTGCCGAGCCTCGCCTGGCTGGCGGTTCTAGGGCTGACGTCGCAATCCGCGGGCTACCTGCTCATCTCCCTGTCGCTGCCGCGACTGCCCGCCGTCGTGACCTCGATGATCCTGCTCGCCCAACCGGTCGCGAGCGTCATCCTGGCGATGGTCCTGCTGGGGGAATCGCCCTCGCCGACGCAGCTCGCCGGGGTCGCCCTCGTCGTGGGTGGCATCGCCATTGCCACGTTGCCAGGGCGGGGCCGGGCCGCGGTCACCCCAAGGCGCTCGCCTGCGGCCGGGTCCTGACTGGCGTCTCTCGGAGACTCTGCCGGCGTCCTCAGTCCGGATCCGGACCGGCTGCCTGGCCGTACGGCGCGAGCGCGGGACCCTCGAGCGGGCCGTCGTCGGGGTCGTCGGCGATGGTTGCCCCCCATTCGTGCACGTGGCCGCCCGCCGGCTCCGAGGGGCCTGCATACGGCGGCAGGTCCGCACGCGCGACTGAGCGATCGTTCGTCACGCCGGGGTCGCCCAGGGCGAAGAGCCGCCGCTCCACGCTGCCGGCGAGATCCTCGACGATCGCGGGCGGCATCCTGGTCGGGTCGACGGCGCGAAGGGCGGCCAGAGCGGTGACGGGCAGCAGCACCGGCCAGCCCGGCTTGCCTTCAAAGGTCGGAACGAGCAGGGCAGCCGCGCCGGGTCCATGCGCCTCGATCAGTGAGGTCACGGTTTCAGGGCCCACCCAGGTCAATCGCGCGGGCCAGATGAGCGCCCCGGTCGTCTCCCGGACGGTTGCCGCCGCGACCTCGATGCCGCGGGCCATCTGACCGGCCGGCCCGACATCCTCTGGCGCGGGTTCGGCCAGCGTCACCGGTGATCCGGCAAGGGCCGTGGCCACGGTGCCGTCCGGGTCGTGGGCGACGATGACGATCGGGGTCGCCCCGCCGGACCAGGCGACGTCGGCAATCCTCCGGACCGCCGGCAGGCCGTCGGCATCGGCGAGCGCCGATTCGGTCGATGCCGCAAGGACGATGGCTGCAACCGTCACGCCCGGATGCTAGCAGGCGCGCTGGGCAGCGAGCAGCGCGCCCAGCCCGGCGCGCCGGACAGTGAGAGCGCGCCCGCGCGGCGCTTGCCGAAGCGCTCGATCGGGATTCCTCGGGACGTGTGCGACAATGCGCCACCCATGACCGACATCGCCCGCTCCACCATGCCCGCCTCGAGTGACCACGACTCGACCGCGGCGGGTTCGGTCTCGATCCGGGCGGACCTTCGCAATCTCGCCATCGTCGCCCATGTCGACCACGGCAAGACGACCCTCGTCGACGCGATGCTCCGCCAGACCGGCACGTTCCGAGCGAACCAGGCCGTAGTCGACCGGGTTCTCGACTCCGGTGATCTCGAGCGCGAGAAGGGCATCACCATCCTCGCCAAGCAGACGACCATCGACCACGCCGGCATCCGCCTCAACATCGTCGACACCCCGGGTCACGCCGACTTCGGCGGCGAGGTCGAGCGCTCGCTGCTCATGGTCGACTCGGTCCTGCTCCTCGTCGACGCCGCCGAGGGTCCGTTGCCGCAGACCCGCTACGTCCTCCAGAAGGCGATGGCTCGCCACCTGCCGGTCGTCGTGGCGATCAACAAGATCGACCGATCGGACGCGCGCCCGTCGGAGGTCCTCGACGAGATCTACGAGCTGTTCATGGACCTCGGCGCCGACGAGCACCAGATCGAGTTCCCGGTCGTCTACACGAATGCCAAGCTCGGGACGGCGACGCGCTCGCTCGACGACCCTGGGTCGGACCTCGCGCCGCTTCTCGATCTCCTCGTCGAGGTGACGCCACCGCCATCCTTCGTCGAGGGCCACCCGCTGCAGCTGCTCGTCACGAACTTGTCCGCCAACGAATACGTGGGGCGGATGGCCGTCGGGCGGATCTGGAACGGCCGGATCCGGATCGGCCAGCGGATCACGGTCCTGCGCGAGGAGGCCGACGACACCGCCGGTTCGGTCGAACCCGGTCGCGTCGTGACGATCAGCGGCACCGTCACGGCGCTCCAGACGGCCCACGGGATCGATCGGGTCGACATCGCCGAGGCTGGACCAGGCGATATCGTCTCGGTCGCCGGGCTGCCGGAGGTGACGATCGGCGACACGCTGACCGACCCGTCCGATCCGCGGCCGCTACCGCGGCTCGACGTCGACGCGCCGACGCTGAGCATGACGTTCGGGGTGAACACCTCGCCGCTCTCCGGTCGCGAGGGCAAGTTCGTGACGTCGCGCCAGATCAAGGCCCGCCTCGACAGGGAGACCCTCGGCAACGTCTCGATCGAGGTCCGCCCGACCGAGAGCGGCGACACGTTCGAGGTCCGCGGCAGGGGTGAGCTCCAGCTCGCCGTCCTGATCGAGCAGATGCGGCGCGAGGGCTTCGAGCTGACCGCGTCTCGCCCCGAGGTCCTGCTGCGCACCGTCGACGACGAGATCCAGGAGCCGTACGAACGGATCACGATCGACATCCCGCCCGACTACATCGGCGCCGTCCAGGAGGCCCTCGCGGCCCGCAAGGGTCGCCTCGACCAGATGACGACCGATGCCGATGGCCGCGTCCGCATGGAATTCGTCCTGCCCGTCCGCGGCCTGATCGGCTATCGCGGCCAGCTCCTGACCGACACCCGCGGGACGGCCCTGCTTCACCAGATCGGCGAGGGCTATGGCCCGTGGGCCGGCGAGGTGACCCACCGCACGAACGGCGTCCTGGTCGCCGATCGGACCGGTGTTTCCAACGCCTTCGGCCTGTTCAACCTCGAGGAGCGCGGCGAGCTGTTCATCGGCGCCGGCGAAGAGGTCTACGAGGGCATGATCATCGGCGAGTGCTCGCGGTCCGGCGACATGAACGTCAACGCGACGAAAGCCAAGCAGCTGACGAACATACGGACCCACTCGCACGACGAGTCGCTCCGGCTCACGCCGCCCCGGCCGCTGACCCTCGAGTCGGCCATCGAGTTCATCGCGACCGACGAGCTCGTCGAGGTGACGCCCCAATCGATCCGGCTCCGGAAGCGCAGCCTTGCCGAGCACCAGCGCCGCCGCGAACGTGGCCGGGAGGACGGCAGCCGGCCGACCGAGGGCTACAGCGCCTGATCAGGCTGTCGCTGGCCTCCGCGTTTCGTACAGGCACATCGGCCGGCCGCTCCTCTCCCATGTGAACTCGCGCATCGAGTCATGGACCTTCTCGCCGACGCGCCGAGAGGCGAGGTTCTCGGGTGCGACGATCGACACGACCCGTCCGAACCCGAGCCTGCCCAGGACGATGTCGCGACAGGTCAGCGCGGCCTCCGTCGCGTAGCCGCGGCCCCATTCGCGTCGGGCGATGTGATAGCCGACCTCCGGCACGAGCTCGCCCTCGACCGGCTGGAGCATCGGGCCACAGTCGCCGAGGAACGCGCCGTCGGCAGCCCGCTCGACCGCCCAGAGCCCGAAGCCGTTCCTCTCGTAGCTGTCGCGGGCCCAGTGGATCCAGGCCTCGGTCTCGGCGCGCGTCTTCGGGGCGGGGTAGTGCTCCATGGCGATCGCGTCGCCGAGAATCTCGAACAGCGCGTCGACATCGTCGAAGGTCAGCTCGCGGATGGTCAGGCGATCCGTTCGGGCGACGATCCCGTCGGGAAACGAAGAGGCCCGGCGCGTGCCCATGGCTCAGCGCTCCTGGCGCAGGCTGCCGCCTTCGGTTCGGCCGTACCAGAGCCGGATGAGGACGAAGCCCCACATCCGGAACGGCCGCCAGCCGTCCGCGATCGCCGTGAGCTCGGCGTCGTCCGGCTCGGCCGGGAGGTCATACGCCGCCTTGATCGCCACCCGCGTCCGCAGGTCTGCCAGCGGGACAGCATCGGCCACCCCGGCGCCACGCAACAGCACGTGCTGCGACGACCATTCGCCGATCCCGCGGATCTCGCGGAGGCTCGCCAGCGCATCGTCGAACGGCAATGAACGTAGGCGCGCGGCGTCGAGGCGACCGTCGAGGGCGGCTCGGGCGACCTCGTGGAGGCGGTTCAGCTTCTCCGGGTTCAGCCCGGGTGCCTCTGTGACCTCGAGCAGTCGATCCGGAAGCGCGAATGCGTGCAGCGTCTGTCCACCGATCTCGAGGATTTCACCGCCGGACTCGGCCAGACCCAGCCTGATCCTCGCCGCCTGGCGCATCGAGATCCGTTGCCCGATGATCGCCTGGACCGCCGCCTCGTACGGCGAGTAGAAGCAGACCGGCCGGAGGTGGTCGAACTCGGCCTGGAGCCGGCCGATGACGGCATCGCGCCGCCCGACCTCGTCCCAACCCGTCCCGTCGTGGTCGAGCGACAGAGTCCGGGCGACCTGGCCGCGGACCGCCTCGATCGAGACCTCGGGCGATGACATGACCGCCTCGCCACTGATCCGCTCACCATCCTGCCAGACGACCGCCGCCACGGACCCGCGCCAGCCGTCGACCGGGAACGCCATCGTCAAGCGGGTGGCGTCATCGGCGAACGTGCCGCTCGCCGGCGTGAAGCCGCCGAGGAATCGCTGGGCCGCCGCAAGGCTGAACCGCCCCCGCGGCTCGATGGTGAACTCGACCATGGTGGGAGTATCGCAGCCGAGCGGATCCCTGTCGGGCCAACCGACGAGCCGGCGCAGCGGACCCGCGGCGTACAATCGCGGCCCATGGCGATCTATTTCGACCACGCCGCGACGACACCGCTCCGGCCCGAAGCGCTCGAGGCGATGCTGCCGTTCCTCACGGAGCAGTTCGGCAACCCGTCGAGCGCCCACTCGTTCGGCCGGAAGACGCGTGCAGCCCTCGACGAGGCGCACGAGCGGGTGGCCGCCCGCCTCCACGCCGAGCCGCGCGAGATCATCTTCACGTCCGGCGGCACGGAGGCGAACAACCTCGCCCTCAAGGGTGCGGCGTGGGCGGGCAAGGCCCGCGGTCATCGCATCGTGACCTCGCCGGTCGAGCACCACGCGGTCGGCCACACCCTTCGGTATCTCGAGCGCTTCGGGTTCGAGATCGTCGAGGTGCCGGTCGATCGTTACGGGCGGATCGATCCATCGGAGGTCGATGCGGCGATCGACGACAAGACGATCCTCGTCGCGATCATGCTCGCCAACAACGAGGTCGGGTCGATCCAGCCCGTCGCCGAGATCGGGCGCCGGGTGCGGAGCCATCGCAACGTCCTGTTTGCGGTCGACGCCGTCCAGGCCGCGCCGTACGTCGACATCGATGTCGAGGCGCTCGGCGCCGACATGTTGTCGATCGCAGCCCACAAGTTCGAGGGCCCGAAGGGCGTCGGCGCGCTCTACCTGCGTCACGGGACCCACATCCTCTCGCAGCAGCAGGGCGGCACGCAGGAGCGCCATCGCCGAGCCGGCACTGAGAACGTGGCGGGGATCGTCGGGCTCGCCGCGGCCTTCGAGCTGAGCTGCAACGAGCGGCCCGAAACGGTCAAGCGGCTGCGCCGCCAGCGGGAGCGCCTCAAGCAGGCGGTCCTCACGGTCGACGGCACTGAGCTCACGGGCCACCCAAAGGAGCGCCTGCCGGGTCTCCTCTCGATTGTTGCCCGCGAGACGGACGGCAACTCCGTCGCCCTGTCGCTCGATCTCGAGGGGATAGCCTGCTCCGTCGGCTCGGCCTGCACGACCGGCTCGACCGAGGTGTCCCATGTCCTGTCGGCGATGGGCTACCCGGAAGAGGAGGCGCGCGGCGCGCTGCGCATGTCGCTCGGCCGGACGACAACCGACGCCGAGATCGACACGGCCTGCGAGATCGTCCCCCGCGTCATCGCCTCGATGCGCGTCGGCGCCGTTGCTGTTGCCGCCGATCCACTCGGCCAGGGCGTTGGAGTGTGAGCCGGATCCTCGTCGCGATGTCCGGGGGCGTGGATTCGTCGGTCGCTGCGGCGCTCGTCGCGCGCGAAGGCCACGAGGCCATCGGCGTCTGGATGCGTCTCCACGACGTCGCCGATTCGTACTCGGAATTCAAGAAGAGCTGTTGCTCGCTCGACGCCGCCGACGACGCCCGGCGGGTCGCCGCCCAGCTCGGTATCCCGTTCTACGTCATGAACCTCGAGCGCGAGTTCGATGCCGGCGTCCTTCAGCCGTTCCTCGACGCGTATCTCGATGGTCGGACCCCAAGCCCGTGCGTCGACTGCAACACGTACGTCAAGTTCGGAGCGCTCCTGGGGCGCGCGCGGCACCTCTACGACTGCGAGGCCGTCGCGACCGGTCACTACGCACGTCGCGTGGTCGCCGCGGACGGTTCGGCGCGCCTCGCCCGGGCCGTCGACACCGACAAGGACCAGACCTACTTCCTCTACGGCCTCCGCCAGGATCAGCTCGATCACGCCCGTTTCCCGCTCGGCGAGCTGACGAAGCCGGAAGTGCGGGCGATCGCTCGCGAGCTCGATCTCGTGACGGCCGACAAGCCAGAAAGTCAGGAAATCTGCTTCGTGCCGGGTGGCGATTACCGGGAGGCGTTGCGGGAACGGGCCGGCTGGCAGGAGACGCCGGGGCCGATCATCGACGGCGACGGCGGCGAGCGGGTGGGGGAGCACCGCGGCGCGGCCGCCTATACGGTCGGTCAGCGACAGGGCCTCGGGGTCGCGCTTGGTGCGCCCCGCTACGTGAGCCGGATCGACCCGCTCACGAACACGATCCAGCTGGGACGGCGCGAGGACCTCGAGACGCGTGCGTTCGCGGTGGAGCGGACGACGTTCGTCAGCGGCGTGGCGCCGGGCGCCGCCGACGGCAGCTTCCGGGCGGAGGTCCGGATTCGCCATCGCGCGGCGCCCATCCCGGCGACGGTGCGGCCGGCGAGCGACGACGAGCCGTCCCGCGGCGGGCACTGGGCCGTCGAGACCGACGCGCCCGTCTGGGCCGCGGCGCCGGGTCAGGCCGCCGTGTTCTATGACGGCGACGTGGTCCTCGGTGGCGGCCGGATCAGCCGACCGGACGCCGCAGCGCGACCTGCCGGAGTCGCCCTTCGAGAGAGTTCCCCGGAGCTGAGGGCGAGCGCCTGATGATCGGGCCCGCCCCGATCCTGGCCCTCCTAGTCGGCATCTTCCATACGTCGCTCTTCGTCCTCATCCGCGGCTCCGCTGGCGGCCAGCTGCCGCTCCTCCTGCTCGCGGCGTTTCTCGGAGCCTGGGCGGGCGATGCGCTCGGCGGCCGGCTCGGGTTCGACGTGCTCCGGATCGGGGACTTCCGGCTCGTCGCCGCGTCGCTCGTCGCCTGGCTCGGGATCGGATTCATCTCGGTCGTGTCGATCCTCGGGCCGGCGCGGCGGAAGGCCGGCCCGTGAGCCGCGGCAGCGACCCGGTGGATCGGCTCGTTCGCCTGGTGGAGGGAGCGACCGATGACGACGTTCGGGCGACGACCTTCGTGCGCGGCCTCGCCCTCG
>Ga0307312_10002253_pt1 | contig 10105 bp, 11 predicted proteins | sample ER_DNA_202_FD_194489 | JGI IMG/M metagenome (GOLD analysis project Ga0307312, IMG submission 194489) | Bulk soil microbial communities from the East River watershed near Crested Butte, Colorado, United States - ER_DNA_202 | ecosystem: Environmental > Terrestrial > Soil > Floodplain | place...
CCGTGGAGCTCCTTCAACTCATCGGCGTCGAGGTCGGTGTCTTGCGTGCCCTCCCCCTTGGCCTGCTTCGCCCGATCGAGGGCTTCCTCGAACGCGTCGGAGGGAACGTTCATCACGATCTTCCCGAACATCTGTACGAACCGGCGGTAGGCATCCCAGGCGAAGCGCCAGTCACCGTCGGACTGCTTCGCGAGCCCTTGGACCGAGTCGTCGTTGAGTCCGAGGTTGAGGACGGTGTCCATCATGCCCGGCATCGAGAACTTCGCACCCGACCGGACGGATACGAGTAGGGGATCCTCGGCGTCGCCGAGTGTCTTGCCCATCGAGGACTCGAGCGTCTGGAGGTGCTCTTCGACCTCCTCGAGCAGACCCTCTGGGAAGTCGTTCGCGGCCAGGTACGCGAGGCAACCCTCGGTCGTGATCGTGAAGCCAGGAGGGACGGGGAGTCCCATGTTCGTCATCTCGGCGAGGTTGGCCCCCTTCCCGCCGAGGAGATCCTTCATGTCTTTGTTGCCTTCGGAGAAGTCGTAGACGTACTTCGTCATGCCTGCCTCCGGACGCCGTGCGGTCGGATCGGAACGACCAGTCTACGGAGTGGGAGGGGGCGGGAAACGCGTCCGAACGAGAGATATCGAGCTGAAGATCTACTTGCTCGTGCGGAACCGGACGACGAGCACGCCCGGGATCTCCGTGTACACGTAGCCGGGCGACCCGGCCGACTCCCGTTCGGGATCTACGAGCGGCTCCTCCAAGGCGTCGAGCACCCACCCGTGGTCGAAGAACGCCCGGAGGATGTCCGAGATCGAACGGTGGAAGTACCAATGTTCGACGGGCTGCCCCGGGATCGCGACGCCCTTGTCGACCGAGGGCTTCGCGTACGAGGACACCTTCACCGAGCGAACCTGCCGCACATCTCCGTCCCGGTAGACGAGCTCGGCGGTCGGAACCGCCTCCCCCGAGTTGAACGCCGGGTGCAGGGTCGATAGCACGAAGCGGCCACCGGGGCGCATCAGCCGAGCCACCGCGGACGCCATCGGCTCGATCGCCGACATATCCATGATCGCCATGTTGCTCACGACCGCGTCGAACGAACCCGGCTCGCCGACGGTGAGCAATGCCTCCTCGTCCGTCGCGTCGACCCGTCGATACTCGACCTCGCCGCCGCGGGCTCGCGCGCGCTCCAGCATGCCCTCGCTGAAGTCGGTCGCGAGCACCGAACCCCCCAGCTCGGCCATCCGGCGCGCGAACTCACCATTGCCGCATGCGATCTCGAGCACTCGCTCCCCCGACCGGAGCTCGAGGAGCCGTTCCACGCACGGTTGGATCAGATGGCGCTGCCAGGTCTCCCCTGCCTCCACCTGCTCGTCCCAGTAACCCGCGAGCGCATCCCAAGCCTCACGTACTTCATCGTTCCCTGGCATGTCGTTCACCGACCCGAGGCTACAGCTACGCGGCAGCCGTTTCGAGTCGTCCGAGCGTCGAGGCATCGGACGCGAACAGCACCCGCACAGATGTCCCGCTCGGAGGAAGCACCGTCGCGACCTGGCCGTCGCCGGCGCCGACCCATCGATTCATCGCGCTCGCGAACTCGGCCGCGTCGGGGGCGGTGTCCCACACCGTCGAGAGCACAAGCGCTACGTGCGTGCCGTCGGACCAGGCTCGGCTGATCCCGCCGTCCCATCCGGCGGCCGCCGACGCGGCATCCGAGACCGGCAACCGCAGGGCGAGCGCGAGCGACAGCCACTCCTCGCCGATGCCCTCGACGTCGAGGTCCGTCCACCCATGGCCGAGCTTCGGCCCGAAGTCGGGTACGTCAACGGGCATCGGTACGTCGTTCGGGTACCGCTCGGGGTGGATGATCTGCTCGGTGGAGACCGGCAGAACCGTGAGCGCGTGATCGACCGCGTTCTCTCCCCCGCGGGCGACAAGGGCGGTGATGAACTGGAGGCCCTGCGAGTACGACCACTTCTGCATCTCCAGGATGAACGGCGGGATCCCCGCGGCCGAGCCCCCAGCCGCGTTCAGCTCCTGCACGAACTGCAGCTGTTCCGCCGGCGTGAGGAACTGCCGGGCGTACTGGAACTGCACGTACGTCGCGTTCCCCTCGACCACCGCGACCGATGCGGCCGACGCCTCGTCCTGACAGCTCGCCCCGAGCCGGTCGAGGCGCTCGAGGCCGAAGTGCTGATCGTCGATCGCGTGCGTGAGCTCGTGCGCGAGCGTGTCCCGTTCGTACGGGGTCGGATCCTTCGTGCCGATGAACACCAGCTTGCCGGTCAGCGTGTCGTAGTAGCCGATCACGGCCGAGCTCCCGAAGTTCTCCAGCGCGTGCCGGATCGAGGTTCCGTGCGGGATGACGCCGATCGTCTGCCAGGCGAGGCTCCGCCGGTCGTAGAGCGCTTTCGGGTAGGAGGTGTCGAACGACTTCAGGAGTCCCCTCACGAGTTGCTGATGTGTCACCGGATCCGGGATCACCGGATGGATGAACTTCAGCCCGCGCATCTGCTCGACCGCACGCTCGACCGCCGCGACCGGCGCCGGCACCGTGCCCTCGGGCGGCACGCCGGACGCGGTCGCTAGGTGGGTCTTCGGGCAGAGCGCCTCAAGGGCGGCTTCGGCCGATCCGGGCCCCTCAGGAGCGGGAGAGGGGTGTTGGGGCGAAACCGGTACAGGCGCTGCGGGCGACGGGGTCGGGGCGGAACCGCTCGTCAGCGTGCAGCCCGTCACGACGAGCATGGAGACAACGAGACTTCCGAGCAGCCAGCAGCGGACCCTCACGAGCGCCGGGGCAAGACGACGCTCACCACGGCGACCACGATCGCAACGACCGAGAGGACCGCGGAGACCCGGAGCAGCCGGAGCGAGTTGAGCGAACCGAGGGTGGCCACCGTGAGCGTCACGCCGGCGGCGAGCAGCAGCCCAAAGGAGAGCGCGTACACGCTCGGCCGTCCGCGCCGAGGTTCAGTCACGTCGGAAGCGCTCACAGACGCTCGTCGAGGTACGTGACGAGCTGCTCGATCGGGATGCGATCTTGCTGCATCGAGTCGCGGTCTCTGATCGTCACCTGTCGGTCCTCCAGGGTGTCGAAGTCGACCGTCACACAGTACGGGGTGCCCACCTCGTCCTGGCGGCGGTACCGCCTGCCGATCGACCCGGCGTCATCGAAATCGCACATCCATCGATCCTTCACCTGATCGAACACCCGCAGCGCTTCCGGCTCGAGCGTCTCCTTGCGAGACAGCGGCAACACGGCCACCTTGATGGGCGCCAGGTCCTTGTGGAGCGCGAGGAGCGTGCGCTTCTCGGTCCCGCCCTTGGCGGTCGGCACCTCCTCCTCGCGGAAGGCATCAACGAGGAACGCGAGCACGGTGCGGTCGACGCCGCCGGCCGGCTCCACGACGAAGGGGACGTACCGCTCCTCCGTCTCCTGGTCGAAGTACGTGAGGTCCTCACCGCTCGCGGCCGCGTGCGCCTTCAGGTCGAAGTCAGTGCGGTTCGCGATGCCCTCGAGCTCGGACCATCCGAACGGGAAGTCGTACTCGATGTCGGTGGCGGCCTTCGCGTAGTGCGCGAGCTCATCGGGCTCGTGCGGGCGCATGCGGAGCTTGTCCTTCGACATCCCGAGGTCGAGGTACCACTGCCACCGTTGCTCGATCCAATACGCCAGCCATTCGTCGTCGGTGCCGGGCTTCACGAAGAACTCCATCTCCATCTGCTCGAACTCGCGCGTGCGGAAGATGAAGTTGCCGGGCGTGATCTCGTTGCGGAAGGACTTGCCGATCTGCGCGATGCCGAAAGGGATCTTCTTGCGGCTGGACTGCTGAATCGTGACGAAATCGACGAACATGCCTTGCGCCGTCTCGGGCCGCAGGTAGGTGACGTTCTCATCGTCCTCCACGGGCCCGATGTGCGTGCTGAACATGAGGTTGAACTGCTTGGGTTCGGAGAACTCCGTATGACCGCAGTTCGGGCACACGCGCTCGGCGAGATGGTCCTCGCGGAACCGTTGATGGCAGTTCAGACACTCGATGAGCGGGTCGTGGAACCCGGCGACGTGGCCCGAGGCCTCCCAAACCCTTGGCGACATGATGATCGCCGCTTCCAGGCCCACGATGTCGGGACGCAGCTGCACCATCGAGCGCCACCATGCCGCTCGCACGTTGCGCCGCAGCTCGACCCCGAGAGGGCCATAGTCCCACGACGAGCGCAGCCCGCCGTAGATCTGGCTGGACGGGAACGCGATCCCCCGGCGCTTGGCCAGGGACGTGATGGCCTCCATGAGGTCGGCCATGGGGGTGTCCTCCTCTCCCGGTCGCTGGCTGCGGCCGCTGGCGTGAGAGTCAGTGTACCGGCGGGGCTCGACCCGAGAGCCCCGGGCGCCGATACACGAGGCATGACCGCCTCGAGGACCTGCCGTGCCTGCGGAGCCGATCTCCGCGGCGACGTGATGTGGTGCCTGCGCTGCCTCGAGCCCGTGCGCCAGCTCACGCCCCGCGAAGGCAACATCCCGGTCGCGAGCTTCGTGAACGCGAAGCCCGGCGGCACTCGCTCGCGCTGGAAGGCGGGCGCTACCTCGTTCGGTCCCGTCGGACGGATCGCCATCACGGTCGGCGTGCTGCTGTTCTTCCCGCCGATCGGGTCGATCGGGAACCCGGCCACGCTGTTCGTCTACCTGCCCGCGTACCTCACGGTCGCCATCGTGGTCCTTCGTAGCACCTGGAAGAAGGACATCGTCGAGCGGCCCGCGCCGGTCGAGGAGCCCTCCGGCGAACCTCGGCCGGAACCCGTCGTCGAGCCCATCCCGACGGCCACCATCGTGGCGTGGTCCGTGCTCATCGCGGTCGGGCTCGGCGTCGCGGTCGCGTGGACGTCGACCGGCAACGAGGGGCGGGGCATCATCGGCATCGGCGTGAGCCTCGCGACCCTGGTGCTCGCGTTCCGATGGTTCATGCGGCAATGAGTTCCCGAGCTACTCCTCGATGACGCCGCCGAACCTGCGCGAGCGCTTCTGGAAGTCCCGGATCGCTTCGTACAGATGCTCGCGGTTGAAGTCGGGCCACAGCACGGGGGTGAAGTACAGCTCGGAGTACGCGGCCTGCCATAACAGGAAGTTCGAGATGCGTTCCTCACCGCTCGTGCGCACGATGAGATCGGGGTCGGGCATGTCCGCGTGGTACAGACGGCTCGCGATCGACTCGGGCGTGATCTTTGAACCCTTCAATCGACCGGCGTCGTGGTCCTCGAGGATCTGCTTCACCGCGTCGACGATCTCGATCCGCCCGCCGTAGTTGAACGCGATCGTGAGGGTCATGCCCGTGTTGTCGCGGGTGAGCTCCTCCGAGGCGTCCATCTCCTTCAGCACCGAGCGCGGCACTTTCCAATTGCGCCTGCCGAGGAATCGGACGCGGACGTTCAGGTCGTGGAGCTCGTCGCGCCGGCGACGAAGCAACCCTCGGTTGAACCCCATCAGGTAGCGGACCTCGGCCTGGGGTCGGTTCCAGTTCTCGGTCGAGAACGCGAACATCGTGAGCCAGCGCAGGCCGACCTCGACGCCGCCCTTCACCGTGTCGAACATCGCTTCCTCGCCCGCAGCGTGGCCCTCGGTGCGGGGCAGACCGCGCTGGGTGGCCCACCGGCCGTTGCCGTCCATGACGATGCCGACGTGCGCGGGGACCCGATCGAGGTCGATATCGGATAGGTAGGAGCTCATGGGGTCAGGCTCCTCGCCAGGATCGGCAGGCTCTTCATCCGACGTTCCAGGTGGAACTCGGCGAAGCCGAACAGCAGGCCGCGAGCCTCGCGCCGGATGGGAAGCTCCGGCGCCCACGAGCCGGCCGTCACGAGGTCCACGTTCGCGATGCCGGACAGGAACGCGAGCGCGTCCGCAGAGACCGGACCGGCATCGTGCTCGGCGTCGTCGGAGCAGACCGCGCCGCCCTGGGCGCTCGAGAAGAGCGCCGGGTCCGGCCGCCCGCACACGGCGCAGGCGGTGAGGCTGGGGTGGAAGCCGGACAGCGAGAGCAGCTTCAGCAGGAACGACTCGGCGACGGCCTCGGGCTCGACCGGCCGCGTCTCCAGCGCGCGCATGCCCGAGAGCAAGAGCATGAACAGTCGGATGTTGCGCTCGTGCTCCTCGGCCACCTTGTCGACGGCCTCGAGCATCGTCTCCCCCGCCGCGAACAGTCCGAGGTCCTCTCGGATCGGGCGGAAGGGCGAGATGATCTCGGCCTGCGAGATCGTGTCGAGCGAACCCCGCCCGCGGTAGGCCATGAGCGACACGTGGGTGAGCGGCTCCAGCCGGGCGCCGAACCGAGAGGTGGTCTTGCGGATCCCCTTGGCAACGGCCCGGACCTTTCCCGACCCCTGGGTCATCACCGTGACGATCTTGTCGGCTTCGCCCAGCTTCACCGAACGAAGGACGACGCCCTGTTCCTTGTAGAGGGGCATGACCCCAAATCGTAGCGCCGCGGGAGGGGGCGTCCCTCACAAGGACGTGGCAATCATGTGGAATCCGGTGGCCAAGGCTCCCATCAGGAGCTTCATTCGATCGTGGGGTCGCCGCCGCCCTCGTGCCGGCCGGAGCGTTCCTTATCGATGTGCATGAGCACGTCGTTCAACAGTGTCGAGGCCCCGATGCGGAACAGCTCCGGCGTCATCCACTCCGGGCCGAGCGTCTCCTGATGCAAGAGGAGGTACTGGAGCGCTTGCTCCGACGTGCGGATCCCGCCCGCCACCTTGATCCCGACACGTCGTCCCGTTTCCCGGAAGAAGTCGCGCGCCGCTTCCATCATGCAGAGCGTGGTCGGCGGAGTCGCGCCCACGCCGATCTTGCCGGTGGAGGTTTTGATGAAGTCCGCGCCGGCGGCCATCGCGAACACGGAGGCCTGCCGGATCCGGTCGTACGACCCGAGCTCGCCCGCCTCGAGGATCACTTTCAGGTGGACCTCGCCAGCCGCGTCTCGAGCGGCCATGAGTTCCTCGAAGCACTCCTCGTACCGTCCAGGGAGGAACAGCGATCGGTTCATGACGATGTCGACCTCGTCGGCGCCCAGGTCGACGACCTCGCGGATCTCGGCCAAGCGGGCCCCGAGCGGCCCGAGACCGCTCGGGAACCCGCCCGCGACGCTCGCGACGCGCACCCCGGTGCCTCTCAGCTGACCGAGCGCAATCGGTACGAGCCGCGGGTACAGGCAGACGGCTGCGACCGAAGGGATCGACGCGTCGCCGGGATCGGAGCGCACGGCCTTGGCGCACATCGCCACGATCGTGTCCTCCGACTCGTTCCCCTCGAGCGTCGTCAGGTCCATCGCCCGGATCGCGAGCTCGAGCGCGAATAGCTTGGCGTCGCGCTTGAACGAGCGCTTGGCCAGCGAGGCGGCGCGCTCCTCGAGAGCCACGGCGTCGACGCGCGTGGTACGCGCCACCAGGCGGGCGGCATCCTTCGGCCGCGCGGTCAACTGCCAGGGCTCACGTCGCTCGATCCAGGAGCCTGCGAACATCGGCAAGGGCACCCTTCGGATGCGGGAAGCCATGCTAGCCGACCCTCGAGATCCCCTATAGCCTGGAGGATGGGCGCGGAGTCTCGTGAGCGGGAGGGGATCCATTGCGGAAGATGCTCTTGGTGACGGTCGCGGTGCTCGCGCTTGTGGGCGCCGGGTGCAGCAGCAGCAGTGGCGACAACGTGGGCACGACGGGGACGCCGGGTACGACCACGACCGGCTCGACCGGCTCCACAGGCAGCGGGTCCGGTTGCACGGAGGCCAACGCGGTCGATCTGTCCGGCGACCAGCCATTCACGGTGACGATCGAGAACTTCGCCTACGACCCCTCCTGTTTCAAGGCATCGGCAGCGTCGACGATCACGATCGAGAACAAGGACAGCGTGACGCACACGTTCAGCATCGACGGGACCCAGGTCGACGCCACGATCAACGGTCTCGAGACGTTCAATGGGGAGTCGCCGGGTCTCGCACCCGGCTCGTACGACTTCTACTGCAAGCTCCATCCGACGATGACCGGTACCGTCATCGTCGTCTGATAGGAGAGTTCTCGCGTCCAGGGTTCGCGCGACGAGACGGCGCCGAGCGCTCTCAGAATCCGAGCCGCTGCAGCGCCTTCGGATCCCCCTGCCACTCCTTCAGCACCTTCACCCGCAGCTCTAGGAACACCTTGGTGCCGAGAAGTGGTTCCATCTCCGCTCGAGCCCGGCTCCCGATGGTCTTCAGCATCTCCCCGCCCTTGCCGATCAAGATACCCTTCTGCGAGTCGCGCTCCACGACGATGGTCGCGGGAACGCGGGTGATGCCCTCTTCGCGCTCGATGTCTTCGACGACCACCGCGATCGAGTGCGGTACTTCCTCTCGTGTGACCGCGAGAGCCTTCTCGCGTACGAGCTCAGCCAGGCGGACCTCGAGGGTCTGATCGGTCACTTGATCTGCGGGGAACAGCGCCGGTCCTTCCGGCAAACCGTCCACCAACAATCGAAGCAGCGTGTCCACGCCGTCGCCCGTCTTGGCGGAGATCGGCACGATCTCGTCCCAGTCGCCGAGGGCGGCCGCCGCCTGCAGTTGGGGGATCTCGCGCCTCGCGCGCAAGAGGTCCAGCTTGTTGACCGCGCAGAACGTGCGAGCCTGATGGCCGATCACCTGCCGTTCGTACACGAACGCGTCGCCGCGCCCGACCCCGGCGGCGGCGTCCACGACTTGCACGATCGCGTCCACGCCCTGCGTCGCCTCGTCCACGAGTTGGTTCAGCCGGGAGCCGAGCGGCGTGCGCGGTTTGTGGAAACCGGGCGTATCGGTGAACGCGATCTGGTGATCCTCCGTGGTGAGGACGGCCCGGATATCGCTGCGTGTGGTCTGAGGCTTGTCCGAGACGATCGCCACCTTCGTGCCCACGAGGGCGTTCACGAGGGTGGACTTCCCCGTGTTCGGGCGCCCCACCACAGCGACGAGCCCGGAGCGGAAACTCACGCGGGTCGGAACGACTCGGGGCCGAACGCGCTCGGGAACAGCTCGCGCATCGTGGATCTCGTGCGCGCGCCCCCGGTCGTCGCGCACACCACGACGGCCTCCCGGCCGAATTCCCACAGCGCCTGCCGGCAGCCTCCGCACGGAGGCGTGGGTTCGTCGGCGCCGGTCACGATGGCGACCGCGTCGATCGTCCTCTCCCCGGCGATGACCATGGCCGCGACGGCGTTGCGCTCGGCGCACACCGATATCGGATAGGACGCGATCTCGAGGTTCACGCCGGTGAACACACGCCCACCGGCGAGCACCGCCGCTCCCACGTGGAATCCGCTGTAGGGGACGTACGCCTGCCCACGCGCGGCGGCTGCGGCGGAGATGAGCTCTTCGACAGCCACCTCGCTCGGCGCGGTCACTCGACGGCGACCTCGGCAGGCTCGGCCGGCGGCTCCTCGATGCGCGTGATGAGCACCTTCGCGATCCGTCGCCCCTGGACCCTCTCGGCCTTGAAGGAAAGATTCTGGTAGGCGACCGCCTGCCCTTCATCGGGGATCGATCCGAGCAACCCGAGCATGAGCCCCGCGACCGTGTCCCATTCCTCGTCGGGCAGCTCGACGTCCAGGAGCTCGTTCACTTCGTCGATCGCCACCTTGCCGTCCACGCGGAACACGCCCTCGCCCACCTCGACCACCTCGGGCTCTTCGCGGTCGTACTCGTCCGTGATCTCGCCGACCAGCTCCTCCAGGAGATCTTCGAGAGTCACGAGCCCCGACACCGAACCGTATTCGTCGGTCGCGAGCGCGATGTGGAACTTCTGCAGCTGCATCTCGCGCAGCATCTCGGCGACCCGTTTCTGCTCCGGGACGAAGTGCGCCTCGCGCACGACGTCTCGCAGCGGCATGTCGTTCTTGCCCTGGTGGAGCGCCTTCAGCACGTCCTTCGCGTACACGACGCCGATCACGTCGTCGAGGTCATTCTCGTACACCGGGATCCGTGAATAGCCGTGTTGCAGCACGAGCGCTTGTACGTCGCGAAGCGTCTTATCGCTCTCGATCGCGGTGATGTCGGGCCGAGGCACCATCACCTCCCGCACGATCGTGTCGCCGAACTCGAAGATCGAGTGGATGAGCTGGGTCTCC
>Ga0307312_10002255_pt1 | contig 10101 bp, 11 predicted proteins | sample ER_DNA_202_FD_194489 | JGI IMG/M metagenome (GOLD analysis project Ga0307312, IMG submission 194489) | Bulk soil microbial communities from the East River watershed near Crested Butte, Colorado, United States - ER_DNA_202 | ecosystem: Environmental > Terrestrial > Soil > Floodplain | place...
ACTTGTGGTTCCCGCGGACCCCGGCCGGGTCGGCTGGTGGGATGGCAGTTCCTACGTCGGCGATCCGTACGGGTCGACCGTGATCGCCGGCCACGTCGATGTCTTCGACCGTGGCATCGGGTTCTTCTACCAGCTGTGGAATATCAAGGTTGGGGAGCGGGTCGTCTTAAGGGCCGGTCACCTGCGGCAGGCGTACAAAATCACCACGTTACGCCAGGTGCCGCGTACCGACCTGGTCGACGACAAGGAGATCTTCGACATCGGCGGACCGCCCCGGCTGGTGTTGATCACCTGCGCCGGCAACTTCCGGGCCGACCGCGGCGGGTATAGCCGCAATCTGATCGTGGTGGCCCGCCCGGTCTCGTAAGGGCACCGCTTCAACACCGCCGCACCGATCTTGTTCGAGTCGTTGTCAGGTGCTTGTGAGGATCACGAGTTGCTGCGTCGCTCGGGTCATCGCGACATAGCGGTCGACGGTTCCTTCGATGCCCACCCCGACGGTCCCTTCTCCAAACGTGTCTGGGTCGACGAGGACGACCAGATCGAACTCCAAGCCCTTCGACGTCTCCGGAGTCAGCGACCGGATACGCGACGTCGCCTTGAACGCCGGGTCGCCAATGACGCAGGCAATACCGTCGGCGTGCGTGGCGAGCCACGCATCCAGGATCGAGCCCAGCTCGGATGTCGGTCCATGGACAACGGGGAGACCACTGCCGCGTATGGAGATCGGCACGTTGGCGTCCGGGAACACCGCCCGGATGACCGGCTCGGCTTCCGCCATGACTTCCTCCGGCGTCCGGTAGTTGATGTTCAGGGAGGCGCGGTTGATCTGAGCGAACCCGACCCGCTCCAGCCGTTCCTGCCATGACTCCCTGAACCCGTGCCGGGCTTGGGCGCGGTCCCCGACGATCGTGAAGCTCCGCGACGGGCAGCGGCGCAGCAACATCTGCCACTCCGCGTCGGTCAGCTCCTGAGCCTCATCCACGACGATGTGGGCGAACGGGCCGGCGAGCAGGTCCGGGTCCGCGCTCGGCAGTCCGGCCTCGTCAACAAGCGTGTCTCGCAAGTCTTGTTGGCGCAGCGCCTGGACCAAGCCTTCCCCGTCGTCGTCGGCCTTGATCAGGTCGTCGACGACCTGATCCATGTACGCCCGTTCGACGGCGACGGCGGCTTCGCGTCGGTGTTGGCGCCGTGACGCTTCCGGGTCACCGAGCCGCTGCCGGGCCGCATCCAGGAGTGGCAGGTCAGATACCGTCCAGGCCTGGGCATCCGTACGCTGCAGCTTCTGAACCTCATCAGCGGTGAGCCAGGGAGCGCACCTGCGCAAGTAGGCGGGAACCGACCACAGATCTCCGACCAGCTCAGCGGCCTCGATCAACGTCCAGGCGTTGTTCAGGGTCCTGTTCAGCTCCGGGTTCTGCTGCAGCGACCTGCGGAGCACATCGCGAGGCACTTCAGCGTCGTCTTCACCCTCCTCCTCGAACCGGTCGATCAGGATGTCCACCAGCTCGTCCCGGACCTGATCGCGAGCTTCGTTGTGCGGGGGGCCGGGGTCCGGTGATTCGAACGCCTCGGCCCAGTCGGCGGCACTGATCCACAGGTCGGCCCAGTCGGTCTCCACCATCAGGCCCTTGGTCGGCGGCTCCTCGTACAGCCTCACCGCCGGCTCGATCGCCTTCAGCATCTCCGCCGACGACTTCAGGCGAGCCACCTCCGGATCGGTCTCCGCTGCTGCCTCGGATCCCTCCACGACGAGATCCGACAAGGTGCAGATCTGTACGCCCTCCTCGCCCAGACTCGGCAGCACGTCGGCTATGTAGGCCAGGTACGGGCGGTGTGGGCCGACGAAGAGCACTCCACCCCGCGGGCCGCCGAGGTGAGGGTCGGAATAGAGCAGATAGGCAGCGCGGTGCAGAGCAACGACGGTCTTTCCCGTACCCGGACCACCCTCGACGACGAGTGCCCCGCGGGAGCTCGCGCGGATAATGGCGTCCTGATCGGCCTGAATGGTGCTGAGCACATCTCGCATCTGAGGCGTGCGGCTGCTGCCCAGGCTGGCAATGAAGGCGGATAGGTCGTCGAGCGCGGCGTCCCCCTCCAGCCCCTCGGGGCTGAAGACCTCGTCCCAGTAGTCGGTGATGCGACCACGGATCCAGCGGTACCTGCGGCGGCTGGTCAGGCCCATCGGGTTGGCGTATGTCGCTGCGAAGAACGGCTCGGCGGCCGGGGCACGCCAGTCAACCAAGAGCCGACGACCCGCGGTGTCCGTGAGGCCGACCCGACCGATATACGTGGGCTCGGGGTTGTGTGTGCTGACCATGCGGCCCAGGCAGATGTCCAAGCCGAACCGCCGCAGCACGCGCAGGCTAGCGGTCAGCCGGTGGATCTCAAGATCGCGATCCAGCGCCGCCCGCCCCTTGCCCCCCGGAGCTTTGCGCTGGGCGTCGAGCTGGGCAGACAAGTCGGCGATCTGCTGCTCCAGGCTCTCCGCGACGGTTGCCAAATGCAGCTCGTCGCCGGCGATCATCGCCGGGTCCGCCTTGGCGGCAAGATGCTCAGGAAGGTTGAACACCTTGGTGCTCACGTGGATCACGTCATCATCTCCGAATCGATATGAGGTCACGTGCATTGGTTGTGGGTAGCAGCGTCTGCCGGTGCGACGAATTGGTACGGCTCAGCGCGGCAACGCTTACTCAGATGCGCGGCTGCGCGGCCGCACTAGCCCTCAGTCAGCAACCACGGTGAGGACGATGGCCAGCGGGCTCGGGCCACCGAGTACCCCTTCGAGGACATGATTGTGCTCCGCACAAGGGGTCTTGCGGCAAGCCCCCCAGTTCGCTATACGTTAGAAATGGCGGAGCAGTGGCTAACCGCTGTGGGGCGCTCTTCGGATCGGATAATTCTGGACGGGGTCAGAGAGCACGCGGGCAATGCCAGATCCATGCCGGATGGCTGAGAGAGCAAGGCTTGCATCTTGTACCTAGGTACAGGTTTACCTTGGTGGCATGCCTGGTGTTGATGAGGTTTGGGTTCCTGACGCGTGTACGTTGCCCACGGTGGAGCAGCCGTTGCGGCTGGCTGAGTTTGACTCGTTGTTCGCGACGGGTCTGGTGAGTCAGACACGGATAGCGCCGCACGTGCTGCGCTGGTCGCTGGACCCGAATGCTGAGGATGTGGCTCGGGACCTGACAGCGCGGGAAGCTGAGTGCTGCACGTTCTTCCGGTTCAACTTCATAGCAGAGCCGCCTACGTTGCTGGTGGATGTGCATGTGCCAACAGCGCAGGTCAAGGTTCTCGATGCGTTGGCTGTTCGGGCAGCGGCCGGGATGGCGGTATGACGACGACCAGTATGCGAAGCGGTAAGGTGGCCGCGGCAGCCGGCGTGAACCTAAAGACGCTGCGGTACTACGAACGCCGTGGTCTGATCGAGAAGCCGGACCGCAGCCTGGGCGGGCATCGGCTGTATCGGTCGGAGGCCGTGACCGTCCTGCGGGTCATCAAGGCGGCGCAGCGACTCGGGTTCACTCTGGAAGAGGTCGGCGACCTGCTGGATGCTGGGCGCCACCATCACCGTCGGGCCGATGCTGGCCTGACAGCGCGGGCCGAGCGCAAGCTCGCGGAGGTCGAGACCAAGATCGCTGATCTCGAGGTCATCGCCGCCACGTTATGGGCCGCCATCGCCGCTGGCTGCGAAGACATCGTCGAATGTGCCGGCAACTCCTGCTGTCCGATCCCGTTCGCCACCATCGTCGAGGAGCCCAACGATGATAAGCGTCTCTGATCGCACCCGCTGGCGGCTCCCGACCGCGCTGGCCGGGTTGGGCGCGGTTGCCTGCGTGGCCTGTTGCGCGTTGCCGCTGCTCCTGGCCGCTGGCGCCTTGTCCGGCGCAGGCTGGGTGATCACCGGTCGCTGGCTGCCCGCAGTGGCGGGCCTGCTCATCGCCTCAGCCGCCGTGTTGTGGTGGACCTTCCGCCGTCGTCGGCACCAACAAGGCTGCTCCGGCGGAGCGGGATGTTCCTGCGCTCGCCGCATGACCGACCACGTGGCCACAACTCTGACCATCGGCTCCGGACCATGTTGGTCCTGAAGTCCATCACGCTATGTGTGCTTGCCGCCCACGGTGGATGTCTCTTGGAATCCGTACCGATCAATGGAGGGTGGGTCGGTAGATGAGCTCTTGGATGTGATCGTCGAGCGTGCGGTGCTCCACTAGCTCCAGGTCGAAATCGGCAGCACCCTGGAAGATCGGGTCCCGCCCTGTCTGACCGGTGATGACAGGGAAGAGCGTCACCTGCACTCGGTCGACCAGGCCGGCGGCCATCAGTGCCCGGTTCATCGACAGGCTGCCATGCGAGCGCAATGGCACATCGGACTCCTCCTTGAGCCGAGCGACGACGTCAACGGCGTCACCGCTCACGACGGTCGCATTCGGCCAGTCGAGGGGTTCTTCCAGCGTCGTCGACACCACCGTGGCTGGCATGTTCCACATCCGAGTCACCCATGGGTCACGCACGTCGGAATCTTCGGTGCTCGAGGCCAGCATCTGCGCGAACAACCGATAGGTGTTGGCCCCGAAGACCATCCGCTGCTCCGCGTCGTACGAGGCGAGGCGGTGGTCGAGCAACTCGGGGCCTTGCTTACCCCAGTAGCCGGTCCAGTCGCCGCTGGCGGCGCCGTAGCCGTCGAGGCTGGAAAAGACGTCGAAGGTATAGGTAGCGGTCATGTCGTTCTCCTCGAGTGCGGTTGATCGATGTGCGTACAGACTGGGGACCACTGCGAGACTCATCGCCGTCGGACTGGCGACAGCGTTGTGCAGGTATGGTGCCCGAGGCTAGACCGCTCGAATGTAAGGCAAGGCAAGGGAGAGGGATGCAGGCGTCAGAGGTCCCGCGTGCGGTTGCTGCAGCCATGTCGACGGCCTCGTCACTTGATCTGATCGTCGATGACGCGATCGTTCTTCATGATTCGAACAGGCTCACTGTGCGTCTGCTGCCCTGTGACGTTGTGGCCCAGGTGGCACCCGTGGCTCATCAGGTCGCACAGTTCGAGGTCGAGCTTGCTCAGCGGCTCGCGGAATCCGGGTGCCCTGTGGCTGCTCTTGTGCCTCGGGTGGCACCACGTGTGCATGAGCGCGATGGCTTCGTGGTCACGCTGTGGACCTACTACGAACCCGTGACATCGCGTGAGGTCTCACCAGCCGACTACGCCAATGCGCTCGAGCGGCTGCATGCCGGCATGCGTGAGATCGATATCCCGACGCTGCACTTCACGGATCGAGTCGACTCTGCTCAACAGCTCGTGGCGAGTCGTGACCGCACTCCGGCGCTCGCCGAGACGGACCGGGTGCTGCTCGGCGACACGTTACGAAGTCTCAGACGAGTGATCGACGAGCGCGGCGGCGAGCAGTTGCTGCACGGCGAGCCGCATCCGGGCAACATGCTCACCACGAAGAACGGGCTGTTGTTCATAGACCTCGAAACGTGTTGTCGCGGGCCGATTGAATTCGACCTCGCCCATGCGCCCGAAGACGTGAGCGAGCACTATCCGGGTGTCAATCAAGGCTTGCTGCGCGAGTGCCGAATCTTGGTGCTGGCGATGATCACAACGTGGCGCTGGGATAGCGGCGACCAACTCCCGAACGGGCGCCAGCTGGGCACAGAGTGGCTCAGCCAGCTCCGAGAAGCGCTCGATCGCAAAGGGCTGGATGCTCATCGTTGATCGCGGCCCTCCGAAATCGTAGCCGGCCGGTTGTGGTGAGAACATCCCCTTGGCGTCATGGCGATTTCGGGGCTCCGGCGTGCGCGTGGACGTCGCTACCGGGCGGCACATCCGTAGCGGGCGAGACTGCGGGTGGGATGTTGGCGTTGCGGTGGAAGACGTTGCCCGGATCGTAGTTGGCCTTCACCGCTTGCAGCCGGGTGAACTTGGCGCCGTAGACATCCTGCACGTCAGAAACATCGGGCTCGGGCATGACGTTGACATACGTCCCGGAGCCCAGCCTGTCGTGGTTCAAGACATCGTTCACATATGAGTCGAGACATCGTTCATAGCGCACTGGCTTTGATCATGAGCCGTGTCAAAGGAACGGGTCATCGTCTTGTCGGTGGTACAGCAGCACCTGAGCAAGGCCGAGACAGCAGCACGCCGATACCAGGTCTCGTGGCGCTGGGTGCATACCTTGGTGACCCGCTATCAAAGCTGCGGCTGGGAGGCGGTGGAAGCCCGGTCCCGACGCCCGCACAGCAACTCCCGAGCCGTCAGCGATGAGCTGCGTCAGCGGATCTGCACGCTGCGGTGTGAGCTGCAGGCCACCGGGCTGGACAACGGCCCGGTCTCGATTGCCGCGCGGCTGCAACAAGAGGGTCTACGGCCGCCAGCGTTCTCCACGATCCGCCGCATTCTCACTGCTGCCGGCTTGATCACCCCGCAACCCAAGAAGCGGCCCAAAAGCTCCTATCGCTTCCAAGCCGACCAGCCCAACCAATGCTGGCAATCCGACTTCACCCACTGGCAACTCGCCGACGGCACCGGCGTGGAGATCATCAACTGGCTCGACGACCACTCCCGCTACCTGCTCGCCGCCATCGCCTACCGACGCATCACCGGCCAAACCGTGATCACTACCTTCCTGAACATCGTCGAGCGTTACGGCCTGCCACAATCGACCCTCACTGACAATGGTTCGGTCTATACCTCTCGCTTCACCGGTGGTCGCAACGGCTTTGAGTACCTGCTCGCCAGCCTCGGCATCACGCAGAAGAACAGCCATCCTGGCCATCCCCAAACCCAAGGCAAGATCGAGCGCTTCCACCAGACTCTGAAGCGCTGGCTCGCTGCCCAGCCAGCCGCCGCCACCGTCGCCGAGCTGCAAACCCAGCTGAACACCTTCACAGACATCTACAACCAGATCCGGACCCATCGTGCGCTGCAGGGCGCCACCCCCGCCCAGGCCTATGTCGCCACCATCAAGGCTGCCCCAGCCGCCCAGCACAGCAATCCGCACTACCGGATCCGCACCGACCACGTCGACCGCCTCGGCAAGATCAGCATTCGCCGTGCCGGCTGCATGCACCATCTCGGCGTCGGCGCCGCCCACGCAGGTTCAGCAGTGACCGTCCTCATCGACCCCGACACCGCCACAGTGATCCATACAGACACCGGCGAAGTCCTCAGCCAACACACCATCGACCCCGACCGCAGCTACTGGCGCAACCAACACAAACCACCCGGCCGATGGCCACGCACTATGAACGATGACTCGACTCAGATATGAACGATGTCTCGACTCATCACATGAGTGGAGCCAAGGGGACTCGAACCCCTAACCCCTTGCTTGCAAAGCAAGTGCGCTACCAATTGCGCCATGGCCCCAGATCACGGTGCACCATCAGTATGGATGGCACCGCTGAAAGCTTGCTGCGCAATGGTACCTACCAGATGGCGCGAGACATCCGTCGCGACCACGATCAACAATGTGTTCAACGAGACGGCTTTGCTACCAGCCGGCGACGGAGCCCAGCCCATCTATTTTTGGACTAGAGGACCTCTTTTCGAATGGTGCGGCAGGCCCGGTCGCCTCCGATAGATAGCGCGTTGCATGAGGCACCTTGCCGACCTGCCTCGAGGTGATTGATGCACGCCATCCGGACGGAGCCGTCAGCGAGCGACTTCAACCGCGCTTCCAGGGCGTCCGGACTCGCTGACAGGCAGTAGCGCACCGAGAATGCGCCGAGCCGTGAGACTTCACCACTCGCGCTCGATTTGACTTCAGCAGCAGATGATCATGGGCGGAGATCGTCCAGAGCTGCCTGCGGTCGCGGAAGCGGTATGCGGCATTGGCGAGGAATGCGGGCTCGAACATCTCGAACAGTTCTTCCATCGCCGGTCGCAGCAGTGGATAGATCACTTGGTTGGACGAGAAGAAATGGTCCGAGGCGTAGCCCAACATTTCAGCGCCCAGCAGTTTGCTGTTGCCGATAAACGTGTTCCTCTCCAGCTGCTCGGCCAGCTGGTCCAGCGGCCGCGCAACGTGACTTTGCCTTCATTGGAAAAGAATCCGCCGGTTGTACGGGTCCGACGAACATCATGTCGTCGTTGAGGTAGGAGGAAGCGATCGGCCAAAGCGTCGATGCGCCACAGCATGGTTTCGATCGCCAGCGAGTTGAAGGTCGGGAGCAATTGCTCATGGCCGCGAAAAATCTCACGGTGATCGACAACGCGAATATCGTGCTGCTCGGCCTTGCGGCGATCGATCGCTGATGGGAACTGATTGTCTGTTACCTGCCAGATGGTCCGGACCCACGATGCGTGGTGACGGATCGACCAGAGGCAGAAGCGGATCTCGTCATTGTCCGAGAAGCGTCGCTCCTTGCTTGCCACCCGCTCGGGCGCACCATGCCCGCCAGGATCGGCCAGATACCGGTTCCGCTTGGCGCGGTGCTTGGGATCGCGCCCATCAACCAGGCGACCACCGCGTCGATGGCGTCCTCAGCAGCATTCGCGTTGGAGCGCTCCACGCGGCGCGATCTTACGCGAAACGACTAACCCGCGTAGGTCTGAAAACGATGTTGGCCGAGGCCCATCCCCCGAGCGGCCCCGGCCGACGCACGACCGTACACCACCGCGACAGGTCGAACAATTCGCAGAATCGCCCCCGAGCGGACCAGGCGCCCATCGCGCCACGCTCAATCCTCGACCAGGAGTTCTCGCTCGGAGGTGATTCTGTGAAAGATTGCACGGGGTCGCCCTCCTGGCCGACTCCACGTACGCTGTTGCTCATGTGGTCCCAGCGCGAAGTCATCGACTACGCGCTGCAGCGACGCTCCACACTTCAGGCGCTGCGGCGCCCTGGACGCAGGCTTGCCCGGCAAGAGGCCTGTGACGCCGATCCGATGCTGCTCCGAGCGGCGAAGCACCATGGAGAGCCCTCGAGCATCAATTGCCCAGTGTGCGACGCGGATGAACTGGTCAATTTGCAGTACGTGTTCGGCGATCAGCTGGGACAGTATTCGGGGCGCATCAAGCAGACCACTCAATTGGAAGAGATGGCACACGAGTTCGGGGAGTTTAAGGTCGTGGTCGTCGAAGTTTGCCCAGCCTGCGGCTGGAACCACATGATCCTTTCCTACCTTCTGGGTGACGGGGTGAAGCGCAAGCCTCCCCGTCGCCAGCAGACGGTCGAGGATATCTATGGCTGATCCCCACTGGGGACCGGTCGAAGAACACCCCCGCGGTGCACGCACGCGCCGCACGACGACCAGGCGCGGCCGCCGCTGGGCCCGCGGCATTTTCATCACCATCGGCTCGCTGACCCTGCTGGGCATGATCAGCGCGATTGCGGTCGTTGCGTACGGTTATTCCACGACAACGCTCCCTGCTGCGAACGCCGAGTTCAAAACCGCAACCACATTCGTCTATTACAACGACGGCAAAAGCGAGCTCGGCAGCTTCGCCATCCAGAACCGCACGCCACTGAGTTTCGACAAGATCCCCGAGACGATGAAGCAGGCCGCTGTCGCAGCAGAGAACCGGACGTTTTGGACCGACCAGGGCATCTCGATACGCGGCATGATCCGCGCCGCCTGGAAGATCACTCGCGGCGGCGACGTCCAGGGCGGCTCGACGATCACGCAGCAATACATCAAGATCTTGTACCTGAACTCCGAGCGAACTCTGACTCGCAAGTTTCGCGAGCTCTTCTTGGCGTACAAGATCAACAAAGAGATGAGCAAGGAGGACATCCTCGCCGGCTATCTCAACACGATCTACTACGGGCACGGCGCCTACGGCGTGCAGGCCGCCAGCAAGGAATACTTCGACGTCGACGCCAAGGAGCTCACTGTCCCGCAGGCCGCCTTTCTCGCCACTGTGGTCAACAATCCGAACATGTACGACCCGTCCGAGAAGGACAACCGTGCCCGCATTCTCAGTCGCTACCGCTATGTCCTGCACTCCATGACCGAGATGGGCAACATCACGCCGGAGGACGAGGGGACGTACGCAAAGAAGCTGCCGAAATTCCCCAAGACACCCGCCAACCAGCGCTACGGCGGCCCTAAGGGCTTCCTGCTCAAGATGGTCGAGCGGGAACTCAGCGCGGC
>Ga0307312_10002256_pt1 | contig 10098 bp, 8 predicted proteins | sample ER_DNA_202_FD_194489 | JGI IMG/M metagenome (GOLD analysis project Ga0307312, IMG submission 194489) | Bulk soil microbial communities from the East River watershed near Crested Butte, Colorado, United States - ER_DNA_202 | ecosystem: Environmental > Terrestrial > Soil > Floodplain | place: USA...
GCGGGCCCGCGCGAGGAGGGAGAGCTTCCGCCGCGCGTCCGAGGCCACGGCGACGTGGATCGCCCCCGACTCCCGGATATACGCGATCGCGTTCACGGCGACCAGGCGGTCGAGCAGGAACTGGAAGGCGGCCGCCTGCCGCCCGCTCGCGTACGAACGAGCGATGTCGAAGGCGTAGCCGGTCGTGTGCATCGAATACGTCCGCGCCGCGTTCGCGTTCACCCGCATCAGCACCCGCTGATAGCGAGTGTCGCGCAGCGCGCTCGTGAGCTCGAGCGGCTTGCGCGCGCCCGAGATCTCGTGCACCTCACGGCCGATGTAGAGGAGCACGCCGAGTGTCGCCGGGCGAAGCCCGCGATAGAGCCGCCGCGACCGCCCGAGCTTGTGCGCCTCCTCGCCGAACGACGGCGCGATTGCGATATGCGTCCGGCGGGCATCGCGCGGGATGGCACGCAGCAGGTGCCGCTTCCACGCACGAGTAATCATTCTGGGCGACGCGAACCGCGGCGTGCGATACGCAGGATGGAGCACCTCTTCCGCGGAGTTCTTTCGCCCCTGCTGGCGCTGCTCGAACGCGAGCGCCGTACGGTCGTGGCGGTACAGCCGCATGACGCGTTTCGCGGCGAGCACCTTCCAGTAGTAGTCGCCTCCGTTTGCGAGCAGTCGCCAGGCGCGAGGATGCGCATCCGGCGACGAGCCGAAGTACAGCTGCGCGTACGTCGGCGACTCGGCTCCGTACGATCGAACGGCTGCCTGCACCCTGCCGATCCCCACGTGGTAGGCGGCGAGGGCGAGATCGGCGCGCCCAAGCGAGCGCCTTGCGATCGTGAGGTAGCGCGTTGTCGCGCGCAGCGATGTCGCGGGAACGAAGCGAACGTCGTAGCGGGCACGCCACCGGAGGAGCTGGCGCGCCGTCCGGTACGCGCCGCGTGCCTCGGCGCGCCCGATGCGGCCCGTCAACACACGACTGCGACGCGCGTTCACATGTAGATGCAACCGGTGCTTCGCGGCGCGGGCGCCGAGCTGGGTGAGACCTGCCTTGCCGCCGTTGACCGCGTCGACGCGCCCGGAGCTCTCGACGAAGACGACGGCTTCGAGCATGTCCGCGTCGAAGCCGCTGCCGTGCGCCGCGCGCCGCACGAGCGGCCGCCACTGTGCGACCCGCGCGGCCGTCGCGAAGACACCACCGGGGCTCGAGACGAAGAAACCGCGGTCGAGTCCCTGCGCGGCCGACGCACCGAGCGCGGCCGAGCTCGTGGCCTCCATCCGCGCCGTCGACGCGGCGAACGCCGAGCCGCACACGGCCAGCGCGAAGACCACGACCAACAGGAAACGGGACCCCTCCCTCACTCGCACCGAACCTAGAGCGGATCCCTGCCGGCGCCAGTCCCTCGATCGGGGGATCCTACTGCTTCAAAAAATACGGACGGCGGCTACGGGAGGTTGTCGATCTGTGCCCGCTGGAGCCTGCCCGAGTAGTCGACGTAGATCGACTTCCACTCGGTGAAGACGTCGAGCGCCGCCTGCCCCGCCTCGCGATGGCCGTTGCCCGTGTCCTTCGTGCCGCCGAACGGCAGGTGCACCTCGGCGCCCGTCGTGCCGGCGTTGACGTACGTGATCCCGGTTTGCAGGTCGCGTATCGCGCGGAACGCGCGATTGACGTCGCGGGTGAAGATCGACGAGGAGAGCCCGAACTTGATCCCGTTCGCGACGCGGAGCGCCTCGTCGAAGTCGCGCACCTTGATGAGCGCGGTCGTCGGCCCGAAGATCTCCTCCTGTGCGATGCGCATCTGCGCGTCAACGTCGCCGAAGATCGTCGGCCGATAGAAGAATCCCTTGTCGAGATCTCCCTCGGTCGCGATCTCGCCACCGGTCAGCAGACGCGCACCCTCGTCCTGGCCGATCTTCGTGTACGAGTGGATCTTGTCGATCGCGGCGCGGTTGATCACCGGCCCGATGTCGGTGTCGTCCTCCCATCCTGGCCCGAGCCGCATCTTCTCGGCCCGCTCCACGAGCCGCGACTGAAGCGCCTCGTACACCTTCTCGTGCGCGATCACGCGCGACGCCGCGGTGCAACGCTGGCCCGAGGTGCCGAACGCCGACCAGACGATGCCCTCGACCGCGAGGTCGAGGTCTGCGTCCTCGAGCACGATGATCGCGTTCTTGCCGCCGAGCTCGAGGTGGACGTGCTTGAGGAAGTCGGCCGCCGCCTTCGTCACGGCGACACCGGTCTCGCGTGAGCCGGTGAACGTGACTACCGGGACGTGCGGGTTGCGCACGAGCGCGGCGCCCGCCGTCTCGCCGTAGCCGTGCACGATGTTGACGACGCCGTCCGGCACGCCCGCCTCGGCGAGCAGCTCGACGAACCGGTCCGCGAGCAGCGGCGTGTCCTCCGCCGGCTTCAGCACGACGGTGTTCCCGCAGACGAGCGCGGGCGCGATCTTCCACGACGGGATCGCGATCGGGAAGTTCCACGGCGTGATCGCTCCGACCACGCCGACGGGAACGCGCACCGACATGTTGAACTTGTTCTGGAGCTCAGACGGCGTCGTCTGGCCCCACAGCCGGCGGCCCTCACCGGCCATGTAGTACGTCATGTCGATCGCTTCCTGGACGTCGCCGCCCGCCTCGGCCTTCACCTTCCCCATCTCGCGCGTCATCAGGTCGGTGAGCGCCCGCTTCTCGCGCTCGAGCACCTGTGCGAAGCGGAAGAGAATCTCGCCGCGCCGCGGTGCCGGGACGAGCCGCCAGTCCTCGTACGCCGCCCGGGCCTTCTCGACCGCGGCGTCGACGGCGGCCGCATCCGCCTCCGGGACGCTGCCGAGGACGTCGCCCGTGGCGGGGCTCAGGCTCTCGAGGCTGGCCATACGGCGAGGGTACTGATTGCGACCCGCCCGGGCGTGGTATGCCACCATTGCGCGGCGGGCGGTCCTATTTTCCACTGGGGAGAGGAGAAAGAATGCGCAATCGCTTCTTGGTTCTCGTCGTTGCGGCGGTCGCACTGCCGGTCCTGTTTGCGAGCTCGGCAGGTGCCGTCACGAATGGGCAATACGACGGCAACAACCATCCGTACGTCGGGTATCTCGACAACGGCGTCTTCGCCTGCTCGGGGACGATTCTGTCGCCGACGGTCATCGTGACGGCAGCGCACTGCTTCAGCGACAGCACGTCCGCTCTGGGGACGAACACCATCACGCACGCGCCGATCGTGCGCGTCTCGTTCGATCCCAACCTGATCAACGACAACAACACGCAGCGCAACTGGTTCTACGGCAGCTACTACTTCGACCCGGGCTTCACGATCGGCGCGGGCGGCGGCTTGCCGGGCTTCGACACGCACGACGTGGCCGTTGTGATCCTCACGGCCGCGGGCTGCCAGGTTCCGGCCGGTCGGCCGGGGAGCTGCGGGCCTGTGCCAGCGTCCGCGAGCCTCGGTCAGTACGGTGCACTGCCGGCGCTCAACCTCGTCGACACCCTGGCGATGAACACGCCCGTGGACATCGTCGGCTACGGCGTCCAGAACTTCGTCAACGGCGGCGGCCCGTGCGGCGGCCCGTGCAAGAAGCAGCCGGGTGACGCGTTCACGCGGTTCTTCGCACCGACCACGCTCGTCGCGAGCAACAACAGCATCAGTGACGAGTTCATCAAGCTGCACTCGAACAAGGGCGGCACCTGCTTCGGCGACTCGGGTGGACCGAACCTGCTCGGCGGGACGCACACCGTGCTCGCCGTCAACTCGTTTGTCGCCAACGCGATCTGCTCCGGCAACACGTACTCGTACCGGATCGACACCTCGACCGCGCTCACCTGGATTCGGTCGACAGTGGCGGCCCAGGGCGGAAGCCTGCCGAGCTGATCCTCGTGGACCTGCGAACTGGGGCCCCGGCAACGGGGCCTCAGGCTACTTCGGGGCGTCGGTCTCGGGGAACGTGCCCGGGATCCGGGGCCGCCGCCGGTCGCGCGTCTCGCGCTTCTCGATGAACTCCGGAGCCGGCTTGCCCTTCGAACGCGGGTCGGGCCCGTCACGGCGGTCGACGATGACCGTCACGTTCGGGTTGTCGCTGTAGTAGTCGACCATCTTGTCGTAGAGCTCGTCGGCGAGCTCCCGCGGGATCACGCAGTAGATCATGGCCCTCTGAGTGTAGTGAGGAGATCGGCGCGCGCTAGAGGCGGGCGATCTCGGGCACGAGCCGGCCCTCGCCCTCGACGTGCGCGTTCCACGTCTTGAACGTCTCCTCGAGCTCGTCGAGCTCGTGGCCGCGGCGCTCGAGGCGCACCGGCTGCGCGGAGTCGGGGCTGACGCGGTACTGGTACCACGAGAGATCCCAGGCGACGGTGACGGCGATCGCACCCGCGTCGCCCGAGAGCGGCACGATGCTCGCCTTCGCGTCGCCGAGGCTCTTGGCGATGCCGCCGACGGTGCGCCGGTAGGTGCTGCCGTTGAAGAGGTCGGCCGCCTCGAGGAGCGTCGCCTCGATGTCGGAGAGCCGTCGGAGGATGGGCTCGGCCGGCGTGACCGGCTCGGTGCCTGCGGGCCGGCGGAAGCCGAGCCGCTCGGGGATACCGCGGCGACGGCGGCGGCGGTCGTTCGTGACGAGCGGCGTCGTCGGCGTTCCCTCCTTGAGCCAGCCGTGCTCGAGCGCGACCTCCTGGCAGAGTGGGCAGACGTCGACGAGGTCGGCGCCCTCCTCGGGCGCGAAGCGAACAGCACGCTCGCCCATCAAGAGCGTGCGCTCGCAGATCCCGCACATCCGCATCGACCCGACTTTTGTGACGCGCATCGTGGGCGACTATAGCCCCGGTCCTTGCGCAGCCCTCTCCAGGCGAGGTAATGTCCTCTTACATGTGTCTTTTACACTTAGTGCGATGAGACACGGCCCTCGCTCGCGCCGGCATCACGGCGGGCACTGGCGCGTCTTCGCGCGCGTCGAGCGTTTCACCGAGCCTGCCCTCCTCCTCCTGCTCCGCGAGCGCCCCGCGCACGGCTACGACCTGCTCGAGCGGCTGCCCGAGCTGACCGGCGAGCAGCGGGTCGAGATGGGCAACCTCTACCGCCTGCTGCGCGCCCTCGAAGAGGAGGGCCTCGTCGTCTCCGAGTGGGACGAGACGTCTCCCGGGCCGGCGAAGCGCCGCTACGCGATCACCGCGCAGGGACGGCTGCTGCTCGACCAGTGGGCCGAGGCGCTGCGCCGCACGCAGGACCGCACCGGACGTTTTCTCGAACGGTACGAAGAAGGGGGGTGAACATGCACCACGGAAACCATCGCTACGGCCATCACGGCCACGGACGCGGACGGATCCACTTCCGCGGCCCGTTTCCGAATCGGCTCGACCTGCTCGAGCGGCTCGAGAACTACCGCCGCGACCTCGAGCAGGAGCTGGCCGACGTCTCGGACGTGATCGAGCACCTGCGCGACCGCGAAGCGCAGACCCAGGAGCAGTCGTGAACGAGAAGCGCGCGAAGAGGCAGGCGGTCTACGCCTTCGCCTCTTCGCGCTCCTTCTTCGTCTGCTCGATGATCTTCTGCGCGACGTGCGTCGGCACTTCTTCGTAGCGCAGGAAGTGCATCGTGTAGTCGCCGCGCCCGCCCGTCATCGACGTGAGCGCCTGCAGATACGTGAGCACCTCGGCGAGCGGGACCTCCGCCTTGATCGTCGTCATGCCGGCGGACGGCTCCATGCCGTGCAGGCGGCCACGCCGCGAGTTGAGGTCGCCGTTGATCGCACCGACCGAGTCGTCCGGCACGGTGACCTCGAGCTCCATGATCGGCTCGAGCAGCACCGGGTCGGCCTTTGCATAGGCCTCCTTGAACGCCATCGAGCCGGCGATCTTGAACGCCATCTCCGACGAGTCGACGGCGTGCATCATCCCGTCGATGAGCGTCACGCGCACGCCGTAGATCGGCGCGCCCGCAAGCTCGCCGTGCTCCATCGCCTCGCGCACGCCCTTGTCGACCGCGGGCCGGAAGCCCTGCGAGATGACACCGCCGACGATCTTGTCGACGAACTCGTACTCCGCCTCGCCTTCGCCGTTGTCCATCGGCTCGATCAGGATCTCGCAGTCGCCGAACTGCCCCCGGCCGCCGGTCTGCTTCTTGTAGCGGTGCCGGGCTCGCGCCTCCTTGCGGATCGTCTCCTTGTACGGCACGCGCGGCTGGTGCAGCTCGACGTCGACGTGGAAGCGCGTCTTCAGGCGGTCGACGGCGACCTCCACCTGCATCTGGGTGAGCCCCGAGAGGAGCTGCTCGCCGGTCTGCGGGTCGCGGCGCAGCTTCAGGGTCGGATCCTCCTCGGAGAGACGGCGCAGCCCCTGCCCCATCTTCTCCTCGTCACCCTTCGCCTTCGGCGTGATCGCGAAGCTCATCACGGGCTCCGGGAAGTCGATATGCGGCGGCTCGACCGGCACCTCGTGGTCGACGAGCACGTCGCCGGTGACGACGTCCTTCAACTTCGCGACGGCGCCGAGGTCGCCGACGCAGACCGATTCGACCGGCTCGTTGTCCTTGCCGTTCAGCAGGAGGAGCTGCCCGAGCCGCTCCTTCGCGTGGGTGCGCGGGTCGACGAGCGTCGTGTCGTGCGTAATCGGCCCGGCGAGCACGCGGAAACAGCTGATGCGGCCGGCGAACGGGTCGGCGATCGTCTTGAACACGAACACCGCCTGCTTCGCGTCGCCGAACTCGATCGTCGTGCCCTTCTTCGACGGTGACGGCACACCTTCGACGAGCAGGTCGAGGAGCGCGGTCGTGCCGAGGTTCTTCGTGGCGACGCCGCACGCGACCGGATAGAGCTCGTCGCGCGTGACCGCGTCCTTCAGCGCGTCCGCGACGTCGGTCGCAGCCAGCTCCTCGCCCTCGAGATAGCGCGCCATCAAGTCCTCGTTCGTCTCGACGACGGCGTCGAGCAGCTTCTCGCGGTACTCCGCCACCTGCGCGGCCATCGACTCCGGTATCGGCTGCGGGCCGCCTTCCTTGCCGCCGCTCGGATCCGTGTACGCACACATGTGCAGCAGGTCGACGATGCCCGTCACCTCGTGCTCGGAGCCGATCGGCAACTGAATCGCGATGCAGCGGTCGGAAAGCTGCGCCTGCACGGCCTCGAGCACGCGGAAGAAGTCCGCACGCTCGCGGTCGAGCATGTTCACGAAGACGACGCGCGAGAGCTCGTACTCGTCGGCGCGCTTCCACACGCGCGTCGTGTTGACCTCGACGCCCATGACGGCGCTGACGACGACGAGGGCGCCTTCGACGACACGGAGTGCCGCGAAGGTGTCGGCTTGAAAGCCGGCATCACCCGGCGTGTCGGCGAGGTTGATCTTGCGCTCCTGCCAGTCGACGTGGAGCAGCGAGCCCGAGAGCGACATCTGGCGCTTGTGCTCGCCGTCGTCCCAGTCGCCGGCGGTCGTCCCCGCGTCGATCGTGCCGAGCCGGTTCGTCTTTCCTGCCTGGAAGAGCAGGGCCTCCGTGAGCGAGGTCTTCCCCACCCCGCGGTGGCCGACGACGGCGATGTTGCGAATCTTCCCCGGCTCGGTGACAGCTGGCACGACGGCTCGCCCTCCTAGGATTTCGGTCTGGGTAGGGCGGATTCTAGAAGCAACCAGGCTTCAGCCTGGTTGCAGGCGTCGGAACGGTCGGCGGCCGGCGATTCTATTCAGCCAGACCGGCGCGGGCCGGCGACCCGGAGAGCCGGGCCTTCAGGCGAAGGATCGCCTTCGTGTGGAGCTGCGAGACCCGGGACTCGGTCACGCCGAGCACCTCGCCGATCTCGCGGAGGGTCAGCTCCTCGTAGTAATAGAGCGTGACGACGAGCTTCTCCCGCTCGGGGAGGCGGGCGATCGCGTCGGCGATGGCCTCCTTCGTCTCCGTCTGCGAGAGCTGGCCCTGCGGATCGGGGGCGTCCGAGTCCTCGACGGTGTCGATCAACGCGACCGTGTCGCCGCCGTCGGAGACGGTCCACAGCTCGTCGAGCGCCGCGATCGACGAGCGGGCGATGTCGGTCAGGCTCTCCTCGAGCTCCTCGACGGTGATCCCCACCTTTTTCGCGATCTCCTCGTCGGTCGGGGCGTGGCCGAGCTTCGACTCGAGCGCGGCGATCGCACGCTCGATCTCCCGGGCACGCGAGCGCACGGAGCGCGGCACCCAGTCCATGGCTCGGAGCTCGTCGATGATCGCGCCCTTGATGCGCGCGATCGCGTAGGTCTCGAACTTCACGTCGCGGTCGGGCTCGTAGCGCTCGATCGCGCCGATCAGCCCGAGCAGGCCGTACGAGACGAGGTCGCCCTCGTCGACGTGGGCAGGCAGGCCGCTCCCGAGCCGGCCCGCGACGTACTTCACGAGCGGCGCGTAGGTGAGGATCAGCCGATCGCGGAGTGCCTGGTCGCCCGTCTTGCGGAACTGCAGCCAAAGGGTCTGTGTCTCGTCGGCCCGGCTCACGAGTAAGAGAATACGGCGCGCCCGCGACTTTTCCTCAGCGACGGAAGGCAGAAATGCCCAACTGGCCAAGCCAGAGAGCCAGTGCGAGGGCTGCGACGGCGACCACGAAGCGGCCGGCGCCACCCCCGGAGCCTGCAAATGCGGCGACTGCGGTGAGCAGGAGCGCGGCCGCGATGACGAGGAAGAGAGCGCCGAGCGCGCGCTGCTGCACGCGCGGAAGCGTAATGCGGCGCCTGCGGGGGCGCCCGATTCGCGGGGCTACAATCCCTCGAAGCCCAGGGGCGTAGCTCAGTTGGTAGAGCGGCGGTCTCCAAAACCGTAGGCCGGGGGTTCGAGTCCCTCCGCCCCTGCTGGCTCTTTCCCGTCGCTCTATCCGACCTGCTGCGGGGGCGCCACATAGATCCGAACCGACAGCGGCGGAAGCGCCACGTCGAAGGCGCCGCGGGCGGCAGGGAGCCAATGTCCGCCGGTGATCTCGAGAAAGCGATCTCGGGACCCGGGCGCCTGGAGGCGCACGTTCGCGACCCGGGTGCCTGCGTTCACGGCGATGACGTAGATCGCGCCTCCGAGTTCCCGTGCGCTCGCTCGCACCGCCGGCTCGAGAGGCGTGACCCCGACAGCGCCGGCCGGGCGGAGCAGTGCAGGTGCGAGCTGCCGGATGCGCGCCGCGATGGAGCGGACGACCGTTCCGATATTCGAGCCCCAGTCGCCGGGGAAGAAACCGAGCCCGTGAGCGCCACCGGCGATCGCCAGCCAACTCTCGACACGGATCGTTCTCGGTGTAACCGCAGCCGTAGCGTTATGGCACTTCATCTCTCGGATCTCGATCCACTGGAAGGTCGGCTTCGCGTGCGCAAGCCGCACGAGCTCCTGCTGCGCGTCGAAGACCCATGGAAGCAGCTCACGGCGACAGAGCTCCTGCAATGGATAGAGATCGAAACCGACGACGTCAGCCTTGGCCACGAGCCCCGGGTACATGCTGCGACCCACCGGTAACGGCGCCGCGCCGGGGAAGAAATGCGCGGTCAGCGTGAGGAAGCGAAGGCCATTGCCTGGGGGGGCGAGACTGACGCCGGTCAGCCCGCGCGCGTCCGCCTCATCGGGATAGAACCATCCGAGCAATCCTGGCCCGGACTCCATGGGAGTGTCGTCGGTCGTTCCGGCCACGAGTGCTCGGCCCTGCACGGCAGTGAGCAACGAGCTCAGGCCGGTGCAGGTATTACCCGCGAACAGATTGATGCCGTCGGCGATATCCGGCGTCCATTGTGATGGGCACTCCTGCAAGACGATCAGCGGGAAGAACGGCGCACCGCCCACGCGGACTGCACCCGCGCCGGTCGTGCCGACGACCTCGAGCGGCGCCGCTGCCGTGGTGAACGGGAGACGCTCGGACACGACGTCCCCCGACTCCGAGCGCGCGTCGATCGAAACGACATACGGAGTCGACGATGAGAGCCCCGTCAAGACCGCGCGATGCACGAGCCCGAGCTGCGGGGACTCCGCCCAAAGAAGTGCGCGCATCCCGGCCGGCCCCCACGTGACGCGCGCGGTGGAGGGGGCCGTGGTCTGCCAGGTAACGGTCGTCGAGAACGGGCCGAGAGCAGTGACGTCAACGCTCGAGACGGCAAACGCGGCCGGAGGGGCTGGGACGGGTGACGTCGCGAGGGTCG
>Ga0307312_10002257_pt1 | contig 10097 bp, 7 predicted proteins | sample ER_DNA_202_FD_194489 | JGI IMG/M metagenome (GOLD analysis project Ga0307312, IMG submission 194489) | Bulk soil microbial communities from the East River watershed near Crested Butte, Colorado, United States - ER_DNA_202 | ecosystem: Environmental > Terrestrial > Soil > Floodplain | place: USA...
GAGCTCGATCAGGCGGGTCGTCGCCGTGTCGGACTGGAGCGCGATGACGCGGCTCACGTCGAGCGGCGAGACGCCGGCCCGGATGAGGCTCACGATCATCTGCGGCAGGTGGAGGGCGGCCTCGACGAGCTCGTCCACCGTCGCCGCGTGGGCGATCGACCGGCGCAACGCAAACGGCGTGCGGCTCTCGAGGTACATGAGGTCCGTGGCCGTGACGACGCCGAGGGGCGTCCCGGACGAGTCGACGATCGGGAGGTGGTGGATCCCCGCGTCGAGCATGTCGATCATCGCATCGACCGCCAGGCTCTCGGGCGAGAAGGTCTTTGCGGGTGCGACCATGAGCTGCCCGACGGGTGTGGAGCCGGGGAGGTCCTCGGCGACGAGCTTCCGGCGCAGGTCGGAGTCGGTGACGATCCCGAACCCGTCGTCGAGCTGGACGAGGACGCACGAGACGTCGGCGGCAGCCATCAGGCGCGCCGCGTCGGCGGCGGAGGTCTCGGGAGGGCAGACGGCGACCGGCCGGTGCACGAGGGAGCTGAGATGCGCCGTCCGCTGCTCGGCCTGGGCGTGCGCCACATGGCCCGTCCGGACGAGCCGCTCGCGCAGCGAGCTCGCCACGAACTGCACGCCAGCCGGGCTCGAGAGCACCGACCGTGCGACCTCCGACGGGATGAGGAGGCACACGGTGTCGTCGCGGGCCCGGACGTCGAACGCCGGTGCCATGCCGGACAGGAGCGACGGGTGGCCGAATGCCTCGCCGGGCTCGAGCACGTCGATCGTCTCCTCCTCGTGCCGGAGCTCGACGGTCCCTGACCGGACGACGTACAGCCCTTCCGACGGTGCGCCGTCCTCCGAGAGGATCGCCGCGCCGGCCGGGTACGAGCGCACCTGCACGCCGGCGGCGGCTCGTTCGAGCTCCGGCTCCGGGAGGCCGCTGAACGGAGCGAACCGGCGGAGGAACTCGGCGGGCGCGCGATCGGCCTGATCGGCCTCGACCATCGTGCGGATCGTACTGTGCGCAAACCCATGGGGCCTGGCCCCGAACGGGGCCAGGCCCCGGTGGTCATGTCACTCGTCGTATTTCGGGGGAACGGGCGAGCCGGGCAGCTGGCCCTGCTTGCTCACCGCGGCGCGGTGCATCCGCCGAAACCGGGGCACGCGCACTGGGGCATCGACGACCGCCGCTTCACGTGCCGTTCCGAGCAGAAGGCCGAAGAGGCCCGCCGCGATCGCGAGCGCGACGGGGAGGCCGAACGCCAGCGAGAAGGGGTCGTCGGCGTGCCCGGTCAGGCGCTCGCTGCCGAAGACCCACTGGATCAGGACCCCGGCGACGAGCCCGGCCATGGCACCGGCGAACAGTCCGCCGAACTGGCTCTTTCGCCGGTGCTGCTCCCTGCGAGGGCTCTCGGCGCGAAGCGCTGAGCCCGGATCGGTGTGACCCGTCTCCATGTTGACCGCATGCCCCGCCGCGGCCGGTCCGAAACGGTGCGGTTAGACGCGCTCCAGCCGCGCGTAGGCGTCGACCGCCCGCTCGCGCGCCCGCGTCGCCTTGGCGAGCTCGGGCCGCACCCGCTCGAGCTGCGCGTCTAAGGAGGCGTGCCGCGAGAGCAGGCTGACGTTGAGATGGGCGAGCGTCGCCGCCGACCGGGCGGCGGCCTCCGCCAGGAGCGCCCCCGCCAGGGCGTCGCCCTCGAGGTTGCGGTTTCCGGTCTCGGCCATGTCCGCCGCCAGCGTCGCAACCTCGGCGGCGACCCGAAGGATGTGCATCGGGCAGGCGATCGCGCCCGCCACGGCGGTGTCGAGGCTGGTCGTTCGCTCCGCGCCGGGCGCCATGCGCAAGGCGTCGAGCACGACGGCGTATGCCCGCCCGTCCGCGTGCGCCAGCGGCGAGACCTCCTCGCGCAGCTCGTGGGCGCGGTCGCGAACGCGCTCGAGCCCTTTGGCCGACGCGAACGACGCGGCCATCTCGACGAGCCCGGCCGCCATCGCACAGGTGACGGACGCGGCAGCGCCGCCGCCGGGGGCGGGCGTCCGTGCTGCGAGGTCGTCGAGGAACTCGGCGACCGTGGCCGACATGTACGGGTCGAGCGCGCCGTTCTCGTCCGGCGCGGCGACTCCGTCAGAAGAGGCCGATGGTTCGTCCATCCTTGTCGATATCGACGTTGAACCCGGCCGGCGTCTTCCCGAGGCCGGGCATCTGCATGATGTCACCGCAGAGCGCCGTCAGGAAGCCCGCGCCCGTGTACGGCCTGATGTCGCGCACCGGGATGCGGAAGCCCGTCGGCGCGTTGGCGAGCGCCGGGTCGGCCGAGAGCGACAGGTGCGTCTTGGCCATGCAGATCGAGAGCCCGGTCAGGCCGTCGCGGGTGTACTGCTCGATCTTCTGCCTCGCGGCCGGGAGGAAGTCGACCCCGTCGGCCTGGTAGACCCGAGTGGCGATCTTCTCGATCTTCACGTCGATCGGGTCGGAGTCCTCGTACACGAAGCCGAACGAGCCCGGCTGCTCGCAGGCGTCGGCGACCGCCTCGGCCATGCCGGCGGCGCCCTCGCCGCCCTTCGAGAAGCCCTCGTTCAGGACGGCCGCGTGCGCACCGTGCTCGAGCGCGAGCTTCTGCACGAGCGCCACCTCGTCGTCGGTGTCGCCGGGGAACCGGTTCGCGGCGACGACGCAGGGGACGCCGAACTCCTTCGCGTTCACGATGTGGCGGCCCAGGTTGGCCGCGCCATGCTCGATCGCGCGCAGGTTGTCGGCCGCGGAGTTGCGGGGGTCGTCCTCGAGCCCGGCGTGGTGCTTGAGCGCTTTGGCGGTCGCCACGATCACGACGGCGTTCGGGGCGAACCCGCCCGCGCGGCAGACGATGTCCATGAACTTCTCCATCCCCAGGTCGGAGCCGAAGCCCGCCTCGGTGATGAGGTACTCGCCCATCTTGCGGCCGGCCAGGTCGGCCACGATCGAGCTGTTGCCGTGGGCGATGTTGCCGAAGGGGCCGATGTGCATGAAGCACGGCTGGCCCTCGAGCGTCTGGATCAGATTCGGCTTGAGCGCGTCCTTCAGGAGCACGGTCATCGCTCCCGCGCAGCCCATCTGCTCGGCCGTCACGGGGGCCCCGTCGACGTCGTAGCCGACGGTGATCGCGCCGATCCTGCGGCGCAGGTCCTGGAGCGAGGTCGCCATGCCCATGATCGCCATCACCTCGGAGGCGGCGACGATGTCGAACCCGGTCTCGCGGGGGATTCCGTGCGTCGGCCCGCCCAGGCCCGTGATCACGTTTCGCAGGTGGCGGTCGTTCATGTCGAGCGCCCGCCTCCAGGTGACCCGGTGGGGGTCGATGCGGCAGTCGTTGCCGTAGAAGATGTGCCGGTCGACGAACGCCGCCAGCATGTTGTTGGCGGCGGCGATGGCGTGGAAGTCGCCGGTGAAGTGCAGGTTCAGGTCCTCCATCGGCACGACCTGAGTGAGCCCGCCTCCGGCCGCCCCGCCCTTGATGCCGAAGATCGGCCCGAGCGACGGCTCGCGCAGGCACAGGATCGGCCGCTTGCCGATGTGCCCCAGCCCCTGGGTGAGCGACACCGACGTCGTCGTCTTGCCCTCGCCGGCCTTCGTCGGCGTGATGGCCGAGACGCACACGATCTTGGCGTTCGGCGCGTCGGCCAGGCGGTCGATCGCCCCGAGGCTGACCTTGGCCTTGTACTTCCCGTACAGGTCGACCTCGTCGTCCTCGAGGCCCATCTCGCGGGCGATGTCGAGGATCGGCCGGAGCGTGGCTTCCTGGGCGATCTCGAGGCTTGACTTCACAGAGGCTCCTTTGGGGTCAGTGGGAGACGGCGGCGGCGCCGCGCTCGGAGACGAGCTCGTTCTCGTAGAAGCGGGCGAGCCGGAACGGTGCGATCAGGTCGGGTGTGCGCCCGGTGGCGGTGAGCTCGGCCATCGTCTTGCCGACGATCGGCGAGGCCTTGAAGCCATAGGTGCCCCAGCCCGCGTCGATCAGGAAGCCGTCGGCCTCGGTCAGCCCCATGATCGGGGCGTAGTCGGGCGAGACGTCGCAGAGGCCGGTCCACTGGCGCAGGACCCTCGCATGGCCGAGCATCGGCAGGAGCTCGACCATGTGCATCGCCAGGTCCTCGATGAACCGGAACGTGCCCTTGTCGGAGTAGCCCGAGTAGGGCTCGATCTCGGAGCCCATCACGAACTCGCCGCGGTCGGACTGGGAGATGTAGATGTGCAGCGTCCCCGACACGATGATCTTTCGCAGGAGCGGCTTCACGGGCTCGGTGACGCAGGCCTGGAGGATGTGGGTCGTGATCGGCACCTCGATCCCGGCCATGCGCCCGACGAGCGACGACCATCCGGAGGTGCACGAGATCACCGTCCCGGCCGAGATGGGGCCGCGGTTCGTCTCGATGCCGGTGACCCGCCCGTTCTGGCGCGTGATGCCCTCGACGCGCGTGTAGGGGTGGATCTCGACGCCGAGCCGGTCGGCCTCCTTGGCGTAGCCCCACACGACCGCATCGTGGCGGATGATGCCGCCCGGCGGGTGGTAGAGCGCCGCCAGGATCGGGAACGTCGGATGGTCGGACACGTCGAGCATCGGCTCGAGCTCCTTGATCTCGTCGGGGTAGATCACCCGCGAGTCGACGCCGAGGAGCCGGTTCACTTCGGCCCGCTCCATCATCGTGTTCACCGACCGGTCGGAGTGGGCCAGCGTCAGGTGGCCGTGCTGCGAGAACAGCATGTTGAAGTTCAGGTCCTGCGAGAGCGTCTCGTAGAGCTTCACGCTCGCCGTGTAGAAGCGGGTGCCCTCGGGCGTCAGGTAGTTCGAGCGGATGATGGTGGTGTTGCGGCCCGACGCCCCGGCGCCGATGTAGCTCTGCTCGATCACGGCGACGTTCTTCATCCCGTGGTCCTTGGCGAGGTAGTAGGCCGTGGCCATGCCGTGCGCGCCGCCGCCGATCACGATCGCGTCGTAGCTGGCGCGGAGCTTGTGCGAGCGGAAGTAGCGGTGCTTCTTCAGGAGGCCGATCATGCGACCGCCTCCGGGCTGCGGGCCGCCGCAGGCGTTCGCGCGCCGATCCCGAGCGGCGCGCCGGCGTCGAGGATCGCGTCCCAGAAGTACTCGCCGTACTCCCAGCCGACGAACATCGAGATCCGCCCATCCTCGTTCAGGACGAGCGTCGGCACGCGCATCACAGAGCCCGCCATGCACCGGTTGGCCGGAAACCGCGACGGGCGCACGTCGAGCCCCGACGAGCGGTTCATCACGTCGCGCCGGCGCTCCCCGCCCACCGCGACGCCCGCCAGGCCGCACGTCACGTCGATGGCGGCCCCACCGGTGGCGGAGCGGATGGACTCGACGCGGTCGAAGGGGCAGAGCACGTAGCCGTGGGTGGGCGTGAGGCGCATCGTCCAGACGCCGCCGTCGGCCCGCGCCTCGCCCGGGGCGAGGCCGCCCGTCAGCTCGTCGATCCCGGCCGCGGTCGCGCGCAGGTCGAGCTTCCCGAGGTGCGAGATGTCGACGACCCACGGGTCGCCCTCGCCCTCGCCCTCCTCGGGGTAGACGCCGATCCGCCACCCGTCCCGCTCCTCGATCGCCGCGCCGGCGGCGATGTGACGGCGCTCCATCGGGGTTCGCAGGGCGACGCCGGGGCCTGCTGCGGCCGGCGACATGAAGGCGTAGGGGTCGACGGCGCTCATGACCTGAGCAGCGCTCCCTCGGGGTCATAGAACGCGCTCCGGCGCACGCTCGCCGGGATTGTCGCGCCGGACGGGTCAGAGATCGTGATGGGCGTCCCCTCCTCCGAGCTCGCGGCCGGCAACCAGGCGATGCCGATCGACTTCCCGAGCCGGCGCGAGAACCGCGACGACGTGACGCGGCCGACCGGCATCCCGCCGGCGCCGATGATCTGCGCGCCCTCCTTCGGAACCGAGCCGTTCTGCCCCTCGAAGCCGACCAGCGCGAAGCGGTCGCCCCGGCGCTGGTACCACTCGATCGAGTAGCGCCCGATCCAGTCGTTCTCCTTGTCGAGCTTCACGATCCAGGGCATGGCCGCCTCGAGCGGCTGCGACTCGGCGTTCGTGTCCTGCCCGATGATCACGTGCATCTTCTCGAGGCGAAGGACGCGCTGCGGCTCGAGCCCGAACGGCTTCACGCCGTACTCCTCGCCGGCGCCCATGAGCTCGCCCCACAGGTGCTCGCCGGCCCCGGTCGGGTAGTGGATCTCGTAGCCGAGCTCGCCGACGAACCCGATCCGGAGGATCAGGCACGGGACGCCCGCGATGGTGGCGTGGCCCGCGCCCAGGTACGGGAACGCCTCGTTCGAGAGGTCGAAGTCGGTCAGCTTCCCGAGCGCCGTCCGGGCGTTCGGCCCGGCGAGGTTCACGGCAGCGATCGCCGAGGTCACGTTCACGATCTGGCAGTCCATCCCCCACACGGCGTTCCACCACGTGAACCACTGCTCCATCCCGCCGGCGCCCGAGGAGGTCGTCGTCACGTAGTACTCGGTCTCGGAGAGGCGGGCCACGGTGCCGTCGTCGAGGATCGACCCGTCGTCGCCGCACACGATGCCGTAACGGACGCGGGCCAGCTTCATGTCGCCGTAGCGGTTGGGGTAGATCCGCTCGAGGAAGGCGGCGGCCTCGGGCCCGCGAACGATCATCTTGCCGAGCGTCGAGACGTCGATCAGCCCGAGCGACTCGTGCACCGCCGCCGTCTCGTCCTCGGCCCCGCCGTAGTCGTATGGGCGCTTCCAGTCGCCGGCCCAGAGCATCTTGGCGCCGCTCTCGGCATGCCAGTGGTGGATCGCCGTTCGCTTCTCGGGCTCGTAGCCGCGCGCCGCCAGGAGCGAGAAGCTGGTCGGGTTGTGCGGCGGCCGGGCGGTGGTGACGCCGACCCGCTCCTCGTCGGGGTCGACGCCGAGCTCGCGGGCCATCAGGAGGCCGGAGTTCCGGTGGCACATCCTGCCCTGGCACGGCCCCATCGTCACCGTCGTGTACCTCTTCGAGAGCTCGAGCGACGCGAAACCCTCCGACACCGACAGGTGCACGTCCTTCGTCGTCACGTCCTCGCAGTAGCAGACGAACTGCTTGCCGCCGGCGGCCTCGGCCTGGGCGGGCACGGCGCGCTCGGTGCCGACCGCCTCGCCCGCGACGCGCACGCCGTCCGGAACGCGGTCAGGCACATAGACGCGGCGGCTGCGGTCGTAGCGCACGCTCCCGCCGGCCTGCACCAGGAGCCCCCACTGGGCAACGGTGCCCCCGCTCATGACCACCGTGTCGGCCTGGATCGTCTGCCGCTCGGAGCCGCGCGCGACCACGAGCCCCGTGACCTCGCTCCGGCCCCGCGCCTCGACCGGCGCGAACCCGGTCAGGTGCTCGATGCCGCACATCGCCAGGCGCTCGTCCTCGTCGCGCTCGCGCAGGTCGGCGACGGCGGCTACCTCCATGCCGGCCTCGGCCAGGTCGCAGGCCGCGTCGATGCCGAGGTCGTCTGCGGTCACGACCACCGCCCGCTCGCCCGGGACGATCCGGAACTGGTTCACGAGCCTGCGGGCGGCCGATCCGAGCATCACGCCGGGCAGGTCGTTTCTGCCGAAGACGAGCGGCTGCTCGACGACGCCGGTCGCCACCACGATCTCGCCGGCGCGGAACCGGTACATGGTGTTGCCCTGGTAAACCGGGACGAGCTTGCCCTCGTAGACGCCGCCGGCCCAGGCGGGGCTCAGGATCTCGACGCCGGCCTCCTCGGCCTGTGCCACGAGGTCGGCGGCCCGTCCGGCCGCGGCGATCCCGCAGAAGGCGAGCCTTCCGCCGAGCGCGAGGCCCTCGTCTACGAGCGCCGTCTCGCGGCCGTCGCGAGCCGCGGCGATGGCGGCCTCGAGGCCCGACTCGCCGCCGCCGATGACGAGCACGTCCACGTGGCGGTGCACCTTCTCGAATCGCTCGGTGCGGCGGTGGGCGGGATCGAGCTTTCCGAGCCCGGCCGCGCTCCGCAGGAACTTCTCGTAGTACTTCCACGCCCACCGCGGGCGGATGAAGGTCTTGTAGTAGAAGCCGACCTGCATCCCGAACGAGGGCGTCGCCCGGCCCACCGCGTGCAGGACGTCGGTCTCGAGCGACGGCCAGGCGTTGATCGGGTCGACCTGCATGCCCGGCTCGGCCGGCGTCATGCACGCCCGCACGGCGGGCTCGCCGTCGACTTGGACAAGGCAGTTGGGGCACTGGCCGGCGCAGCAAAGAAGGCCGCGCGGGCGGTGGTACTTGAACGAGCGCGAGAAGACACGGACGCCCGCGTCGAAGAGCGCCGAGGCGATCGTGTCGCCCGCGAGGCCGGTCACCTGCTCGCCGCGCCAGCCGAACGTGACGGGCGTCGTGCGGTCGATCAGCTCGCCGCGCCGCTCAGCGAGGCGGGTCACGCCAGCCCTCCGGGAGGCGCGGTCTGGAGGACCTCGTTCGAGCGCGTGTCGCGCTCGGCCTGGAACCACTCGCGGCACCCCGACGAGTGAAACCACCACTCACGCTGCGCCCCGGCGACGTTCTCCTTGAAGTACAGGTAGCCGAACAGCGCCCGCTCGTCCTCCGACGAGCGCGGCCGGACGGTCACCTCGCCGCCGTAGGAGAACTCGTCGACCGGCCGGCGGCCGCAGTTCGGGCACTCCAGGAGGAAGCTCACCTACTAGTGCGCTCCCTGCGGCGCTTTGTGGCCGTTTTTCGAGGCCGCGGCCATGGCGTCGGCGACCGCCTGGGCGAAGCTCTCGGGCCGGAAGGCGAAGTTCGTGCCCACGAGCGGGATCCCCGTGATCGCCGAAGCCTCGATCGTCATGCAGCGCAGATCCTCGGGCTCGAGGTCGTGGACGGCGTTCTTGCCGCACGCCCGCGCGAACATCTGGAGCTCCTGGGTCATCGAGTTCAGGAAGCCCTCCACCCGCTCGGCCGCCTCGGCCGCCGGGAGCCGCGCGATCAGGTCCTCGTCCTGGGTCGTGATGCCGACCGGGCAGAGGCCCGTGTGGCAGTGATGGCAGGCGCCCGGCACGGTGCCGAGCTTCTCGTAGTCCTCGACGTAGATCGGGCGGTTGCAGTTGAGCGCGATCATCGCCGCCGTCCCGATCGAGACCGCGTCGGCGCCCAGCGCGAGTGCCTTCGCCGCGTCAACACCGTTTCGGATCCCGCCCGAGACGATCAGGTTGACGACGCCCTCGAGCTTCATCTCGCGCAGCGCCTCGACGGCCTCGACCGTCGCCGCCATCGTCGGGATGCCGGTGTGGTTCATGAGCGAGTCCGGCGAGGCGCCGGTGCCGCCCTCCATGCCGTCGATCACGATCACGTCGGCGCCGGCCTTGCAGGCCAGCTTGACGTCGTCGGGGACGCGGCAGGCGCCGATCTTGACGTAGATCGGGATCTGGCCGTCGGTCGCCTCGCGCAGCTCCTCGATCTTGATCTGCATGTCGTCGGGCCCGACGAAGTCGGGGTGGCGGACAGGCGAGCGCTGGTCGACACCCGGCGGGAGCTGGCGGGCCTCGGCGATGATTGGCGACACCTTGGCGCCGAGCAGCACGCCGCCCGTGCCGGGCTTGGCGCCCTGGCCGACGACGATCTCGGCCGCGTTCGCCATCCGCAGGTGGTGGGGGTTGAAGCCGTAGCGGCTCGGCAGCACCTGGTAGACGAGCTGGTCAGATGCCTCCCGCTCGAGGTCGAGCATGCCGCCATCGCCGGTCGTCGTCGAGATGCCGACCCGAGTGGCGGCCATCCCGAGCGCCTGCTTGGCGTTCCGGGAGAGCGCCCCGTAGCTCATCCCTGCGATCGTGATGGGCGTCGCCAGCTTGATCGGCTTCGCCCCGTGACGGCCGCCGATCTCGATCGCCGTCGCGCACGTCTCGCGGTAGCCCTCGAGCGGAACGCGCGACAGCGTGCACGGGACGAACGTCAGGTCCTCGAAGTGCGGCGGGCGCTTGGTCATGCCGAGGCCGCGGTTCGTGTAGCGGCCGAGCTCCGCCTTGGACTGGATGTCCTCGATCGTCTCGGGCGACCACACCCACAGCGGTTGAAGCACGTGGCCGCCCGAGCCCCGCGGAATGCCGTCGCTCACAGCGCCCCCCTCCATGCG
>Ga0307312_10002260_pt1 | contig 10087 bp, 10 predicted proteins | sample ER_DNA_202_FD_194489 | JGI IMG/M metagenome (GOLD analysis project Ga0307312, IMG submission 194489) | Bulk soil microbial communities from the East River watershed near Crested Butte, Colorado, United States - ER_DNA_202 | ecosystem: Environmental > Terrestrial > Soil > Floodplain | place...
GTCCAGCGTCTCCGCGCCGCGGACCTCGCCGACGATGATCCGGTCGGGGCGCATGCGCAGGGCGTTGCGGACGAGCTCGCGGATGCGGATCTCGCCCTCGCCCTCGATGTTCGGCGGGCGCGACTCGAGCGTGATCACGTGGTCCTGCTGGAGCTGGAGCTCGGCCGCGTCCTCGATCGTGACGATGCGCTCGTCGTTGGGAACGAACGCCGAGAGGGCGTTCAGCGTGGTCGTCTTACCGGTGCCGGTACCGCCGGAGATCAGGACGTTGAGCTTGCCGCGAACGCAGGCGGAGAGGAACTGCGCCGCCTCGGACGAGACCGAGCCGAAGTTGATCAGGTCGTCCATGGTGTACGGGTCGCGCGAGAACTTCCGGATCGTCAGCGTCGGCCCGCGCAGCGAGAGCGGGGGGATGATCGCGTTCACACGGCTGCCGTCGGGCAGGCGGGCGTCGACCATCGGGGAGGACTCGTCCACGCGGCGGCCGACCTGCGAGACGATCTTGTCGATGATGCGCAGGAGGTGCGCGTTGTCGACGAAGCCGGCCTCGGCCGTCTCGAGCTTGCCGTTGCGCTCGACGTAGACGCGGTCGTGGTTGTTGACCATTACCTCGGTCACGGTGTCGTCGCGGAGCAGCGGCTCCAGCGGTCCGTAGCCGAGGATGTCGTCGGTGATCTCGCGCGTGACCTGACGCCGCTCCTCACGGGTCAGCGGCGTCCGGTCGAGCGCGAGCTGCTCGGTCACGACTCGCAGCACCTTCTCGGCGAGGTCCTCGGCAGACGATTCGTCTGCCTGGCCGGCCGCGTAGAGCTGCGGGCCGAGCTTCGCGATGCAGGCGTGGTGGATCCGGCCCTTCAGCTCGGCGTAGGGATCCGCGGGCCGGCGCTCGGGCGTCTCGGCCTGCCCGCCGACGAGCACGTCGAGCTCGGGCCCGTTGCCGTTCGCGGAGCCGTTCTGGCGATGGAGTCTGTCGTGCAGGCCCATCGCGCTACGCCCTTGCCAGGGTCGCCATGAACTTCTTCTTCTGCTTCGCCACGGCCTGGGCCGCGACGAGCTCCTTGGCCATCGCGCGGACGGCCTTCGAGAACTCGGCCTTCGGCTCGGCCAGCACGGCAGGGTTGCCGCGGTTGACCGCGAGCGGGACGATGCGGTCGCTCGGGATCTCGAAGTCGATCTTCCGATCGAGCGCCGACTCGACCTCCTTCGGCTTCATCCCGACCTTCGAGTTCGCCCGGTTGAGGACGAGCTTGATCCGGTCGGCGGGGAAGGAGAGCAGCTCAAGCGTCTGCAGGCTGAGCCGGACGTTCTTCAGCGTCGGCACGTCCAGCCCGCAGAGCAGCAGCAGCTCGTCGGTGCGGTCGAGGGTGGCCAGCATCGGCCCGTGGAAGAAGGGCGAGGTGTCGACGACGATCACGTCGAACGACTCCCGCGCGACCTCGAGCAGGCGGGCCAACTTGGCCTCGGTGACGAGCTCGGCGTCCTCCGGGCGCAGCGGCGCGGGGAGGATCTCGAGGCCGGAGGCGTGCTTGGTCGTGTAGCCGGCGAGCTTCTCCGAGTCGAGCTCGCCCGGAGCCGTGACGAGGTCGTAGATCGTCTTCTCGGGCTCGATCCCGAGCATGATCGCCGCGTCTCCGAACTGCAGGTCGAGGTCGAGCAGCAGCGCCCGCTTGCCCCAGTGCTTGGCGAGCGAGGTGCCGAGGTTGGTCGCGGTCACGGTCTTGCCGGTGCCGCCCTTGGGCGAGAACACCGTCACGAGCCGGCCGTGCCGGCGCTGATCACCGGTCAGGCGCTTGCCCACGTGACCGGCCTTGCGGATCGAGAAGACGACGTTGTCGGTCAGCTGCGGCAGCAGCAGGACGTCGGCGACGTCGTGCTCGAGGGCTTCCTCCAGCAGGGCGGGGGAGCCGTTCGAGGCGAGCAGGATCAGCGGTGCCCGCGTGTACTCACGGATCGCGGCCAGCTCGTTCACCGGCAGCGTGGCTGCGCGGGTTGCGTGGAGGACGACGTTCAGGTGCCCGCCGGCCAGGGTGGACGCGGCCTCCGGCACCTGCGTGGCCGACCCGAGGAGCTCGACCTCGGGATGTGCTCCGAGCGCTTCTCGCAGGTCCGGCAGCCCGTCGCAGTCGCCCGTCAGGTAGATCCGGTTCGGGCTCTTGTTTGGGAAATCGTTGCCGTTGCTCATCGTGGCCTCCTAGCGGCCGAGCGTCTTCCGCTGGCCGGCGCTGAGGCCGCCAGTGAGGACGCTCTCGAAGCTGTCGAGGTGGTCGGGGCTGTCGGCGTCGTGCGCGACGGGACGGAGCTCGAGGTGCCACCGCTCCGCGCCGGTGCCGCCGGCGTTGGCCAGCATGTACTGGAGCTTCTGGGCCTGGCTGTCGGTCAGGGCCAGCATCACGGCGTAGACCCCGCCCGAGCCGACGGTCAGCTTGCTGCCCGGCGGCGGCGAGCTCGGGGCCCGCAGCACCTTCAGGTCGCGCACGAGCACGCGGCTGAAGTAGATGTCCTGGTCGCCGGGCTTCTTCAGGGCGGCCACGAAGTCGACGCTGTCGCCGTCCTTGAGCGTGCCGGCGAGCAGCTGGTTCTGATCGCCCTCGAGCGAGACCGCCCGGAGCGTTCCGCTCAGCTGGGCCCGAACGCCCACGCTGGTGCGGGGGCTGAAGCGGCGGGTCGTGACCTGCTCGCCCTCGAGCGTGGGCTCGGTGGCGACCAGGCCGGCCAGCTGGTCGGCGCTGGAGATCGCACCCGGCACGACGCTCTTGCGGGGAACGTCCAGCGACGAGAGCTGGCCCGAGACGTCGGCACCGCTGGCGCCGACGGCGATGTCCTTCTTGGCAACGAGCACCGTCACGTGGTCCTCGCCGCTCTGAACGTGCCGCTTGTAGCTGGTCACGTAAAAGCTCGTGAGCAGGGCGGCCACAGCGGCGAGGGCGACCGCGATCAGGATGTTTCTAGCTCGATATGCCATTGCTCCTTGTCCTTGGGTTAGAGGTCAGTCGACGAGGTTGACGACGCGGGCGCCGAGGTTCGGCTGCCCGCCGCCGCTTTCGGTAGAGGCGATACCGGTCCACGTGACCTCCGTGAACCAGCCGGTGATGGTGCCGGAGCTGCCGGACTCTGTGTGCGCGGTCAGGTGGAAGCCGACCCAGGCGACCACGTGGTACTTGGCGTTCGACCCCGAGCCGCTGATCGTGTCGTAGACGGGGAAGAGCAGCTCGGTATTGAGGCGGGACTCGAGGGCGTTCTGTACCTCCGACGAGTTCCACTTCGCGCCGGCGTCCGAGAAGTAGTCGCCGAGCGAGAGGTAGCCGTCGTAGCCCTTCAGGATCCAGTTGGCGAGGATGCTCGGACCGGTCCCGCCGTGGCTCTCATCGATGTTGATCAGGTCGAACGAGCCTGGCGCGCCCGTCTTGCCGAGCGGCAGGGTGGTCAGGTTCCCGCTGCCGAAGCACGGGCAGGTTGCGGTGCCCTTCAGCTTCGGGTGCAGGACGTTGACGCCGATCGGCGCGACGTACCTCGCATCGTCCATCAGGCTCGCGCGCGCGCTCGCGTGAGATCCCACGGTGACCGTGCTGACGCCGAACAACTTCGTGAAGACCCCCTTCGCGGGTCGGCTGACCTTCACGTTGACCGTGTCATTCGTCAGGTACTTGGTCGACACGGAGACGGTCGGCGTGCCGCCGCCGTTCTTCGTCACGTACTGGAGGGCCAGGGCGTTTCCCGTGCCCGGGTCGTCCGGAAGGGCCTGAGCACCTGCGAGCGCCGCAGCATCCGCCGCGGACTGCGTTGCGCGGTCGGCGCGGTACCACGACCCGATGTCGAGCACCAACGCCGCCATGCCGAGCAGCACGACGAGAAAGACGAGTGTCAGGACGGTAGCCTGGCCGCGGTCGCTTCGAGAGTTCATTCCACACGCTCCGTGGTAGTGCTCGAGAGGCGTCCCGTCTTCACGACGAGTCCGAGCAGGCTGATCTTGTAGGGGTAGGTCGCAGTGACGGTCACGTCTGCTCCCGGCTGCCAGGTCGACGAGCAGGTCGGGATCAGGTCGGGCTGACTGAGGTTGGTCGCCGAGCCGCGGATCGCGGCCTGGCAGCCGCCGACGGGATCCGCCAGCTGCCGGCCGATGGCGGCCTTGCGGGCGCCGGCGCGGGTGGCGTCTGTCAGCGTGACGTAATTGTTGAAGGTGATCCCGAACTGAATCACCGCAAAGAGGAGCAAAGCCAGGATCGGCAAAACGAGTGCAAACTCGGTCACCGACTGTCCCTGCTCGGATCGAATATCGATTTTGCGGCAGTTCGGGGTTTTCACGGGAGAGCTCTTTCTGTTTCTGATTTAGCCGGAGTGGGCCCCTTCGCGTGAAGGGGCCCCCTGCCGGAGAGACTGCGGTAGTGCTACGGGAGGATCGCCGTGACGCTGTCGATCGCGGACGTGATCCCACCCGAGAGAGCCGTAATGGAGACGACCACGGCGAGGCAAATGACGGCGAGAACCACGCCGTACTCCGCCATCGTCTGGCCCTCCTCGCGCCTGTGCATGGAAGCGGCGGCGGCCTGCACGAAGGTGAAGAGCTTGAGCATTTATGTCACCTCCCTTCACTCATGGATGTGCGCGCCGTTGCGCGCGAGTTTCCCGAGGGAAAAAGCAGGTGATCGATGGAAAGGTGGTTTCGTACGAGCCGTTCGATCTTGCGGGCGATGCGCTTGGTCACGCCGGGGAAACCTCCGAAGTGTGTCTCGGCGTGGCCGCGCCGCCTATGGCTCAACTGCCGCGATCATCGTGCTAATCGGGCCGGCGGCTCATCCCTCGTACAGGGGATCTCCTGTCCAACTCCCTTGTTTGGGGGAAGGGCGGTAGGTGCGCGCGCCGATAGTGCTCCCTAGTCCGTACGGCCCGCGGATGCAGACAACAAGATCCGCGCCGAGGTGGCGGCCCACCGGCGCCCGACCAACGGGAGCAAAAGGCAATGCCACGACGGAAGTCCTTGACCAGGCGGTTCCTCCAGCACCTTCTCCTGATCTCGCTCGCCCGGACGATCCTGTCCGCGATCGGTCTGGGCCGGGCCTGGGACGAGTGGGACGATCGGAAGCTGGAGTCCCAGCCCGTGCAGCCGCGCAAGTTCAAGCGCCGCTTCGCGCAGACCGTGTCCTTCAGCGCAATCTTCTTCGCCGGGCTCGCGCTCTCCGCGGGCGCGGGCAACGGCCTGCGCTCGGCGCTCGAGGCCGACGGAACGAGTTCCGCGGGCGCGACCGGCGCCTCCGGGCCGAGCGGCGCGACCGGCGCGACCGGCGTGTCCGAGTCCTCACAGCCCGCAGTGCACGTCGTGATGGCGGAGCCGCAGGCTGCTCCCGCCCGGCCGAACGCCGCGGCGCCTGCGCGCGTCGCGACCAAGGAAGCGAACGCGGTCGTCTCCCGGCCGCTGGCCTCCCCGGCCGCCTCCTCCTCCAAGACGGCCGCGATCGTGAAGACGCGCGTCGCGCGGCCCTCGCTCGCGAAGCAGGCGAAGCCGCAGGCCGCTCGTAACCACAAGGCTCCCGCGGCTCCGACGGCACCGGCACTCGATCCCGAGGTTGCCGGCTTCCCCTCGGCGACCGTCTGGCTGAACCGGGCCGCGCCCGACCCGACCCCGCCGGCTGCCCGGCTGAGGCTGGGCTTCGCGCGGCAGCTCGTCACCTTCTCGCGTTCCGCGCACGTCGACTGGGCGCTCGTGCTGGCGACGCTGCGGGCCGAGGGCCACAACGGCCGCGTCCCGGCCGGTGCCTCAGGCCTCCGGATGCTTGCGCTCAAGCTCGCAGGCTTCGGCGGTCAGGCCAACCCGTGGGCGGCGTCGCTCGCCTACTCGAGCGACACCTCGCTCGCCGACCGCGTGGTCGCCCTCCGGCACTACTACCGCGCCGTCGGGCTCACGAGCCTGGTCGACGGCCTCCTCTCGCAGAAGGCCGACCTGCAGGACCGCGTCCTGCACGACAAGCGCCTCTCGATCTACCCCGGCGGGCGGCAGGACATCGCCAAGGGTCACGTGGATGTCCGCGTGCTCGCCGTGATGCTGTACCTCGCCGACACGTACCACCAGGTGACGGTCTCGTGCCTGATCAGCGGCCACCACCTGTACGCGCGGCCGGGCGTCGTCTCGGCGCACATCTACGGGCGCGCGGTCGACATCGCCGCCCTGAACGGCACCTCGATCTTCGGGCACCAGCAGCCCGGCGGGATCACCGAGCAGGCAGTCCGCAGCATCCTGATGCTGCCCGGCGGAATGCTCCCCGCACAGGTCATTTCCCTGCTCGGCATGGGCGGTCCCTCGTTCGCCCTCGCCAACCACGCCGACCACATCCACGTGGGCTACTAGGCATGGCATTGCCTCAGGTCGCACTGGCGAACGACGACGGGAACGTCGTCTGCGAGCACTGTCTCCTCGCGGAGACGGCGCTCGCCCGCCTGCGCGGCCTCCTTGGCCGGAGCGGCCTCTCCTCGGGCGAGGGGATGCTGCTCCGGCCGGCGTCGTCCATCCACACCGCCTTCATGCGGTTTCCGATCGACGCCGTCTTCCTCGACCGGGAAGACCGGGTGCTGAAGGTCGCGCCCGAGCTGACTCCGTGGCGAATGGCGGCCTGCAAGGGCGCCCGCGCGGTGCTCGAGCTTCCGGCCGGCGAGGCCCAGAGGCGCGGGCTTAAGCCCGGGGTCTCGCTGACGCAGGTCTGGCGGAGCGCACCGGGCTCGACCCCGGTGCGCCCGCCGGGCCCTGCCTCGGCTCGCCCAGGCTGAACTCCTGCCACGCCCTGTGGTATGAGGGGCGTATGAGCGGCTCGGTCTTGGTGGTCGACGACGACGCTGACGTCCGCGCGCTCGTCGCCGAGCTGCTGACGCGGGCCGGCTACGAGGTCGCTCAGGCTGCGAACGGGCGCGAGGCGCTGAAGCTCCTCTTCGACGAGCGGCCCGACCTGATCGTGCTCGACGTCTCGATGCCGGAGCTCGACGGCTGGGCGACGCTCGAGCGCATCCGTGAGCTGAGCGACGTGCCGGTGATGATGCTGACCGCGCTCGGCGCCGAGCTCGAGAAGGTGCGCGCGTTGCGGGCGGGGGCCGACGACTACATGACCAAGCCGTTCGGGCGCCAGGAGCTGCTCGCGAGGGTCGAGAGCCTGCTGCGGCGGGCGCCGACGCGCGAGGTGCGCGACACCTACCGCGACGGGCAGCTCGAGGTCGACTTCTCGCAGCGCCGCGTGCGTGCGGGCGACCGGCCGATCGAGCTGACGCCGCTCGAGTTCCGGCTCCTGACCGCGTTCGTCGACAACCCCGGGCAGCTGCTCGCCCACGACCAGCTGCTCGAGCTCGCGTGGGGCGGGGAGCGCGGTTCCTCGCGCGATCAGGTCAAGCTCTACGTCGGCTACCTGCGCCGCAAGCTCGCCGCGGCCGGGGTCCCGGCCGAGTCGATCGAGACGGTGCGCGGCTTCGGCTACCGCTACGTGCCGGGCTGACCCGGATAGGTTTTGCCTATGGATCCGGCCACCGCGAGCTCGGTCGCCGCCCGGGCGCGGACGGAGAACTTCCCCGTCGCCTCGCTCCTCTTCCCGCGCGCGCTGCGCCCGCACCTCCGCGCGATCTACGGCTTCGCCCGGCTCGTGGACATCCTCGGCGATGAGCACGAAGGCGACCGGCTGTCTGCGCTCGACGAGCTCGAGGCTCAGGTCGAGGCCTGCTACGAGGGAACCGAAGTCGACGTCGATTCGCGCGATCGGGGTCAGCGGCGCAGACGGACGCGCGGGCAGAGCCCGCACGTCCTGGAACCGGCACCTCAAACGGCGCCGGGGCCGACGTGGGAGGTGATGCGCGAGCTGAAGCCGACGATCCGCGCCTGCTCGCTTCCGCGCGAGCCGTTCCTGCGCTTGATCGAGGCGAACCGGATGGATCAGCGGGTCTCCGTCTACGAGACCTGGGCCGACCTGAAGCACTACTGCGTCCACTCGGCCGACCCGGTCGGGCGGCTCGTGCTCGGCGTGCTCGGGCGCGACGACGACCTCGAGGCAGTGGCGCTCTCGGACGACGTCTGCACCGGCCTGCAGCTGGTCAACTTCCTGCAGGACGTGCCGCGCGACCTCGCGCTCGGGCGCGTCTACCTGCCCACGGAGGACCGCCGCCGCTTCGGGGTCGAGGAGCTCGACCGGCCGAGCCCGGAGCTGCGGCGGCTGCTCGAGTTCGAGGCCGAGCGAGCCCGAGCGCTGCTCTCCTCGGGCGAGGAGCTCGGCCGGCGGCTCGGAGGCGGCCGAGTCGGGCGCGCGGTCGCGCTCTTCGCACGCGGTGGCCTCGCGGCGCTCGAGGCGCTCGAGCGCGCCGACTGGGACATCTTCAACGGCCGGCCTCGTCCCTCGCGCGCGCGGCTGGCGCTGGCGGCTATTCGATGACCGTCGAGGCCGCCTATGCCGAGGTCGAGCGCCTAACGCGCCGCGAGGCGCGCAACTTCGCCTACGGGATCCGGGTGCTGCCGCGTGATCGGCGCCGCGCCATCTCGGCGATCTACGCCTTCGCGCGGCGCGTGGACGACATCGCCGACGGCGAGCTCCCGGTCGAGCAGAAGGGCGAGCGCCTGCACGCGCTGCGCGACGCTCTCGACTCGCCGCCCTCCGGCCCGATGCTCGTCGCGCTGGCCGACGCGCGCTCGCGCTACGGCATCCCGGCGGGCTCGCTCTACGATCTCGTCGACGGAGGCCTGCAGGACACCGAGCAGGACCGCTACGCCGACTTCGCGGAGCTCGACGGCTACTGCCGCCGCGTCGCCGGAGCGGTCGGCGTCGCCTGCGTCGCGGTCTACGGCTCCGACGACGTCGAGCGGGCGGCGACGCTCGGCGTGGCGCTGCAGCTGATCAACATCATGCGAGACGTCCGCGAGGACTGGGAGCTCGGCCGCGTCTACCTGCCGCAGGACGAGCTGACCGCCTACGGCGCGACCGAGGACGACATCGCCGCCGGCCGCGTCGGCCCCGAGTGGCGGGCGCTGATGGCGTTCCAGGCCTCGCGCGCGCGGGCGCACCTGGACGATGGGCTCGGGCTGCTCGAGTCGCTCGACTCGCGCAGCGCCGCCTGCGTCTCGACTTTCGCCGGCCTCTACCGCGCGACGCTCGACCGGATCGAGTCGCGCGGCTTCGACGTCTTCGACGGCTCTTTGCGGCTTTCGCGGTTGACGAAGCTGCGAATCGTGGGGACGGGGTTGCTGCGATGAGAGTCGCGGTGGTCGGTGGTGGGCTGGCCGGGCTGAGCGCGGCGCTCGAGCTCGTGGACGGCGGGCACGAGGTGACCTTGTACGAGACGCGGCCGACGCTCGGTGGGGCGGTTCAGACGCTGCCGCGCCGTGAAGGCGATCCCGAGCCACCGCCTGACAACGGCCAGCACGTCGCGCTCGGCTGCTTCACGGAATACCTGCTCTTCCTCGAGCGCGTCGGCGAGAGCGGGTCGGTGCGGCGCCTGCCGCTCGAGCTGCCGGTGCTCGACGAGCGTGGGCGCAGCGCGTCGATCTCGCCGTCGGCGCTCGCGCTGCTGCGTTACCGCCACGTCTCGCTCGGCGAGCGGCTGCGGATCCTGCGGGCGCTTGCGCGCTGGGGCGATTCGCGCGGCGAGACCTTTGCCGACGCCTTGCGTGCGCGCGGGCAGTCGCAGCGGGCGATCGACCGCTTCTGGGACGTGTTCATCCGGCCGGCGCTCAACCTGCGCAGCGAGGAGTCGAGCGCCGAGGCCGGCGACTTCACCGTCCGCACGGCGCTGCTCGCCGAGCGCAGCGACTCCGACCTGCTGCTGCCGGCGCGGCCGCTGGGGGAGATGCACGGCGAGGCCGCCGGGCGCGCGCTCGAGGCCGCCGGCGCGACGGTGCTCACGAACGCGCGGGTCGAGAGCCTGGACGAGCTCGGCGCAGACGCGGTCGTCGTAGCGGTGCCGCCGGCCGAGTCGGCGCGGCTGCTCGGTGAGCCGGCGCCGCCACTCGAGGACTCGCCGATCGTCAGCGTCCACCTCTGGTTCGACCGCGTGCTGCTCGATTCGCCGCTGGCGGCCCTGCTCGGCAGCGACGCGCACTGGGTCTTCGACCGTGGCGCGCTGACCGGCTCGC
>Ga0307312_10002262_pt1 | contig 10085 bp, 10 predicted proteins | sample ER_DNA_202_FD_194489 | JGI IMG/M metagenome (GOLD analysis project Ga0307312, IMG submission 194489) | Bulk soil microbial communities from the East River watershed near Crested Butte, Colorado, United States - ER_DNA_202 | ecosystem: Environmental > Terrestrial > Soil > Floodplain | place...
GGTACAATGTGTGGAATATCATTATGTGAAGTAGCTACTCTACACACTTCATTTTCTAAAAGAAATGACACTTCCTTTTCTGTGAATTTTACTTGCTTATTATTATTATTACTACCCTTCATTTAGGTTAACTACCCTACCAACACCATTTATATAAAAATCTTTCAATATTCATGATTTGATAGAAATTATTTTTGTTTTTTTAGCTGGTAAACGCACATTATACATTAAATCAGTTAAATAAAATGTGTATTATTATAGACGCTATCACCAGTCGATACTAGATTGATCAAAGCCATTCAGACTGAACTGGATAATACGTCTTCCTTCTTGTATCCTCTAGGCTATTTTTTTCCATTACTAATCCTTGTTGTTTTAATTCTTCAACTGCATTCTGAATGGTTCTTCTAGGCAAATGAGTAAGACTCATCAGCTCACTTTGTTCTATAGGATGTTTTGTTTTTATTATGTAGTAGATGAATTTGGAAGCGGGTCCTCCCTCAGGTGCTTTCCTAAGATAGGAGACACCATAGGTTGCTTTTGATAAAAATCCTCTCCTCTGTAACTCAACTGATACCAGATCGTCTGAATGAATTTCAGCTAAATTTACTCGTTGACCAAATTCTGCGATTAAAGCAGATTGCTGGGATTCAAGAGGTGCTTCAAAGATGAAATTTGTGGGTGGATATTTTGAAGTTAACGCTCCAACAAAACCCCACTTTACTGCGCCTCTTTCGTCATAAATACCAACATCTATTCCTTCATTGGCCTCGACTACTACCTTATCAGCACCTCCAATTTTCATTGCTTCTTCAACTTTTGATAACGTTTTATCAATACCTATCTGATGTCTAGGATCCTTTTTGCCAATTTTCCAGTGATATTTAAGATTTCTTGATTGAATAAAATCTATGATCTTTTCTTTTTGTTCAAAGTTTAAATCGATATTATTTTCTCCTAATTCTATGATATCAAACCCAACTTTCGCAGCCTCAACAACAAATCTCTCAAAAGAGTTCTCCATAATAGCATATTCTGTAATAGTACTTCCCGTGGATACAAGAATATCTAAATCATGATAGAATTTTATTTTCTTTCCTAGTATACTATCAGGTACCAATAAAGGAAATACGCCATAAATCTTTACGACATCTATCATTGGAGAAATGATCTCAAAGTTGTCTTTATCTAACCCTTGCAACTTATCTATAATATAAGTTAGGCCTTCTTTTCGTGGTTTTTTAGAATCTATTCTTTCTTTAACTAAATCATCTAACATGGGACTTACATATATGTAGAGGATGTATATATTGCAGTTACGAAAAATTATGGACAGCCTCGCAATACATATATCATGGCAGGCGCAAACCTAGAATGATAAGGGCCTGAACCAAAGTCAGAGGTTTGCGGTACTGGTTGAGTAATATTTGAAATAGTGTTAAACGTATCTGTAGTGCTCCAGTTCAGTATTGCTATTACTTGTCTTTAGATTATTTCAGGAGAGTGATTCTTTGAGATGTGGTAAATAGTTCTGATGATTTGGATTTGCTTTATCCCACTTATTCCTGAGAAAGTTCTTTACCCTTGATACGTCATCCTTCCTATTGAGTTTCCTAATCCTTCAAAGTTATGTCAAGACGACACGTCTAAACCCTAGATGTAATAGTTGCGTCACTGCTGCCGTCTTACTTGTGCATCTTAACTATCTGGAAAACTGCAAAATGTTTTTGCGTTTTGGATATTGATTTATCCCCTCTGCTTGTGCTCACTTAGCATTCTCATTAGACTCCCATATTGCGAAACTATTGTTTTCTGTATCGATGCAAAGTGCAAAATAACCCATTCCTGGTACTGCATGTTTAGGAGCAACTACTTTACCTCCCAGCTCCTTCACTTTAGATGAGTATTCATCTATCGACTCTACGCCGATGTAATTAGTTACTTGATGTTCAGGCATTTGTCTTTTCATCATCCCGCCACCTAATGCTTTGTTTCCTTTATCATCTGTTGTTATCACCATCCAATATTCAATTGACTGACCTGTTACTGGGGAAGTAAGCTGACTACTATTATCTTCTGTACCAGGCCATTTTTCTATTTTCCATCCAAAGAGATCATTATAAAATTTCTTTGCCCTTCCAATATCATTTGCAGGTATTTCAAAATGAACAATTGTTGGCATATTATCTAGACCCTGATTCGACTGAACTCCCCCATGATGAATCCGGTTCCCGCAGTGACCAGATCCAATGACTGTTGGAAAAGTCTACCCATACTTTCATCATTTTGCATATTTGCAGAGACTTCATCTCGGTGCTTACGATCTCTGTAGAATATTAGCTCCATCCAAACCTCATCGTCTTGGTTAGCCGAGACAGTTTTGGTTATGTTGGTGATGCCGTCCATGGGTGCCTCCGTATTGTTTAGCTGGAAAATTAAATGTGGAGCCCCGTATTTCCTCATTATTTCAGCGAATTGTTTATTGAGCTGTACCATCGCGTCGTGGTTCTTTTTTGGTACTCGGTAGACGAAGTGGTCTACTTCACTTCCAATCCCTTGCTCTATTTCTGTCAAGTTGGATTTACTCATGAGCAAAGGTATAGCTTAAATAGTTAATAAGTATGCAAGGGATCAAAAGTATAGTTGTTGCGATATGGTTATTATAATGATACTATAGAATAATCCAATCATTTAGTTGTGAAACAAGTATAATTCTCTGTGTATTCCTAGACACTACTTAGAATAGTTCGAGTTTAATTTCGCCATTCATTCTCTTCATTTTGTTATTATTATGGTCGCCTTGCCAACTAATGTGTCGGATATTACGCGTTCTTGGATTTGAAACTGTAAAGAACTCATTCTTTGTCAGTCAAATAGCACTTATCTTTGTAGCTCTTTGGTAAAACCATATGCTAGTTAAAATGGTTTCTTTTCCTTCACAAAAAATCTGACTGTCTTTTGGAATTTTCCTAACGCTCACACTCTCACTCTCACTTACGGAAACATTCCCATAAAGGTCTATTTTGTGATTGATATAGCCTTTCAACCCAAACAACATACTCACAATTTCCCTAGCCAATTAGATATCTTCTTTGTTCAACGCCTTCTTTCGTTCTCGTTCTAGTAGAGGTCGCAATTCTATTGTATACTAGTATACTATATTTACTCAACAATCATCATAACGATATTGAAAATTACCATACTCTATAAAAAAACTGGTTATGGGGAATAATAATACTCACCAATTAATAACGAGAAATTCAGGATATATACAAAATCAAGTTAAAGATCCGCCATCAGCAGAGATCTTTATTTTCTAACACAACAATCTAAAGCGAACATTCGTAAATACATTGACGAGTGGCTTCCTGCAGAGTATGAAAAACGTTAGGTCGGTCTTACTCCAATCTTAAAGGAAGCATGGATAACAGGAGCAAAGACTGAGGATAAGGGAGAGAAGCTACAAGCCTGCAGATTCTCTTGGAAAGTCTAGAAGCTGAGGCGGTCAAACTCCCCTATGATGAATCTGGCTCCCGAGGGCAACAAATCTGCAGACTGTTTGTAAGATCGTTCACATCTTTCATCCTTTTGCATCTTTGACATTACTTCATTCATGTGCTGGCGATCTCTGAAGTACAGTAACTCCATCCAAACTTCCTAGTCCTGATCCGCTGAGACGATATTGGCTACATTAGTGAAGCCTTCCATTGGCACGTCTGTATTGCTAAGCTGGAAAACGTCATGCCGTAAACCACCGTTCTCCCTAAAAATGTCATTAGCTTCCTTGCATAGATGTAACATGGCGTCATGATTCTTTTTCGGTACTCGATATACGACGTGTTGGACCAGACTTCCAGTCTCTCTCTGCATTTCCCCAGTATCTGACTTGTTCATGGCCATAACTAGATAAGTTATAGCTTATAAGTATACAAGGGATCAAAAGTATAGTCAGTTCAAAACATGATACAAGATTTCAGGCGAGATGGCGTTACAATTTGAGGATTAAGTATCAACCAAGCCTAGAAAACAAACTTAAGAATGTTCTCAATACAATTGCATTTACACGTTCTCATTTAAGCGCAGGGCTACAACCTGCCTATTTTATTAGTAGAGTAACGTGGACTCATGTAGAGTAGAATAAAAGTGACAGTTTCAATCAGCTATCATCATTGTGGGACTGTTATTCTGATAGGACGTACGAGCCAAGAATTTTTCCCGACCGAAGAAAATGGGTATGGCATGTCCGTAATGCCCTACTCTGAATATTCCAGATATGGTGCCAATATTCAAAGCAAGGTAGAATTGTTCATGACGAGTTCAGGTTACTTCCTAAAATGTAAGATTTTATACCTAAACCAATTTCATCAGGTGAATCGGTTAAGATAATAAATTTACAGCTCAAATAAACGCTAACGAGCCTTGATCTTTCTGTATATCCACCAACCAACACCAACAAGTATAGCTAGAATAATTATACCAATAAAAATAGGTGCAAGTCTCTTTTTGAAATAATAAAACAGTAAAACTTAGTATTTCAGGTTTCCGATAAAAAAGATCAAGGAGTTATCATTACATCCCCTTAACCCGTGTCTTGCTGATGATCGTAACAATATTATAGGTTGCTATCCTATTGAAGAGATGCAATATTGGTTTCTGAGCTTAAATCCTCGAGGCGTATGGTACTCCTAAATAAGTGATAATATACAACAAATAAGTGATTTATACCAACGTCATGCTTATTAAACAAAGGTTCTATAAAAAATACAAGGCTACGTTTGACGAAAATCACTAGCGAGCCTATTATTGTAATAAGCTGTATTTCCAGAAATCTTTGCTCATACTAAACCATCATGTTTAAAAAAAGTTGTATTTACCCCGGTTCAATTTCTAGTCAACGCAGGAACTTCTCATTGCCTTGTGTTTATTTAGTCAGAGGACCTGCTATGGTGAGCCTACTAGGAACTTGTCATGTACTAGGGAAAGATATTACTAATGATAAAGTTTCTGTAGAAGTAGGCAAGATTCTACCGTTTGATATTAATTCCCCTTGTAAAATCCATGTCGATCTAAGCAAAGGGGGAAGAGCATGGCTATCAGATCCTTCCAATGCAGGTACAACGATATGGCAAGAGATAATTCAAAGAATTTTTATTGAAAAGCCAAGAACAATATTGATTATAGGTGAGAGTGACACAGGTAAATCAACTCTCGCAACATATATTATAAATTTAGCTCTGAAGAGCGCTTATACGCCTGCTATAGTAGATGGTGATGTTGGTCAAGGAGATCTAGCACCGCCTAATGCGATAGGAGCGGCTGTAGTAAGGGACCAAATTACAGACCTACGCGAGATAAATACTCACTTCTTTGAATTTGTAGGGAACATCAATCCTTTAGGATTTGAAGATGTTATCATCAAAGCCATCAAAAACGCTGTGAAAGAAATTTCGTCTCACTGCAATCTTTGTATAATTAATACCGATGGCTACATTCTGAACAAGGGTATTGACTACAAGGTAAGATTGGCTAATGAATTACGGGCCGACGTAGTGATACATCTTGGAGAAGCCTCTATATTTGAAAACTTCAAAACGAAATTCGCCTCATCTGCTATTTTACATGGACAGCCCCCTTGCAAAACTATAAAATCTAAAATTGAACGTAGAAAGAGAAGGCTAAGTCAATTTCTTAGATATATAAGCGAAGACGATGAAATCAAAATCATTACGAAAGAGTTAAAAAATACCAAATTTGTATACAAAGGAATAGTATATTCTAAAACATGTAAAGACCATTACAGATCTTTAAAATTAGGTCACAGAAGGAGAATGAGGGTTAGGCCAAGGAAACTTCTATACATGTTTGTAGGATTAGGATACAGAGAAGAGATTATTGGATTTGGCATTATAACAAATGTTTCTTCACATAGAATAACTATTCAAACTCCAATTGATAACTTCAACAAAATTTACCTCAGTAGCTCTAAAATAGAGATAATAAGTTAGAATTTAGAATAAACAACCGTGACTACTGCAAACAACAAAAGGACAGATGAATATGCAAAAACATTCGTGCAGGGATAGAGATTATATATCAAAACAATATGATTACGCATCAATAGCCTCCCCGTTTGCAATAGTCGGATCATTACTTTCCTTTTCAGGATTATGCTATCGCAATTCGTCTGGTCTACCAATCTTTCAAGCTTTTCCATAGAGTATCACTCTCAATATTGACTCTAATGGCAGACTACGGTTAAAACTCAGTTTCAATACATGTTGTTTTAAAAGTTGTTTCTTAACATAGGAAAAGTAGCAAGGTGAATTATCAGACATCAAAAATCATTCTATACGCCCATTGTTAAGTACGGAACTCAGACAGGCGAACTGTTTGGAGGTCCATCAACTGGCAAACGCATGACTATCTCTGGTTTTGACCTATTTCGTATTTCAAAAGGCAAAATTGTAGATATGTGGCAACTGTACACCGATGACAGCTGGCTGAAATAGTCAAGATGTATTGGATTACATGAATGGCTGAAATAGTCAAGATGTATTGGATTGCATGAATTAATGACGAAGTAGAAGGTGTTGTTAGTGTTCTTATAATGACCGTCTATAGATGGTTTGGGAATTGTTCCCCTTATCTATTGATAGAAGAGGATGAGGACAATTATTTGACTAATAGATATTTGCTTTATTTCAGAACTACCAAAGCACTAGACCTATCTGATGAACGCTGGCTATGAAATGAAGAATATAACATGAAGGAAATAAGATGCATAATTCTGACACATGTTCATCCTGGTCAAATCCAAGCTCTAAGCAACTTTTATGGGTCATATAGAATAAAGATCCTATACGTTTGAGAATAGAAGCATTCTCACGTTTTAGGCGAGCACGCCAATATTCGCATAATAGTTAGCCATCCTGTTGTGGCACACTCGTCATATGTTGGTCTGTTGTTTTAAACGATTCTATGAAAACCAAAAATGCATTATGGCATTTGAGACATATGTGTGTCTTCTCATGCTCTAGCCAGACCATATCTTCGTGTTCTACATAGTTATTGCAGCAAGTGCACTTCATTTTTTAGATATTCTCGACTATGCACTAAGAATAATTGCAATCTAGATAAGCATTAGAGGAAAAAATAACGACTTTAATACCAAAAAAGGAAAAAATCAGCAGAAGTACCAGGAGAAGTTTTCAGCCTTAGATCGGATAGTATTATTTTAAATTGAATTGTGAACAGAAAGATAGTGGAACTTAGAGCAGTTCGTAATGATCTTAGATTTATGCTGCAACTTGGAATTGGAGAAGACGAATGCCTAATCAGCAACTATGAAATCAACAACCAGTAGATTATTAGTCGTTATAGTTGGTTTTGTACTGCTGATAAAATGTCTGCTTTAGAATCTCAGTTAAATTACTAACTTCTTGTATATCATTAAGTTCATTATACACCTTTGGGCTGACACCTAACGATTGCAGCTCAGTTAGCCACCACCCATGTTTTTCTGGATGTTCATTTTTGATAGCCATTCAGGTAGCCGCCTGTATATTACATACAATATAACTCTGTAAGAGAATCTTCTGGATCATAGATACAGGGATTGATTACACGTTTCTAAATGCATACCCATTCTATCACCGGTAGAGATAGGTTAGCTTACAACTATTAATAGTATTTTTTATCACGTATTAATAAAGCATAAGACAGCTTACTGTATAATAAAACAGGAAAAAAAATACGGTATTGCCATACGTAATTTATTAATATCCTGAACCTGATAAAGACGTGTAAGTATTAAGGAAACAAACAAGCAAAATGATAATCAAAAGCCAAAGAGTTAAGAAGGCAGTTTTAACCGCTTTGGCTGATGAAGAAATGGTTAAAATTTTAGATTCTGCAAGAGATCAAGCAAAATCTGTTAGAGATATTATAACTGAAAAGAATATCCCCTATACAAATGCATATAGAAAAACCAAATGGTTAGTTGCTGAAAAACTACTTGTAATCGATAAAATCATAATTACACAGGAAGGAAAGAAATTTAGCTTATTTCGAAGCGTATTATCTTCAATCAGCGTAAAATATGAAAGTAATGAAATACTTGTGGAAGCTGAACAGAATTTCAACCCCAAAATAAAGTTGATGGAAAGATTTTTCTCGTTAGAATAAAATATATTATCAAGAAATGAATATGAAATTTATTGCTCTATTGTTTGGCTCCTTCATCTCCATCTATGTCATCGTCAATCATTTGCATCTCATATTTTTTTGAATTACGAAATCTAGTCCAAAATAGAACGGTTAAAAACATAGTTGCTACCACATGAATTTGCGATCCTAGTTCAGGAAAAGATGGAAATATATTAATATTTTCTATTATTCCGCCTACAAGATAGAGTACTATAAACAACATCATTTGTGATTGGAATGTTTTGATATTACTCCTAGATCTGAATACAAGAAAAGAAAATACGGATAATGAAATTATAAGAGTGATTAATGTCAATTCACCCACAAGCAGGAGAAAGATATTATAATTACCAACACTGCTTTCGATCATAATCATGGTGTAGCCTCTTTTTTTCTGGTCTTTGAAGTATTAACGATGAAATAGGTTATTGCAAACACAGCTAACAACGAAATTGAGAATGGTTCTAGTATGCCTTTCGATAATAGTTTAAGTCCAAGACTGCCAGCAACATGATAAAAACCTTGCATCAGAACAAAGCTGGCAATAATTATTGATAAAATCCTTAGACAACGATGATAATTATTATTGTTATTAGTGCTGCTGCTTGTTGATTTAAACACAAAATAAATTGGAATTATTGCAGCTATGAAATAAAGCAGAGCATCAGTCAAATGATAATATTGAGTTAGTATCAATTATTCACTGCTGCTCCTTCTAACTGAAAGATTATTGATAACGATGGTATACACTGTATATAAAAATAGATCGACGAATTTCATTTCTGAAATTCTGATTTGAAATTCACCGATGAAATTTGTCTTCCTGTTTATATGAAAAACAAAATAGATATCAAAGTAACGAATATGAATCAGAAAAAAATAACGTCAAAAAAGCAGACACGATTAATAGCTATGGCAATCATAGCTGCGTCAACAATAGCAATTATGATAGTTGGCATCACCAATATCCAAAGTCTACAGAAAGCAATAGCACAAGAAATCAACCCACTCGTAACAAGCACAACTATGAATAACAGCACTCCATCGACAAACCCTATTAATGCAACAGTAAAGGCAGTTAGTCCAAACCAATCTACTAACAAGGAATTCTGGATAAATACTGTACATTTTGATGGAATGACAAACGTACGCGCTGCCACAAAATGTGATACTTGCAGCCAGAATATGCCGTTGCATCCAGCAGAGAGGTTTCCAGATGCAACTCTTCCTAGTGGCCGAGGATTCGTGTTAATATCACCAAATAAAGCAGGTGCCTGGGATTTCAGATCATTTGCATTTGCTCCATCACAGATAGTCGTTAACCAAGGCGATAGAGTAACCCTACATTTCATAGGCGTACAAGGATTTCATCATGTCATAACTGTTGAAGGTGTTGAAACATTTCCACTTGAAAGAGCACAAATCCATACTGTATCGTTCGTAGCAAACAATCCAGGGACTATTGGCTACTACTGTCACATACATATACCAAACATGGTTGGTCAGATATTAGTACTGCAAAAGCTAAAATAATAATAGATATCCAACTGTGAAACATTGAAGTGAACACTCCTTTATTTATTGTTGAAATTACTGCGCTGTTGTTTAAGATGATACCTTAACAAAATAGAAAAAGAATGCAAGATATCCAACAACAGAAAATAATTACAATCTGAATACTCTTTAATAACAGAGAAAACAAAGATACAACTAAAATAGTATAGGCTGCGATATATGGAGTATCAATAGATACCAATGAGAACAATCCTATGAGATTGGGGAGGAAATATTGAAATGTTTCTGTAGTAAGAAATAAGGTATATTATGACACACATACTACGACTCACTCATCATTGCAACAGCATTTCTAGAATAATATG
>Ga0307312_10002263_pt1 | contig 10085 bp, 13 predicted proteins | sample ER_DNA_202_FD_194489 | JGI IMG/M metagenome (GOLD analysis project Ga0307312, IMG submission 194489) | Bulk soil microbial communities from the East River watershed near Crested Butte, Colorado, United States - ER_DNA_202 | ecosystem: Environmental > Terrestrial > Soil > Floodplain | place...
CTGCGAAGGTGACGCCGAGCGCCATTCCGCGGGGGATGATCGAGACCTTGCGCACCGGGTCAGCGCCTTCGGTGAGCATGCCGACGATTGCGTGGCCTCCCTCATGGTAGGCGGTGCGGCGCCGGTCTTCGGGGCTGATCATCACCTGCCGTTCGGCGCCCAGCACGATCCGCTCGAGCGCATCGGTGAAGTCGGACTCGTCGACGACCTCGTGGTTCCGCCGTGCTGCCAGCAGCGCAGCCTCGTTGGCGAGATTCGCGAGATCCGCCCCGACCATGCCCGGCGTCGTCGCCGCGATCCGGCCGAGGTCGACGTCCGGCCCGAGCGAGAGGCCGCGTGTGTGCACCTTGAGGATCGCCTCGCGGCCGGCACGGTCCGGCGGCTGCACCGCAACCCGCCGGTCGAAGCGACCGGGGCGAAGGAGCGCCTGGTCGAGAACGTCGGGCCGGTTGGTCGCGCCGATCACGATCACGCTGGTGGACGAGTCGAACCCGTCCATCTCGGTCAGGATCTGGTTCAGCGTTTGTTCCCGTTCGTCGTTGCCGCCGCTGAAGCCGGCAACGCCGGACGTGCGTGACCGGCCAATCGCGTCTAGCTCGTCGATGAACACGATCGCCGGGGCGCCCTCCTTCGCCTGCGTAAAGAGATCGCGCACGCGCGACGCGCCGACGCCGACGATCGCCTCGACGAACTCGGAGGCTGCCAGCGAGAAGAACGGCACGTCGGCCTCTCCCGCGACCGCGCGGGCGAGCAGCGTCTTGCCCGTCCCGGGTGGACCGGAGAGCAGCACGCCATGCGGGATCCGGCCGCCGAGCTTCTGGTACTTCTCGGGATGACGCAGGAAGTCGACGACCTCCGTCAACTCCGCCTCCGCCTCTTCGATCCCCGCGACGTCGGCGAACGTGACCTTGTCGCCGGAGGGCTGATACCGGCGAGCCCTCGAGCGGCCGAAAGAGCCGAGAATGTTCTGCACGTTTCCGGCACGCCGCATGAGCCAGAACAGCAGGACGAGGAAGAGGATCGTCGGGCCGAAACCAAGCAACAGGTTCTGCCACCACGGGGCTCCGGTATCGAGCGGTTCAGCATTGACGACCACGCCTTTCTCCTCGAGTAGCTGCGAGAGGGCGTCGTTGTTCGCAAACGCGGGAATCTCCGTCCGGAAGACCGTCGTCGGCTTCGATCCCGCGTACTGCTCTTTCTGCGTGAACGTGCCCTGGATCGCCGTGCCCTTCGACGTGATCTCCTTCACGTGGCCCGCGCTCACCTGCTTGAGGAAGAACGGGCTGTACGGAACGCGGACGCGGGACGTCGGCTGCGTCGCCCGCGAGCCGAGGTAGAAGTTGAAGGCCAGCAGCGCGAGCGCGAAGAGGATCCAGCGGCTGCTCATGCGAAAGCGCGGCGCCTGCGGTGGCGGCGGCGTTGGCCCGGGCGGTGCCGGCTGCGGGCTCGCGTTCGTGTCCCGCTCTTCGCGCGTTGCGTTCACGGCGGCGGGCTCACGATCCCCACGAACCATGAAGACTAGCGCTGCCTATGTCGCCCGGGCCGCTCAGAAAGCCTGGCCGGTTTCTCACGCCGCTGCTGCTGCTCGGGCCGGTCGTCGTCCTCCTGGATCGGCTCGGTTATGCCGACCAGCTGACGCTGTTCGTGCTCGCAGCGGCGGCGCTCATCCCGTTGTCGTGGCTGATCGGCGAGGCGACCGACAACCTCGCGCTGCATACCGGTCCCGGCATCGGCGGCTTCCTGAATGCCACGTTCGGCAACGCGCCGGAGCTGATCATCGCGATCGTCGCGATCTCCGACGGCCTGACCGAGGTCGTGCGGGCATCGCTGGTGGGCTCGATTGTCGGCAACCTCCTGCTCGTCCTCGGCTTCACGCTGCTCTTCGGGCGGACCGGCGACATCGACCGGCGCTCCGCTTACGTCTCGCTCGGCCTGGTCGGCCTCGCCACCGTTCTCGTGCTCATCCCGGCGGTGGTGGGCTTCCACGGCGATCCGGATCGCCGCTCGCTCGCCGAGCTCGCCCTTCCGTTCGCGGTAGTGCTGATCATCATCCGCGTGACCGTGACGCGCCTCGCGCTTCGGCGGCAGAGGCAGCTCTATTCTTCCGCCGAGCCGGAAGAGGGCGGCTGGCCCTTCCCCACGGCCGTCGGCGTGCTCGGGCTCGCCACGGTCGTGACCGCCCTTCTGACAGAGACGCTCGTCGGCACGCTGCAAGCCTTTGCCGACCAGGCGCACCTCTCGGAGTTCTTCGTCGCGATCGTGATCGTCGCGATCGTCGGGAACGCGACGGAGCACGGGAGCGCAGTGCTCCTGGCGCGCCGCGGGAGGGTCAAGCTGGCGGTCGAGATCCCGTTGGCCTCGAGCGCTCAGATCGCCGGCTTGCTGATACCGCTGGTCGCGTTGATCTCGTGGTTTTTCGAGCCGCTTACCCTCAGCTTTCGGCCGGTCGAACTGGTGGCCATGGGGGCCGCAGCCTTCTTACCGGCGATCGTGCTTGCAGCCGGAAGAACGACCCGCCTCGGCGGAACGATTCTTCTGCTCGCGTACTCGGTCCTCGTTGCCGCCTTCTACGTCGCGGGCGAACGCTGAGAGCTAGGAGGGTTTGGCGGAATGTCGCTCGTCCTCGGGGTGCTCTGCTCGTTCCGAGGCAAGGACGCAGGGAGTGCCGATAGCCATAGCTATCGGTGCGACTGAGGACGCCGCATCGGGGCGAGCAGGGCGGCCCGAGGGCACAGCCGATTTTTCGTCAAACCTCCTAGAAACGCGCCAAACCGCCAGCGAGAACCCTCCGAACGACTAGGCGACGACCACCCTGCCCTCAGCCAGCATGAGTGCAGGGAGGGGTGCAGCGTTGGTCATCTGCGACATCTGCGGCGAGACGTACGACGAGAAGACCTACCAAATCGTGGTGCCAGTGCTTCGTGCTTCCTTCGACAAGATCGATTGCGCCGAACGTGCCCTCCAACGGGAGCTCCGCAAGGCGAACCGGCCCGCGCTCGAGGAAGCGCTCTTCGAAGAGGTTGAGCAGCTGCGAGAGCAGCTTCGCGAACTGCGGGGCCACGTCTACTGAGGCAGGCCTCTCAATACCACTTGCCTCGGGCGAAGCCGCCGAAGGCGATGAGCCCGATCAGCGTGACGATCAGCCCGATCCAGAAGCTCCAGACGATGATCAGGATGATCCCGAGAATGACGATGATCCCGCCGGTCGTGATGCCACGGTTCTTCATTGCCTCTCCCTTTTAGATGGGATGTGCGCAGCGCCACCGTAACGCCAACCCGCTCCTCGAACCAGTTTTGCGGCGACGGCGGCTCGCGGTCTTCAAAGATGCCCCGGAATTGCCGATGAACCACATGTGACAAGGCGGCCCCGACAGCTCAAACGTCCCATCGGCGAAAAACTGGTCTTTGCAGGCGTCCTCTCGCTCGCACTCTGGGCCTGGGGGTTCCGCGAGATCAGGAGCGCGCTCTAGACGCTTCGCGAGACCCGTTCGCCATCAGTCGGATGGCTCGAGCAGACGCTCGAAGGCTCGCGATTCGGCTCGCCGCAGCGTGACCGGCTTCTGCTCGGTCAGCGCGCGGGTCAGGAGCACGGCGAGGTCATTGAGCGTCGAAGACGAACCGGCGCCGGCCTGCGCCCGCTCGCGCAGCTCACGAACAACGGCTTCGTCGAGGGCGAGCTTTCGCCCGTTCAGGTCGAACTCAATCATCGTCGCAAGAAAACCCCAGGCGAGCTTACCCCGCGCAGGACGCGCCTACTCGTTCGTACGCAGGAATCCCACGAGCGCGGGTCCTGCGTCGTCTCTATCTGCCGCGACGCCGGCTAGCTAAGCGGGGCCGACCCAGTGCATTGTCAGTACCGGTGCTTCTGCACTGCTATCCGGATCCCCGCGCCACAGCAGGTCAAGCGGCGTGCCTGAGGTCTGGTAGAGCTGGATCGAGACGGTCTGGTTTGCCTGAAGCGCCACCAGGCTCGAGATCTCCTGGTCGGTCGAGGCCCCTCCGGTTGCGGCGTTCCGCCAGTCCGGCGCGATGTAAGGACCTCCCGCGCTCCGGAAAGCCGCGAACCGCGTGCCGTTGGCATTGGCTGCCCAGCGCACACTGCCGCTCAGGAGATACAGGCCGGCTATCGGCGCCTTGAGCGACTGGGGGCTGACCGGGTCGAACAGGTTGGCGGTGTCGAAGGCCTCGCTGTCGAATTGGACGTAGGTGAGGTTGCCATTCGGGATCGTCTGGTTCGACGAGCCGCGCGTGATTCGCGCCGCTGGGATACCCGAGATCTTGTCGGGGGTCACTTTGCCAGAGCCGATCTGCGGGTTGGGAAAGGACCCTGCCAGGTCGCCGCCTGCCGCTCCAATGGCCGCCCCTGGATCGCCCTTGTCCCCCTTTGCCCCGGGAGCTCCGGGCGTGCCCGGGACGCCCTGCGGGCCGCGGGCTCCCCTGGCGCCGTGGAGTGCGGTGATCGTGTTTTTGTTCAGGTCTGCCTTCTGGAGCGACCCGTTGATGACCTGCGCCGAGCCGACGCTGTTCTTCGCGAGTAGCGCACTCGAAGCCGCATAGCTCGTGCCGCCAAGTGCAAAGAACAGCGCCAGCAGTGCGAGGTGGTGCCGCCGTACGTAGGTCCGGAGCTTCTTCATCGAGCCTTCTCCTTCGGTCGGGTTGACATGCCCCCAAGCTGGCAGCCTCAGCCGTGCCCGGGAATGCGGCCAGCCTGTGTCTGGAGGTGCGGCCAGCCGCACCCCGGTCGTTGTCAGGGAGAGGGATCGCGCATGCCGATCTAATCTCGTCGGCGGAACGGATTAGATTCGAGCTCGAACCGCTTCAAGGCGCGTTCGGCGACGACCGGCGCTGGCCAGCCCGCTACCGCGCGTTCATCGCACGAGGCGATGAACGCGAGCGGACGATGGAGCTAGCCGGGCTCGAACCGGCGACCTCCTGGGTGCGATCCAGGCGCTCTCCCAGCTGAGCTATAGCCCCGCGCGAGCGAATTGTAGCTAGCCCGCGCGCCGAATCAGCGTCACGCCGTCGCGAACCGTGAGCTGTACGGCGACGACGCGCTCATCGGCTGCGATGCGGTCGTTCAGCTCGCGGATGGCGCGCGTGTCTTCGGAGTCATCGCTCTCGTCGAGCACCCGCCCGCTCCAGAGCGTGTTGTCGATCGCCATCAACCCGTGCGGCGCGAGCCGCGGCAGCAGCGCGTCGTAATAGGCGCCGTAGTTCGCCTTGTCTGCGTCGATGAAGACGAAGTCGAACTCTCCACCGAGCTGCTCGATCGTCTCCAGCGCCGCGCCGAGGTGGACGGTGATCCGATCGGCGTATGGGCTGCGCGCGATGTAGCGGCGAGCGACCTCCGCGTGCTTCTCGTCCACTTCGCAGGTGTCGATGTGGCCACCCTCGGCGAGACCCGCCGCCATCGAGAGTGAGGAGTAGCCGCTGTACGTGCCGAGCTCGAGCACACGCTTGGCCTTGATCCCATGCACGAGCAGCTCCAACAGACGGCCTTCGATCGGACCGGTGAGCATCTGCGGCGAGCGCAACGTCGACTTCGTCTCCTCTGCGAGCTCCGCGAGCAGCTCCTCGGGCGGCGTCGTGCGCGCTGCGGCGTAGGCCTCGATCTCCTCCGGGACGATGAAGCTCATGCGGCGGGCGGCTGCGTGCGCGGCGCCTCGTTCAGCTTGCCCTCCTTGATCCGCCGCGCCATGTCCTTTGACTCCTCGCGGTAGATCGAGCCGTCTTCGAACTCAATCCACGGGTAGCCCGACTGCCCCGTCCTGCGCTCGGTCTCGTCTCGCTTCGACCGAAGCCACGGCTCCTTGCTTACCTCGTAGGGGATCCCGGCCTCGCCGAGCGCCTTCTGCACCTTCCAGCACGGGTGTCCGCCGAGCTTGACCCACATGTTGCTGCAGCGGTGGAGCTTGATCGCCATGGCTCGAGCTTATCCGCGCTCGACGCGCGAGCCGCCGACAATCGCATCGCGTCCGTCGTCGAAGCACACCCAGGCCTTGCCCTTGCCGTCGTAATCGGGCGACCAGACGATCAAGGTGGCCTGCTCGCCGCCGACGCGGACACGCTCGGTGCCTTCGGGCTCCGCACCTCGCCACACACGGACGAACGGGTTGTGCTCCCATTCGCGCCCGATCGTGGTCTCGTCGGTATGGCCGGGCAGGACGCGTGTCTCGGGAGGGAGCTTTATCAGGACATCCATCACCGACCTCCGGATCTGCTCGAAGTCGCCGCCGCCCACGGCGTCCTTGAAGAGCACGTCCCCGGAGCAGCACAGCTCCTCGTTCACGACGAACGCCAGGTGGTCGTCCTTGTGGCCGGGCGTCTCGAGAGCGCGCACCGAGAGCCCTCCAGTCTCGAGGTCGCCCTTGACCACGGGGCAGCCGTAGCGCGCCCGGATCTCGTCGTCGCCGGCGATGTGATCGGCGTCGGCGTGCGTCGTGAGCAGATGCGAGACGTTCAAGCCGTGCCGCTCCACGGCCTCGAAGAGTGGCTCGAGCGGTGCGCCGGAGTCGACGAAGACCGCCGTGCCGCCGGGCTCATCGCCGATCAGATAGGCGTTGGAGAGCCAGCCCGGGTGCATGCTTCGCTCCACGATCACCCGGCAAGGCTAGATGCCCGCAGCAGTATCGTGCGCCACGTCGTGGAGGAGATCTACATCGCGGGCACCGGCTCGTTTGCGCTCGAGATCATCGAGTACGCCCGCGAGGCGGGGCGACCTGTCGCGGGCCTTGTCGAGCTGGTCGATCCTGCCCGCATCGGGGCGGAAGTCCACGGCGCACCCGTCCTCGCGCCCGACGACGAACGCGCTGCCGGCGCTGCGGTCGTGATCGGCTTGGGGGGCGATCGCCTCGGGCACTGGGCCGCGCTCGCCGAGCACGGGTGGGTTCCTGCGTCGATCGTCCACCCGAAGGCACACATCAGCTCATCCGCAGTTTTGGGCCACGGCTGCGTCGTAGGCCCGGCCGCCGTCGTCGGCGCGGCCAGCGTGGTCGGCAGCCACGTGCTGATCGGTCGAGGCGCGCTCGTAGGCCATCACGTTCGGATCGGCGCCGGCGCAACGCTGAACCCAGGAGCAAACGTCGCCGGCAACGCCTACGTGGGTGAGAACGCCGTGGTCGGGATGGGCGCCCTCGTCAGCAACGGGATCGAGGTGGGCTCCGAAGCCGTGATCGCTGCGGGGGCGGTGGTGGTCAAGGCGGTCGAGGCCGAGACTCGAGTCCAGGGCGTGCCGGCGCGGGTCTTCTCGCCGAGGTGATCGGCCGGGCCCGAAAGAGGCTGGCGCACACTCTCGACCGGCGGTTCGAGCCACTGCACCACCGGCTCGAAGACCTGGCCGCGCGCGTCGACGACGCGGCGCACGCGTCCGCGGAGCGCGACTCGGAGCTTCGGCGAGCTCTGGAGGAGGTTGCGGCCCGGGTGAATGAAGAGATTGCACCTGCGCTCCGGATCATGGCCGGGGGAGACGCCGAGAACCGTCGTTTGCTCGAAGCGGCGAGACAGGATCCCGAGTACGGCCAAGCTTTCGACGAGCCGGAGCCGCTTGTGACCGTGATCCTGCCAACGTACGGTCGCGCCGACCTACTGCGCTCCCGCTCATTGCCTGCGGTGGTAAGCCAGACCCACGAGGCGCTTGAGGTCCTCGTGATCAGCGACGCCGGCGACTCGGAGGCTGAGGCGGCAGTGCTGGAGGCAGATGACCCTCGTGTCCGGTACGTGGCGCTCACCCAGCGCTACGTCTATCCCGACTCACACCGACACTGGCTCGCCGCGTCCACCCTCGCCCGCAACGAGGGCTACCGGCTCGCCCGCGGGCGCTGGCTGTTCGACTTCGACGACGACGACACCTTGCCGGCCGATGCGATCGCGCGACTCCTGGAAGCGGCCCGGCAGCGACGATCGGAGGCCGTGCAGGGTGTGATCCGGCATCGACTGCCCGATGGCGCGACCCAGGACGAAGTACCGACGCCGCCAGACCGGCTGCCCCTGAAGGGCGCGGTCGTCCATTCGTATCTGCGTTTCTTTGGCAGAGAGCACGTCGCATCCGCGTTCGGGATCCCCGGCGACTGGTTCAGAGGCGAGCGCATGGTTCGCGCGGGCGTCCGCATCGAGATCGTCAACCACGTGACGTACGAGTACTACCCGTCTGGAGCCTGGCGCCGCCGTGATGATTCCCCCCGCTAGGCTAGGCGCTCCGCACCGAGAGGAGGACGGATGGCCGGTCTGATGTCACGCGCGTCGCTCGTCGTGAAGTCGAAGTTTTCGAAGGTGCTCGATCGCGCGGAAGATCCGGGCGAGACACTGGACTACTCGTACGAGAAGCAACTCGAGCTGCTGCAGAACGTCAAGCGCGGTATTGCCGACGTCGTTACCTCGAAGAAGCGCCTCGAGCTGCAGGAGGCGAAGCTTCAGCAGAGCATCGTCAAGCTCGACACCCAGGCCCGGCAGGCGGTCGCCGAAGGCCGCGAAGATCTCGCACGCCAGGCACTGGAGCGCAAGTCCGGCCTGCAGCAACAGCTCCAGGCCCTCGACGAGCAGGCGAAGCAGCTCGCGGTCCAGCAAGAGAAGCTGATCGCAAGTGAGAAGACGCTGTCCGCGAAGGTCGAGGCCTTCCGCTCGCAGAAGGAGACGATCAAGGCCCAGTACTCGGCCGCCGAGGCGCAGGTGCGGATCGGCGAAGCGGCGACGGGGATCGGCGAGCAGATGGCCGACACCGGGCTCGCGATCCAGCGGGCGAAGGACAAGACCGAGCAGATGCAGGCGCGGGCCTCGGCGATCGATGAGCTGACCGAGTCGGGCGCGCTCGAGGACTTCACCTCCGACCAGACCGAGCTCGACCGCGAGCTCGGGGCGATCGCGTCGAAGTCGCAGGTCGACAAGGAGCTTGCGCAAATGAAGTCCGAGCTCGGCTCCGGCGAGCAGCAGAAAGAGCTCCAGTCGTGATCGTCCGGGTACTCGGCGAAGGCCAGTTTGAGGTGGACGAAGAGGTCGCCAAGGGCCTCAACGACCTGGACGAGCAGGCTGAACAGGCGCTCGAGGCCGACGACCAGAAGCAATTCTCGGAACTGCTCGAGCGCATGGCCGAGGCGGTGCGGACCAACGGCTTGCGCTTGCCGGACGAGAATCTCTCGCCGTCGGAGGCGATCATCCCGCCCGAGGACCTGACGCTCGACGAGGCGCGGGAGTTCTTCGAGGGCGACGGCTTGATCCCGGACCTGCCCACCTCCTAAAAGGTTCACGCGCGCGTCCCCACCCGGGTGGGGAGAGGAAGATCCACCCGCCGCCCGGGCTGAGCGTAACCCCCAGAAGCGCGCGTGTCTGTGACTGGACGGCGCCGAAACCGAGCCGACTAGGCGGCTTCGGCGCGGTGCGCGGCGGCCCGGAGCCAGCTGCGCCTGATCAGGCCGCTGCCGGGGCGGATCACGCGCCAGTAGAACCCGAAGACCCGTCGGGAGCCCTCGTCGGTCGCCAGCACCCGCGTCTCGGTCGTGAGCACCGCACCGCCCGCCGCCGGGTCGGCCCTGAAGTTCATTACCGCCTTGGCGAAGCCCGGCACGGCAAACTCCTTCCATTCCTCAGCCGAGCTCACCCCGGCCCCCGTGCCTCCTGTGAGCTTCCACGGTTGCCCGGCGTACCCGAGGACGATCTCGTCCTCCTCGTCGACGAGCGCCAGGAAGCCGGCGGATTCGAGCATCTGCTCCCACTGCGGCCGGCTCCGGTCACGGTGCAGCCCTCGCCCCCGGGCCAGCAGCGCCGGCACCGAGCGCAGCGCGTAGAGAAACACCACGAGAGGCATCTCGCCCGGCGTCGCCGCCCGCGCAGCGGCCAACGCAGCGGCCGGCGAAGCCCCGACCCGCCGAGCGTGCGCTTCCTCGAAGTCGTAATGGGGAAGCAGCTCGTCGAGCCTAGACGGGCGCATCGAAGATGCCGAACCAGCGCGAGAGGTCGGGCTCGATCGGCAGCTCCTTCTCGAGCTTCGCCTTCAGCTCGAGCTCCTCCGCGTTGTCGCGCTCCTTGTCCTCGCCCTTGGGCACGAAGGGCCAGAACTTCCCGCGCTTGAAGCCGTAGATCCAGTAGACGCGCTT
>Ga0307312_10002264_pt1 | contig 10085 bp, 9 predicted proteins | sample ER_DNA_202_FD_194489 | JGI IMG/M metagenome (GOLD analysis project Ga0307312, IMG submission 194489) | Bulk soil microbial communities from the East River watershed near Crested Butte, Colorado, United States - ER_DNA_202 | ecosystem: Environmental > Terrestrial > Soil > Floodplain | place: USA...
GGCGCGTGGCCGCCGAGCTCGCCGATGCGGTCGTGGTGACGGACGAGGATCCACGCCTCGAGGACGCGCGCGCCATCAACGAGCAGATCGCGCAGGGCGCGCGCGAGGCGGGCGCGCGCGACGGCGAGAACCTGCTCGTCATCGATGATCGACGCGCGGCGATCGCCCGTGCGGTCATGCTCGCGGGGGAGGGCGACGTGATCCTGCTGGCCGGCAAGGGCCATGAGCATTCGATCATTTACGGGACCGAGTCCCGCTGGTGGGACGAGGCGGAGGTTGCACGAGCCGCGCTGCGCGCGGCCGGCTGGGGGCGGAGTGGCTGAGCTGCGCGCCTGGCGCGTCGCCGACGCGCAGACCTGGAATCGCTTCGTGGAGCGCGCGCCGTATCACGCCTTCCCCCAGCTCTGGGAGTGGGGCGAGCTGCGCGCGGCCGCCGGCTGGCGCCCGGTGCGTCTGGCGGTCGGACCGTCTCAGGACCAGCCGCTCGCGGGGGCGCAGCTGCTCCTGCGTGCCCTGCCGCTCGTCGGCTGGAACCTCGCCTACGTGCCGCGCGGCCCGATCGGTGCGCTCGATGAGCCGGCGGTCCGTGACGCGCTCGTCGCCGCGCTGCGAAGCCTCGGTCGCCGGGAGCGGATCGCGACGGTTCGGGCCGATCCCGAGACTGCGCCCACGGAGCCCTATGGGGCCAGCCTGCTCAACCAACCGTGGCGCGGCGCGGAGAAGGTGCAGCCGCCCACGACGCGCGTGATCGACCTCGCGGTGGGGGAGGAGCAGCTGCGGGCCGGCCTGAAGCGGAAGCACCGGCAGTACGTCAGCAAGGCGGAGCGCGCAGGGGTCAGCATCGAGCGTTTCGACGCCAGCACGCCGCCCGATGCTGCCCGCGCCGCGCTGGCTGACTTCAACCGGATCTATCGCCACACCGCGGATCGAGCGGGCTTCGTCGCGCGCGTACCGAAGTACTACGAGCGTGTCTGGTCGATCTTCGCGCCCGCGGGGCGTTGCCGCCTCTCCTTTGCGGTCCTGAATGGCGAGCGGGTGGCGACGATCTTCCATTTCACCTGCGGTGACCGCGCGGTCGAGTCATACGGCGGGATGACCGACCCCGGAGCCGACTCCCGGGCGAATTACCTTCTGAAGTGGGCGGCCATCACCGACTTCGCGGCCGAAGGGTTCGCCATCTACGACCTGTGGGGCCTGGCGACCGGCGGTATCCGCCACTTCAAGGAAGGCTTTGGAGGGCGCGAGGTCGAGTACGTTGGCGCGCGAGACCTCCCACTCCGTGCGTCAGCCGATGCCGTGCTGCGCATTGCGGTGCCTGCGTACGGTCTCGCACAGCGAGCGCGCCTGCGCCTGTCCGGCCGGGGAGCCGCTTCGCCCGCCGGTGACACGACCGACTGACAGATGGATGCCACGACGCTCGACCCCGATCGCCGACCCGGCATCGGTCTGGTGCTACGATCGCCGATCCAATGAACCAGCTGGCACGTCTCCGAGCCGCGCCGGCCGCCGTGGTGCAGCGCATTACGGGAAACGGCCCGCCTGAGCCGGGGGCGCATTCGATCGAGGACGTCATCGTCGAGGCGACGCGTCAACGGCCGAATTTCAACGTCGGCCTGGTCCAGCGCGCGCACGAGGTGGCCGCCGCCGCGCACGAGGGCCAGCTCCGGTCGTCGGGCGAGCCGTACATCAGCCACCCGGTCGAGGTCGCCCACTACCTCGCAAGCCTGCAGATGGATGCCGAAACCATCGCCGCGGCGCTGCTCCACGACGTGCCGGAAGACACCGACCTGGCGATCCCGGACATCGAGAAGCGCTTCGGCCGGGAGGTGGCCCGCCTGGTGGACGGCGTGACCAAGCTCTCGAAATTCGGCTCCGCGCGGTCCATGGAGGAGCAGCAGGCCGAGAACATCCGAAAGATGTTCCTGGCGATGGCCGAGGACGTGCGAGTCGTCATCATCAAGCTTGCCGACCGGCTCCACAACATGCGGACGCTGCAGCATCTGAGCCCGGACAAACAGGTCCGCATCGCGCGACAGACGATGGAGATCTACGCCCCGCTGGCGCATCGGCTGGGGATGTGGCAGATCAAATGGGAGCTCGAGGACCTGGCCTTCAAGTTCCTCGAGCCGGAGAAATACCGCCAGCTGGTGGCGATGCTCACCGACCGTCGCCGCGCCCGGGAGAGCTTCGTCAACAAGACGATCGGGATCCTGCGCAAGGAGCTCGGCAAGGTTGGCATCAAGGCCGAGATCTCCGGCCGTCCCAAGCACCTGTACAGCATCGCGAAGAAGATGGAGCGCAAGGGCGCCGACTTCGGCGAGATCTACGACCTGCATGCCATCCGTGTGCAGGTGGAGGAGGTCAAGGACTGTTACGCCGCCCTCGGCGTCGTCCATTCCCTCTGGCGTCCGATCCCGGGCCAGTTCGACGACTACATCGCCATGCCGAAGGCGAACATGTACCAGTCGCTTCACACCGCGGTCATCGGTCCCGAGGCAAAGCCGGTCGAGATCCAGATCCGGACCCAGCAGATGCATGACGTTGCGGAGGCCGGCATCGCGGCGCACTGGCATTACAAGGAAGGGAGCCGCGCGGATCGCCGCTACGACGAGAAGCTCGCCTGGGTGCGGCAGCTGATCGACTGGCAGCGGGAAGTGGCGGACGCGACCGAGTTCGTCGAGGGGCTCAAGCTCGACGTCTTCCAGGACCAGGTCTTCGTGTTCACCCCGAAGGGCGACGTCAAGGACATGCCCGCGGGCGCGACCGCGCTCGACTTCGCGTACCGCATCCACACCGATGTCGGCCACCGCTGCATCGGCACCAAGGTCAACAACCGGCTGGTGCCGCTCGACCACAAGCTGCGCAACGGCGACATCGTGGAGGTAATCACCACCAAGGCAGCGCATGGCCCGTCGCGCGACTGGCTGAATATCGTCCGGACGAGCCACGCCAAGGAGAAGATACGCGCCTGGTTCAAGCGCCAGCAGCGCGACGAGAACATCACCCAGGGCAAGGAGCTGCTCGACCGCGAGCTGCGCCGCCTGGCCCACGAGACGCTGAGCTCGCTGCCGCCCGACAAGCTGGGGGAGCTCGCCCAGCAGCATCGCTTCCGCGAGCTGGACGATTTCTACGCGGCCATTGGCTACGGCGCCATCTCGCCCGCCTCCGTCGTTTCGAAGCTCGAGATCCATGACGACGCGGCCATCACGCTGCCGGAGCAGGCTCCGCCAGCGGCGCCATCCACGGTCGGGGTCAAGGTGAAGGGGGTCGGCGATCTGCTCGTCCGCTTCGCGAAGTGCTGCTCACCGATCCCCGGCGACGAGATCACCGGCTACGTGACCCGCGGCAAGGGTGTCACCGTCCACCGGGCCTCGTGCCCGTCGGTGCTCTCGGAGCGCGACATCGAGCGCCTCATCGACGTCGAATGGGAGATCGCCGGCGAGCAGACCTACCCGATCACCGTGCGCATCCTGGCGCTCGATCGGCCGGGCCTCCTCAATGAGGTCACCAACGTCGTCGCGGAGGACAAGGTGAACATCGTGGCCGCCTCGGTCGCTGTCCACGCGGACAACAGCGCGACGATCTCGGCGACCTTCAAGGTCAACTCCCTGCAGCAGCTCAGCCGGGTGTTGTCGAAGATCGAGCGGCTGCGCGACGTGACCTCGGTGACACGAGAGGTTCGCTAGCCCGCACGGGGCGCCGACCCGCGCTGCCAGGCGGTCGGCACCACCTCATCGGCCGGTAGACTCGGTGGCATGGCTAACCGGATCACGGCACCCCGCGGCGCGCGCGACCTGCTCCCCGAGGCAGGGCCTGCCTGGGACCGGATCGAGGCGGTTGCCCGCGATCTGGCGCGGCGATACGCGCTCGATCGGATCGAGACCCCGCTCTTCGAGCGTGTCGAGCTCTTCGCGCGCGGCTTGGGCGAGTCGTCCGATGCGGTCGAGAAGGAGATGTTCCGCGTCAGCGGCGCGCGGGGCAGCGAGGAGGAGCGCGCGGAGTGGGCGCTCCGCCCCGAGCCGACGGCCGGGATCGCACGCGCGTACGTCGAGCACGGCATGCACGTGCGGCCAGGTCCCCTGCGCCTCTGGATGCTGGGGCCGATGTTCCGCTACGCCCGTCCGCAGGCGGGCCGGTACCGCGAGTTTCGACAGTGGGACGTCGAGGTGATCGGCGATCCCGGGCCGATGGTCGACGCCGAGCTGGTCGAGCTCGCGGCGCGCTTCTACCACGAGCTGGGCCTGACCGATGTCGTCGCCCACCTGAACTCGATCGGCGACGCCACATGCCGTCCCGCCTATCGCGAGGCGCTGGTCGAGTACTTCGGCGCGCGCGAGGACCGCCTGACCGATGACTCTCGCCGCCGCCTCCGCATCAACCCCTTGCGGGTCCTCGACGACAAGGAGCTCGATCGCGAGCTCGCGGCCGGCGCCCCTCGAGCCATCGACCACCTGTGTGAGGAGTGTCGCGCCCACTTCGATGCGGTTCGCGGGCTGCTCGGCGGGATGGGCGTGGCCTACGTCATCGACCATCGGCTGGTGCGCGGCGTGGACTACTACACGCGCACCACGTTCGAGTTCTTCGTCGAAGGGCGCGAGGGGCAGCAGCAGGCGATCGGCGCGGGTGGGCGCTATGACGGCCTGGTCGAGCTGCTGGGTGGCCCGCCGACGCCGGGGATCGGCTTCGGGATCGGCCTGGATCGGACGATGCTCGCTCTCGAGGAGCAGCAGGTCGTAACCGTGGCGGCGGATCCGCTCGTCGCGATCGTCTCCTCCGAGGCCGACTTCGCCAGGCGTCTGGAGATCGCCGGGCGTCTGCGGGATGCCGGGCTGCGTGTGCGGCCAGATGGCAGCTCCCGCAAGCTCGGCAGGCAGCTCGAGTCCGCCGCGAAGGCCGGCGCTCGCTTCGCGGTGATCGTGGGCGCGGACCCCGCCTTGGCGATCCTTCGCGACCTGCAGAAGGGCGAGCAGAGCGAGGTCGCGCTGGACGAGCTCCAAGACCGCATCCGCAGCTGAGTGCAGGCAGGGCAATCGACTAGCATTGGCGCTCCCATGGCGCAGTCCTTTCGTACCCACACCTGCGGCGAGCTGCGCTCCAGTAACGTCGACCAGCGCGTCATGCTCGCGGGCTGGGTCCATCGGCGCCGTGATCACGGGCAGCTGACCTTCTTCGACCTGCGTGACCGATACGGGATCACGCAGGTCGTGACTTCGGCGGATGCCCAGCCGGCGGCGCACGAGGCCGCCCGGGACGTGCGCAACGAGTGGGTCGTCCAAGTTGAGGGGGTCGTGCGGCATCGCCCGGAGGGAACCGTCAACGCCGAGCTGGGGACCGGGGAGGTCGAGGTCGCGGTCGACCGCCTGACGGTGCTCAACCCCGCCAAGGTGCCGCCCTTCTACATCAACGAGGATCAGGCCGGGCTCGACGAGGCGCTCCGCCTGAAGTATCGCTACCTCGACCTGCGACGCCCCGCCATGCAGGCGCGCCTCATCCTGCGCGCGCGGCTGTCGAGTGCCATGCGGCGAGCGCTCGAGGACGAGGGCTTCGTCGACGTCGAGACCCCCACCCTGATTCGGAGCACCCCGGAGGGCGCGCGCGACTTCGTGGTCCCCAGCCGTCTGCAGGCCGGCCACTTCTACGCGCTGCCGCAGTCGCCGCAGCAGCTGAAGCAGCTGCTCATGGTGGCCGGCTACGACCGCTACTACCAGCTGGCGCGCTGCTATCGCGACGAGGACCAGCGCGGCGACCGCCAGACGGAGTTCACGCAGCTGGATCTGGAGATGAGCTACGTCGCGGAAGCCGACGTGATGGCGACCGTCGAGCGCATGGCGATTCGGATCAGCGCCGAGACCCTTCCTGATCGACCCATCCTCGAAACCCCTTTTCCGCGCTTCACCTTCGAGGAGGCGATGGGCCGATTCGGGTCCGACAAGCCGGATATCCGCTTCGGTCTCGAGCTGGTAGATGTCAGCGAAGCGGTCCGCGGCGTTGAGTTCCGCGTGTTTGCCGAGCCGATCGCTGCGGGCGGAGCGGTCTTTGCCATCCGCGCTCCCGGCTGCGGCAGCTACTCACGCAAGCAGCTCGACGAGCTCACGGACCTGGCCCGTCGCCATGGTGCCGGTGGACTTGCCCACCTCGCGGTCGAGGCTGACGGCAGCCTGCGCGGACCGGCCGCGAAGTTCCTCGGCTCGGCGGAGGGCACGATGCGCGCCGCGACCGGGGGAGAGCCGGGCGACCTGCTGCTGATCGTCGCAGATGCCGATCGCCGCACGGCCGCAGAGTCGCTCGGGCACCTGCGATTGGAGATGGGGGATCGGCTTGGGCTTCGGAGCTCGCCGACGCTCGCCTACGTCTGGGTCCATCGCTTCCCGATGTTCACCTGGGACCCGGAGGGGGATCGCTGGGACGCCACGCACAACCCGTTCAGCGCGCCCGTGCCCGAGGAGATCGAGCGCATGGAGAGCGACCCCGGCTCGGTTCACGCGCAGCAGTACGACCTGGCGCTCAATGGCTGGGAGCTGGGTGGCGGATCGATCCGCATCCATCAGCGCGCGCTGCTCGAGCGGGCCTTCGCGCTGATGGGCCATTCCATCGAGGGGATGCGCGACGAGTTCGGCGCGCTCCTCGACGCCCTCGAGTACGGCGCGCCGCCGCACGGCGGGATCGCGATCGGTCTCGACCGGTGGGCTGCGCTCTTTGCCGACCAGGAGAACATTCGCGAGGTCATGGCCTTTCCGAAGACGCAGTCGGGGAGCGACCTGATGATGGGAGCCCCCTCGCTCATCAGCCCGCAGCAGCTCGGCGAGCTGCATCTGCAGGTGGTCGATAGCCGGGAGCGGCCTGGCTGATCCCGCGGCGAGTCAAGGCGCGGCATAATCGAGCCATGGCGATCTACCTCGATCACGCTGCCACCACGCCGCTGCGGCGTGAGGCGCTGGACGCCATGCTTCCGTACCTGACCGAGCACTGGGGCAACCCGTCGAGCATCTACGCGTCGGGACGCCGCGCTCGGCAAGGCCTCGACGAGGCGCGGGAGCGCATCGCCGCGACGCTCGACGCCAAGCCGCGCGAGATCGTCTTCACCTCGGGCGGCTCTGAGTCGGTCAACCTCGCCATCAAGGGGGTCGCCTGGGCGGCGAGCGCGCGCGGCCGGCACATCGTTACCAGCAGCATCGAGCACAAGGCGGGGATGCACGCCTGCCAGCTGCTGGAGCGCTCCGGCTTCAAGGTGACCTACCTTCCGGTGGACCGATACGGCCGGGTCGATCCGGCCGACGTGGCCGCCGCGATCACGGATCGCACGACGCTGGTGACCGTCATGTACGCGAACAACGAGGTCGGAACAGTCCAGCGGATCGCCGAGATCGGGGCGATCTGCCGCGACCGCAAGGTGCTCTTCCATACCGACGCGATCCAGGCTGCCCCACATCTGCCGCTGCATGTGGATCCGCTCCAGGTGGACCTCATGAGCCTCGCCGCCCACAAGGTCTACGGCCCCAGGGGGATCGGCGCGCTGTTCGTGCGGCAGGGGACCGCCATGCTGCCCCAGATCCAGGGCGGGTCGCAGGAACGCCAGCGGCGGGCGGGGACCGAGAACGTGGCCGGCGCCGCCGGCTTTGCGGCCGCGCTCGAGCTCGCCCAGGGCAGCGCCGGCGAGGAGGCGTCGCTGCGCGATCGGCTGATCGTCGGCCTCACGGCACTGCCGGGCATCGAGCTCACCGGCGATCCCGAGCAACGGCTCCCGAACAGCGCCAGCTTCGTCGTGGACGGCGTTGAGGGAGGCGACCTGGTGGCGGCGCTCGACCTGGAGGGGATCGAGGCGAGCACCGGCAGCGCATGCACCTCCGGCAGCAGCGAGCCGAGCCACGTCCTGCTGGCCATGGGAATCGACCCGCAGCGTGCGCATGGCTCTCTGCGCCTCAGCCTCGGCCGTGCGACGACCCCGGACGAGGTGGATCGGACGATCGCGGTGGTGGCCGCCCTCGGCGCGCGGATGCGGCCGGCGATGGCATCGGCCTCGGCGTGACCCGGATCGTCGCCGCGATGAGCGGCGGGGTCGACTCGAGCGTCGCTGCCGCCCTGCTGGCGCAGGAGGCAGCCGACTCGGCCGTCGAGGTGGTCGGCGTCTGGATGCGCACGCACCCGGATCGTGGCGAGGGATTCGAGCAGAAGCGCTCGTGCTGCTCTCCGGAGGCCGCGGATGACGCCCGCCGCGTCGCACAGCTGCTCGGCATCCCGTTCTTCGTGCTCAACGTGGAGCGCGAGTTCGGGGAGCGAGTGATCGATGCCTTCGCGGACGAGTACCTTGCCGGCTCGACCCCGAACCCGTGCCAGGCCTGCAACCAGTACATCAAGTTCGACGAGCTCCTGCGCCGTGGCCTGGTCGCCTACGGGGCCGATGCCGTCGCCACCGGGCACTACGCCCGCATCGAGCGGCGCGATGGTCGTTTCGCCCTGTTGCGGGCCGGTGACGAGAACAAGGACCAGACCTACTTCCTGTGGGTTCTCAGCCAGGCACAGCTGGCGAGCACCCGATTCCCTCTCGGCGAGATGACGAAGCCAGCGGTGCGCGAGCTCGCAGAGCAGCTCGGGCTGCCGACCGCGCAGAAGCCGGAGAGCCAGGAGATCTGCTTCGTGCCGCTCGGCGACTATCGATCGCTGCTCGAGGAGCGGCGCGGATATGCGGGCGAGCCGGGCCCGATCGTGGACGCCTCCGGTGCGCGCGTTGGGACTCACTCGGGCTACGCGCACTACACCGTGGGGCAACGCCACGGCCTGGGCGTGGCGCTCGGTGAGGCGGTCTACGTGCGCGAGGTCCGGCCCGACCGCAATGAGCTGGTCGTCGGCAAGCGCGACGAGGTCGCTGCCTCTGCGTTCGTCGTCGACGACCGCCGCTTCGTGGCCGGCGAGCCGCCCGCAGAGCGCTTCAACGCATCGGTCAGGATCCGTCACCGCGCGCCCGACGTTCCGTGCGAGGTGACCCTCGTCGGTGCGTCGCGGTTCGCGATCGAGACCGCAGAACCGGTCTGGGCCCCGGCGCCGGGGCAGGCCGCGGTGCTGTACCGCGGCGAGGAGTGCCTGGGCGGCGGCCGCATCGCCCGCGCATGACCCCCTGGTTGGTGTGGGTGGCCTTCGTGGCCGCCATCAACCTGTTCGTCTTCGTGGCCATCCGCGGTACCTGGGGCCGGCTGGTCCCGGTCCTTGCCATCGTGTCGCTGGTCGGGGTGGTGGTCGGCGACGCGGTCGGCGGCAGGGCGGGCCTCGAGCTCCTGCGGATCGGCGACTTCCACCCGCTGACCGCGTCGGTGGTCGCGCAGCTGGCGATGGCCGCCACCGTCCTGCTTGGAGCGCTGGCACCGGCTGCGCCCGAGGATTAGCTAAGATCGCTCCGCGCAGCGAGAGGAGGGTGGCGATGGACGCGGCCGTGCTGATCTTCAACGTGGGTGTCGGTGTTGGCGTGCTATTGGTCGGCGCCGGCCTGCTGCTGATGGCGATCCGCGTCCTGCCGCTCATCAATGAGACCCAGGCGCTCGTTCGTCAGGCGCGGGCGGTGCTCGATGCGGCCGACCCCGAGATCGGTCCGATCCTGGTGCACGCCCGCGAGGTGGGCGCCAACGTCGAGCTGCTGAGCGAGGATGTCGCCGTGAAGCTCGACCGCCTGACCGACCTGATGAATGCGCTGCAGCAGACGCTCGAGACCGTCCAGGTGACCGCCGCGCCGCAACGGACGTCCTACGGACCGGTAGAATCGTGGGACAGATAGGAGTGACAGCGCAGCCATGCAGGACTCGTCTCTGAGCAGCTTTCTGGCGGGAGTCGCGATCGGAGGTCTGACCGGCGCCGCCCTGGGACTTCTCCTGGCGCCGGAAACCGGCGAGGAGATGCGCGGCCACGTGAGCGAGCTCATCGAGGAGACCCGCGTCGCCTTCGACGAGGCCGTGAACGAGGGCAGGGCAGCTGCCGAGCAGGTCCGCGCCGAGATCGAGGCGGCCGGTGGGCAGCCGGGGGCCGCCACTTCCTAGCCTGACAACCAGCGACACGAGAGCGAACGAGAGCCGGTGGTCGCCGGCTCTCGTTGTAGGTAA
>Ga0307312_10002265_pt1 | contig 10084 bp, 6 predicted proteins | sample ER_DNA_202_FD_194489 | JGI IMG/M metagenome (GOLD analysis project Ga0307312, IMG submission 194489) | Bulk soil microbial communities from the East River watershed near Crested Butte, Colorado, United States - ER_DNA_202 | ecosystem: Environmental > Terrestrial > Soil > Floodplain | place: USA...
CTGAGTGCCGCAGACCAAGTTCGCGTTGTGTCGTCGGTCGCCAAGTCCCTGGGCATACCGACCGCGAAGATCAGCGTCAAGACGGTCAGCTCGGACTGGGGCCATGACGTCTCGGTGAAGGCCATCCAGGCGCTCATCATCTTCTTGATCGTCGTGTCGATCTATATCTCCATACGCTTCCAGTGGCGAATGGCTGTCGGCGCATTCATCGCGCTGATCCACGACCTCGTCCTGACGGCAGGCGTGTACTCGCTCGTCGGCTTCGAAGTAACGCCATCGACGGTCGTCGGGCTGCTGACGATTCTCGGCTTCTCGCTGTACGACACGGTCGTCGTGTACGACAAGGTCAGCGAGAACTCACGCGACCTGCTCGCCGGCTCACGGATGACGTTCTCCGAGGCAGCGAACCTCGCGGTGAACCAGACCCTGATGCGCTCGATCAACACCTCGCTCATCTCGCTGCTGCCCGTCGCGGGATTGCTCTTCGTCGGAGCCGGCATTCTGGGCGTCGGCACCATCGAGGATCTCGCGTTGATTCTCTTCGTCGGCCTCGCGTCGGGCGCCTACTCCTCACTGTTCCTCGCGACGCCCATCGTGTGTGACCTCACCGAGCGGCAGGCGTCCTACAAGGCGCTCACCAAGCGGGTCGCGGCTAAGCGGGCGGCCGAACGGGCCGCAGCCGAGCGCGCCGCGGCGCAGCCCGAACTGGCTGCTGCGGCGGCGGCACGCCGCAGCGGCGGGCCGGCACCCGCGCCGCGTCCCGGCGCTCGGCCGCAACGATCCTCCCGGCGACGGTGAACATCGCAACCGAGGCCGCGACTGTCATCGAGGCGCGGCTCCGGGACGTCCCGGATTTTCCGCAGCCCGGGATCGTCTTCAAGGACATCGTCCCGCTGCTGGCGGACGGTACTGCGTTCGAGACGGTGATCTGTGCGCTGACCGACGTCGCCGGGCAGCACGCCCCGGTCGATCTTGTCGCTGGAATCGAGGCGCGCGGCTTCATCCTCGCCGCCGCTCTGGCGGCCCGGCTCGGGTGTGGTCTGGTGCCCGTGCGAAAGGCGGGAAAGTTGCCGCCACCGACCATCGGTCAGGAGTATGTGCTCGAGTACGGAGCGGCGACCGTCGAGGTTCCAGAAGGCGTGCTGACCAACCGCCGAGTGTTTCTCGTCGACGACGTGCTGGCGACAGGCGGCACGCTGGCCGCGTCGGCCGACCTGATCGACCGGGCCGGTGGGCAGCTGGTCGGTATGGCCGTGCTGCTCGAACTGGGCTTCCTCAATGGGCGTAATCGACTGCCTCATCCCGGCCTGCGTGCACTCCTGACGGTATGACCGGCGGACTAGACTTGGTGGCGTTCGCCTCGCAGGGAGGACCCCGCTGGCCGCCGAACCCCTGAAGCCTCAGGTGCCGATCGTGACGGAGCCCCCCGTCGCGCGCACCGGCGTGGGCCGGCACAGTGCGGCGACGGTTGACGACGCCGCGCAGCGGGACGCGCCCCCACCACCTCCGGTTCTCGCGGCCGCCCAAGTGCCTGCTGTGCCTCGCAGCGGCCAGCAACACCGACGCCGGGTCCGGGACCGCCTGGCCCGGCGCATCGTTACCGGAACGCAACGATCGTCGACGGTGCGCCCGGTCCTCGAGCCACTGCTCGCCATCCACCGCGGCGCGCATCCCAAGATCGACGCCAGGCTCCTCCAGCGCGGCTACGACCTGGCGGAGGAACGGCATCGCGGGCAACGACGCAAGAGCGGCGACCCGTACATCACCCACCCGCTCGCAGTGGCCACGATCCTCGCCGAGCTGGGCATGGACACCATCACGCTGGTGGCCGCGTTGCTGCACGACACGGTCGAAGACACCGGTCTCACCGTCGAGGAGGTGGCTGCCGAGTTCGGCCCGGAGGTGGCTCACCTCGTCGACGGCGTAACCAAGCTGGACAAGGTCAAGTTCGGCGAAGCGGCCGAGGCAGAGACGATCCGGAAGATGATCGTGGCAATGGCCCGCGATCCTCGGGTACTGGTCATCAAGCTCGCGGACCGGCTGCACAACATGCGCACGCTGCGCTTCCTGCCGCCCGCCAAGCAGGAGCGGAAGGCCCGGGAGACGCTGGAGGTGATGGCGCCGCTCGCGCATCGGCTCGGCATGAATACGGTCAAGTGGGAGCTGGAGGATCTCGCGTTCGCGACCCTCTACCCGAAGCGGTACGACGAGATCGTCCGGCTGGTCGCCGAGCGGGCACCGTCTCGGGACACCTACCTGCACGAGGTGATCGAGCGGATCAGCTCCGACTTACGGGAAGGCGACATCAAGGCGTCGCTTACCGGCCGGCCGAAGCACTACTACTCGATCTATCAGAAGATGATCGTGCGCGGCCGCGAGTTCACGGACATCTATGACTTGGTCGGCATCCGCGTTCTGGTCGACTCGGAGCGGGACTGCTACGCGGCGCTCGGTGTGACCCATGCGAACTGGCAGCCCGTCCCGGGTCGGTTCAAGGACTACATCGCGATGCCGAAGTTCAACATGTACCAGTCGTTGCACACGACCGTGATCGGCCCAGGGGGCAAGCCGGTCGAGTTGCAGATCCGCACCCAGGCCATGCACCGCACCGCCGAGTACGGCATCGCCGCGCACTGGAAGTACAAAGAGCAGAAGCACATCTCCGCCGCCGAGCCGTCGGCGGTGTCCGATGAGATGGGGTGGCTCCGGCAGCTTCTCGAGTGGCAACGCGAGTTGCAGGAGCCGGAGGAGTTCCTGGACTCGCTGCGCTACGACCTGGGCTTAAGCGAAGTTTACGTCTTCACCCCGAAGGGCGACGTCATCGCGCTCCCGGCCGGGTCGACCCCCGTCGACTTCGCGTACGCGGTGCACACCGAGATCGGCCACCGGTGTATCGGGGCCCGGGTGAACGGCAAGCTCGTCGCCCTGGAGAGCGTGCTAGACAACGGCGAAACGGTCGAGGTGTTCACTTCGAAGGCCGAGAACGCCGGCCCATCCCGCGACTGGCTGGGCTTCGTGAAGTCCCCACGGGCGCGGACCAAGATCCGCCAGTGGTTCGCTCGAGAGCGACGCGAGGATGCGATCGACGCAGGCAAGACCGCGCTCACCCGCGCGATGCGCAAGGCAGCATTGCCGATGCAGCGGCTGCTGTCCGGCGACGCCCTCTTAACCATCGCCCGCGACCTGCATATGACCGACGTCGCCGCGCTGTACGCCGCCGTGGGCGAGGGCCACATTTCCGCTCAGTCCGTCGTACAGAAACTGGTGGCGCAGCTCGGCGGTCTCGAGGGCGCCACCGAGGACATCGCCGAGACGGCGCGCCCATCCGTCCAGTCGGTACCGACCGGACGGAGAGCATCTGGGGACGCCGGAGTCGTCGTCAAGGGCGCGACCGATGTCTGGGTAAAGCTCGCTCGATGCTGCACGCCGGTGCCCGGGGACGACATCCTGGGCTTCGTCACCCGGGGTGGCGGCGTTTCGGTGCACCGTCGAGCCTGCACCAACGCAGCGGCGCTGCTCGGGCAACAGGATCGGCTCGTCGATGTGGAATGGGCGCCGTCCGCGGACTCGGTGTTCGTCGTCTCCATCCAGGTCGAGGCGCTCGACCGGCACCGGTTGCTCTCGGACGTGAGCCGGGTGCTATCCGATGAGCGGGTCAACATCCTGTCGGCAGTCGTGACCACCAACCGCGACCGGGTGGCCGTCAGTAAGTTCACCTTCGAGCTCGCCGAGGCGAAGCACCTTGGTTACCTGCTGCGCGCCATTCGCAATGTCGAAGGCGTGTACGACGTCTACCGGATTCACTCCGTCACCTAGCGCCGCCCGCGCCGCCAGCTACCGCCGCCCCGGCCGCGTCGTCATCTTGGACTTACTGCTCTGGCGGCGACAATAATTCCAAGATCATCTAATAGCACTGCGCGGTCAGGAGGCAGTCGGTGTCGGCTGCGCCGGCGCCGCGGTCGGACTCGGCGTCACGACGGTGGGCGACGGACCGGTGCCCGGCGTCGGGCCTCCGCCTACCACCGAAGCGATCTTTACCGTGGTGAAGCCCAACGGCAGCTTGGGTTTGCCACCGCCCGCCTGGTTGGAGCCATCGTTGCCGCCGGCGACGACCTTCTGGAGGATGTCCAGGCCCTTGGTCACATGCCCGACGACGGTGTAGCTCTTGGCCAGCCCCTTGCTGCTGTCCTTCGTGACGAAAAAGAACTGGCTGCCGTTCGTATTGGGGCCTCCGTTGGCCATGGCCACCGCGCCGGCGGTGTACTTGGCGGCCGCGAGGTTCTCGTCCTTCACCGTGTAGGACGGTCCGCCGGAGCCGGTGCCAGTGGGGTCTCCGCACTGGACGGCGTAGATGCCCTGGTCCACCGCTCGTGGGCATGGGGTGTTGTTGAAGAACTTCTTCCCGATGAGGTAGGCGAGGCTCTGCACGTTGCACGGTGCGGCTTTTCCGTCGAACGTGACTTGGATCGTGCCGCGGTTGGTCGCGAAGTCGGCGACGATCGTCTTGGTCGGCGTGGGCTTCGGGTCCGGCGGGAATCCGGTGTTCTTCAAGTTCGGGTTCTTGGCCAGGTCGGCGCTCGTATACCCGCACGGACCGGTGGTTTTGCTGGAAACGAATGCGGACGCGGAGGACGACGACGCCGACGAGGATCCCGCGGCGGCCGGCTTCGTTCCGTTGTCGTTGGTGACCGCGATCACGACGACGACGACCACAACGACGAGGATGAGCGATCCGGCAATGGTCGCGATCAGCATCCGGCGTTTCTGGGCCGCTTCCTGCTCCTGTCGACGTTGCAGCTGGCGTTCCAGATGGCGTCGCGCGGACTCCCGGCGCTGCTTGTTGGTCGGCACGAAAGCAGTCCTTTCCGATGCTGGCCCCCTTGCCAGCCCGGGCCAGTGTAAGGACTGTGTCTGAGGGCCGGGCGGCCGATGGGCTGTGCGTCGGGCATGCTCGGGTTCGGCGCCCCTATCGGCGCAGGCTCTACAGTTAACTGTCCAGTCATCACGACCCATCGGGAGTTCCGCTGTGCTCATCGCGGGGATCCCGTCGGCGATCTGGGGAACCAATTGTTGGGTCATTGCGTCCGGCGATGGTGAACAGTGCGTGGTCGTCGATCCCGGTGCCGACGTCGGATCGCGGCTCGAAGACATCCTGACCGAACACCGACTCCACCCGGAGGCGGTCTTGCTGACCCACGGCCACATCGACCACACCTACTCGGTCGTGCCGGTGTGCCAGGCACACGACGTGCCGGCCTATATCCATCCGTCCGATCGACCACAACTGACTGACCCGTGGTATTGGCTCGGTATCGTTCCCGGCGAGGCCTTGCCCGGGTTGCCGCAGCTCACTTTCGCCGAACCAGACGACGTCCGCGAGCTGGCCGACGGCAGCACGATCACGCTGGCCGGTCTGCCGGTCGCGATCCGTCACACGCCGGGACACACGGCAGGATCCGTGATCTTCCAGCTCTCCGACGACGACGAACAAACGCTCGTATTCGCCGGAGACCTCGTGTTCGCCGGTTCAATCGGCCGGGTCGATCTGCCCGGTGGCTCGATGGATGAGATGTTGCATTCGTTGAAGGCCGTGATCCTGCCGATGGGCGACGACACCGTGGTCTATCCGGGACACGGTCCCACGACCACGGTCGGCCTGGAACGCTCGACCAACCCGTTTCTTCGGGAGCTCGCATGAGCCGGGTCACCCCACTCAGTGGATTTCCCGAGCTGTTGCCCTCGCAACGGATCGTCGAGCTTGCCGTCATCGACCAGCTGCGGTCGACGTTCGAGCTGCACGGCTTCGCCTCCGTCGAGACCCGAGCCGCAGAACCACTTGACCAGTTGCTGCGCAAGGGCGAGATCGACAAGGAGGTCTACGTCCTGCGCCGCCTGCAGGCCGGCAACGATCCCGGCGACAGCGGCCTCGGCTTGCACTACGACCTCACCGTGCCCCTGGCTCGCTACGTGCTCGAGCACGCCGGCAAGCTCGACTTCCCGTTCCGGCGATACCAGATACAGAAGGCATGGCGTGGCGAGCGTCCCCAGGAAGGGCGTTACCGAGAGTTCACCCAAGCCGATATCGACGTCATCGGACGCGACCATCTGGCCTTTCATCACGACGTGGAGGTCGCCCGAGTCATGGCCGAGGCATTCTCGGCCCTTCCGTTCCTGCCGCCGCTACGCCTGCAGATCAACAATCGAAAGCTGATCGAAGGCTTTTATCGTGGCATCGGCGCGCCCGATATCGGCGCGGTAATGCGCATCATCGACAAGGTTGACAAGGTGTCGACCGACGTCGCGGCCAAGATGCTCGCCGACGATGCCGGACTTGCTCCCGATCAGGTCGAGCGGTGCCTGGCCCTCGCGGCCATACGGAGCCCCGACCGGTCATTCGCTGACCAGGTACTGGCGTTGGGCGTGCGCCATCCGATGCTGGACGAGGGCATTGCGGAATTGATCACCGTGGTCGAAGGCTGCGCGCGCTTCGCCTCTGCCCGGGTGGTCGTCGAAGCCGACCTGCGGATCGCGCGTGGCTTGGACTATTACACAGGCACCGTATTCGAGACCCGGATGACGGGTCTGGACCAGGTCGGGTCGGTCTGCTCCGGTGGCCGCTACGACCAACTGGCGAGCGATGGCCGGACGACATATCCCGGCGTCGGCATCTCGTTGGGCATCACCCGCATGCTCGTGCCGCTGCTGTCCCGCGGGTGGCTCGACGGATCACGGTCAGTGCCGAGCGTGGTGTTGGTTGCGCTGCCGGACGACGCCAGCCGCCCGGCGTGCGATGCGATCGCCGACGCGTTGCGGGCGCGCGGGATCGCGGCCGAGGTGTCCGAGTCCGCGGCGAAGTACGGCCGGCAGATCAGATACGCCGAGCGCCGGGGAATTCCGTTCGTGTGGTTCCCGATGGGCCGGGAGAATGGCGATGAAGTCAAGGACATTCGCCACGGGGACCAGGTTCCCGCCGACCCCGCCACGTGGCGGCCGCCGACCATCGATCTGCGGCCGCAGGTGATCGCCCGGACCGGAGAGGACGATCAGTGATCCGTACGCACGACGCCGGCACACTGCGCGCGTCGGACAACGGCCACACCGTGACGCTCGCCGGCTGGGTTGCCAGTCGCCGGGATCACGGTGGTGTGGCATTCATCGATCTGCGGGACGCCTCGGGCATCGTGCAGGTCGTCGTGCGCGACGACGAGATCGCGCACGACCTGCGTAACGAGTGGTGCATCGCGGTGACGGGCGAGGTGCGTCGGCGGCTCGAAGGCAATGTCAATCCGCGCGTTGCCACCGGCGACGTCGAGGTGGTCGCCTCCCGCGTAGAGGTGCTCAACGAAGCCGCCCCGTTGCCCTTCCAGATCGACGAGCACGTCGACGTCGGCGAGGAAGCACGACTGAAATACCGGTATCTCGATTTGCGCCGACCTGGGCCGGCGAAAGCGATGCGACTGCGCAGCCGGGTGAATCGCGCGGCACGCGATGCGCTTGACCGGCACGGCTTCGTCGAGGTCGAGACTCCCACCCTGACCCGATCGACGCCGGAAGGGGCACGCGACTTCCTGGTTCCGGCCCGCCTGCGTCCGGGATGCTGGTACGCGTTGCCGCAGTCGCCGCAGCTGTTCAAGCAGTTGTTGATGGTCGGAGGCCTCGAACGGTACTACCAGATCGCCCGGTGCTATCGCGACGAGGACTTTCGGGCGGATCGACAGCCGGAATTCACCCAGCTGGATATCGAAATGAGCTTCGTCGGCGAGGATGACGTTATCGCCATTGCCGAGGACGTGCTGGTCGAGGTGTGGCGGCTGATCGGCCATCACATCAGCCGGCCTATTCCGCGGATGACCTACGCGGAAGCGATGTCCCGCTACGGGACGGACAAGCCCGATCTGCGCTTCGGCCTCGAACTGACCGACCTCACCCAGTACTTCAAGGACACGTCCTTCCGGGTATTCCAGGCGCCGTACGTCGGCGCGGTGGTCATGCCGGGCGGCGGCTCGCAGTCCCGCCGCCAGTTCGACGCGTGGCAGGACTGGGCGAAGCAACGTGGCGCCCGGGGACTGGCGTACATCGTCATTGGTCCCGACGGGGAGCTCTCCGGACCCGTGGCTAAGAACCTTTCGGATTCCGAACGGGGCGGTCTCGCTGCTGCGACGGGGGCCCAAGCAGGCGACGCGATCTTCTTCGCGGCCGGGTCGCCGGCGTCGGCCCGACCGGTGCTCGGCGCGGCTCGGGGGGAGATCGGCCGACGACTCGGGCTCATGGATCCGAAGGCATGGTTATTCGTGTGGGTGGTCGACGCGCCGTTGTTCGAGCTGGTGGCCGAGACCGATGACGTCGCGGTCGGGTCGGGTGCCTGGACGGCTGTGCATCACGCGTTCACCTCGCCCAAGCCGGAATCGATGGACACGTTCGACACCGATCCGGGTTCGGCGCTGGCCCACGCGTACGACATCGTGTGCAACGGCAACGAGATCGGCGGTGGGTCGATTCGTATCCACCGCCGGGACGTTCAGGAACGGGTGTTCGCCGTATTGGGGCTGGACAAGGCTCAGGCGGAGGAGAAGTTCGGATTCTTGCTCGAGGCGTTCAAATACGGGGCGCCGCCGCACGGCGGCATTGCCTTCGGCTGGGACCGGGTCAATGCGCTGCTGTCCGGCACCGCGTCGATTCGCGACGTCATTGCCTTCCCCAAGACGGGCGGCGGGTACGACCCGCTCACCGCCGCTCCAGCGCCGATCACTCCCGAGCAGCGCCGGGAGACCGGCGTAGACGCGAAGCCAGCCTGAACGGCAGCGCCACCAAGCCGATCGTCTGCCGGGCCACAGCTCCTGAGCGCTGATGCACTACTCGCCGCGGGGAGCGCAACCGAATCGCATGATCCATCCGAGCGCGTTACCGTCGGCCATCGGCAGTGTTCTCAACCGGGGATGGTGGGCACCGTGGATTTCGCCTTTTCCGACGAGCAGATCGCGATCCGCAACACCGCCCGAGCGTTCATCGCCGATGAGGTCATCACCCGTGAGTCGGACGCGTTACGCCGGGAACGTCGGGGGGAGCCTGCGATCACCCGGGCCGAGCTGCGCGACCTGCAGCACGCGGCCCGAAAGTTCGGCTTCTGGGGACTCTCGACGCCCCAAAGGTACGGCGGGATGGAGCTCCCGGCGGTCACCGAGGCCCTGCTTTGGGCGGAGACCGGCCGGTCTTTCATCCCCTTTCGCTTCGGCGGTGAGGCGGACAACATCCTCTACCACGGCAATGACGAACAGAAGGCGGAGTACCTCGTCCCGACGATCGAAGGCGACCGACTGTCGTGCTTCGCGATCACCGAGCCCAGCGCAGGGTCGGATGCGGCGAACATCAGGACCAGCGCGCGCCGTGACGGGGATGACTGGCTGATCAACGGCGAGAAGACGTTCATCACGGGTGGCAACGATGCCGACTTTGCCATCGTGATCGCGGTGAGCGACGCCGACAAAGGTGCCCGCGAGGGATCGACCGCGTTCCTCGTCGACCGCGCCATGGGGTGGACATCCCACTTCATCCCGACGATGGGCGAAGGTGGTCCCGCGTCGCTCGTCTTCGACGACGTCCGCGTGCCTAACCGCAATGTGCTCGGCGAGGTCGGACAGGGCTTCGAGCTGGGCATGGAATGGATCGGCCGGGGGCGCTACCTGATCCCGGCGCGGGCGCTCGGCGCCGCCGAGCGGCTACTCCAGATGGCGATCGACTACGCCAACACTCGCGAGACATTTGGCCGGAAGATCGGCGCCAACCAGGCGATCCAATGGATGATCGCCGACTCGGAGGTCGAGCTGGAAGCGGCCCGATGGCTGGTCCTGCACGCCGCCTGGACCGTCGACGAGGGCCGCGACGCACGCCATGCCTCCTCCATCGCGAAGCTCTTCGGCGCGGCGATGGCCAACGAGGTGGTGGATCGCGTCCTGCAGATCCACGGCGGCATGGGCTATACCCGGGAACTACCGATCGAACGCTGGTATCGCGAGGCCCGACTGTGGCGCATCTTCGAGGGCACCGACGAGATGCAGAGATTGATCATCTCGCGCGACCTGCTACG
>Ga0307312_10002267_pt1 | contig 10084 bp, 10 predicted proteins | sample ER_DNA_202_FD_194489 | JGI IMG/M metagenome (GOLD analysis project Ga0307312, IMG submission 194489) | Bulk soil microbial communities from the East River watershed near Crested Butte, Colorado, United States - ER_DNA_202 | ecosystem: Environmental > Terrestrial > Soil > Floodplain | place...
GGCCGCGGCGACGGTCGATCCTGAGAAGGACGCCGCTGGGTTCATCTACACCGGGGGCACGACCGGGATCTCGAAGGGCGCGATGCTCTCGCACCGGAACCTCGCGGCGAACGCGATGCAGGCGGCCGGATACCTCCGACTCGAGGACGGGCGAGAGGCCGTGCTCGGCGCGCTCCCGTTCTTCCACTCGTTCGGCATGATCGCCATGAACGTCGCGATCGTGATGGCCGGCAAGCTCATCCCGGTCCCGAACCCGCGCGACCTGCACCTGATGCTCGAGGAGATGTCGAAGGAGAAGCCCACCTTCTTCCCCGGCGTGCCGAGGATGTTCATCGCGCTGAACGAGTCCCCGCTCACGAGGAAGTTCGACCTGCGATCGGTGAAGGCCTGCGTGTCCGGCGGCGCTCCGCTGCCGCTCGCGGTCGCGAAGCGATTCGCGGAGATCACCGGCGGTGCGAAGCTCGTCGAGGGCTACGGCCTCACCGAGTCCTCGCCCGTCACCCACGCGAACCCGCTCGACGGCCCGAGATCCGAGGGCTCGATCGGCCTGCCGATGCCCGATACCGACTGCAAGATCGTGGACCTCGACGAACCGGACCGGGAGCTCGGCGTGGGCGAGCGCGGTGAGCTGTGCGTGAAGGGCCCGCAGATCATGCTCGGATACTGGAACCGGCCGGAGGAGACCGCGCTCGCGATCCGCAACGGGTGGCTGCACACCGGTGACGTCGCGGTGATGGACGCGGGCGGATGGTTCCGCATCGTCGACCGCATCAAGGAGATGATCGACGTCTCGGGTTTCAACGTGTACCCGACCGAGGTCGAGGAGGTGCTGTACCACCACCCGAAGGTGCAGAAGGTCGCGGTTGTGGGGGTCCCCGATCCAACGACCGGCGAGGCCGTGAAGGCGTACATCGTCCTCAAGGAAGGGCAGCAGGCCACGGTGGACGAGCTCGTCAAATGGGCCCGCGATCCCGAGAACGGCCTGACCGGCTACCGCGTGCCGAAGCAGATCGAGTTCCGCTACGCGCTGCCCGAGACGCTCATCGGCAAGGTGCTGCGCCGGGTTCTGCAGGAAGAGGAGCGAGCGAAGGCCTCGAGCGCCGGCGCGTCGTGAAGGTGCGGTTCGATCTCGGCGACGACGTCGAGCTTCGGGCGCTCGAACCCGAGGACGCCGAGGCGGTGTTCGTCGTCATCGATGCGAACCGGGAGCACCTCCGCCGGTGGTTCCCCTGGGTTGACCCCACGATATCGCCGGCGCCGACCCGCGAGTTCATCGAGCGGAGTCGCGCATCCGAAACCGACGTCGAGGCGATCGGCATCTGGGTGGACGGCGAGTATGCCGGCAACATCGGCATGCGGGTCGATGCGATGCACAACCACGGCGAGCTCGGCTACTGGCTCGCCAAGTCGTTCGAGGGTCGCGGCCTCGTCACGAAAGGGTGCCAGGCGCTCATCGACCACGGCCTGAACGAGCTCGGCCTGCACCGGATCGAGATCAAAGCTGCACCGGACAACGTGCGCTCTCGCGCGGTGGCTGAGCGTTTGGGCTTCACGCAGGAAGCGCAGCTGCGTGAAGCCGGACGTAGTGCCGGTGGTTACCACGACCTCATCGTCTACGGCCTTCTCGAGAACGAGTGGCGGCCGGATCTCACGCGGGCGGTCAAGAGGACCGAGCAGCCGGACGCATGACCGGTTCGTCGCGAAACGCGAGCTCGCTCGCGAGCGCGGCCACCGCTCCGACGACGAGGGTCGCCGGGGGGCCGATCGAGACCGCGGCCGCGAGCGCGGGGAGCTCGGCAAGGGTGCCCACGACCGTCCTCTGTTCGGGCGTGCCGGCCCACTGGACGATCGCGGCCGGCTCCTCCGGTGGGCGGCCCGCAGCGATGAGCGCGTCGCAGGTCTGAGCGAGCTTGCCCGCTGCCATCAACAGGACGAGCGTATCGGCGGCGTTCGCGACGCCGGCCAGGTCGACGTCGTCCCCGTGCGCTGTGCTCGCCGTGGCGACCGTGAAACTCGTCGCGAGCCCTCGATGCGTGAGGGGGATCCCTGCAAGTGCCGGAGCCGCGACCGCGGAGGTTACTCCCGGGACAACCTCGAACTGGACCCCCGCTCGGACGCACGCGAGCGCTTCCTCGCCCCCGCGCCCGAAGACGAAGGGGTCGCCGCCCTTCAGGCGCACGACCCTTTGTCCCTGCCCGGCACGCTCGACCAGAAGCGCTTCGATCTCCGATTGTGGCATCGCCGAGCGTCCGGGCTCCTTGCCCACGTAGACGCGCTCGGCGCGCGCGGGGGCGAGCTCGAGCAGCGCCGGAGAGGCCAACCGGTCGAACACGACCACGTCGGCCTCGGCGAGGACCTCGGCACCGCGCAGCGTGATGAGTTTGGGATCACCCGGCCCTGCTCCCACGAGGAACACGATGCCGCTCATGCCGCGCCCTCGCCGAGCAGCCGCTCGATCAGCGTGCGGCGCAGCTCGTCCGAGCGACCGGTCCGCACCAGCTCGACCGCCTCGTCGAGGTCGAGGGCCTCGCGCCATCGCTCCGCGCGCACCCCGAGGTCACCGAGCGTCGGGAGCGTCTCGCGCCGGACCTCGGCGATGACGCTGAGGGTCTCGGCCCAGTCTGCTCCGTAGCGGCGCTCGAGCTGCTCGCGGACCTTGCGTGCGACGGCCGGAGACGTACCTCCGGTCGAGATGGCGAGGACCAGATCTCCGCGACGGACGATCGCGGGCGCTGCGAAGTCGCAGTTCGGTACGTCGTCCATCACGTTCACGAGGACACCGCGCGCCCGAGCCGCCCGCGCGATCGCGTCGCGCTCACCGGCGTCGACCGAGGACGCCACGCAGATGAAGGCGCCATCGAGATCCTCGGGCCGCCAGGCGCCGTTGGCGAACACGTCGACATCGGCACCGGCCGAACGCAGCGCTTCGTCCTTGCCCTCTTCGAGCGCGAGCGAGCCGATCACCAGAGCCCGCTTGCCACGCAGCTCCAGGAACACGGGATACGCGAACGCCATCGCTACGACACCTCCGCCTCACGCTCGGCATCGGACTTCGTCCCGAGCAGACCGACCGAGCAGTGGATCCCGCACTCCTTGTCGGTTTGTCCCTCCCACCACCACCTGCCGGCGCGCTCGGTCTCGCCCGGCAGGACCGCCCGCGTGCATGGTGCGCAGCCGATCGACGTGTAGCCGTGATCGAACAGCTCGTGATACGGGACCTCGTTCGTTCGCACGTAGTCCCAGACCTCGTCGAGCGTCCAGTCGGCGAGCGGGTTGAGCTTCACGATGCCGCCGTGATCACGGTCGAGCTCGACCTTCGCGATGTTCTTCCGCGTGCGCCACTGCTCGCGACGCAGGCCGCTCACCCACGCGTCGAGCGTCGCAAGCTTGCGCTTCAGCGGGTCGACCTTGCGGATCTCGCAGCACGCGATCCGCAGGTCCACCGAGCGGTACATGAGGTTGGGCCCCTCGGCGCCGACGAGCGCAGATATCGCCTCGCTGTCGGGGTACTCGAACTCCACGTTGATGCCGTAGCGCTCGCGTACCTCCTCGAACAGCGCATAGGTCTCGGCGGGTAGACGACCGGTGTCGAGCGTGAACACCCGGACCTCCGGATCGATCCTCCACGCCATGTCGATGATCGCCATCCCGTCGACGCCGCCCGCCGCGCTGATTGCCATCCGGGGATGGAATGACTCGAGCGCCCACGCCAGCAGCTCGTTCGCGTCGGCGTGCTCGAATCGGTTCGCCGCCTCGTGCACCCACGCGGCCTCCTCGACGACGACCGGCAACGCCGGCTCGTGCAGCGGCTCGCGGCCGTTCGCGTGCGCGCTCACGTGTCCTCACCCACCCCGAGGAAGGTCAGCTCGAACCGCCGCTCGCAGTCCTCACACCGCCAGCCTGAGGGGTCACTCGGTCGCAGGTCCTGCTCGCCGCAGAACGGGCAGTAGAACGGGACGGCTCTCGGCGTATCGCTCATCGATGCTCCTTGATCGGCGGCGCCGCGAACGCCGCGAGCTCGTCGTTGGACAGGTCGTGCACGAACGCCCCGAAATCGCGGTGACCGTTGCGGCCGGCGCGGTACCGACGCACGAGTGCTTCGACGTAGTCGGCGCCGTCCTCGGCGTAGATCTTCACGCCCTTCACCTTCCGGCCGAACTCCGCGCCCTCGCCCATCCCGCCACCGAGGTGCACGAGGAACGCATCGGACTTCGTGCCGTCGGGCCGGACCTGCAGGGCCGACATCAGGCCGATGTCGGCGACCTGGAACCGGGCGCACGAGTTCGGACACCCGTTCACGTGGATCCGGATCTCCTCGTCGAAGTCGGGCAGTCGGCGCTCGAGCTCTTGGTACAGCCACTGCGCCCGGCCCTTCGTCTCGCCGATCGCCAGCTTGCAGAACTCGATGCCGGTGCAGGCCATGATGCCCTTGCGGAACGCGTGTGGCCGGGCACGCAGGTCGAGCGCGTCGAGCTCGGCCACGAGCGCATCGGCGTTCGCCGACTCCACGTCGACGATCACGAGCTTCTGCTGCGCCGTGGCTCGGATCGAGCCGCTCCCGAACCGATCGGCCAGGTTGGCCACGAGCCGCAGCTGATGACCCGAGATCCGCCCCGCCCGTGGCGCGAAACCTACGTAGACGCGCCCGTCGGCCTGGGGGAACACGCCCACGTGGTCGCGCGCGTTCATCGGCGCGGGCGGTGGAGCGGGTCCGTCGGGAAGCGTGTCCCCGAGGAACTCGCGCTCGAGGATCTCGCGCGTGCGTTCGGCGCCCCAGTCGGCGACGAGGAATTTCAGGCGAGCGTGGTTGCGCGACCGGCGGTACCCGTACTCGCGGAACAGGGTCGTGACGGCCGCCCACACTTCGGGTACCCGCTCGGGTTCGACGAAGGTGCCGAGGCGCTTCGCGAACATCGGGTTCGTCGAGAGCCCTCCACCGACCCACAGGTCGTACCCGAGTCCGAGCTGCGGGTGTTCGACGCCCACGAAGGCGACGTCGTTGATCTCGGGGTTCGTGCAGTGCGCCCCGCAGCCCGCGATCGAGGTCTTGTATTTGCGTGGCAGGTTCGAGAACTCGGTCGTACCGATGTACCGATCGCGGATCGCGCGGATCTGGGGCGTGGCGTCGAGCACCTCGGCCGCCTGCACGCCGGCGAGCGGGCATCCCAGGATCACCCTCGGCGTGTCGCCGCACGCCTCAGAGGTGGTGAGACCCACGCCCTCGAGGCGCTCGAAGATGGCGGGGACGTCCTCGATGCGGATCCAGTGCAGCTGCACGTTCTGCCGGTCGGTGATGTCGGCGACATCTCGGCCGAACTCCTCGCTCGCCCATGCGATCGCGCGGAGCTGCTCGGAGGTCATCACGCCGCCGTCGATGCGGATGCGCAGCATGAAGAACTCGTCTTCGAGCTCCTCGGGCTCGGCGCTGCCGGTGCGCTCGCCGGGGACGCCCTGTGTGCGCTGCGTGTACAGACCCCACCAGCGAAGGCGGCTGCGGAGGTCCTGCTTCCCGATCGCTCGGAAGCCGCCGGGCGCGAAGATGCGGTCGATCCGCTCGCGCACTGCCATGCCGTCGTTCTCCTTCTTGATCTGCTCGGTGGCGTTGAGCGGCTCGAAGTACCCGAGCGCCCATTGGCCCTCGCCGCGCTTCCTCGGTTGTCGTGGTGTGGTCTGCGTCATATGCGTCCCCCGGGAAATGCGAAGGAGCCGCGGATGCGGCTCCTCGAGCGATCGATCCCGGTGAATCCAGCTAGCGCCGCACGCCTGCCTCAGCGCCCTCCTGATGGGCGCTCACATACGGCCGACAGCACAAGCGGGAGGGCATCATGGCCCCCACCAGGCCTGCGGTCCGTGTGCGGATCACGTTCCCTACTCTCCGGGTCGGAATTGCAGGTGCAAGGTATCGGGCCGGACTCGTGCCTGTCAAGGGAAGCCGACGGCCCTCGCGGCGCTGAGGGCGAGCTCCTGCTCGACGGGGGTGAGCCCTCGCAGCGGAGGTCGCACGGCCGGGCCCACCGCAACACCACGCGCGCCGAGCACGGTCTTCAGCGACGCGTGGAACGGCAGCGGCTCGAGGAGGCGGCGAAGGGTCGCGACCTGGGCGCCGGCCTCCTCGCTCCGATCATGGACGAGCGCGGCCACGATCTCGGGGAACGCGGTCGCGAGGCCCGAGACCGCGCCGACCGCGCCGCGCGCGAGGCCCTGGAGCACCAACGGCTCCGAGCCGACGAACACGTCCAGGCCCTCGAGCATGTAGGGCTCGACCGCCTCCCACGGTGTGTCGGAGACCTTGAGGCCGGCCAGGTTGGAGGCGACCTCGCGCAGCCGCTCGATTACCGCGACCGGGATCGGATAGCCCGAGCGCCCGACGAACTCGTACACGTAGAACGGGAGCGGGGTGCACGCTTCTGCCGCCGCGCGCAGATGGGCGAGGAGCTCCTGAGCGTCGAGCGAGAAGTACGGCGGAGCGATGACGGCAACGGCGTCGGCTCCCGAGTCCCTCGCGTGCCGCGCGAGCTGCACCGTGTCGGCGGTCGTCTGGGCGCCGGCGTGGACGGCGATCTGGAACCCCGTGGGGCGGGCCTCGAGGAACCGCTCGGCCACGCAGGTGCGCTCTTCGACCGAGAGCAAGATGCCCTCGCCGGTCGTCCCGCATGCGAGGACCCCGTCGATACCGCCCCGAGCGAGGAACTCGATGAACGACCCGAACGCGGCCTCGTCCAGCGCGAGGCCATCGTCTGATAACGGTGTGACCACGGCCGCGATCGCGCCCCGCAACATGCCCTCACTCTAGAGGGTGGGTTGGGCCCGCTCCTCGAAGACGCGGTCGGGGCGGAACGGGTTCTCGGTGTTGCTGTGGACGATCGTGTCGACGAGGATCCGGCTCCCCGCGGCCGACAGCATGATCCCGTGGCCGCTGTAGCCGGTGTTCACGTGCAGTCCGTCGATCGCGGTCGGCCCGATGATCGGCCGCTGGTCTGGTGTCACGGTGTACTGCCCTGCCTGCAGGAGCCAGTGCGCCGAGCCGCGCTCCCATACATCACGCCAGAAGGGGGCCACGCGGGCGATGCTCGTCGGCGAGGCCGGATCCAACAGCTCGAACGCGAAGCGGTGATCGGTCGGGACATCCATCGTCGGCTCCGAGGGCGGGGTCGACGGATCGGTGAAGAAGCACCATGCGCCGCGCTGGGCCGGCCGCCAGTGCGCGCCCGTGTCCTCGTCGATCGTCATCGGGCCCTCGTCGGGCACCTCGGGGACGAGCGGGAGGATGAGCTTCTGCCGCCGGATCGTCACGATGGGGAACGTGAGCTCCGCCGAGGCCCCCACCGCGCCCGAGAGCGGTCCCGCGGCGATGACCGCCGCGTCCGTCTCGACGGTCCCGCCGGTGGTCTCGACGCCGCTCAGCCGGCCGCCTGTCGTTCGGAATCCGGTCACGCGACATCCGGTGACCACGTCGGCGCCGGCGCCGTGCGCGAGGCCAAACGTGAGCTGTTTCGTATCGAGGAAGCCGTCCCCGGCTCGAAAGCGCGACTGCACGACGTTCTCGCCCACCCAAGGGAAGCGTTCGCGCGTCTGCTCGCCCGAGAGGACCTCGACGTCCGTCTGACCCCAGGCGTGCAACTGCTCGACGAGGGCCCGTTGCCGAGCGGCGCTCTCGGCCGACGTCGTCAACCAGAGGTACCCGCGCTGCTCCAGCCCGAGCGGATACGTGGTCTGCCGGGTGACCTCCTCGAAGTGCAGGAACAGCTCGGCGGACTCGCGCACCAACGTGAGCTCCTGGAGGTCGTCGAACTGGAGCCGGAAGCCGCCGGCCGCGACCGGGGTGGTGAGGGTACAGAGCTGCGGCCGGGCCTCGACGATGAGCGGCCGTAGCCCGGCCCGTGCGGCGTGAAACGCGGTCGCGGCACCGACGACGCCACCACCGATCACCACCAGCTCGGCGGTCGGTGGTGGATGCCGAAGTGCGGTCACCGTTCGGCGAGCGCGTTCACGAGCTCCCGGCAGAAAGCGGGGATGTCCTCGACCACCCGGCCCCAGACGAGGTTGCCGTCACGCAGCGAGGGCTCGTCGACCCACGTCGCTCCGGCGTTCACCAGGTCGTCCTTGATCCCGAGGCTTCCGGTCGCTCGCCGGCCAGCGACGATACCGGCGGAGATCCCCACGAGGCCGGCATGGCAGATCATGCCGACGATCTTCCCGGCGTCGTGGGTTTCGCGGACCAATCTGATCACCTCGGCCGACCGTCGGAGCTTGTCCGGCGCCCAGCCGCCCGGGACGACGACGGTATCGACATCGCCTGACCTCACGTCGCCGACAGCCGCGTCGCTCGTCGCCGTCAGTGCGTGCTTGCCATGGAACTCGACGCCCGCTTTCGGAGCGATGACGGTGACGAGCGCGCCCTCTTCGCGGAGCCGCATCACCGTCACCCAGAACTCCAGATCCTCGAATCCCTCCTCGAGGAGCACGGCTACCCTGCGTCCTTCGAGCCGCCCTGTTCCCGGCATCGGTCACCTCCGCAGGCGACTGTACCTCCGGCTCAGCCGGGCAGGCGAGACTCGAACTGTGCCTCTTCAGTCGAGCCCCGGAGGGCGAGCGTCGAGGACCGCCCACCGTTCACGACCTGCGATACACGGTCGAAGTAGCCGGTCCCGACCTCGGTTTGATGCCGCGTCGCGGTGTACCCGAGCGACTCCATCTCGAACTCGCGTTCTTGCAGCCGCACGTACGCGGGCATGCCCTCGCGCGTGTACCCGTGAGCCAGTTCGAACATCGACGCGTTGAGCGCATGGAACCCTGCGAGCGTGATGAACTGGAACCGGTACCCCATCGTGGCGAGCTCGCGCTGGAACCGCTCGATGGTGTCGTCGTCGAGGTGCCGCCGCCAGTTGAACGACGGCGAGCAGTTGTAGGCGAGCAGCTTCCCGGGATGCTCGGCGTGGATCGCGTCAGCGAACGCCCGAGCCTCGTCGAGGTCCGGGGTGGAGGTCTCGCACCACAGCACGTCGGCGTGCGGGGCGTAGGCCAGCCCGCGCGCGATCGCCGCCTCGATGCCGTTCCGCACCGTGGAGAATCCTTCCGAGGTGCGCTCGCCCGTGGCGAACGCGGCGTCCCGGCGGTCGATGTCGCTCGTGAGCAGAGTGGCCGAGAGGGCATCCGTGCGCGCGACGAGTACGGTCGGCGTGCCGAGCACATCGGCGGCCAGGCGCGCGGCCGTCAGCGTGCGGATGAACTGATCGGTCGGAACGAGCACCTTGCCCCCGAGGTGCCCGCATTTCTTCTCGCTCGCCAGCTGATCCTCGAAGTGCACGCCGGCGGCACCCGCCTCGATCATCGCTTTCATGATCTCGAACGCGTTGAGCGCGCCGCCGAACCCCGCCTCGGCGTCCGCGAGGATCGGCGCCATCCAATACGTTCCGGTCTCGCCTTCGGCCCAGGCGACCTGGTCGGCGCGTTGCAAGGCGTTGTTGATACGTCGTACGACCGCCGGAACACTGTTCGCCGGGTAGAGCGACTGATCCGGGTACGTCTGGCCCGACAGGTTCGCGTCCGCCGCCACCTGCCAGCCCGAGAGATAGATCGCGTTCAGCCCGGCCTTGACCATCTCGACCGCCTGACCCCCCGTGAGCGCGCCGAGCGCCGGAACGAAGTCCCTCGTCGTCATGAGGCTCCACAGCCGTTCGGCCCCGAGTCGAGCGAGCGTGTGCTCGACCGAGATCGAGCCGCGGAGCCGGATCACATCCTCGGCCGGGTACGTCCTCTCGATGCCGCGCCAACGCGCGGCCGTCTTCCAATGGGCCCCGAGGTTGTCCGCTTCGCGGGTGATGCGCTCCTTCTGCGTGAGATCGATCATCGCCAGCTCCTTGTCCGCTCGGGCACGGGGAAACGAAGACCCCCCGCACGGCGGGAGGTCTGGAGGGCGCGTGAGCCGGCTGGGCCGGGCCGAACGCGCCTAGGAACCCGATACGTTCGTGAGCGATCTAGCCCCCGGCATGTTGAACGACGAGTCAAACATCGTTGCCAGTGTGCCCCACCCGGGCTTTCCGTGTCAAGCAGAACCTGGAGCGGCCCAGAACTACCGAAGAAA